>ENA-UOUZ01000013-UOUZ01000013.1-mixed-culture-metagenome-genome-assembly--contig:-NODE-13-length-102929-cov-30.314978_pt1 | contig 102929 bp, 105 predicted proteins | sample MGYA00238154_ERZ761575 | MGnify/ENA primary metagenome ERZ761575 (study PRJEB28896, sample SAMN07631632) | mixed culture metagenome | isolation source: Freshwater growth medium | place: USA...
TCACCATCGCCGCAATATGCGCATTCTGGATCAGTTAATGAATCCTGAGCCTAGCTTCGTTCATCCTAACATTCTTCATTTCGCGACGTCGGGGGTAAAGGTCATATGATGAAAACAAAAACCGTGCTTTCAGTATTTGCTGGACTGGCAACTACTGTCCTGATGATGCCCCAAATAGGCGCATATGCCCAGTCGACAAGCTATAAGCACATTTTCAACATCTATGCCTCTGGTCCGGAAAGCAATGTGAAGGCGGTTGAGGTGGCAACTGCTAAAATAGCCGAACTCGAACAGTGTGGTATAGCTTCAATCAGTGACCACACATATCGCTATCAAGGTTTGGCCGACAGGATGTTTATCACCCTATCTGGTCCGCATGTAGATGTGGCGGCGGCAAAGGCAGAGCTACAAAGAGCAAAGGTCTGCGGAATCGAAGGCTACACGAAGAGAGCCACATACTTAGGCGGCGAATAGTCCTCAAGCCAGCAGTTCATCAATTGCTTTCAGAGTTGGCAATAATCAGAAACAGCGCGTTGGTTTGGCGAGCAGACTTGCAGTATCGGACATTGATCCCGTGCTGAGGCCGCCATCTGCGCATAGGCCCACATTCTGACCTGCCCAACCAAGCCTGCAGCTGCCTTACAAATCAATGGTTTGCTAACCGCTAGTTTTTGATGCGCAACCAATCAAAATACTGAAACATATGGGAATTTCTGCATAAAAGCGCGCCCTAACATGCAGTACCATGGCTAACTATGGAATATAATTCAGCGGCAAGTATAATTGCCGACACTCAATATTTTCCAAGGTTGAACAATATGAAAACAGATATTACGCTCGATTGTGCGGTGAAATAAATCAACGCGTAAAACATACCGTGTTTCATGGAAGTTTCATGGGGGATTGTAGGGCTTCTCTGAAACCCTAGGAAAACTGGAGCGGGCGAAGGGATTCGAACCCTCGACCCCAACCTTGGCAAGGTTGTGCTCTACCCCTGAGCTACGCCCGCTCTGGCGGTCAGGCATCTAATTCCTGACGGGTGAGGCGCGCAGTTAGCATGGGGTATACCCCCCCGCAAGTCCCAATTACCGCCTTTTTACGAAAAAGAGGGTAAAGCCTGTCTTGTGAAAGCCATCATTTTACCCACATAGGGGGTGAACGAATCCTGAAGATTGGAGAATGACCTTGGCGACGATGGGCCTGACCACCGACGAACAAAAAGCCGTTGAGCAATTCCGGACCGACGTTGTTGCGCCGTCGATGGAGCAGTTGGTGATTCTCGATTTCTGGGCCGAATGGTGCGGCCCGTGCAAACAACTGATGCCGATACTGGAAAAGGTTGCGGCCGAATATGCCGATCGCGGGGTCGTGCTGGCCAAGGTCAATGTTGACGAGAACAAGTTTATCGCATCGCAATTTCAGGTGCGCTCCATTCCAACGGTTTACGCCATATTTCAGGGCCAGCCTGTTGCGGACCTAACGCCGGCACGCACGGAACCGCAATTGCGGCAAATGCTTGACCAATTGTTGGAGAAGCTGCCGATCACGGCTGGCGGCGCCGTTACCGACCCAGCCGTGCAGTTGGCACCGCTGGTGGACGAGGCTGAAGCGCTTTTGGCGCAAGATGGCGCGGAGCGAGCATATGCTCTGTTTGCCGAAGTGCTTTCGGTGTTACCTGAACATCCCGCCGCTTTGTCGGGGCTGATCCGTGCCTTGACCGCATTGGGACGTCCGGAAGAGGCGCAGGCTATTTTTGACAGCCTCAGCGCGGAACTCCGCGCCGATCCAGCGCTGGAAAAGGCGGGGTCGGTATTGAGCATTGCGGCCGCGGCCGTTCCGCCGGAGGAATTGGCGCGGTTAAAGGCCGCCGTTGCAGCGTCGCCTGATGACCATGCTTTGCGCTTGGAACTGGCCAATGCCCTGATGGCAGCGGGCGACCGTGACGGGTCAGCCGAAGCGTTGTTACATAGCATCGCGGCAGACCGTGCATGGAATGACGGTGCCGCCAAAGCACGACTCCTTGAGATATTTGCTTTAATTGGATTGGAAGACCCATGGGTAGCAGCGACACGCCGAAAATTGTCAGCGATCCTGTTCGGATGACCGCGCAGCGTATTTCAATTTTCCCGCTTACGGGCGCGATTATTTTCCCAAGCATGCAACTGCCGCTGCATATTTTTGAGCCGCGCTATCGCGATCTGGTGAGCGATTCGTTGGCCCGTGACCGCAAGATCGGCATGATCCAACCCATGGGGCAAGGCAATCAGCCGCCCTTGTTCAATGTTGGCTGTTTGGCGCGGATCCACGATGTGGAGGCGCTGGACGATGGTCGGTACAATATCATCCTCGAAGGCGTGCAACGCTTTTCCGTGATTAGCGAACTGGATGTGACCACCAGCTTTCGTCAGGTTGAGGCTGAATTATGGGACGAGGATGAAATGGGCGAAACCCTCTCGCTCGCCGAACGCGCGTCGATTGAAATCGAATCACGCCGCTTTGCCGAAGCGCAGGGCTATACCGTCGATTGGGCAGCAGTGTCGCAACTGGACGATTATTCTCTGGTCAACGCCATTGCCCAAATTGCCCCGTTTGATTTTGCTGCCAAGCAAGCCTTGTTGGAAGCGCGCGGGCTATCCGACCGTGCCGATACTATTGTACAATTGATGCAATTTTTCGGACGGCATGATGGCTCTGAAGACCGCGTGACACTGCAATAATCAGGCTAGAAAGCTTGCCCGCAAACCGTCGATGACGAATTGCGCCGCCAATGCGGCGAGCAGCACACCCAAAAGCCGCGTGATTACGGCTTCGGCATTGGCACCCAGAACGCGCATGATCGGGCCAGCCGCAAGAAGCGCCAGCAGCGTCAGGACAAGCACCGTTCCCAGTGCCGCCAAAATGACGCCGGCACGTTCAATACCGCTATTTTGCGACATAAGCAGCATGACCGAGGCAATGGACCCTGGCCCTGCGATCATCGGCATGGCCATGGGGAAGACAGAAACGTCTTCAATCTCGGGCGTATCGATGATTTTCTGCGCGCGCTCCTCGCGGCGTGACGTGCGCTTTTCAAAAACCATGTCGATAGCGATTAAGAACAGCATGATGCCGCCTGCAATGCGAAAGCTGTTCAATTCAATATGCAGCGCGCCCAACAATTGTTCACCGAACAATGCAAAGACGAGCAATATCCCTGAAGCGACCATGACGGCACGCAGCGCCATATTGCGGCGCTGGGTTGCATTGGCGCCCTTGGTCAGGCTGGCGTAAATCGGCGCACAGCCCGGCGGGTCAATGACGACGAAAAAGGTGATGAAGGCGGAAAGAAACAGTTCAATCATCATTGCGGCGCAACCTGATCACGAACGACAATTTCGTTTGCCGCGCCGTTCCAGAACCTAACCTCTAATGTCCGTGCGCCATTGGGTTGAACGACATAAGTATAGCGCAATGATTGATCACCTGCGTAGCTGGTCTTTTCGACCATGTCGTTCGATGGAGCCGCTGGCGTCGCGGGCGCTTGGCCTTTGCAACTGGCAACCTTGGTTTCGATCATCTCCTTTGGCGCACGCGGCACAGCCAAAGTGTCCGCATGGTGCAGCACCCATTTCCATTCCCCGTCACCACGCGCATTTTTCTCAACAAATTGCCAGACGGTGCTGAAATAGCCGACCGCGCCATCGGGCCTCTGCCACGCGCCGGTCGTTACGCCCGTTTTGCCATCGCAGGACATGACCGCCTTATGCGGTTGCCATTTGAGCGGCGCGACAGGGTCAGCCTTGCCCTTCAGCCATTCTAGCGCAAGCGTGGGTTGCGGCACGAATATCATCGCGTCTTTAGCAGCGGTTTCACGAAAGGCGGTCCATTGCCCCTTTTGTTGGGCAAGCTGATTAAAGCCAATGTCAGCCGCAATAATCGCGCTTGGGTTGGCGATTTTGGGCTGAAATTCATAAAATTCTCGGCTTGGCGACGCCGCACAAGCCGAAAGCGCTGCTGCGGCAAGAAGGACAGGAAATGCTTTCATCGCGTCAAATTCCTTCTGGTGCGGCCACTCCTGCACGGCGGTGCGCGGCAACCAATGTATTACGCAACAGACACGCAATGGTCATCGGGCCGACCCCGCCCGGCACCGGGGTTATCGCGCCAGCATGGCGTAACGCATCGTCAAAGGCAACGTCGCCGACCAAACGGCCTTTGCTTTGGCCCGCCTCAGGTTCCAAGCGGTTAATGCCAACATCAATCACCACAGCGCCGGGTTTCAAATAATCGCCGGTCACCATCTCTGCGCGGCCCACGGCGGCAACGACAATGTCTGCGCGGCGCACAACGTCTGGCAAATCCTGCGTGCGGCTATGCGCGATGGTCACCGTGCAATTTTCGGCCAATAGCAATTGCGCCATCGGCTTACCGACAATGTTCGACCGCCCGATAACCACGGCGTTTTTGCCGGAAAGATCGCCCATATGGTCCTTGAGCAGCATAAGGCAGCCAAGCGGCGTACATGGCACAAACGCCTCTTCACCTACCGCAAGACGCCCCGCATTGACGACATGAAAGCCATCAACATCCTTGCCCGGATCAATCGCGGCGATCACCGCTTTATCGTCCATATGCGGTGGCAAGGGCAATTGCACCAATATGCCATCGACCGCGGCATCCGCGTTCAGCGTTTGGACCAACGCAATGAGTTCGTCTTGCGAAACCGACGCTGGCAAGCGATGTTCGAAGCTGTTCATGCCCGCCTCGATTGTCGCTTTTTTCTTGGACCCTACATATACTTGGCTGGCGGGATCTTCACCCACCAGGACAACGGCAAGGCCCGGCTTGTGCGCCGTTGACGCTATAAAGCTCCCAACGGCAGCGGCCACGCGCAAACGCAATTGGGCGGCAAATGCCTTGCCATCTATGATAACGGCGTTGCTCACATGCCTGCCGCAGAAATATCATTGGCCACACCCATCAACAGCATCTGCAATATGCGCAGACCTATCAATAACACCATCGGCGAAAAATCGATCATGCCCGTATCAGGCATGATCTTGCGGATAGGCTTTAGAAACGGATCCAAAATGACCGAAAGCGCCTGCCATATGGAGGCGACGATGTTGTTCGACAGGCTGACAACGTTAAACGAAATCAGCAAACTCAGGATGAATTGAACGATGACGACGGTGGACAATATCGTCATCAAATATCCGATTATGGAAATAAGCGCGAGAAGCATGAAATTCTCCGAAAAAGTGTGTCGAGGCGATTAGCCGAGGCGGCGCGCTGTATCAACTGCCTATAACAGTGCAGGCCGCAGTTTACTTATGAATCAGGGTTCCTGCGCCCTTTACGGTGAACATTTCGATCAGCATGGCATGGCTGGTGCGGCCGTCCAATATGACAGCCGCATCCACGCCCGATTCCACAGCATCGACACATGTCTGGATTTTGGGGATCATACCGCCGCTGATCGTGCCGTCCTTTTGCAGCTCGGCAATGGCGGCAGGATCTAGATCCGTCAGCAACTCACCCGACTTGCTTAAGACGCCGGCAACATCCGTCAACAGGAACAGGCGCGAGGCCCCCAAGGCACTTGCGACCGCGCCTGCCATGGTATCAGCATTGATGTTATAGGTATGGCCATCTGCGCCAACGCCAATCGGCGCGATCACAGGAATCATGCCTGCCGCGCTAATCGTGTCAATGATGCTGCAGTCAACATTGGTTGGTTCACCGACAAAGCCAAGGTCGATATTGCGTTCAATATGGCTGTCGGGGTCTTTTTGCGTGCGCTGAACCTTGGTGGCGGTAACGAACCCGCCATCCTTGCCCGATATGCCAAGCGCCTTACCACCAGCGGCATTGATCCAGCCGACCAGTTCCTTGTTAATCGAACCCGATAGCACCATTTCCGCAATCTTCGCGGTTTCAGCATCGGTGACGCGTAGGCCGTCGACAAATTCGCTCTCGACGCCCAATTTCTTGAGCATTGCCCCAATCTGGGGGCCGCCGCCATGCACGACAACAGGGTTAATACCGACCGCCTTTAGCAACACCACATCGTCTGCAAAGTCGCGCGCCAAGCTAGCATCGCCCATAGCATGCCCGCCATATTTGACGACAAAGGTTTTGCCCGCATAACGCTGCAGATACGGCAGCGCTTCGGTTAGCGTTTCGGCCTTCGCCAAATTGGCCGGATCAATCATCATGTGCACCCACTGCCTTGGGGTCTGTGCCATCCAACTTATGGCCGTAGCGCACAAAGAAAGTGATGAGCAACGGCACCATGACCATGCTCAACACCACCTTGGCCAGCATTTGGCCGAACAGCAATTCGGTGATCGGGAACACGCCGTAAAAGGCAATGCTGACGAACAATAAAGTGTCAATGATCTGTGACAGCACCGCAGCGATGGCGCCCCGCAATGCGAGATATTTACCCACTGTTTTTTTCAGGCGATCAAACAGATAGACGTTCAGCATTTGGGACACGCCATAAGCGATGATGCCTGCAAGCCATATGCGCGGCGTCTGCCCCATCATGGTGTTGAACGCATCCAGATATTTTTCGTCCATTTTCGGGGACGGGGGCAATGAAAGCACCAGCAACGCGAGCAATATCGAGGCAATAAGCGGAATGAAGCCATATTTAACCAATCGATCCGCAATAACCTTACCATGCAAGGCTGCTACCGCGCTGGAAAGGATGACCAGCAAAAGAAACGGAAAAATGCCCGCCTCCACAGCCAGCGGCCCTAAAGAAACCTGTTTATTTCCAAGCACACCGGCAATGCACACCATGCCGCCATAAATGATTGAAAACATGAAAAGCGATTTCGGGATGCCTCCGCCGGTCGCGCGCAATGTGGTCTGATCAGTCATTCAAAACTGACTAGCGTCTAATTTTATTGGCGCAAGACTAACGATGGCGCTAGGTCACATGGGGAAACGTAAAATGCCGTTGCGCGGGTCTTTTTCAGCGCCTTAATTCTTACAGTTGTCGGAATAAGGCTAAGAAATGAAATCGAGGGTGACGGTTTTCGGGGAAGCTATACATGCAGATTTTATTGAGCATCGCGGGCATGATCGTCATTTTGGCGGTTGCGGTTTTATTGTCGTCCAACCGTCGCGCGATCAAATTCCGTGTCGTCGGTGCGGCTTTTGCCCTGCAGGCAAGTCTTGCAGCTTTGGTGTTATATACCTCATGGGGCAAGGTTGCGTTGAATGCAGCCTCGACCGGCGTTTCCAATTTGCTTGGCTATTCGGCCCAAGGGACGCAGTTCATCTTTGGTCCGCTAGCCTCTCCGGAAATCGGCGGTAACAGCTTTGCGATTGCAGCCTTACCCGTCATCATCTTTTTCGCGTCGTTAATCTCCATCCTCTATTATTTGGGCATCATGCAATATGTGATCCGCTGGATTGGTGGTGGTTTGCAGAAAATTACCGGCATCTCCAAAGTCGAGAGCCTGTGCGCCGCAGCCAATATTTTCGTTGGCCAGTCGGAATCGCCATTGGTCATTCGACCTTATCTCGCAGGGTTAAGGCCTGAACAATTATTCTGCGTCATGACCGTTGGCATGGCGGGCGTTGCTGGCACCATTCTTGCCGCTTATGCATCAATGGGTATTCGCATTGATTATCTGCTCGCCGCGGCCTTCATGTCCGCGCCCGGCGGCATATTGATGGCAAAAATCATGATGCCCGACGTCCCACCCGTATTGGTGACAGAAGGCGACCCAGCATTGGCGAACCCGCATCCTGATAATGAACCAGAAATCGCGCATGAAGATGAAGAAGAGAAACCAGCCAACATCATCATGGCCGCAGCGCAAGGTGCGCAAACTGGCGTAAAGCTTGCCGTTGCCGTCGGTGCGATGGTGCTGGCATTTGTGGCCTTGGTTGCCTTGGCAAATGGTATTTTGGGCGGCATTGGCGGTTGGTTTGGTCTGCCCGGTTTGAGTTTTCAGCAGATTGTCGGCTATGTTTTTGCGCCCATCATGTTTCTGCTCGGCGTGCCTTGGCATGAAGCCATACAGGCGGGTGGACTTTTCGGGACAAAGGTCGTTTTGAACGAATTTGTGGCGTTCATCGACTTGGGCGCGCTGAAAGACCTGTCCGCACCAACCGTCGGTATCGTGACGTTCGCTTTGTGCGGCTTTGCCAATTTCAGCTCGATCGCGATCCAGATGGCCGTCACCGGCAGCCTTGCCCCCAATCAACGCCCAATGATTGCAAAACTGGGTATCAAAGCGCTTGCCGCGGGTTCGCTGTCAAACCTAATGAGTGCGGCGCTGGCGGGACTGTTTCTGTCGCTAACCTAGGGTCAGGACCTAATCAGTTTTCGCCCGCCGCGCGCTTGAGTTCATATAATAAATCAAGCGCGGCGCGTGGGCTGAGTGCGTCAATGTCGAGATCGGTCAATTTCTCACGCAAGGCGTCAACCTTCGCCTCGGCGGCATCGATAGCGGCGCTGAACAATGGCAAGTCGCCAAGGCCCGCTGCAAGTCCGCCCGTTTCTGCGCGGCCTTTTTCGAGCTTGGCAAGCACGGAACTTGCGCGCGCCACAACCTGCGGCGGCAGACCGGCAAGCTTTGCCACCGCAATGCCATAGCTTCTGTCGGCAGGACCATCTGCAAGCTCATGCAACAGGACCAGATCGCCCTTATATTCTTTCGCACGCACATGGTGCAGCGACAGCGCGTCAAGGCTGTCCACCAACCGCGTCAGTTCGTGATAATGCGTTGCGAACAGGCAGCGGCAACGGTTGGTTTCATGAATGCCCTCCACCACGGCCCAGGCAATGGCAAGGCCGTCATAGGTCGAGGTGCCGCGCCCAACCTCATCCAATATCACAAAGCTGCGCTCGGTCGCTTGGGCAAGAATCGCGGCGGTTTCGACCATTTCGACCATGAAGGTTGACCGCCCACGCGCCAAATTGTCCGACGCGCCAACGCGGCTGAACAATCGGTCGACAAGGCCAAGCCGCGCCGAGGTTGCAGGCACATAGCTGCCTGCTTGCGCCAGCAAAACGATCAACGCATTCTGCCGCAAAAAGGTGGATTTTCCGCCCATGTTCGGACCGCTGACGAGCCATAACCGCTTTTTGGGCGACAGCTTGCAGTCATTGGCGATGAAACGGTCGCCCGACTTTGCCAGCGCGCTTTCGACAACGGGGTGACGCCCACCTTCGATCTCAAGGCACGGATGCGCCACAAAAGTTGGGCGGCACCAATTGCTCTGTGCAGCGCGCTCGGCGAGTGCGGCTGACACGTCAATGCGCGCCAAGGCATCGGCGCTTATAGCAATGGCATCGCGGCGGGACAGTATGAGCGCAATCAACTCTTCCAGATGCGCGGCTTCGGCGGCCAAAGCATGGCCGCCGGCTTGCGTGATGCGGACTGCTTCTTCATGCAATTCCGGCGAATTGAATCGTACCGCCCCTGCCATCGTTTGCCGATGGGTGAAGCCTGTTCCAGGAGCCATCAGCGCATCGCCATGCTTGGCAGGCACCTCAACAAAATAGCCCAGAACGGCATTGTGCCGGATTTTGAGCGCGGATATGCCCGTGGCATCACGATAACGCGCTTCCAACTGCGCAATCGCTTGTCGTCCATCGCGCCCCGCCACCCGCAGATTATCCAAAGCGGGATCATAGCCTTCGGCGATATAGCCGCCTTGCGTCGCGTCGGTGGGCGGCGAAGCCACCAAAGCGCGCGCCAGCAGATCCACCATATGGCCATGGCCATCCAATGCGGGCAGAAGGTGATCCAGCAGCTCCGGCCGACCTGCCATCACGCCCAGACGTTCACGCAAAGCCCGCGCCGCATCCAAGCCGTCCCGAATCTGGCCCAAGTCCCTTGGGCTGCCCCGTCCCGCTACAACACGGCCAAGCGCGCGCGCAATATCGGGTAGCTGCCGCAAAGCCGCGCGCACGGCATCGCGGGTTAACGGCGCGTCATGGAACCATTGCACCAATGACAGACGCGCATCGATTTTCGCTTGGTCCATCAGGGGCGCAGCCAGATCAGCGGCCAGTTGCCGCGCACCTGCGCCCGTGATTGTGCGGTCAACCTCGGCCAGCAACGAGCCTGTGCGCCCGCCTTTGCTTGCGCTGTTAATCTCCAGACTATCGCGCGTGGCCTGATCAATCAAAAGATGTTCATGCACCTCGCGGCGAACGGGCAGTTTTAGGAAGGGCATTTTGCCCTGCCCGGCATGGGCGAGATAAGAAATCAGGCCGCCAGCCGCCGCCTGCTCTGCACGCGTAACAGGGCCAATGCTATCCAGCGTGTTCAGCGCAAAATGCTGCCGCAACACATCGCTGCCAACGATGCTGTCAAAATCTGCCCGTGGCCGCATGCTGGCGCCCGACAGTTCTGCAAAACCGTCGGGCACAACCAACTCGCTGGCGGAAAGCCGCGCCAACTCGGCCTCAAGCGCGCCAGCTGTCACCGTGACCAGTTCAAAATAGCCCGTCGAAATGTCGGCGGCGGCGATGCCAAAAAGCTCTCCGACCGGCGCAACTGCCACGAGCATATTGGACGCCCAGCTGTCCAGCAGACTATCCTCAGTCAGCGTCCCTGCGGTCACAAAGCGCACAATATCGCGCGTGACCAAGGTCTTTCCACCACGCGCCTTGGCTTGATCAGGGCTTTCCGTCTGCTCGGCAATCGCAACGCGATGCCCCGCCTTAATCAACCGCGCCAAATAACCTTCGGCTGCATGGACAGGCACGCCGCACATGGGGATGGGCTTGCCATCATGTTCGCCGCGCGAGGTCAGGGCAATATCCAGCGTCGCTGCCGCCGCGCGGGCGTCATCAAAGAATAATTCGAAAAAATCACCCATGCGGTAAAACAGCAAGCAATCGCCTGCCTTGGCCTTCAAACCAAGATATTGCACCATCATGGGTGTCGGTGTGTTGTCCCCCGCCATGAACAAAGCGTTAGCGAAGCCTGTCGAGCGGGGCAATGCTTGCCCTTGCGTCAGCAGCGCGTTAGGGCTGATTAATTGATGATAAATAGTCAGGGCCAAGAATGAACGACAGCGACGTCCAAATCACCCCGCAGGAAGCACTTGATTTCCATGCGCAAGGACGCCCCGGCAAAATCGAAATCGTGGCGACTAAGCCAATGGCGACTCAGCGTGACCTGAGCCTTGCATATTCGCCCGGCGTCGCTGTGCCGGTGCAGGCCATTTATGATAATCCGGCCACAGCTTATGATTACACCGCCAAAGGCAATCTTGTCGCGGTCATCTCCAACGGCACCGCGATTCTCGGCATGGGCAATTTAGGGGCCTTGGCATCAAAGCCAGTGATGGAAGGCAAGGCCGTCTTGTTCAAACGCTTCGCCGATGTCGACTCCATCGACATCGAAGTGAACACCGAAGATGCGCAGCGCTTCATTGACGCGGTTGAATTGTTGGAACCAACCTTTGGCGGCATCAATTTGGAAGATATTGCCGCACCCGATTGCTTCATCATTGAACAAACATTGAAAGAACGGATGAACATCCCCGTATTTCATGATGATCAACATGGTACGGCGATCATAGCAGCCGCCGGGTTGATCAACGCGTGCGAGCTCACCGGAAAGTCGTTTCAAGACATTAAGATCGTTTGCAACGGCGCTGGCGCTGCGGCGATTGCCTGCACGGAGCTGATCAAGGGCATGGGTGTGCCGCACAATAATGTCATAATGTGCGACCGGAAGGGTGTCATCTATCAGGGCCGGACCGAAGGCATGGATCAATGGAAATCCGCGCATGCCGCAAAGACCAGCGCACGCACCCTTGCAGAAGCGATTGTTGGCGCGGATGTGTTTCTGGGGCTGTCGGCGGCCAATGCCTTGAGCGTCGATATGGTGAAATCCATGGCGGATCAGCCAATCATTTTTGCCATGGCAAACCCCGATCCCGAAATTTCTCCGCCGGTGGCGCGCGCGGCGCGGCCGGATGCGATTATCGCGACGGGCCGGTCAGATTTCCCCAATCAGGTCAACAATGTCCTGTGCTTCCCGTTTCTGTTCCGCGGTGCGTTGGATGTGCGCGCGACGACCATCAACGAGCCAATGAAGATTGCCGCGTCACACGCGCTGGCGCAACTGGCCCGCGAAACCGTGCCCGAAGAAGTAGCCGCGGCTTATGGCGGCCTCATGCACAAATTCGGGCGGGATTACATCATCCCGTCGCCATTCGACCCGCGTCTAATAGAAATCGTGGCCTCCGCCGTTGCGAAGGCCGCGATGGATTCGGGCGTGGCGCAAAAACCGATTGCCGATATGAACGCCTATCGCGCCAGCCTGCGCGCTCGGCAGAACCCGACGACATCGGCGCTCACCCAAGTGTATGAGGCGGCACGCGCGAAACCCAAGCGCGTGATTTTTGCCGAGGCAGAAGAAGATGTCGTCCTGCGCGCTGCCGTCCAGTTTAAACAGGATGGCTATGGCATTCCGGTTCTGATTGGCCGTGATGCCCGCGTGACGGAGAAGCTGGTGGAGCTCGGGGCTAACCCCGATGACTATGAAATCCACAATAGCGCCACAAGCCCACTTGTCGATAAAATGGTCGACCGGCTCTATAACCGCTTGCAACGCCGCGGCTATCTGCGCCGCGATATTCAGCGGATGGTCAACCGTGACCGCAATATCTTTGGCGCGTTACTGCTGCAAATGGATCAGGCCGATGCCCTGATCACGGGTGTCACCCGCACCTTTGGTCAGACGCTACGCGAACTGCGCCGCGTACTTGACGCGAAAAAGGATGCTGTCCCCTTTGGTATTCACGTCATGGTCGGCAAAACGCACACGGTGTTTATTGCCGATACCACCGTGAACGAGCGGCCAAGCGCCGAGGAACTCGCGCACATCGCCGAGAAGACCGCCGCTGTTGCCCGCCGCATGGGGCATGTGCCGCGCGTTGCGTTTTTGTCCTTTTCAACATTTGGCAATCCCGCGGGAACATGGCTTAACAATATCCGCGATGCGGTTGCGATGTTGGACGCACGTCGGCCCGATTTCGAATATGAAGGCGACATGCCACCCGATGTTGCGTTGAACCCAGCGCTCATGAAAAACTACCCATTCTGTCGCCTATCTGGCCCTGCCAATATCCTGATCATGCCCGGGCTTCAGTCCGCGAACCTTTCGGCCAAATTGTTGCGCGAATTGGGTGGGGATCAGGTCATTGGCCCGATGTTGCTGGGCATGGAACGCCAAGTGCAGGTCGCAACAATGGCATCAAGCACCAGCGACCTTGTGACGCTTGCTGTGTTGGCTGCTGCGGGGATTGCGGAATAGCCTAAATGTCGGACCAGTTGGCATAGGGCGCTCGCCACCACTAATAGGCCAAACAATCGTCTTTGTGTCTTCGTGCGAACCAAAAAGCTGTGCAAGTTCGCACAAAGAAACAAAGACCGATCCAACACCGTCATGCTGGGGCCGAAGGCGTGCAGAGCACAATTTTGTGCAGCATCCATCTCGCCGAATAAACCGAAAATGCCGGCTGATAGATGGACCCTGAAACAAGTTCAGGGTGACGAAGCTTTTATAAAGCGGCATCATTCAGGGGCATCAACCGGATGGTGATGCCCCCGTTATGGCATTATTTTCAATTCGGGCTATTCGGCGTCGCGCCTTGACCGCCACCGGCACCGACCGCACCGATATTGCCGAATATTTCTTCAAAGAAGCTTGTGTCGCGACCCAATGTCGGCGTTTTATCGCCTATCGGGCTGATCTTCGAAATCAATTCCGTGCCCGTTTGGGAAATCGACGCGACATTGCCTGCGGGGTCAAAACGGACCTTTAACACATATTGCTTGTCAGCCTTTGGCTGCGAAAACGCCAGTTGCTTTGCGTCACGCGAATAATAATACCAGTCATTCTGGTCAAACTGGCCAACAAAGGTTGGGCGACCCAGCGATGCCTGAACCGATTCCTTATTGTCGACGCCCGGCTGAACCGAATTCAGCAAAGTCTGATCACCAATATAACCCTGGTGTGAACGCAGGCGGGTGCATCCCGTCGACAAAGTCAAAGCGGCAATCAATGTTGCAAGACCGGCAATTTGCGACGCACGCATAGACTTCTCCGCTAATCCACTAAACTTGGGCCTTTGCCATTGCATCCTTAAGGCGCAATATCAATATGCAATCCCAGATGAATGCTGCATGAGTAAGGATGAGTTCGCCGTGATGACATTATTAAAACGACTGTTCGGCAACGGGCAACCTGACCCTAAAATAAAGCTTGTCCCTTTATATAACCAAATTGTGGCCGAGGCACGTGATCCGCATTGGTATGTCGAAGGCGCGGTCCCCGATAGCCTTGACGGCAGGTTCGACATGGTGGCGACAATACTATCTCTCGTGCTTTTGCGGCTGGAAGAAAGCAAGGACCACGCCCTTGATATGGCGCGGCTGACGGAGGTTTTTGTCGATGACATGGACGGTCAACTCCGCGAAGTCGGCATTGGCGACATGATTGTGGGAAAGCATATCGGTCAGATCATGAGCGCCGTTGGCGGCAGGTTAGGCGCGTTGCGCAATGCGATGGCCGATCACAGCGCCCTTGACGATGCCTTGGTCCGCAACCTGTATCGCAGTGCTGCGCCATCGCCAGACGCGCTTGCGCATACACGTCAGGGCTTGCTCGATGTCGAACGTGCACTTGGCGCGCAATTGCCAGATATGTTGATAGAGGGCGACGCCAAATGGTGACGGCCAATGAGTTCAGCCATGTGGTCAAGCTTTCCGAAGTGGGAAGCCATAGCCGCAATCTGCAACTGTCCGCAGACGCGGCGGCGCGTGCTGGCCTGATGGCGCGTTTTGATCTGGCTGCATTGGATTCGCTAAAGGCGGAGATTTCGCTGGCACATGATGCCGAAGGCGTGGTGGCAACTGGCCGTTTCTCCGCTGACCTTGCGCAATATTGCATTGCCTCGCACAACCCTGTTCCTGCCAAAATGGACGAAGTGGTGCATATCCGTTTCATCCCCGAACCCGTTATGAGCGGCGAAGTTGAACTTGAATTAGAAGCCGACGATTGCGACACAATGTTCCACGATGGTCAGACTATTGATTTGGGTGAGGCCGTGGCCCAATCGCTTGGCCTTGCGCTTAACCCTTATCCACGCAGTCCGGAGGCGGAGAAAATGCTCAAGGCCGCTGGCGTAAAGAGCGAGGAAGATGTGGCCCCGACGGGTGCGTTGGCTGGCCTCAAGGACTTGTTGGCGAAAAAATGATTGCCGCCCGCCATGTTTGACGTGGCGCTTCGCCGGTTCGTCGACCCTGCACTTAACCGCATAGCGGTTGGGATCGTGGACGCCCGCATTTCGGCAAATATGTTGACGATCAGCGGCGCAGGGCTTGCGCTGGCTGCTGCGTTTTTCGTCAGCCAGTCAAATTTTGCAGCAGCCTTAGGCTTTATCCTGCTGAACCGGATCGTTGATGGGTTAGATGGGGCGGTGGCCCGTATCAAAGGGCCGACAGAGTTTGGAGGCTATCTCGACACCATCTGCGATTATATTTTCTATCTCTCCATTCCGGTGACGTTCGGGTTGATGGACCCGGTTAACCAAATACCCGCTTTGCTGCTGGTCGCCAGCTTCACGCTGACCGCTGTCAGCTTTCTGGCCTTTGCCGCCATTGCCGCGCGGCAGGCGTCCGACGACGGCGCGCATGGGCCAAAGGCATTTATATATTCAACAGGGTTGATGGAGGGCGCAGAGACCATCGCATTTTTCGCGCTATTTTGCCTGTTTCCGGGCTTTTTCCCGACGCTGGCGATTGTCTTTGCTGCATTGTGCCTACTGACGGTCGTGCAACGCTTCATCCTCGCAGCGAAAAGTTTCAGCTAACCCCGCTGCCAGCGGAACCAGCGTTCAGCCCATTTCAACAAGCCCTCTGGCTTGCGTGCAAGGCCAAATTGCCCCGCAGCATATTTGTTCGCTTCGGCCCATGTGGGATAAGGATGAATGGTCTGGAGGATACTGCGCAAGCCCATATTATGCTTCATGGCAAAGGTGACCTCAGCGAGAATTTCGCCTGCATTCTGACCAATGATCGTCGCGCCCAATATCCGGTCGCTGCCCTTTGCGGTCAGGATTTTCACAAAACCATGCGCCTCGCTTTCGGCAATGGCGCGGTCAAGGTCATCCAAATCATAACGCGTGATATCAAAGGAAAGGCCCTGCGCTTCGGCTTCGGCTTGGGTCAGGCCAACCGTCGCCAACTCCGGTTCGGTATAGGTCACGCGCGGCAGGACGCGATAATCGGTGCGGTATTTTTTGAAAGGACGCGCCAGCGCGTTCACGCTGGCATACCAGGCCTCATGACTGCCGCCATGGGTGAGCTGCTGACGTCCCGCCACATCGCCGGCGCATAAAATATGTGGCAGGTTGGTGCGCAAATATACGTCGTTTTCCAACCGTCCATCGACGATCAGCCCAAGCTCTTCCAAACCAAAGCCAGCGACGCGGGGCGTGCGCCCGACGGCAATGATGGTGTCATCATATGCAATTTCTGCCGCGCCGTCTGGTCCGGCCGCAATGAGCGTCTTATTTGCCTCAAACCGCAATGCGCGATGGTTGGTTAGGACCGATACGCCCTCGGCCTCAAGACGCGCCGTTACATATGCAGCGGCGTCTGCATCTTCCTTCAACAGCAAACGGTCCGCCATCTCGATTATGGTGACGTTTGAGCCGAGCCGCTGAAATGCCTGTGCCAGTTCACAGCCGATCGGCCCGCCACCCAAGATGACGAGCCTGTCTGGCGCGGCAGACCGCATGGACATGGCGTCCCACAAAGTTTCGCTGGTTAGATATCCGCTATTCTCCACACCGGGTAGCGGCGGAATAAGCGGCGCTGCGCCTGTGGCGATGATAAAGGATTTGGCCGTCAATCGCCGTGCGCCGTCAATCTCGACGGTCCATGGGTCGACGAAACGCGCATAGCCCTGCACGCAGTCGACCCCAAGGCCGGTAAAGCGTTCAACGCTATCATGTGGTTCAATAGCCGTGATGACATCCCGCACGCGGCGCATGACGGCGGGGAAGTCAATGATAGGCGCACCAACGTCAATACCAAAGCGCGCGGCATCGGCAATCTGGTGTGCGACCTTGGCGCTTTTGATGAGCGCCTTGGACGGCACGCATCCGGTGTTCAGGCAGTCCCCGCCCATCTCATGCGCTTCAATCAACGTCACCTTGGCCTGCACCATTGCTGCGATATAGGCCGAGACCAATCCCGCAGACCCTGCGCCAATGACGATAAGATTACGGTCAAACCGTTTGGGTTTTTTCCAGCGTTCAGCCACGGCTGCGTTGCACCAAAGCGACAAGGCCCTTTGCCACCCAAGGGAAAAGTGCGAGCGCGACAAAAGAGGCAATCAGCATTGGTGACAATAAACCAGCGGTGCTTTCGATACGGCTGATCTGCGTGCCCGCATTCACGAACACGATGGTCGCAGGCAGCATGCCCAATTGGCTGACCCAGAAAAATGTCCCCGTTTTGATGCGCGTAAGACCCATTAAAAGATTGATGACGAAAAACGGGAATACAGGGATCAGGCGCAGCGTGAAAAGATAGAAGGCGCCATCCTTTTCTAGGCCTTCGTCAATCGCGCGCAGACGTTGCCCAAATTTGCCTTGCACCCATTCGCGCAGCACGAAACGGGCGCTTAAAAACGCCAAGCTTGCCCCCAAGGTGGAAGCAAAAGAAACGATGATCGTGCCAACCACCACACCGAACAACGCGCCCGCAATCAATGTCATGATCGCGGCACCGGGAATCGAAAGCCCCGTCACCGCGACATATAGGATGAAGAACCCGGCGATATAGAGGACAGGATTAGCGTCCTTCGCCGCGACGATATCTGCTTGGCTGGCCTTAAAGTTTTCGAGGCTCAGAATCTGGCCAAGATCGAAAAGGAAATAGGCGACAATTGCGCCAAGCAGAACAAGGACCAAGATTGCTTTTTTCATCACGGCCCCGGCTATATGCCCCTTATGTGGGATCAAAATGGCACGTCGTCGTCAAGGTCATTATCAAAGTCACCGCCGCCAAAACCGCCTGACGATCCGCCGCTGCTACCGCCGCCGCCAGCGCCCCAATTATTGCCGCCACCCGAACCACCGCCGGATGATGCGCCGCCACCGTTCCAGCCGTCGCCGCCGCCTGAGCCGCCCTTGGCGCCATCCAGCATCACCAACTTGCCATCAAAACCGGCGACTGAAACTTCGGTCGTGTAACGGTCATTGCCCGAGGCATCCTGCCACTTACGCGTACGCAATTGGCCCTCAATATACACCTTGCTGCCTTTTTTTAAGAAGCGTTCGGCAACGCCGACAAGGCCGTCCGAATTGAGCACAACGCTGTGCCATTCGGTGCGTTCCTTTTTTTCGCCCGTGGTGCGGTCTTTCCAATCTTCCGACGTCGCGATGCGCAAATTGCAGATCCGGCCGCCATTCTGGAATGATTTGACTTCAGGATCCGCGCCCAAATTGCCAACGATGATGACTTTATTGACGCTTCCCGCCATGTTCCCGTCCTTTAAGTAAAATTTTCTGTGGGACCGCTATAAGCCGAAGGAACGCGCTGTCCAATATGTAATCCCAGCAGCCGCATACGCCAGCGCAAAAAGATAGCTGACCATGAAGATGGGCCATTTCCAACCATTGGTTTCACGCCGTGTCACAGCAATCGTCGAGATGCATTGCGGCGCGAAAACAAACCAAGCGAGGAAAGCCAAGGCCGTCGCCAACGACCAATCCGCCGCCAGCTTTGGCCCAAGGCTGGTCGCCGCAGCATCTTCATCCGCCGCGTCAATGGCATAGACTGTGGCGAGCGCCGATACTGCAACTTCGCGCGCAGCCATCGCCGGAATGAGCGCCAAGGCAATATCATGGTTGAAGCCAATCGGGCGAACAATCGGTTCAATCCCATCGGCTATGCGGCCTGCAACCGAATATTCAACTTGCGAAACATTGCTGCCATCTGGTGCCTTGGGAAAGCTTAACAGCGCCCATAAAATAACCGTCGCGGCAAAGATGATCGTTCCTGCACGGCGCAAAAACACCCATGCGCGCTGCCATAGGCTGATCGCAATATCACCTAAACGTGGCCATTGGTAACGTGGCATTTCGATGAGGAAACTGCTCGTACGGCTTTGCGTCACAAAGCGCTGGATGACCGCGGCTGCCAGCATTGCGCCCAATATACCTGCGATATACAGGCCGAAAAGGACAAGACCCTGGAGACCGATACCGAGACCAACGCTGGAGGCCGGAATAAACGCGCCAATGATGACAGTATAGACCGGCAGACGCGCCGAGCAGGTCATCAGCGGCGCAATGAGGATCGTGGCCAATCGCTCTTTTTGATCCATGATCGTCCGCGTCGCCATAATGCCCGGAATGGCACACGCAAAGGAGGACAATAAGGGTATGAAACTGTGCCCCGACAGGCCAACCGCTGCCATCATGCGATCCATTACAAAGGCAGCGCGGGTCATATAGCCCGATGCCTCAAGCAACAAAATGAAGAGGAACAGGATCAGAATTTGCGGCAAGAATACGACGACGGAACCAACACCGGCAATGACGCCATCTGTTAGAAACGAACGCAGATATCCGTCGGACATGACATTTTTAATGTTATCGCTGAGCCAAGCAAAGCCACTTTCAATCCAGCCAATTGGGGCTTCGGACCAACCGTAGACCGCCTGAAACATCAGGAACAAGAGGCCCAATAATATCACGACGCCGCCCACCGGATGCAGCAAAACTGTGTCCAACCTGCGCGTCCATTGGCGGCCTGCGGTTTCGCTGATGATAGCAGAACGGGCAATATCGCGTGCGCGCTTGTTCTGGGCGCCAAAGGATGTCGCCACGGGTTCAACGGGTGCGACGGGATTTTTGAGCGCGCCATCAAGCGCCGTCATCAAGGGTTCAAGCCCGCGGCGGCGCACGGCAACGGTTTCAATCACTGGCACGCCCAGCGCGCCGGCCAGTGTCTGCGCATCGAGCCGAAGGCCATCGCGCTCCGCAAGATCAATCATATTCAGCGCAACCACCGTCGGCAGGCCCAGCGCAATCAGTTCAAGGGCAAAGCGCAAATGATTGTCGAGATTGCCCGCATCGAGCACGATCACCAATGCGTCAGGGCGGCGGTGCCCCGAAAGATTACCCAAGACAACATCGCGCGTGACAGCTTCGTCAAGGCTGTCGGGATCCAAGCTATAGGCGCCGGGCAAGTCGATCATTTCAACCGGACGCCCATCGGCAAAAGCGGCGCGGCCCGATTTACGTTCAACCGTGACGCCGGGATAATTGGCAATTTTCTGACGTGCGCCGGTCAGCGCATTGAACAACGCACTTTTACCAGCATTGGGGTTGCCGACCAATGCGACCAGGGGCGGCATTTGCGTCATACGGATAATTCGCAATCAATCGCGGCAGCAACTTTTGTGCGCAACGCGACGGTCATGCGGCCAACCCGCACCGCCACTGGATCTCGCCACATCAATATACCCTTATGCAATGCCTCTATTGTCACCCCAGGTTCAAAACCCAGCGCGCGCAAACGATGCCCCTCTTGATCAGGCAAGGATTCCCAATCAATGGCCTGGATGATGGCGATTTGGTTCAACGGAAGATGATCAAGTTGCATGCCTGTTATTTGCAACCGATTCGCAATAACATCAATAGGGATTTGCATTAACGCGCGGGATAGCGCAGCCGACCGATGAAACGTGACAGGCTTGGCGTATAGTCCTTGCGCTGCTTTGCCTGATATTTCACTTTTTCAATCTGCATCACATTGTCGATCCGGCGATCCAGAAAAGCGCGGGTGTCGGCAAAGTTTTCGCTGTCATCATTAACGAAAACGCTCAAGGTGCTTCCATATACCGCCGATAAAGTCATCCGCTTGGTATAATGATTGAGGTCTGTGGCGTTATCGCCGGCCAGTCGCCACATGCGATCCGCCGAACGCCAGCCCATTTTCGCGGCCCGCGCGAGATTCTGTGGCATCGCCATGATGGCCAGCGCACGGCGCAAGGATTCCCGGTCAGGCGCCATGATCTCTAGCCGCGTCGCTAGCAAAGCCGTGATCCGGTCTCGGATTTTCATCGCATTCAGTTTTTCGGCTGGTAGGCGGCGAGCGAGTTCCAGATCAACGCCCTCGACCCATGCGTCAATCATGTCGATGCCCTTGCCCTTAAACGCGAGCATAGCAACATCGCCGTCCACGCCCATCTCGTCCGCGGCGGCATGGACGGCCGCTTCGGACCATCCGTCAAAGCCGGCATGGCGGCCAATGACGGGCGCAAGGGCGACCCGAATTTCATCAATTGTCGGGTCAGAAGGAAGGGCGTTTTTGGACATACATACCATGTAGGCGTTCGCCACGTTCAAGAAAAGGGCTATTGCTTACGCACGAGAACCAGCGCGATCATGATAAGCGCGCTGCCCATAAAATCCATCGGCGTCAGCATCTCGCCAAAGGCTAGCCAGCCAGCCGTCGCGGACAAAGCGGGTTGCAACAGCAAGGCAAGGCCAATCACCAATGGGCTGAAATACGGCAAAGCATAAGTGAGGCAACCTTGGCCGAAAAATTGCGAGGTAAAGGCGAGCAAGAGGACGGGCCACCAAACCGTGGGAATGATCTGTTCATTTGCAAACACGGCGCCAGCAAAAAGGACAACAGCCGCAATAGCGCTCGCCATACCCAGCGCGCCCCAGCTTTCGGTGTTTTGCCGCATCTTCATCATCAGCACCAAATAGACGGTATAGGTCAGGCCAGCGCCAAGCGACAAAAGGTCGCCGGTAAAGTGGCGCGGGGACAGCTCAAGGCTTTGTCCCATCAATAATGCCGCGCCGACAAAGGCGAACAATACGGCCGTGCTCTCCCATTTCGAAGGCATTTTGCGTGCTACAATGACGCCATAAATCACCAGCAACAAGCTGGCGCAATTGGCGAACAGCGTCGCATTGGCCATTTTTGTCTGAAAAATGCCAATATGCCACAAGATGATATCGACACCGAAAAACAAGCCCGCGACGATTGCGATCCAATAGGTCGGGCGGCTGACCGTAGAAAAGCGAAACCCGAACCGGTAGCCGACGAAAAACAAAAAGGGCGTAGCTAGTGCCAGCCGCCAAAATCCGGTCGCGATCGGTCCGCTATCCGCATAGCGCACAAGCAACGGGCCAAAAGCAATCGCGACATTGCCCGCAAGCAATGCGGCAAAGGCGAGCAAGCTTGGCGATTGCTGATGTAAAATCTTCTGCTGCATAAACCCCCGTTGCAATTTGCAACTTTCATCCGCATCTTGGCTTCAAATTTACGCCTTAATGACAGGAAATCGCATGACTGCAACTTTGTTCGACCCAATTACACTTGGCGCCATCAACGCGCCCAATCGCATATTGATGTCGCCACTGACGCGCGGACGCAGTGAAGGCGAACATGTCCCTTTGTCCGACCTGAAGGCAGAATATTACAGCCAGCGCAGCAGCGCAGGCCTGATTATCGCAGAAGCAACGGGCATTAGCCAAGAAGGCCTTGGCTGGCCATCGGCCCCAGGCATCTGGTCCGACGCGCAAATCACAGCATGGAAACCGGTAACGCAAGCCGTCCATGACGCGGGCGGACGGATCATCCTGCAATTGTGGCACATGGGCCGTCTTGTGCACCCGGATTTCTTGGGCGGCGCGCCATGCGTTTCGGCTTCGGCCACCACTGCGCCGGGCTATGCGCATACAGCAGAGGGCAAGAAGGATTATACGCAAGCCCGCGCGCTCGATATTTCAGAAATTCCCCGTATTGTGTCGGATTATGTCCATGCCGCGAAAAACGCGATCGCCGCAGGTTTTGACGGGGTGCAGGTGCACGCTGCCAATGGCTATTTGATTGACCAGTTCCTGCGCGATAACACCAATTTGCGCACCGACGATTATGGCGGCCCGATCGAAAATCGTATCCGCTTGCTGCGCGAAGTGACACAGGCCGTGGTGGACGCTGTGGGCGCAGATCGGACCTCGGTTCGCCTGTCCCCTAATGGAGAGACCCAAGGCGCGGACGACAGCAACCCAGTTGCATTGTTCACCGCGGCGGCCGCGGCGTTGCAGGATATCGGCATCGCTTTTCTTGAGCTACGCGAAATCAAACCTTATGGTAATTTTGGACAAACCGAAGTACCGCGCGTGTCACCTGAGATCCGCAAGGTCTTTAAAGGCCCGCTGGTGCTGAACCAAGAATATACCAAGGAATTGGCGGATGCCGATCTGGCCTCGGGCCTGGCCGATGCGATCAGCTTTGGCCGTCTGTATATCAGTAACCCCGACCTTGTTGAACGGTTGCGCATTGGCGCGGAACTGACGCCGGATAACTTCAAAACTTGGTATACGCCCGGTGCCGAAGGATATACCGATTATCCTTTCCTTGCACAGGCGGACGCATAACGCGCATGATACAGGCGGGGCTTGGCCATTATGCGATAGCTATCCCCGTCTTGTTGCTTGTGCTGCTCGCAAGCGCCGAAGCAATCTGGCCACGCCGCGCGTTGGTGTTGGGCCGAAGCCCACGGTGGCGCACGCACGCATTATTCTTCGTCAGCAACGCCGTCATCGGCCGACTGCTGTCGTTTTTGGTCGTGGTCGGCGTGGCTGCAAATTGGGCAGAGGCGCACCAGTTTGGCGCGCTCAATTTGGTCGCCTTACCCTTTTGGCTTGAGGCAGCAATCGCGTTTGTCATCCTTGATTTCGCCGTTTGGTTTCAGCATTTTTGGATGCATCGCAGTCCCTATTTGTGGCGCATGCATGCGGTTCACCACAGCGACCGCGATCTCGACGTGACCACCGCGCTGCGGTTCCACCCGTTTGAACTGATTGTCTCGACATTCTACAAATCAGCGATTGTCGCATTGCTCGGCGCGCCGTTACTTGTGGTATTGGCGTTTGAAACTTGGCTCAACGCCAATGCGCTGTTCAATCACAGCAATATCCGCCTACCACACAAGCTTGACCGAATGTTGCGGCTGTTGTTGGTGACGCCCGATATGCATCTGGTGCACCACAGCACTTTGGTTGAGGAACAGAAACATAATTTCGGTTTTGCGCTGACGGTTTGGGACCGCTGGTTTGGCACCTATCGCACAGAGTCCATTTTAGGCGCCGAAAATCAGGAAATAGGCTTAGCAGAGGTCCATGATGCCCGTCCGGCAGGGTTCATCTGGAGCATGAAACAACCCATAACGTAACGGAATATAACGCCGTCTTGACCCGCGCGATTTTCCGGCGCATTTTTAATGCAGGGAGAGTTGAAAATGGCCAAAATACGCAAGATGATATTGGGCAGCGTCGCCGTCGTGGCGATTGGTGCAGGCCTTGTTTATGGGTGGCAACAATATCGTGACAAAAGCATCATGGACGATTCACGCGTGGCGCAAGTTTCGTCCGATGCTGAAGTCACGTCTGGCCCTGCCAATATGTTATTGTGGGGCGATACCCATCTTCATACCGCCAATTCCATCGATGCCTTTGGCTTTGGCGTAAAGCTTGGACCAGAAGAAGCGCTTCGTTTTGCGCGTGGCGAAGAGGTTGTGTCGACTGGTGGGATGAAAGCCAAGTTGGAACGACCGCTTGATTTTCTTGTGATCGCGGATCACTCCGGCGGGCTTGGGGCAACCAAGGCGCTTTACGATGCGCCCGGATTTCTCGTCCGCGACCCCACCTTGAAGCGTTGGCACACCGAAATGCATAAGGGGCCAGAGGGCATGCAGCGCGTGACCGGCGAACTCATCGACCGTGCGGGCCGCAACACGCTTCCCGCTGCGCTGACCGATCCCGAAAGACAGCGCAAGACGGGGACCAGCATCTGGAAGGGTCATAGCACGCTTGTCGAACGCTATAATGAACCTGGCAAGTTCACAGCCTTCATGGGCTTTGAATATACGTTAATGCCCGGCGGCAATAATTTGCACCGCGTCGTCATGTTCCGCGATGGCAAAAGCCGCACCGACAAGGTCCTGCCCTACGACCCTGGCCAAGGCGACACGCCGGTCAGCCAATTGTGGGACTATATGGACAATTATGAGAAGGTCACTGGCGGCAAGGTGCTCGCGATCCCGCATAACAGCAATCTGTCCAATGGTCTGATGTTCGAATTGGTTGGCCCTGATGGTGGCCCCATGACCGCAGCTTATGCACGGCGGCGCGCGGCGCGCGAGCCAGTGACCGAGATCACGCAAATCAAGGGCGATAGTGAATCGCATCCATTTTTGTCACCGAACGACGAATTCTCCGGTTTCGGCACCGCAGGTTGGGATCTTGGCAATCTAACCATGCAGGCCAAGAAGAAGCCGCAGGATTATGCGGGTGAATATATTCGTGAGGCGTTGAAGCGTGGTCTTGCGATTGAAGCGCGCACCGGCGTGAATCCCTATAAATTCGGGGTCATCGGAGCAACCGACAGCCATACAGCGTTGGCCACTGGCGACGAAGATAACTTTTTTGGCAAGCATTCCGGCGGCGAGCCAAATAAACTGCGGGCTTCGCAGGCCCAAAATCTGGGCACGCGAGAAGGACGTATCGGCTGGCACTATCTGGCGGGTGGCTATGCTGCGGTATGGGCCACGGCCAACACACGGGCCGCGATATTTGACGCAATGATGCGCCGCGAGGTGTACGCGACAACTGGCCCGCGTATGACAGTGCGTTTCTTTGGCGGTTGGGGTTTTAACGACACGGATTTCGCAGGCGACTGGGTAAAGACCGGATATGCCAAGGGCGTGCCCATGGGCGCAGACCTTAAACCCGGCAACGGCGCGCCAAAGTTCATGATTTCTGCGTTGAAAGACCCGATGGGCGCAAATCTTGATCGCGTTCAGGTCGTCAAAGGTTGGGTGGATTCTTCCGGCAAATTGCAGGAAAAGGTTTTCGACGTTGTATGGGGTGATGCCGAGAAAAGGCGTAAAGGTGCCAATGGCAAAGTCCCGAAGGTCGGCGACACTGTGAACATCGCAAAGGCGAGCTATACCAACAGCATTGGCGATCCGGAATTGCGGACGGTGTGGACCGATCCAGAATTTAACCGCAATGTCCGCGCATTTTATTATGTGCGGGTTATCGAGATACCGACACCGCGCTGGGTGTTGTTTGATGCCTTGCGTTATGGTGCAAAATTGCTGCCAGGAACGGAGTTAAAGGCGCAGGAGCGGGCGTATTCATCCCCGATTTGGTATAACCCCAATAAGGCGAGCTAGCGTCTATTCCCATTCCAACCCAGATAGCGCGAAGTCAGGGTCAGATATTGCCATCAAGCGGCGCATGGCTAACCGTGCGAGCCGCTGTGTTTCGGTTTTGCGGCGCGCAGGGGCGAGCGGCACCAATGCTGCTGGCCGCGCGATTTCGGCATCATAAGCATCGGCAATAATCAAGCCGGCGCGTTCGGGTAGGAACGCATCATTTTGCAGCGGGCTAAGGTCGAACCCAGCCGGCACTGCCCAAAAAAAGCGGTCACAATATTCGAGATATTCTGGCCATTTCTGATCACCCAAAAGGTCGGCGCGCGCACATTTGATTTCGACGATGATAATCTCGCCTTTGTTGCTGAGGCCCATGAGATCAGCGCGGCGATTGTTGCGCAGGCCAACCTCGGGTTGCACCACAATCTGGTTACGCAAGAATAGACGCGAAACGCCGCGCGCAACGGCCAGCGCTCCCGAAATCGATGCTATATTAAAGGCCTGATCCATTATCTATGCATAGAACGAAAAGTGAACAAAATAAAGACCCTTTATGGGGCCCTTATCGTGCATTCCGGTCGCGAAGATCAGCGGTAGAAGATATGATTGTCTACGCTGCCAATCCGCGTCAAACGCCATCCTGGCGAAACATGACGGGCGTGGAAGAATAATGCGCCTTCAACGGGGCTTTTCCAGCTGTTATCCAGTGCAATGTTGGTGATCGCTACCGCGTTGCGCCAATGCATGCTGTCCGTTTGGATCGACGGCACATTTGCACCGCGAACAAAGGAAAACTGACCCTTTTGGTGGACGACGCCGCATAATGTGCTGGGAAAGCGACCCGAATTAGCGCGGGCCAGCACCACGCGGGCTACGGCCAATTGGCCAGCAAGCGTTTCGCCCCGCGCTTCGAAATAGACCGCGCTAGCAAGGCAGCGCTCTTCCTTGCTTAAGCTGTCATCCATAGCGTGCGTGCGCACCAGATGGGTGAGTGAGGATGCAGTTGTTGCATCGACATCATTGGGGTTTAGGAGCGATTTGGGAATAAAGCCGTTACTTGGCGTATACACAATGTCGCCATTGTCGGCGCGCGTGACGGTCACTTGACCGCTTTTCTCCAGATCCAACTGCGCCTGTTCGGCGGCGATCTGCGCTGGGTCTGTGATGATATTATTGGCGCTTAACTGAGTGCCTTGGTCATTACCAAAAGCAAATCCTGCCTCCGCAGTAATGACTGCAGAAATCAGGGTACAAGATATGGCTACCAAAGAGGCAGCCCGAAAAAATTTCAACATTAAACATACATTAAAGCGGCGGCACCAGCAGACGAAACTCTCTTAGTTTATTCTTGTTCGTCTTTTGTTGCATCCGACTCGCGTGTTTGTCTGGCCACCCCATTTGTGCCCGATATGACAACCTTCGCTACTCGATGGCCCGCATCTATGGCGCGGCGCAGCAAAGTCAAACAAACATGGCCAGAAGTCCGTCCAACCGTGCACCGGACGCGACATCCAGTTCAAAAACCCACAAATCTGGGTCGCGCGCACAACGCTTTTGCCAATAATCCTGTACCGCGTCGCCAGTATATTCTTTTAAATCCGTCATTTGCCAGACGGTCTGGCCGTCTAATGATGGATAGCGTTCGTATATTTTGGGGTCTGCGCCGCGCACCTGCCCGATAAGCAATATCGCACCAGAGACCGCATCGCCCTTTTTCAGAACGGTGGCGAAATCACCTTCCGCTTCCACCATGCGCTTGATGGCGGAGATAAGAACGCCGCTGGCAAGCCGCGGTTCAATCAAGCGGCGTCACGCTCTTCAGACAAGGTCAACAGCGCAAACATCGCCGACGAATCTGCGGCACCACGCAATTGCGCGCGGAATTTCTCATCCCGAAATAGGCGTGACACCTCCGCCAATGCGCGCAAATGTGATGCACCGTCCTGCGCCGGTGAAACAAGTGCGCAGACCAGATCAACTGGCTCATCATCGACAGCATCATAAGGCACGGGTTTTAACAGCCGGACAAATACGGCCACGGGCATGTCGATGCCTGATACTTTGCAATGGGGTATAGCTGTTCCGCCACCAAAACCAGTCGGGCCAAGTCGCTCGCGCTCAATCATGCCGTCCAGAACAGCATTGGCGTCGACAAAATAATTTTCGGCCGCAATAACCGATAGCTGCGCCAACAGGTCGGATTTGCCCGAACATAGCATGTCAGCAGCAACAGCCCCCTCAACGAGCCTAGTAGAAAGTCGAATCATATTTTGTTCAAAAGCGTCCGGTGCGACCGGAGCGCAATCCCTAAATTTTTGAAATATTATAGAAAATTAATTCTCGTCGGCCAAGGTCTAAGGTGCCGATTTTGGTTCAACCCACCCGATCGTGCCGTCTTCGCGGCGGTAAACCATATTATGGCGCCCAGTTCCAGTGTTTTTGAACAACAGGGCAGGTGTATTGCGTAAATCCATTAACATAACCGCATCAGAAACCGTTGATTCAGGAATATCTACGCTCATTTCAGCCACGATTACGGGTGCATCGGATAAGGGCATTTCTTCCTCACCATCACCTGCATCAAATACGGTATATGCAGCTTCTTCTTGCGCCATCGCATAAGCGGTTTGTTCATGGCGATCCTGCAGTCGGCGCATGTAACGGCGCAATTGTTTCTCAATACGTTCGGCAGCACGGTCAAAGGCAACATGCGCATCCTGCGCTTCGCCGCGACCTTTCAGCACAAGACCCTGCATCACATGCATCACAATATCGCTGGTAAAGCCATCATGCGGCGCACGGCCAAAGGTTGCATGTGATGATAATGATTTGGCGAAGTATTTTTCGGCAATGGAGCCAAGTCGTGTTTCCACATGGGCTTGGAGCGCTTCACCGGTGTCGACCTGATGTCCTGAAACCCTGATGTCCATTGCCTGTCTCCTTTTTGTTAAAGCGCTGACCCCGGCTGGAGCCAAAGCGCATCCTTAATCTTTGCGACAAATTCGGCATGGCGCGCCAATTCCTCGGTTGAGGCAGAATGTGCGCGCGCTGGTCGAAATGTTTTCAATGTCTGAACTTCATTAACGTCCATTTGGCCGATTATTTTATGCGCGTTATCGTCGTCGGCAAGGCCAAGGCCAATTTGCCGACCGCCCGTCAGTTCAATATATAATTGCGCAAGCAATTCGGCATCCAGCAACGCGCCATGCTTTACGCGGTGGCTGCGATCGATGCCATAACGGGTACATAAAGCGTCCAAAGACAGCTTCGCTCCGGGATTTTTAATCCGTGCCAATGCCACTGTGTCAACCATACGGTCCATTGACACAGGCGGACGACCGCAATGCTGCAATTCATGATTGAGAAAGCCAAAATCAAAGCTGGCATTATGCGCAACCAACGGGCTGTCGTCCAAAAATGCAAGCAGCTCATCCACCTTTTCGCCAAAGGCAGGTTTGTCAGATAGAAAACGGTCCGAAAGGCCGTGCACCTGTTCGGCAGCAGCTGGCATCGGCCGCTGTGGATTGAAATATGCGTGGTAATGCTTGCCTGTCATCACCCGGCTGACCATTTCGATGCAGCCAATTTCGACCATGCGATCCCCAGTTGCAGGGTCAAAGCCAGTCGTTTCGGTATCGAATATAATTTCACGCATTCTGATATTAGATGTGAGCCTGTTTAAGGGCTTATGCAAGACCCAAGCGCAGCTTTTTGACAAGAGCGCGCACATCGGCCCGCGTTTCGTTAATATCCTTGCCTGTATCAATGACATGGTCGGCGCGTGCGCGCTTTTCGCCATCATCCATTTGTAACGCCAAAATATGTTCAAACTTGTCTGGCGTCATATTTGGCCGTGCGAGCACGCGTTCACGTTGAACCGCGGCAGGTGCACTTACAACCACGACCGTATCGACCGCAGCCTGCCCACCCTTTTCAAACAATAAAGGGATGTCGAACAATATCATGTCCGCGCCCTGATGTGATTCCAGAAACGCCTTGCGGCGTTCGCCCACGGCGGGATGAATAATCGATTCCAACAATGCCAACCGGTCGCGGTCACCAAAAACAGCCGCACCCAGCGCTTGACGGTCGACGCCCTGCGGCCCCGTCGTTCCAGGAAAGGCAGACTCAATTGCAGGCACAAGCGCCCCATTCGCCTTTTGCAGGTCATGCACCGCAGCATCAGCGTCAAAAACCGGCACGCCTTCGTCGGCAAACATCGCAGCGACGGCCGATTTTCCCATGCCGATTGAGCCGGTCAGGCCAATGATCATCGGTTTTTTCATTTCAGTAACAATGCCCGCAATATATCCTCATCATCTTGCGGCGGCGCAACGCCGAAAAATAATTCAAACGCGATTGCTGCCTGCCCCACCAGCATTTCAAGGCCGTCGACCGTTTCCAATGCGCGTAAGCGCGCCGCTTTTAACAATGGCGTCTCTATCGGCGCGTAGACAAGGTCATAGACAATGGCATGTTCCGGCAAGGGCGAAAGGTCTATCTCAAGCGCTTCCTGCCCAACCATGCCCAACGGGCTTGCGTTCACAAGCAAGGTTGCATCTGGCAAGCGCGCGTCAAAGCCAATCACTTTGCCTTTCAACCCAAAATGCGCGAGCAAAGCTGCTGCCTTCAAACCGTTGCGTGCAATCAAAACAACTTCACCGACATCAGCCTGCGCCAAGGCGTAGAGCACGGCCCGCGCCGCGCCGCCTGCACCAATGACGACAGCCGTTTCACCCGATAACGGGATATCAGCAATTGGACCATAAAAGCCGCCAACATCGGTATTGGTCGCAACAAGCGCACCGGCGTCATTGCGAAATACCGTGTTAATCGCGCCGATAGAGCTGCGCACGTCGCCAGGGTCGGCCACAAAATCAAGCGCCGCAATTTTGTGCGGTATCGTGATGTTGCACCCGCGCCACGCGGCATCGGCGGCGCGCTCGGCAAAAAAGCGCTCCAGACCATCGGGCAGCACCTCATGGGCCCGATAATCATTGGGCAACCCCAATAGTTGAAGCCAAAAATTGTGAATTAGCGGTGATTTGGAATGCGATATCGGATGACCGATCACTTCGGCATAATGATTCATGTTGGTAAAAGGCCTCTCAATCGCAGATAATCAAGCAGCGGAAGCAAGGGCATTCCGATGATCGTAAATTGGCTGCCGCTGACGCTTGCGAATAATTGCGCGCCTTCGGCTTCAATCCGGTAGCAGCCGACGCAGTGGCGGATTTCATCCCAATAGGTTTCGACATAATATTCGATATATTGCGGGCTTAAGCTGCGCATCGTCATTTGCGCTGTGTCGATAATGCGCCAGACCGGTTCACCATGCTCACAGATAACAGCAGCGCTAATCAGCCGATGCACTTTGCCCGAAAGCTGCGCCAGATGCGCGCGGGCGTCATCAGGTGTTTCGGGCTTGTCAAAAATATATCCGTCGGGACCAACGCAAATCTGATCGCACCCCAACACCATCGCTGTTGGCAATTTGCGGGATATTTTACGCGCCTTTGCCTCTGCCAAGGCATCGGCAATGTCGCGCGGCTTGGCGCCAGCTTGGGCCAATGATGTTTTGATGCTCTGTTCATCAACCAAAGCTGGAACTGCTTGTGCAGATACCCCTGCCGCGTTCAACATCGCGATCCGCCCTGCACTTTGTGACGCAAGGATAAGGTTCATGAACCCTGAACCTGCGCCAGTTCGCGTTCGTTGAACAAATTGATAATCGCCGCGGCGCTTTCTTCGATCGACCTGCGCGTTACGTCCAATACTGGCCAACCATTGTCCGCAAACATCCGCCGCGCATGGGCGACTTCGGCGCGCACTTTTTCCTCATCCACATAATCTGTATCTGGCGACTGGTTCAGCGACAGCAAGCGGTTGCGCCGGACTTGAATCAATCGCTCTGCACTTGTGACAAGGCCAATAACCATCGGATGTTTCAGTTGAAACAATATGGGTGGTGGTGGCGATTCTGGAACAATGGGGATATTCGCCGTCTTATATCCTCGGTTGGCGAGATAAATGCTCGTCGGCGTTTTTGAGGTTCGCGACACCCCCGCCAACACAATGTCCGCCTCTTCCCAATTTTGTGCATTAATGCCGTCATCATGGGCAATGGTGAACTGAATGGCATCGACACGCGCGAAATAAGCGGCATCCATAACATGTTGCCGACCTGGGCGCGCTTTGGCCTCTTGGCCCAACATGTTCGACATGGCATCGCTGACCGCATCAAGCGCAGCAACCGCGGGCAGGCCCAAGACCCTGCATCTCGTTTCCAATTTGCGCCGCGTATCTCGGTTGACCAAAGTGAACAGCACAAGTCCAGGATTAGCGGCCACATCGGTCAATATCCGGTCCAAATGGCTTTCCGAACGCACCATTGGCCAGAAATGCTTGACCACATCTTCTGCACCGTCAAACTGCGCCAAGGCGGCCTTGGCAATATTTTCCAAGGTTTCGCCGGTGGAGTCCGATAACAAATGTAAATGAAAACGTTGGCTCATGGTTGACAGTCTTGTTGGCAGCTTGGGGATAAATCAAGGGACAAGTTTTGCATGATGAATTCTTGCCCATTACCGCGAATTTACCGCTCGATTCGGACACAGGCTGTCCACAACCAAAAACCATTATGCACAGCTTGTGGATAATGGGGAATAAATTTGCGACTCTGGCCCCATCCTCTTGTCCGCACGCGTCAAGCTGTTGGCAATATCCGCAAAAGCTTTTAAGGCGCCGACTATCAACAGCGCATCATCTTTCATCATCCTTTATATAAAAATATATTTTGATTGGATCTCGTCCCTTTATGTCTGCGCAGAACCCGAAAAAACTGCTTAACGTCCTGCGGGGCAATCAAGAGGTTATCCCACCTATATGGCTCATGCGCCAAGCGGGTCGTTATTTGCCCGAATACCGTGCGTTGCGGGCGGAAAAAGGCGGGTTTTTGGCGTTGGCTTATGACAGCGATGCAGCCTGCGAAATCACTTTGCAGCCAATCCGGCGCTTTGGTTTTGACGGTGCGATCCTGTTTTCCGACATTCTCGTGATCCCGCATGCCATGGGTCAGGACCTCTGGTTCGAAACGGGCGAAGGTCCACGCCTTGCGCCGCGTTTAGTAGAATCGCGTTTGGAGGACTTTGTCCCTGCGCCAGAACGGCTTGCCCCAGTCATCGACACCGTGCGCAAGGTATCGGCAGCGCTTCCGCCTGAAACAACCTTCTTAGGTTTCGCAGGAAGCCCGTGGACGGTCGCAACCTACATGGTGCATGGTCAGGGTAGCAAAGACCAAGCCGAGGCCCGTAGGATGGCGCATGCGGAGCCTGAGCGCTTTGGCGCATTAATCGAGGCGATCATTGCCGCAACCGTCGATTATCTGGGTGATCAGATTGATGCTGGCGTTGACGCGGTGCAATTGTTCGACAGTTGGGCAGGGTCATTGTCACCAGCGCAATTCGAAAAATGGGTCATTGCGCCCAACGCCGAAATCGTGCGCCGTTTGAAGGCGCGTAACCCGAACGCCGTCATCATCGGTTTTCCAAAAGGTGCAGGCGGCAAGCTTGCGGCTTATGCCGAAGGGACAGGCGTCGATGCCTTGGGATTGGATGAAACCGTTGATCCGCATTGGGCCAACAGGGAATTGCCTAAAGGGCTGCCCGTGCAAGGCAATCTTGACCCGTTGGCTTTGATTGCAGGCGGCGATGTGTTAAAGGATGCAGTGAAAAATATCCTCAGCGCCTTTGATGACCGTCCGCATATCTTCAATCTTGGGCATGGCATCTTACCAGATACCCCGATTGAAAATGTTGAACTGCTTCTGAATCTGGTCCGCAAGGGTTAACCTATAAAGGCCGTTTTTATGACGGAAACTCTATCTGTGCTGTATATCTGGCTAAAATCTGCTCATATCATTTTTGTCATTTTCTGGATGGCGGGGTTATTTATGATCCCGCGTTTCTTCGTCTATCATCAAGAAAGCGCTGAAGGATCCGAAGAAGCTGCCAAATGGGTGGACCGCGAATCCAAGCTCATCAAAATTATCCTCAATCCTTCCCTCATTGTGGTTTGGGTTTTGGGTCTCGTTTTGGCGTTGAATATTGGCGCCATGGCGCAAGGTTGGTTCCATGCCAAATTGCTATGTGTGTTGGGGCTGTCGGCTTATCATGGGTGGACAGTTGGCTATGCCAAGAAATTGGCGCGCGGCGAACGGCAGCTAACGGGTAAGCAATTGCGACTATTTAACGAAGTTCCGGGCGTTGCGTCGGCGATTATCGTGATATTGGTGGTCGCAAAGCCGTTTTAACGGCTCTTTTTACCCGTTTTTTGAGAAGAGTTGACGGCGCGCCTGCCGCGGAGTATTTAAGGCTTCAAGCCCGTCCTGGGCATGCGGCGCGACCTTATATAATAACCGCGCCATCGACCTTTCATTATTCAACCGGTTGGCTTTTTTAAAACCGGTCATATCATCGGGCGGTCTGCCCATCCATCATGCGGGCTTTTGGTCCATCCAACGGAATTATCTATGCATTTAAAAGAGCTGAAAAGCAAAAATCCCGCCGACCTTGTATCTATGGCTGAAGAGCTAGGGGTTGAGGGCGCGTCGACCTTGCGTAAGCAGGATTTGATGTTCGCGATCCTGAAAGAGCTGGCCGAGGATGGCGAGCAGATCATGGGTCTTGGCACGATTGAGGTTCTGCCCGACAGTTTCGGTTTTTTGCGTTCGCCCGAGGCCAATTATCTGGCGGGTCCGGACGATATTTACGTGTCGCCGAACATGGTGCGCCAATTTGGTTTGCGCACTGGTGATACCGTTGAAGGCGAAATTCGCGCACCAAAGGATGGTGAGCGTTATTTTGCCCTGACCAAGGTATTGAAGATTAACTTTGATGATCCCGAGGCTGTGCGGCATCGCGTCAATTTTGATAACCTCACACCGCTTTATCCAGATTCCAAGCTCACGCTGGATTCGCTTGATCCGACCGTCAAGGACAAGTCCGCGCGCGTCATCGATATTGTCAGCCCGCAGGGCAAGGGCCAACGTGCCTTGATCGTTGCGCCGCCACGCACGGGTAAAACCGTGTTGCTGCAAAATATCGCGCGCGCCATTACGGAAAACCATCCAGAGGTATTTTTGATCGTTCTTCTGATCGATGAACGGCCAGAAGAAGTGACCGACATGCAGCGTTCGGTGAAGGGGGAGGTTGTGTCCTCTACCTTTGATGAACCTGCGACGCGCCACGTTCAAGTTGCTGAAATGGTTATTGAAAAAGCAAAACGTTTGGTGGAACATAAGCATGATGTTGTCATCTTGCTCGATTCCATCACACGCCTTGGCCGCGCCTATAACACGGTGGTTCCATCATCGGGTAAGGTGTTGACCGGCGGTGTGGACGCCAACGCCTTGCAACGTCCAAAGCGCTTCTTTGGCGCGGCGCGAAACATTGAAGAAGGTGGATCCTTGTCCATCATCGCGACGGCTTTGATCGACACCGGCAGCCGCATGGACGAAGTTATTTTTGAAGAGTTTAAGGGTACGGGCAACTCCGAAATCGTGCTGGATCGCAAGGTCGCTGATAAGCGCATCTTCCCAGCATTGGATGTCGGCAAATCCGGTACGCGTAAGGAAGAATTGCTGGTCGAGGAAAGCAAGCTCAAGAAAATGTGGGTGCTTCGCCGCATCCTCATGCAAATGGGCACTATTGACGCGATGGAGTTCCTGCTCGACAAAATGAAGGATTCGAAGACCAACGAAGACTTTTTTGACTCGATGAATCAGTAAGCCCAATATTCCGGAGATCCGTTGTGATTGATTTTCTCTTGGTCGCCACGACCGTCCCCAGTCTGGGTGGTCCCGCTGATATTTGGGCGGCTATCGTCAAGGATTTTTCCAACATTACCCAACCTGCGGCCTTCGCGGCTTTTATGCAGGTGTTGTTGATCGATCTCGTGCTGGCTGGTGACAATGCCATTGTTGTCGGTGCCTTGGCGGCTGGATTGCCGCCGGAACAGCGTAAGAAGGTCATTCTCATCGGTGTCCTCGCGGCCTTGGTGTTGCGCATCATTTTTGCGCTCATGGTGACATGGCTTCTGGGCATTGTTGGTCTGGTGCTCGCAGGTGGCTTATTGCTGCTGTGGGTCGCTTGGCGCATGTATCGCGATATTAAGGGCCATGCCGGTGAATCTGCGGGTTCCCCTGAAATCGTGGGTGACGAACATTCGGGTTTGAAATCGACCAAAACCTTTGCGGGTGCCGCATGGGGTGTTGCAGTTGCGGACGTATCGATGAGCCTCGACAATGTTCTGGCGGTCGCAGGGGCGGCGCGTGAACATCCTGGAATCCTGATCGTCGGGTTGATTTTTGCGGTCGCTCTGATGGGCATCGCGGCCAATATCATCGCCCAATATATTGAGCGGTATCGCTGGATCGCGTGGGTCGGCTTGGTAGTGATTGTCTATGTTGCGGGCAAAATGATAGTCGAAGGCTGGAGTGAAGTGCAGCCTTACGCCATGAGTTTTGCTGGCTTGTAATTAAGGGCTCCCTTGTTGGAGCCCTTATTATTTACCCCAAATGCTCGGCGAAGAACGCGGCTGTCCGCGCATCCGCCAATTCAGCGCCTTCGGCGTTCCGACGATTGCCCATTTCCGCAGCAAAGCCATGGTCAAGACCGTCATAGGCATGCAGCGTCACCTTAGAGTTATTGCCAAGGCCGGCGTGAATCGCGGCCTGCGCTTCCGGTCCGACAAAATGGTCGGCGGTGGGAATATGCAGCATCAACGGATTGGCGATAGCATGGCTTTCGTCCAACATCTGGTCGATCATCACCCCATAATAGCCAACCGACGCGTTGATGTCGGTTCGCGCGGCCGCCATATAAGCGAGCCGTCCACCTAAGCAGTAGCCGACAGCACCGACTTTTTCGACGGGCTTTTGTCCAGAAAGCCCTTTGCGGACAGCGTGAATCACCGCCTCAATATCGCGCACACCATCATCGGCATCATATTGACCGAAATAGCCAAATGCTTCCTGAAGATCGGCCTCTATATCGGGGTTCAGCTCCACCCCTGGTGCAAAGCGCCAAAATATGTCAGGTGCGACCGCGAGATAACCAGCGGCTGCCAAATGGTCGCATTTCTGCCGAATACCCGCGTTCACCCCGAATATTTCCGGAATAACGATGATCGCGGCGCGCGCACCGTTTGATGGCGCGGCGACATAGATGGGAAACAGAGCGTCCTCGCCCAGCGCGTCAATCTTTACATATTCACCCATTTCATGCTCCTCCGCGGATATTCTCCGCAATTGCGTGATTCGACTTAGCCTTTATAGTGATGTTATCGGTAAATAGGAGGGCGCGGCCCATGAAGATGAACATTGAAATCGATTGTTCCCCTGAAGAGGCTCGGGCGCTGCTTGGGCTTCCCGATGTTACAAAAGCAAATGACGCTTATGTCGAGAAGGTTACCAACCTTATGAACGGCGCAGGCGGCATTGACCAATTGCAGGAGTTGGGAAAGCAAATCGCACCCATGGGGCAAATGGGCCTGCAACTGTTCCAGCAACTGATTGAAACAGGTGCCAAGGCGGCAATGTCTGGCCTGAACAAGAACGATAAATAATAGCTTAGTGATGAAAAGCGCTGACACGATTTTCGCGCTGTCGAGCGGTGCGCCGCCGGCTGCTATTGCCATTATGCGGATTAGCGGGCCTGCGGCCTTTGACATATTGCACGGCCTATGCGGGCGAGTGCCCGCGCCGCGAAGGGCGTCCTTGTGCAGCCTGCGTTCGCCAGCGACTCAGGATATTTTAGATCAGGCGCTGGTGCTCGTTTTTCCAGGGCCAAACACAGCTACGGGCGAAGATTTGGTGGAGCTTCACCTTCATGGCGGCCGTGCGGTGGTCCGCGCCGTTGAAAACGCCATTGCCGCCTTCCCCGAAGCTCGCCGTGCGGAGGCAGGCGAATTTACCCGACGCGCTTTTGCCAACGGTCGAATGGATTTGAACGAGGCCGAAGGATTGGCGGATCTATTGTCGGCGGAGACCGAATGGCAACGCCGCGCCGCCGCGAAGATGTTTGGCGGCGCCTTTAGCATAGCGATTGAAGAATATCGGCAAGAACTGCTCCAACTATCTGCACTGACCGAAGCCGAGCTAGATTTTTCGGATGAAGGCGATGTGGATTCCCAAAATAATATATTAATTACAAATGGTTGTGAGTCATTACGGCAAAAAATAGCGATATTGTTGGCGTGTCCTCCTGCCGAAAAGTTAAAGGACGGGCTGCGCGTCGTCTTGGCCGGCCCACCCAATAGCGGAAAATCCACTTTGTTAAATGCGCTGGTCGGGCGCGAGGCCGCCATTGTCTCTGATATTGCAGGAACCACGCGTGACATGATCGAAGTGCCGATGGCTGTTGACGGGGTGGCGTTATTATTCACGGATACAGCAGGGCTTCGTGACGATAGTGCCGATGTCATCGAACGTATCGGCATCGACCGAAGTCATGCCGCGATGCAGCAGGCAGACATATTGTTATGGCTTGGTCCGGAAGGTGCGGGACCTGTCCATAACAATCTCATCGAAATAGCAGCAAAAAGCGACGTCATGGAAAATGAGGCAAAGTCTACAGACGCGATATCTGTGTCCGCGCAGACGGGGGCTGGGTTAAGCGCTTTACTCCAGATTGTCGCGTCACGGGCTAAGGCGCTTTTGCCACCAGCGGATCAGTTTGCCATCAACGCGCGGCAAAGGGCATTTTTGGGTGACGCCGAAGTTGCCCTTGCGGCGTGCAGTGAAACTGAAGACTGGTTGATCATTGCCGAAAACTTGCGGCAAGCGCGCCGCGCACTCGACGCCCTCACGGGTCGCGCGCACACCGAAGATCTGCTCGATAACATCTTTGGAAAATTCTGCGTGGGAAAATAGGCTGTTTCACGTGAAACAGAACAGCACTCTTTTTTGACCCGCGGATAATGTTCGTATATGCGCGACCTATGACAACCGATTTCGACATCATTGTTGTAGGGGGTGGCCACGCTGGCACCGAGGCGGCGGCTGTCGGCGCGCGCATGGGCTTGCGAGTCGCGCTGGTGAGCTTTGACAAGGACATGATCGGGGCGATGTCGTGCAACCCAGCCATTGGCGGCTTGGGCAAGGGGCATTTGGTGCGCGAAGTTGACGCCTTTGATGGCCTGATCGGACGCGCCGCCGATGACTCTGCTGTGCATTACCGCATGCTCAACGCATCAAAGGGGGCGGCAGTGCAGGGCCCCCGAATTCAAGCTGATCGTAAATTGTTCAAAGCGTCGATCCAGACCCAGCTTGCGGCCTTGGCGAATCTCCGCATCATACAGGCTGAGGCCGCAGCTCTGCATTTCCTACCGAACGCGCCCACACGCGTTGCAGGATTGGTTTTGGGCAACGATGTTATCATCACGTCGTCCGCCGTGGTTTTGGCGACAGGAACGTTTTTAGGCGGCAAGTTGTTTCGCGGCGAAGAACGTCTCGATGGCGGGCGGGTCGGTGAAGCCTCCGCTATGCTATTGGCGCAGCAATTGCGCGGCGCAGACCTTCCCATCGCGCGGTTGAAAACGGGCACGCCGCCACGTCTGGATGGGCGGACAATCAATTGGTCCCAGTTGGAGATGCAGCCATCCGATGATGATGACTGGACAATGTCATCGATGCGCCAACGCCGATCGGTGCCGCAGCTGTTCTGCGCAATGTCACGCACCAATGCCCAGACGCATGATATCATCCGGTCAGGGCTACATCGCTCGCCGCTTTTTGGAGGCGATATTGAGGGCAGGGGGCCGCGATATTGTCCATCAATTGAAGACAAGATTTTTCGGTTCGGCGACCGTGAAGGACATCAGGTATTTCTGGAACCCGAAGGCATCGACAGCCATTTGATATATCCCAATGGCATTTCCACGTCGCTACCGACGGATATTCAGGCGGCCATGATCCGATCCATGATTGGTCTGGAACAATGCGAGATTGTCGTACCAGGCTATGCGGTGGAATATGACTACATCGATCCACGCTGCTTGGATTCCAGCCTCGCTGTGCGAGGATTTGAGGGGCTATATTGCGCGGGGCAGATTAACGGGACGACGGGCTATGAGGAAGCCGCCGCACAAGGCTTGGTTGCCGGAATGGGCGCTGCGTCGAAAATTTTGTCGCAGCCCATGCCGACTATCGACCGGACCAATAGCTACATCGCGGTGATGATCGATGACCTAACCTTGCAAGGGGTGACAGAGCCTTATCGTATGTTAACGGCGCGCGCGGAATATCGCCTGCGCCTGCGCTCTGACAATGCGGCGTCACGGCTTACACCTCTCGCGATTTCCGTTGGCGCGGTGGGCAAGGAACGTGCGGCTGCTTTTGAGGAAAGGCTTGTGCAGCAGAGCGAACTTCAAAACAGACTTCAAAAAATGGTGAGTGCCGACGTCCTGATCAAACAGGGTATCCAAGTGAAGCAAGACGCCGGCAAAATGTCCATGTTCGATTGGCTGCGCTTTCCCCAACTATCCATTGCTCAATTGTTGGGATCCGAGGAAGAAGTCTGGCCACGGGACTTGATCATGGAGTTGGAACAAGACGGTCGATATGCCCCTTATTTGGCGCGGCAAGAGGCAGAGATAAATGACATGGCGGCCAATGAGCAAATTCAACTGTCGGCGTTAATCGACTATAGGGCCATATCTGGATTGTCGCATGAAATGGTCGAGCGGCTTGAGGCGTCGATGCCAGAAAATTTGGCTGCCGCGTCACGGATCAGGGGCATTACGCCTGCTGCGCTTGCGGCCATTCTCGTGCACGCGAAGCGCGCCAAAATTGCTGTTGCGGAATCAGTATGACAGAGGCTGAAGCTGTTGATTGGCTCCAGGCCCATCTGAATGTTTCACGTGAAACAATGGACGCTCTGGAATCATTCGTGGCATTTCTAAAGCGGGAAGCCGAAAGCCAGAATTTGATATCGGCCTCAACCTTAGACCATATTTGGGCACGCCATATTGTCGACAGTGCCCAATTATTGTTGTTTACCGATGTATCTGCGCCACAGATTAATTGGCTCGATCTTGGATCTGGGGCTGGGTTTCCGGGATTGGTCATTGCATTGCTGACGAAGCATCAGGTGACATTAGTCGAATCGCGCGCGCGCCGAATTGATTATCTGCAAAGAGCGATCGAAATGCTCGACCTGACGCCCCGCGTGCGCGTCGCTGGCGTCACATTGGAGCGCTTGGAAACCGCCCCATATGCGGTCATCAGCGCCCGCGCCTTTGCACCCTTGCCGAAATTGTTTGATCTTGCCGCGCGCTTCGCCACAAATAATACTTTGTGGCTGCTGCCAAAGGGGCGTAATGCAAAGACAGAATGGGAAGGCGCACGGGTACAATGGCACGGAGATTTCCGCGTCATGGACAGTGTAACAGACCAAGAGGCTGGCATTCTTGTTGGCACATTGTCGGGGAAACGCAAAGCGCGCGCCATCTTTGAAACACAGGGGCAAGAGGAATGATCCGAATAGCTGTCGCCAACCAAAAAGGGGGCGTTGGGAAAACAACCACCGCCATCAACCTCGCTACGGCGTTCGCCGCAAGTGGCTGGCGCTGTTTATTGGTGGATCTGGATCCGCAAGGAAATGCCTCCACGGGCCTTGGTCTGAAGCAGGCGCAGCGCGTCCATAGCAGCTATGATTTGTTGCTAGGCGATGCATCTCTGGAGGATGCAGCCATTCCCACGATTATCCCGAACCTGGATATGGTACCAGCGACCGTAGATTTATCGGGCGCCGAAATTGAGCTTGTCGACCATGAAAATCGCACAGGGCGATTGAAGGCTGCGTTTGACAAATCCGACGCGCGTTGGGACGTTTGCCTCATTGATTGCCCTCCATCGCTTGGCTTGATTACCGTCAACGCGCTGGTCGCCGTCGACTCGCTTCTTGTCCCGCAACAATGCGAATTTTTCGCGCTTGAGGGACTTAGCCAATTATTACAGACGGTGGAGCGTATCCAAGGTCGATTTAATCCCGCACTGTCGATCTTGGGCGTGGCCCTCACAATGTATGACAAGCGCAACCGGTTGACCGAGCAAGTGGCGGATGATGTCCGCAGTTGCTTGGGCGATCTTGTGTTTGAAACGGTGATCCCTCGCAATGTCCGATTGTCAGAAGCCCCCAGCCACGGGCTTCCTGCGTTGGTTTATGACCATCGTTGCTCGGGATCCGAAGCCTATATGAAACTTGCACGAGAATTGATCGGTCGCTTGCCGATCCGGGAGTTAGCAGCGTGAGCATTGATAATCCGACTGAAAAGTCGCCCCTGAAGAAAAAAATGGGCCTTGGCCGGGGCTTGGATGCCTTGTTAGGCGAAGCTCTACGGGGCGACGTTAAATCCGCGAACTTGTCTGCAGATCGAGACGCGCGGGGCCAGGGCGTGACAAGCCTGTCGATCATTGACATTCGTCCCAATCCCAATCAGCCAAGACGGTATTTTTCCGATGAAAAGCTGGATGAATTGGCGGCAAGTATTGCCCAGCACGGGATTATCCAACCTATCGTCGTCCGGCCCTTTCAGGGTGGATATCAAATTGTAGCAGGCGAGCGGCGTTGGCGCGCGGCCCAGCGTGCGCAATTGCACGAAGTGCCCGCGATCGTTCGAGATTTTGACGACACAGAAACGGTTGAGATCGCGCTGCTTGAAAATATCCAGCGGCAGGACCTGAATCCTATTGAAGAGGCAGAAGCTTACAAAAAGCTGACTGAGCTTTTTGGGCACAGCGCCGCTGAATTGGCTGCTCTGGTGCACAAGTCGCGTAGCCATGTCGCAAATATGATGCGCTTGCTGGATTTGCCATCGACGCTGCGCGAGCTTGTGACGGAAGAAAAGCTGAGCATGGGGCATGCGCGCGCGTTGCTGGGCAGTGACAATGCTGTCCAGCTTGCGATGCTGGTGATTAAAAACGGCCTTTCCGTGCGGGCGACGGAAGCGCTTGTCCAGAAAGAGCGCGCGCCAAAGCCGAAAAATGGTCGGGCCGTTCCGCCAAATATCGCAGAAAACCCTGACATCCGTGCCGTGGAGTCGCATCTTGGCGATCTTTTGGGGCTGAAGGTGCGGATCGTACAAAAGAATGATGCGGGCGCAGGCGCAGTGACGTTTGAATATGGCAACTTGGACCAATTGGACATGCTGTGTCAGCGGCTTACGGGCGAGAAGTTTTAGCCCAAGGGTGCGAAGTCCTTGAGGCCGCTCGCTTACTGCGGTTCAAGGGCTGCAAAGGCCAGCGGGATATGTGCAGCGAAATCATTTGTCGCTGTTGCTGAACAGGGCAGGGTTGCATAGGCTTGCCGAGATCAAACTATGGATGCAACGCATTACATGACGCAGAATGTGGCAAAGCGACACCGTCTATCGACGCGAATCTGGCATTGGCTGAATGCGCTGGTCGCGACGATCTTGCTCATGAGCGGGCTCATGATCTTCAACGCCCATCCTCAGTTGTATTGGGGTGATTTTGGTTCACGAGAAGATTATGCATGGCTGCAAATTGACGACACGCGCACCACAGGTTTTGTCAGGATCGGCGACGTCTCCGTTGAAACAACAGGCGTGCTAGGGCTTTCTTTGGATGCGAAAGACAATGTTCGCCGTGTGGCCTTTCCCGGTTGGGCGACCATACCCACAGGATATGATCTGGCCGCCGCGCGGCGTTGGCATTTCGCCTTTGCTTGGGTTTTCGCATTGGGGTTGACCGCGTTCATGCTGATCTCCTTATTCAACGGGCACATCCGCAAGGATTTGCATGTCCGCCGCGCGGAGTGGCGTTGGGCGGCCTTGTGGAGTGACATTAAAGATCATGCGCGGCTGCGTTTTGGCAATAAAATACACTCAAGGCCTTATAATATAATACAAAAATTCAGTTATATCGGCGTGATATTCCTTTTGCTTCCGCTGTTGATCCTGACCGGCATCACCATGTCTCCTGCCATGAACGCGGCCTGGCCGTGGTTGCTGGATCTATTTGGCGGGCGGCAGTCGGCACGGTCGCTGCATTTTATCGGGGCAGCCTTGATGACATTGTTTGTGGTGGCGCATCTCATCATGGTTCTGCTCTCTGGCCCAATTACGGGTATCCGATCGATGATTACAGGGGGACCTGTGCCTGCGTCGAAACCGGATCAGGGCGGGAAACGACCATGACAGACGACCGCGCATCCTTCCGCCGCCGTGACCTGTTGCGGGGCGTGACTCTGGGGGGCAGCGGGCTGATTCTCGGTGGCTGCGACGTTATGAATGAGAATGCAACTTTTCGGTCAGCATTGCGCGGGGCGGAAACGCTCAATCAGATGGCGCACCGGACTTTGGCCGACCGTGCAGCCTTGGCACCTGAATATGCGATGTCGGACATATCGCCTGTGTTCAAAACCAATGGTTCGTTGACGGGCACGTCGACGGATTATCTGGCGCATCTTGAAAATAACTTTGCAGATTGGCGGTTGCGCATAGACGGCATGGTGGCCAATCCCATGGACATTGGGTTGGCCGCATTAAGGGCGATGCCTTCGCGCACGCAAATCACGCGACATGATTGTGTGGAGGGGTGGAGCGCCATTGCGCAATGGCAAGGCACACCGCTGCGCCTTTTGCTGCAGCAGGCGCAATTGTCGCCACGCGCCAAATATATCGTCTTTCACTGCGCGGACAATTATGGCGCACGCCCTTATTATGAATCGATTGACGTGATCGATGCCTTTCACCCGCAAACCATATTGGCATGGGGCATGAATGGCGAAACCTTGCCCGTAAAATATGGCGCACCCGTCCGGTTGCGGGTGGAACGACAGTTGGGATATAAGCATGCCAAATATGTCATGCGCGTCGAGGCGACCGATGATTTGTCCAAATTCCATGGAGGAAAGGGCGGATATTGGGAAGATGTTGGCGACTATGAATATTATGCCGGAATCTAGGCTTGCGCGGCTGCGCTGTTAATGGAAAAGCCTTTTTCAGATAATAAGGAGAGCCGAACGCCATGAAGACCCGGGCAGCTGTTGCATTTGAGGCCAAGAAGCCTTTGGAAATCGTTGAGTTGGACTTGGAAGGCCCCAAGGCTGGCGAGGTGTTGGTGGAGATTATGGCAACGGGGATTTGCCATACCGATGCCTATACGCTCGACGGTTTTGACAGCGAGGGTATTTTTCCAAGCGTTTTGGGCCATGAAGGCGCAGGCATTGTGCGTGAGGTTGGCGCTGGCGTGACCAGTGTCAAGGCGGGCGACCATGTTATACCGTTGTACACCCCGGAATGCCGTCAGTGTAAGTCCTGCCTGTCGGGCAAGACCAACCTGTGCACCGCGATCCGCGCGACGCAGGGCAAGGGGCTGATGCCCGATGGCACGTCGCGTTTCTCGTATAAGGGCCAGACGATATTTCATTATATGGGCTGCTCGACCTTTTCGAACTTTACCGTATTGCCAGAGATTGCGGTTGCCAAAATCCGTGAGGACGCACCATTTCAGTCGAGCTGCTATATTGGTTGCGGCGTGACGACGGGCGTTGGTGCGGTGGTCAACACGGCCAAGGTGCAAGTGGGCGATACTGTTGTGGTGTTTGGCCTTGGCGGTATTGGTCTCAACGTCATTCAAGGCGCGCGTCTGGCAGGGGCCGGCATGATTATCGGTGTCGATATCAATCCAGACCGCGAAGAATGGGGCCGCAAGTTCGGGATGACAGCATTCCTCAACTCAAAGGGTATGAGCCGCGAGGATGTTGTTGCCAAGATCGTGGCCATGACCGACGGCGGCGCAGATTATACCTTTGACGCCACGGGTAATACCGAGGTTATGCGCACCGCGTTGGAGGCCTGCCATCGCGGTTGGGGGACCAGCATCATCATTGGTGTGGCCGAGGCGGGCAAGGAAATCGCGACACGTCCGTTCCAGTTGGTGACGGGCCGTAACTGGCGCGGCACAGCGTTTGGCGGGGCCAAGGGCCGCACCGATGTGCCCAAGATTGTCGACATGTATATGACCGGCAAGATCGAGATTGACCCCATGATCACCCATGTCATGGGTCTGGAAGAGATCAACAAAGCGTTCGAATTAATGCATGCGGGAACAAGCATCCGCAGCGTGGTGGTGTTTTAATCCAAGGGAGAAAAGAAGATGTTTAGTCACATGATGGTCGGCAGTAATGATATTGCCCGTTCAAAAAAATTCTACGATGCAACCTTTGCCGCCATGGGCGGAAAGCCAGGGGTCCAAGATCCTAAAGGCCGTTTGATCTATATGCACAATGGATCGTTGTTTCTGGTGACAGCACCAATCGACGGCAATCCGGCAACGCATGGCAATGGCTCGACGGTTGGTTTTGCTATGACCCCAGACCAAGCCAATGCATGGCATCAGGCCGGCGTCGACAATGGCGGCGTGGCGATTGAAGATGCGCCCGGCATTCGCGAAGGCGGCGGCATGAAAATGTATCTCGCTTATTTGCGCGACCCCGATGGCAACAAGCTGTGCGCCTTGCATCGCATCACAGACTGATAAGATTAAAGCTATGACCGATGCCGAAGCGCAGCTTTATAATGACCTAGCTGCGCTCGGCGTCGCCCATAAGGTCTATGAACATCCAGCGGTGTTTACCGTGGCCGAAAGTAGCGCGCATAATGATGCAATCCCCGGTGCGCATACCAAGAATCTGTTCCTCAAGGACAAAGCGGGGGATTATTATCTCGTGACCGTTCCAGCAGATGCCCGCGTTGACCTAAAGGCGTTGCCTGCTGCAATCGAGTGCGGCCGCGTCAGCTTTGGCAAGGCGGAGGATATGGAGCGCTTGCTGGGCATCACGCCAGGATCGGTCACGGCATTGGCCGCGATCAATGATTCCGATAGCGTCGTCCGGTTCGTCCTAGATGAATCGTTGATGGCCGCAGAGCTTATCAATTGCCACCCGCTGCGCAACAATGCGACCCTTGGGCTGGCGCCCGATGACCTTGTTCGGGCGCTGACCTTTTGGCGCCATCCCCCTCTCATAAAATCTATCCCGACATTGGAGTCCGCATGACCATAGAAACTGTGTCCACCAACGTTGCTTTTGGCGGCGTTCAAGGTGTGTATCGCCACGCATCGGCGGTCACGGGTACCGACATGACCTTTTCGGTCTATGTACCCCCACATAAAGAGGGCGCAAAGCTTCCGATCGTTTGGTTTCTGTCGGGCCTAACCTGCACCCACGCTAATGTGACCGAGAAGGGTGAGTTTCGCCGGGCATGTGCCGAACTGGGCTTGATCTTCATCGCGCCGGACACCAGCCCCCGTGGTGAGGGTGTCCCTGACGATGCCGAAGCCGCTTATGATTTCGGTCTTGGCGCGGGCTTTTACGTCAACGCGACGCAAGCGCCATTCGACCAGCACTACCGGATGCAAGATTATATCGAAAATGAACTGCCCACCATCATTGCGGCACATTTTCCCGCCGATATGCAGCGGCAAGCGATTATGGGGCATTCGATGGGCGGACATGGCGCGTTGACCATCAGCCTGCGGAACCCAAAGCGGTTCCGCTCAACATCCGCGCTTGCGCCGATCGTGTCGCCTTTAAACTGCCCTTGGGGTGAAAAAGCGCTGGGCGGCTATATCGGGCAAGACCGAGCGCAGTGGCGCGCGTATGACAGCGTTGCGTTGATTGCCGACGGTGCGCGCCTGCCTGACCTTTTGGTTGACCAAGGCAGCGATGACAATTTCTTGGAGGCACAGCTCAAGACGCATTTGCTTACCGAGCAGTGTGCTGCGGTAGGTCAGCCAGCGACTATCCGCATGCAGCCAGGATATGACCACAGCTATTATTTCATCTCAACCTTCATGGGCGAGCATCTTACTTGGCATGCTGAGCGCTTGAAAGGCTAGGATTTTGGGCATTGGCAAAATCCTATCCGACAGGGTAAAATACCAAATGTTGCGCGGGTGTAGCTCAATGGTAGAGCAGCAGCTTCCCAAGCTGAATACGGGGGTTCGATTCCCCTCACCCGCTCCAAATACCACCACCGCATGATCCCTGCGGAGGGGCCTTTCGTTCTGCTCGATGATGCACGGACGCACGGTGCATCACCTGCGCGGCTTTATATAAATCCGGTCGAAGTTCTAACAGCTTATAATGCTGACGGGCTAAGCGCTTTACTGGACGCGCTTGGGCAAGCGCGAAAAGATGGCCTGCATGCAGCCGGATTTTTCGGTTATGAGGCTGGTGCGCACCTCTTGCCCAACCTGACCCCTGCGCCATCCGGATTGCTGGCATGGTTCGGATTATTTAATGATTTCATAGCGATATCTGCAGATGCTGTGCCACCACTTTTGCCCGACCCTGCGGGCATGTGGCTGTCTGAACTGCGTCCCAGCATATCGCGCGCCGACTATAGTCGGGCCTTTGCCAGGGTGCAGGAGTATATCTGCGCTGGGGATATCTATCAGGCCAATCTGACCTTCCCGCTGACAGCTGATTATGCTGGCGACCCGTTGGCTTTATACGCCGCATTGCGCGCCCGCGCCCGCGCTGGTTATGGAGGCGTAATCTGGACCGGACACACGCATTATCTGTCGTTCTCTCCAGAGTTGTTTTTTGCGTTGAAAGACCAAAGGATTACAACAAAGCCCATGAAGGGGACGGCGCAGCGGCTGACCGATCCAGTCGCAGATGCACTTGCAGCCGAGCATTTGCGCATGGACCCCAAGCAACGGGCCGAAAATCTGATGATTGTTGATCTGTTGCGTAATGACTTATCGCGCGTCTGCTCGGCGGGCAGCGTGAAGGTACCGGAACTCTTCCATGTTGAAAGCTACCCCACCGTTCACCAGATGACCTCTACGGTCACTGGCGTGCTAGCCGATGGGCGGGATGCCATTGACGTTATAAAGGCGTTGTTTCCCTGCGGCTCCATCACAGGGGCACCAAAAATCCGCGCCATGCAAGTGGTCAAAGAGGTCGAAGCTGCGCCACGTGGCATATATTGCGGCTCCATCGGCCGGATAGATGCCAATGGCGACGCGGCATTCAACGTTGCTATTCGTACATTTACGGTGTGTGAAGAAACAAAGTCCCTCTCGCTTGGCTTAGGATCTGGCGTGGTGGCTGATTCCATCGAAGCAGATGAATGGGCCGAGTGTTTGGCTAAGGGGAATTTCGCCAAAGTCGAAAATCATGGTTTTGACCTTATCGAAACGATGCGGTTTGAACCGATGACAGGTATCTTGCGGTTAGAGGATCATCTGGAACGGATGAAATGCAGTGCGGCGGCCTTTGGTTTTGAATTTGACCGGCACGAACTGCGCAACCGCTTACACGCCAGTATTTTCCACCTCGAGCGTCTCTCCAAAATACGCCTGATGGTATCGCGGCATGGCGCGCAGGCAGTTGAGATTTGGCCGTTGGAAGATGTAACCGAGTGGCGGGTTGGTGTAGTGCCATTGCCCGTCGATGCAGGTGATTATCGGTTGCGGCATAAAATTTCCGACCGAGCCTTTTACGATGAAGCCCGCAAATCACGGCCTGATTGCGATGAAGTGGTTTTTGTGGGCCGCGACGGCTTGCTTACCGAAGGCAGTATCACCGCTGTCTTTGTCGAGCGCGATGGCAAGTTATTGACCCCGCGCTTAGAAACCGGATTGCTGCCTTCCATATTGCGTCGTGAACTGCTTGCGTCGGGAAAAGCGTTCGAAGCCGATCTGAGAATAGAAGATTTGTCTGACGGTTTTTGGGTCGGCAACAGCGTGCGCGGATTGATTAGAGCCAACAGGGTTGCGTAACTTTTGATGAGCCATTAGGGGCAGACACGCAATTTCTGTTCAATAATTCCGCGAAAGTATGATGATGATTGACCATCTGTCGGCTGCCCTCGGGCGGATTGCTCCTTCTGCGACACTTGCCATGTCAGGCCGCGTCATTGACCTGAAATCGCAAGGCATTGATGTCATCGGCCTGTCTGCTGGAGAGCCCGATTTTGACACGCCAGACTTCGTCAAGGATGCTGCCATTCAGGCGATCCGCGATGGGATGACGAAATACACTGCCGTTGACGGCATTGCGCCCCTCAAGCAGGCAATCATCGCCAAGTTCAAGCGCGACAACAATATCGATTATACGCCAAAGCAGATTACTGTAAATTCGGGCGGTAAGCACACTTTGTTCAACGCGCTTGTCGCCACCATTGATGTCGGCGATGAGGTCATCATCCCCGCGCCATATTGGGTGAGCTATCCCGACATTGTGCAATTTGCTGGCGGCACACCAGTCATCATCATGGCCACCGCGGCGCAGAATTATAAAATCACTCCTGATCAGCTTGATGCCGCCATCACGCCAAAGACACGCTGGCTCATCTTGAATTCGCCATCAAACCCAACCGGTGCGGCTTATGATGCGGAAGAGCTTAAAGCGCTTGGCGAGGTGCTGCTGAAGCATCCGCACGTCATGCTGTTGTCCGACGATATGTATGAGCATATCTGGTATGCTCCCAAGCCGTTTGCGACGATGCTGCAAGTGTGTCCTGACTTATATGACCGCACGCTGACCATGAATGGCGCATCCAAATCCTATGCGATGACGGGTTGGCGGATTGGCTATGCAGGGGGGCCAGCGTGGCTCATTAAGGCCATGGCCGATTTGCAGTCGCAGTCGACCAGCAACCCTTGCTCGATCAGCCAATATGCAGTGTTGGCGGCGTTGAACGGCCCGCAAGATTTCCTGCGCGAACGTAACATCGCTTTTCGTGAACGCAGGGACCTTGTGGTGGCGATGTTGAACGATGCGCCAGGGTTGAGCTGCCCCACGCCCGAGGGTGCCTTTTACGTCTATCCAGACGCATCGGGCGTGATGGGTAAGAAAACGCCCCAAGGTAAAATTATTCAAACAGACGCCGATCTTATCGATTATTTTCTCGACGAATATCGCGTTGCCGCGGTGCATGGCGGGGCTTTTGGTTTATCACCAGGTTTCCGGATTTCTTATGCCACATCAGCGGACATTTTGAAGGAAGCATGCCTGCGTATTCAAGCGGCCTGTGCTGCATTGACCTAAGCGCGCCAAATAGGGGAAATGGATTGCGTTCAGCTGCGTTTAATCCCGCTTCTGCTCTGGACTTCAAATTGGACGGCGGAAAAGAGAGGTAAGAGATGGCCAGCATTTTCAACTTTCTGCGATCAGACCTGTTCCTAAGTCTCTTGGGTGGCTTTGCTCTTGGCATTGTCGGCCTGACGCTCATAAAGCCTGCCGTTGCAAACCATACAGCGGCCGAAGCCGCGCATTCCATTACCATCGACGCATCATGAAAAGTCGGCACAGCGCCGCTAAACATATCATTCACACGTTGAATGCGGCGTTGCTACTTTGCCTCGTGACGGCTTGCGGGTCCGACGCAGGAACGCCAATCGGCAGCGCGCATGCCACTGAGGGCCTTCGCATAGCCGCACCTGTCGCTCGCATTGTCGAACCCAAAACACAGCAGGTGGCAATATTCGCCGGTGGCTGTTTTTGGGGCATTGAGGCTGTATTTGAGCGTGTGAAAGGCGTGACCCGCGTTGAGTCCGGCTATTCTGGGGATACCAAAGCGACTGCCGACTACGACCTCGTCAGTGCCGGTCGCACAAAGCACGCGGAATCCGTGCGCATTTATTATAATCCGGCGATTGTCAGCTATGATGATTTACTGCACATTTTCTTTTCGGTGTCGCACGACCCGACCCAATTAAACCGGCAGGGCCCCGACCGTGGCACCCAATATCGCACGGCCATTTTCCCCGCCAATGCAGCGCAGGAAAATGCGGCACGCGCCTATATCGCGCAATTGGATAAGGCTGCTTATTGGAAGAAGCCTATTGCCACAAAGCTTGAACCTTTCAGCTTCTTTCCTGCCGAAACCTATCATCAGGACTTCATGGCGAAGAACCCGCGGCATCCCTATATTGTCCAATGGGATAAGCCGAAAATCGCCAATCTTAAACGACTATTTGGCAACCGCCTGCGTTAATCAGCCGCGATAGGCGGGGATAGCCCAACCCTTCCAAATGGCCATGGCGCGTAAGGCAAAGCCTGCCAGCGCGCTAATCCCCGCAGCTGGCAAAACGGATATGCCTAAATATATCAATAGTCCGAACAGGCCTGAGGCGAGCGCCGCCGCAGTCACGTAAATTTCAGGTTTAAGTAGAATGGAAGGCTCACCCGCCAAGACATCACGGATGATGCCGCCAACACAAGCGGTGATGACGCCCATCATCATTGCAGGCAATAAAGGCACGCCAAGTGTGAGCGATTTCCAGGTGCCAAACACCGCGTAAATGGCAATCCCTACCGCATCAAACCAATCGAGCGCGCGGGCGTTCCAGACATGGCGCGGTGTGACCCAAACCAACCCTGCCATCAACAGGCATGTTGCGGCAAAACGCCAATCCTGAACCCAGAAAACCGGCGCACCAATCAACAAGTCGCGCACGGTACCGCCGCCAACACCCGTAATCAGCGCAAAGAAGGAGAAGGTCACCAACGTCTGTTGCCGCTGTGCCGCTGCCAGCGCGCCAGATGCCGCAAAAACAGCGATACCAAATAGGTCCAGCCATGAAATCATGGCCGGCGCTATTTGGGCCGCTTGCGTTACCATTACATATGGATCGGCTTGCCCGTCACCGCCATGGCCGCTTCCTTCAATGCTTCGGCATGTGTCGGGTGCGCGTGGCAGGTATAAGCAATATCTTCGGATGTTGCGCCAAATTCCATCGCAGTGCACGCTTCGGCAATCATGGCTCCAGCAATCGATGCAATGATGTGGACGCCCAAAACACGGTCGGTTTTCGCGTCGGCAATGACCTTCACAAAACCGTCGGTGTCACGGTTGGTCTTTGCTCGGCTATTCGCCATCATTGGGAATTTACCGACCTTGATTTCACCACCCGAGGCAGCCGCTTTTTCCTTGGCTTCTTCTTCGGTCAAACCAACGCTAGCGATTTCAGGATAGGTATAGACCACCCCTGGAATGACGTCATGGTTGACGATTCCGGTCAGGCCAGCGACAAATTCTGCCGCCGCAATACCTTCATCCTCGGCCTTGTGCGCAAGCATTGGGCCAGGGCAGACGTCGCCCACGGCATAAATACCGGGAACGCTCGTTTGGAAATCATGGCCGATCTCAATCTGGCCGCGCGCATTGACGGTAAGCCCTGCCTTATCCAGCGCAAGGCCATCGGTGTTCGCGCGGCGACCAATGGCGACTAGGACGCAATCGGCTTCAATTGTTTCGCTAGCGCCGCCCGCAGCGGGTTCAACGGTGAGCGTTGCAGTTCCACCCTTAATGGTTGCGCCTGTGACCTTTGTACCCGTGCGGATATTGAAGCCCTGCTTCTTGAAAATCTTTGCCGCTTCCTTGCGGACTTCTCCGTCCATGCCAGGCAAAATCTGATCGAGATATTCCACCACGGTGACTTGTGCGCCAAGGCGCAGCCATACGCTGCCAAGCTCAAGGCCAATAACCCCGCCGCCAATGACCACCAAATGCTTTGGCACCTTTGGCAAGGTAAGCGCGCCAGTGGAATCAACAATAACCTTCTGGTCAATCTCGACGCCGGGCAATGGCGTAACCGACGACCCTGTTGCGATCATGATATTTTTTGCGGTGTAGCTTTTACCACCAACATCCAGACTGTTGGCAGAGGTAAACGCCGCATGGCCTTTTAACCAATCGACCTTGTTCTTCTTGAACAGAAACTCGATGCCACCAGTCAGCTCACCAACGGCCTTCGCCTTTTCGGCATGCATTTGGTCAAGGTTGAGCGATACGCCCGAAAAATCGATACCGAATTTCGCCAGCGAACCCGATTGCGCTTCATGAAACATCTCGGACGCATGAAGCAACGCCTTGGATGGAATGCATCCGACGTTTAGGCAAGTGCCACCCAAGGTCTCGCGGCTTTCCACACAGGCGGTCTTCAACCCCAATTGGGCGGCGCGGATTGCGGCGACATAGCCACCTGGACCTGCGCCAATAACGATCAGGTCGTAATCATGTTCTGCCATGGCTCAGGCTCCTTAAAGGTCGATCAATAACCGGGTCGGGTCTTCAATCGCCTCTTTGACGATCTTCAGGAAAGTAACAGCCTCACGCCCATCGATGAGGCGGTGGTCATAGCTTAACGCCAAATACATCATTGGGCGGACAACAACCTGTCCATCACGGACAACGGCGCGGTCTTCAATACGATGCAGGCCAAGCACTGCCGATTGTGGGGGGTTGATGATGGGCGTCGACATCAGACTGCCGAACACGCCGCCATTTGAAATGGTAAAGGTCCCGCCGGACATGTCATCCATCGTCAAGGTGCCGGCCTTGGCCTTTGCACCGAAATCACCAATTGCTTTTTCAATCTGCGCAAAGCTCATGGCATCGGCATTGCGCACGACAGGCACCACAAGGCCGTTGGGTGCGCTCACTGCGACAGATACGTCGAGATAATTGTGATAGACGATTTCATCGCCTTCAATCTTCGCATTAACCGCTGGCACATCGCGCGCAGCCAAGGCTACGGCCTTGGTGAAGAAACCCATGAAGCCCAAGCGGACCCCATGCTTCTTTTCAAACAAATCTTTGTAAGTCGCCCGTGCTTCCATCACCGCGGACATGTCGACATCGTTGAACGTCGTCAGCAAGGCTGCGGTGTCTTGCGCGGACTTCAGGCGCTTGGCGATGGTCTGGCGCAAACGTGTCATTTTCACGCGCTCTTCCTGACGTCCGCTGGTTGCCTGCGTCGTTAGCGCAGCGGCGACGGTTGCGTCGGCAGATGGCGCAGGCGCGCCCTTGGCCGCGGCCAATACATCTTCCTTCGTTAGGCGACCGTCCTTGCCGGTGCCTTTGATCTTGCTTGGGTCAATGCCAAGTTCCAGCACGAGGCGGCGCACGGCGGGTGAAAGTGGCAGGTCGCTATTTTCTGCATCGGCGGCAGGTGCAGCGGTTGTCGTCACCGCTGGTGCGACTGCTGCTGCAGCCGCAGGGCGTGCGGGGGCAGCAACGGCCGCGGCCGCACCGGTTCCTGCATCAATGGAGCCGATGACTGCGCCTACATTCACGGTCGCGCCTTCTTCGACGGCATAAGCGCCCATGATGCCGGCAACAGGCGACGGCACTTCGACCGCAACCTTGTCGGTTTCAAGGCTGGCAATCGGTTCGTCAACAGCTACCGCTTCGCCCGGTTTCTTCAACCATTGACCAAGCGTTGCTTCAGTGATGGACTCGCCCAATACGGGGACTTTGACTTCAGTGCTCATAATCTAATCCTCACGCGGATGGAGGGGTGATTGGTTTCTTGCCACCGGAACGCTGGCGGCGGATTTCTTCGCGAACATTATGGCCTAACGCTTCAGCAACCAATGCGGCCTGCTCGGCCTGATGGCGCTTCGCAAGACCGGTTGCCGTCGCTGCTGCGGCCCTGCGTCCGGCGTAACGTGCGCGTGTGGGGCCAACATTGGCTTCGATAAGGCATTCTTCCAAATACGGATCAACGAATGACCAGCTTCCGGCGTTGCGCGGCTCTTCTTGTGCCCAAACCAGTTCTTCCAAATTGGTCATACGCTTCAAGCGGACGATCAACGGCTCTGTTGGAAACGGATAAAGCTGCTCAATACGCACAATGCTGGTATTCTTGTCACCTGATGCGTCGCGGGCTTCCATCAGGTCATAGGCGATCTTGCCAGAGCATAAAATCAGCCGCTTCACATCCTTGTCGGCAGGGGCATTCGTATCGGACAATATCCGCATGAAGTGGCTTTCGCCTTGGAAATCCTCTGCCTTGGAAACTGCGAGCTTATGCCGCAAAAGAGACTTTGGCGTCATGACGACAAGTGGCTTGCGGAATGGCCGCGCCATTTGACGGCGCAGCAAATGGAAATAATTGGCTGGCGTGGTGCAATTGGCGACTTGGATATTGTCCTCTGCGCATAATTGCAGAAAGCGTTCCAACCGCGCCGAGCTATGCTCTGGTCCTTGGCCTTCATAGCCATGCGGCAACAGCATCACCAAGCCATTGGCGCGCAGCCATTTGGCTTCACCCGACGCAATAAACTGGTCGATCATTGTCTGCGCGCCATTCACGAAGTCGCCAAATTGCGCTTCCCACAGAACCAATGTTTTAGGCTCAGCGCCTGCATAGCCATATTCAAAACCGAGTACGCCGAATTCGGATAAGGGGCTGTCGAGGATTTCAAACCGGCCATGCGGCAAGGTGGACAGCGGTACATATTTTTCTTCGGTTGTTTGATCCACCCAGACACCGTGCCGCTGGCTGAATGTGCCGCGACCGGAATCCTGACCCGACAAACGCACCCCATAGCCCTCGGAAAGCAGCGACCCGAAGGCAAGCGCTTCGCCCGTTGCCCAATCGAAATTTTCGCCAGAGGTGAACATCGTTTTCTTGGCATCCAGCACACGGTTCAATGTCGGGTGGATGTTGTGGCCTTCAGGCACAGTGGTGAGCGTGCGGCCAAGGCTGTCAAACAATTTGCGCGTGATACCTGTTGGCACGTTACGCCGAGCCGTTTCGGGATCAGCGGGTTTGGATAGGCCAGACCAGCGGCCACCAAACCAATCGGCAGCGTTCGCTTTATAGTCTGCGGCACTGGCAAATTCTTGCTCAAGCGCTTGGACAAAGCGCATCGCGTGTTCATCTGACCAATTGGCGTCGATGACGCCTTCGGCCTGAAGGCGCTGTGCGTAAAGAGTGCTTACCGCAGGATGGTTCTTGATGACTTTGTACATCAATGGTTGCGTGAAACCGGGTTCATCGCCTTCATTATGGCCAAAGCGGCGGTAGCACCACATGTCGATGACGATATCGCGATGGAACGTCTGGCGAAACTCAATCGCAATCTTGCACGCGAATGTTACCGCCTCGGGATCGTCGCCATTGACGTGGAAAATTGGCGCCTGGACCCCCTTTGCAACGTCGGACGGATAAGGCGATGATCGCGCATATTGCGGGCTGGTGGTAAAACCGACCTGGTTGTTCACGATGAAGTGCAAGCAACCACCGGTATTATATCCACGAATGCCGGAAAAGCCGAGGCATTCCCACACAATGCCTTGTCCAGCAAATGCGGCATCGCCGTGTAGCAGCACGGGCAACACTTGCTCATGCTTGCCCAAATCATCGCGCGCCGTCTGATTGGCGCGTACCTTGCCCAAGACCACGGGATTTACGGCCTCAAGGTGCGACGGGTTCGGCACAAGGCTCATATGCACTTTGATACCGTCAAACTCGCGGTCGGTGCTGGTGCCAAGATGGTATTTCACATCGCCTGAGCCGCCGACATCATCGGGGTTCGCGCTGCCGCCGGAAAATTCGTGAAAAATGATGCGATATGGCTTGGCCATCACGTTGGCGAGCACGTTCAAACGGCCACGATGCGGCATGCCATAGACGATTTCACGCACACCAAGCTGACCACCATATTTGATAACAGCTTCTAACGCCGGTATCATGGACTCGCCGCCATCAAGACCGAAACGCTTGGTGCCGACATATTTGCGACCAAGGAATTTCTCATACTGCTCGGCTTCGATAACCTTGCCGAGAATGGCTTTTTTGCCTTCGGGTGTGAATTGGATAGCGGCGTCCTTGCCCTCCATCCGTTCCTGCAGGAACCGGCGCTCTTCGACGTCGGAAATATGCATATATTCAAGACCGACAGCGCCGCAATAATTGGCGCGCAGCGTATCGACGAGCTCGCGGACCGTGGTCCATTCCAGCCCAAGCGTGCCGCCAACATAGACCCGTTTATCCAAGTCTGGACCTGAAAAACCATGATATTCTGGCGTTAGATCAGCAGGGATATCCTGTTTTGACAGGCCCAGCGGATCAAGATTGGCGGCCAAATGTCCGCGCACCCTGTATGTGCGCACGAGCATCATCGCGCGAATGGAATCGCTTGCCGCAGCAACGGCGTCGGCCTCTGCCATTGGCTTGCCAGCGGCCTTTGCTGCAGCCTTCACCTCGACCGCCATCTGCGTGGGGTCAAGCGAGGCGGTCAAATCGTCCGTCGCCGACAATGGCCAGTTGGCACGTTCCCAGCTCGGTCCGCGCTCTATTTCGAAATCCTGGTTTTCTACACCCATCCAACTTCTCCAATTCCTCCCCGTGAGCGGGGAGGGGAACCATCCAAAGGATGGTGGAGGGGGTATGCCGCTCTAACCCAGCGTCAGACGGAAGGCCCCCCGTCATCCGGTGCTTGCGCGCCGGTTGCTACCTCCCCGCAAGCGGGGAGGATGAAATTCAACCCTTTAAAACCTCGACCAATGTCTTGCCGAGCAAGGATGGCGATGGCGATACGCGAATGCCTGCGGCTTCCATCGCTGCAATCTTGCTCTCGGCGTCGCCCTTTCCGCCCGATACGATGGCGCCAGCATGGCCCATACGGCGACCTGGAGGTGCGGTGCGTCCGGCGATGAAACCAGCCATTGGCTTTTTACGGCCCTTCTTGGCTTCGTCGATCAGGAACTGCGCAGCTTCTTCTTCTGCGCTGCCGCCAATCTCGCCGATCATGATGATCGACTTGGTGGCATCGTCTGCGAGAAACAGTTCAAGGCAATCAATGAAGTTTGTGCCGTTGACCGGATCACCACCAATGCCGACCGCAGTCGTTTGGCCAAGGCCTTCTGCGGTTGTCTGGAACACGGCTTCATAGGTCAAGGTACCCGAACGCGACACAACGCCAACCGAGCCTGCCGAGAAAATGCTGCCGGGCATAATGCCGATTTTGCATTCGTTCGGTGTCAAAACGCCAGGGCAGTTTGGACCAATCAGGCGCGACTTCGAACCCGAAAGCGCGCGCTTTACCTTCACCATGTCGAGCACAGGAATGCCTTCGGTGATGCAGACGATCAAAGGAATTTCTGCGTCAATGGCTTCAAGGATTGAGTCCGCAGCAAAGGGTGGTGGTACATATACAACCGATGCATCCGCGCCCGTTACTTGCTTGGCCTCAAGCACGGTGTCGAACATTGGCAGGCCGATATGCGTTGTTCCGCCCTTACCCGGGGTAACGCCGCCAACCATTTGCGAGCCATAAGCCAGCGCCTGTTCGGTATGGAATGTACCTGTAGCGCCGGTCATGCCCTGCGTGATGATCTTAGTATTTTTATTGACGAGGATGCTCACAAACGTCTCCTGAAATTTATGGGTTGCGCTTAGTTAAGCGACGGGTCGATGGCCTTACAGGCTACCAGAAGTTCCTTCACCGCATCCACGCTCACGGCGAGGTTGGATTTAGCTTCGTCATCCAGCGCGATTTCGACGACCTTCTCGACGCCGCCTGCGCCGATCATTACAGGAACACCGACATAAAGATTGTCGACGCCGTACTGGCCAGTCAAATGCACTGCCGCTGGAAGGACGCGCTTTTGATCGTAAAGATAGGCTTCTGCCATTGCGATGCCGCTGGTTGCGGGCGCGTAATAAGCCGAGCCGGTTTTCAGCAACGCAACGATTTCGCCGCCGCCGCTGCGCGTGCGTTGTACGATGGCGTCAATCCGCTCCTGCGTCGACATGCCCATTGCGATCAGGTCAGGCACTGGAATGCCGGAGACCGTTGAGTATTGAATGACGGGCACCATTGTGTCGCCATGGCCGCCGAGAACGAAGCTGGTCACGTCCTTCACTGACACGTTGAATTCATCCGCGAGGAAATGGCTGAAACGCGCCGAGTCCAGCACGCCCGCCATACCAACCACCATATGGTGCGGTAGGCCCGAAAATTCGCGCAACGCCCAAACCATCGCGTCGAGCGGGTTGGTAATGCAGATGACAAATGCGTTTGGCGCGTTGGCAGCGATGCCTTCGCCGACGGCCTTCATCACCTTCAGGTTGATGCCAAGCAAATCATCGCGGCTCATACCCGGCTTGCGGGCGACACCAGCGGTGACGATGATGACATCTGCGCCGGCGATATCGGCATAATCATTGGTACCCGTGATCGTGGCGTCAAAACCTTCAACGGGGCCGCATTGCGACAGGTCAAGCGCTTTGCCCTGGGGCACACCTTCCACAACGTCGAAAAGGACGACGTCGCCAAGGCCCTTTAATGCTGCGAGATGGGCGAGGGTGCCACCGATGTTACCGGCGCCAATGAGTGCAATTTTCTTGCGAGCCATGAAAAAACTGTCCTTCCCTTGAGGCTTTAATAGCGGAATTGCAGCGGCGTTACGCCGAATCGCTATGGATGACAACCCAATAAAGGCTGAAAACAAGGGTTTTATGATAATAGTTCGCAATAGCGTTAGTGGGTGGAGTGCAGCCTTCAGGTGCCAGCCACCCGTCGCAACATCTCCATCCAGATGGGCACTTGGCCGTGAAAGCCCTCTGCCCAGACGCGTTCATCTAATCCATGGGCGCCTTCCCGCTGACCAACGATGCCCCACAAGCCGCCAAAGCCATAAACAGGGATACCGGCGGCGCGCAAAAATGCGCCATCGGTTGCGCCAGCGGACTGGAACGGCAGCACGGGCGCATCAGGGAAGCGTGTGGCAACCGCCGCGCGGTAAGCCTGCAATATGTCGTCGCGCATGGGCGATGGTTCAGTTTCGGGGGTCTGCGATCCCTCAACGGCGGAAACGGTTACATCCGGCCCTGCCAGCAGCTGCAGTTGCTGACGGACCTCTTCGATTTTGACGCTTGGAAAGATGCGACAGTTCACATTGGCTTCGGCCTTTTGCGGTAAGGCATTTGGCGCATGCCCGCCCGACAGCATGGTCGCAACGCAGCGTGTTCGGGTGCTTCCGGGGTCCATCGCTTCTAGCAAATCAGCCGTCTCGCGGTCTTGCGGGTCGGCAAGGAAGCGCCGCACCAGCTCGCCATATTGGCCGCTATCGCCCTTGGCGAGCATGTCGTAACTGGCGCGGGTGGCATCGTTGATCATGGCCGGAAAGCGGTGGTGTTCAACCGCGGTCAATGCATTGGCAAGTGCATAAATGGCGTTATCAGGGCGTGGAGCGCTGCTATGTCCGCCGCGATTGACTGCCGTCAGACGAAAATCTGCATAGGTTTTTTCGGCAATCTGAATGCCGAAGCCTTCGACGCGCCCATCTGGAAATACCGTGCCGCCACCCGCATCGCCATTCAACGCATATTCGGCGTCAATCAGGTCACGCCATTCATTCACCGCCCGTCGTGCACCGTTGCCGACAGTTTCTTCATCCCCTGTAAACAGGACGATGATGTCGCGCGTTGGCGCAAATTTTTCAGCGCGCAAATATTGCAAGGCGAGGACAATGCCCGTCAACGCCGCCTTATTGTCATTCGATCCGCGTCCCAGATAATAGCCACCCTCTTCGCGGAATTGGAACGGCGGATATTTCCAATCGCTTGCCTTGGCCGCAACGACATCCATGTGCGCCATAAGCAAGATGGGCTTTTTGCCCGACGGCTTGGCCGCGGGCCAGCGGGCAATCAATGTTTGTGTGTTGTCATGATCCTTGACGACAACATTTGTGATTCCGGCTTTGCGGAATTCTGCCGTCAACAGGCTGGTCAGCTTTTTGAATTCTGCAGGTTGCCCCTCTACCGTCGGAATTTCGACAATCTTTGCAAACAGGTCACGCTCGGCGGCATGTTTTGGGTCCGGTGTCTGCGCGTGCCCAGCACTGGCGACGGCCAATAAGCCTGCGAATAACCATGTCTTGTGCCTGATCATCTCTCTCTCCCTTATTTGGGGATGTTAGCGCGGACCATGCCCCTCCGCCAGATAATCTTCGGACTGCATCTCCATCAGGCGGGACACGGTGCGGTCGAATTCAAACCGCCCGTCGCCTTGCGGGTATAGATGGTCCGGCTCCGCATCCGCGCTCGCCAGAAACTTCACCCGATATTCGTATAACGCATCGATCAACGTCACAAAGCGCGCGGCTTCATTTCGATTATGAGGTCCCAAAACGGGTATGCCGACCATGATGACCGTATGAAATCGACGGGCGATGGCAAGATAATCTGCCGCCCCGCGCGCTTCGGCACAGAGGCGCTTGAACGAAAATACCGCGACACCCTTTAACGCCTTGGGCACCTGCAACATCCGCCCGCCGCCAACATCCAATTCTAGGGTTGGGACATGCGCGCGGTCTTCGGGTGGATAATCTGTCATCTTGAAAAAGGTTTCGGACAGCGCGGCGGTGGCATCGGCGCCATTGGGTATTAGCCAAGTTTTGGCTCCCCCCAACCGGTCGCGCCGGTAATCGGTTGGGCCATCCAGCGCCATGATATCGAGGCTTTCCTTCACAAGCGCGATAAAGGGCAGAAACAATTGCCGGTTCAGGCCATCCTTATAGAGATCATCAGGGCGGCGGTTCGACGTGGTCACAACGGTAACACCGGCTGCAATCAAGCCGGAAAAGAGCCGTGACATGATCGCTGCGTCCGCCATATTGTTCACGACCATTTCATCAAAGCACAACAACTGCGCTTCGTCGGCCAGCGCTGCGACGATGGGAGGGATTGGGTCGCCTTTTTCTTTCACACGCTCGGCCTTTAGCCGCGCATGAATGTCGATCATGAATTCATGGAAATGTGCGCGGCGCTTACGCTGGATTTGCACACTGTCGAAAAACAGGTCCATCAGCATAGATTTACCGCGCCCAACACCGCCCCATAGATAAAGCCCACGGGCAGGGTCAGGCTTGCGCCGCAAGAGCCCCCAAATCCCACTGCTACGTGGCGGAACCGCCTCCAACTCGGATTGTACCTTGGCAAGCGCGGTGACTGCCCTCGCTTGGTCGGCGTCCGCTTTTAGTTCGCCCGCGACGACCAGCGATTCATATCTCGCAATGACGCTAAGCATGCGTGCCTTCATCTTTTTGTCGGCTTACGGATGGTGCCAGAAAATGCGGCAATCCTGCCTTCATTTTGCGTGACAACGCCGCGCAGAAAAAGCAGCCTGCCTGTTTCCTTCAGCAGCTCAACCTCTGCTTCAAGCGGTGTTCCAATGACGCCGGCTCCCATGAACTGCACCGAGAGGTCCAAGGTTACGGCGGTACCAGCCTCTATCAGGCCAAACATGCGCGAAGCTGCAAACATCGCCACATCGATAAAGCCAAGCGTGACACCGCCGTGCACAGAGTTTTGAAGGTTAGTATGCCGATGCTCGGGAAACATCCGTAACCGGACATCATTATCACCTTCCCGCCGCACAAGCATTTTGCCAAGCACGGTACCGTTATAGCGGCTGGCATCTGTCATCTGCCATTTTAGCCACCCAGGATTATCAGGGTCAGGGCTGCTGTCAAAGGCTGGTTTATCCAACGGTAATCCTAAACGATCAAAGGCCTTTGATGTAACCTAAGCGCCTAAAGGTGGCGCTCGGCTACCATCTTTTTCGTTTCCGCAATCGCCTTGGCTGGGTTCAGCCCCTTGGGGCATGCGTTCGCGCAGTTCATAATGGTGTGGCAGCGATACAAGCGGAATGGATCTTCCAGCTCGTCCAGGCGCTCACCTGTCATTTCATCGCGACTGTCAGCCAACCAACGATAGGCTTGCAGCAAAATGGCAGGTCCTAAAAACTTGTCGCTGTTCCACCAATAAGAAGGGCAGCTGGTCGAGCAACATGCGCACAATATGCACTCATACAGCCCGTCAAGCTTGGCGCGGTCCTCTGGTGATTGCAGGCGCTCCTTACCCGATGGCTCTGGTGTTACCGTCTGCAGCCATGGTTTAATCGACGCATATTGCGCGTAAAAATGCGTGAAGTCAGGGACAAGATCCTTGATGACTTCCATGTGCGGCAGCGGGGTGATGGTTACTTCGCTTTTGCAGTCTTCAATCGCCGTCGTGCAGGCGAGGCCGTTCTTGCCATCGATGTTCATTGAACATGAACCGCAAATACCTTCGCGGCATGACCGACGGAAGGTCAGCGATGAATCCTGCTCACCCTTCATCTTGATCAGCGCGTCGAGCACCATGGGACCGCAATTTTCGGTATCTACCTCAAACGTGTCGTACCGTGGGTTCTCCCCGCTATCGGGATCATATCGGTAGACCTTAAATTTTTTGGTCTTGCCGCTGGTTTTTGCGGTATGAACAGTGCCCTTCTGGACTTTGCTGTTCTTAGGGAGAAAGAAATCGGCCATATCAATATCCTGTGGACGCTAACAACTTAATATTCCGTGTGATGCAACGCCCTAACCAAGCGATTAAGCAATCACAAGCCCTCAACTGCGTCTTCTCTAATTGCTTTTTCTGCAAGTCGAACACGTAGCTTGTCTATTTTGCGACCATCCATGTCGACAACTTCAAAGTGCCAGCCTTGATCGGTGAACGATTCACCTTCCGACGGCAAATGCCGTAATATGTGCAGGACATGCCCCGCTGCCGTCGCATAATCGCGATCCTCGGGCAGGTCGATTGATAGCGCCTCGGCCATTGCATCGGCCGACATAGAACCTGAAACCAGCATCGATCCGTCATCCAGCGTGATGATATTTGGCGCGCTGCCTTGCGCTTGATCCGATGCAAATTCGCCTGCAATGGCGGCCAAAAGGTCGTTTGGCGTCACAATCCCCTCGAAATGGCCATATTCGTCATGCACCAAAAGCATTGGGACATCGGATGACCGCAGGATTTCGAGTGCGTCCATGGCATCCAGTTGATCTGGAATAATCTCGGCGCGGCGCATCAATTTACGAATGTCGAGAACTTCGCCGCGAATTTGCGCCGCGACGATGTCACGTGATTGGACTACACCAATGATGTCGTCGCCGTCTTCGCCCGTCACAGGCAACCGAGTGTGAAGTGAATTCAAGAGCGAATCGCGCACCGCTTCTTCGGATGCATCGGCGGAAATGCGGTCCACATCGGTGCGCGGCGTCATGACCTCACGCACCGGACGGTCCGCAAGGCGGACAACGCCCGCAATGACCTTATGCTCATGTTCCTCAATGATGCCAGCATGCGTGGCTTCTGCAAAGACCATGCGCAATTCTTCGGCGCTCAGCGCGTCGCGCGTGTCGCGGCGAAGACCAAGTGCGCGAAAGATGGTCGCGCTTGATTTGTCGAGTGTCCACACGATGGGAGCCGTTATTCGCGCAAGCAACTCCATTGGGCCAGCCATGATAACTGCGATTCGCTCAGGCGCGATCAGCGCAAATTGCTTGGGCACCAGCTCGCCGACAACCAGCGACGCATAAGTCGTGATGCTGATGACGATCCCGAAACCCATGGTTTCGGACCATTCACGGTCGACACCCCATAAGGCAATGCGATCAGCAACTGGCCCGCCAAGCGTGGATCCTGAATAAGCGCCGGCGATTATGCCAATGAGCGTTATGCCGATTTGTACAGTAGACAGGAACTTTCCTGGGTCGCGACCCAACCTAAGTGCCGCCGAAGCGCCCCGCTTTCCGTCTTCCGCCATAGCTTTCAGCTTCGCCGTGCGTGCGGATACGATGGCGAGTTCCGACATGGCGAACACACCGTTTAAGGCGATGAGCGCTAGTATCGTTGCGGCATCAAACCACGGGAAAGGGACAAGAGGTTCCATAAGGACATTTCCGCCATAATGCCAAAAATGGGCCTTTGGCAACAAAATGCACAAAAATAGGTTATGGTTACATGATGCTGCCGGTTTAAATAATCATCGCAGGTTCATCATCGGTGTCGTTTAAACGACGCTTTAGTTGAAAGGGAAAGTTATGAAGAAAAGCCAAATGCTAACGATAGGATTGGTTGTGGCGATGCTCCCGCTGTCGGCTTGTGTGACGGATCCTGAAACCGGGAATCGGACCATTTCTAAAGCCGCCATTGGCGGTATCGGCGGGGCATTAGGCGGCTATCTGCTGGGCGATTTGATCGGCGGGCGACGTGATCGAACGGAAAAAATTGTTGGTGCTGGTATCGGTGCATTGGCCGGCGCCGGCGTTGGCTATTACATGGATGAGCAGGAAAGAAAGCTGCGTCAGCAAACCGCTGGAACGGGCATCAACGTGATTCGGGACGGGGACAATCTCGTTCTTGATATGCCGTCGGAAGTGACCTTTGGGATCGACAGCGCAAACATCGATGCGGGCTTTCGCAGCACGCTAGACCAAGTTGCGTCAACATTGATTCAATACGAAAAAACATATGTTGATGTCATGGGCCACACCGATTCTACGGGCTCCGATGCATATAACCAGTCATTGTCGGAGCGCCGCGCATCGTCGGTTGCCAATTATTTGTCGTCACGCGGTGTGCAATCCGCGCGATTGGCCACCCGTGGTTATGGCGAGAGCCAGCCAAAGGCGAGCAATTTGGACGCAGCAGGCCGTTCGGCCAACCGCCGCGTCGAAATCCGCCTTGTTCCTGTAACGCAGGGGTAATCCGATTTTATACCGCGACACCCTGTAGCATTTTGGGCAGCGCGCCGCTTTCCCCCCGTGCCTCGGCCATGAAAAACGCCTTGGCCGGCGCGGCGCGCTGAATCAACGCCATCCCGAAACGCCGCACTGCTGATGCCGTTTTACCGGGAATCGAAAACAGCCGGTTCAGCCCATCTGTCGAAACCGCGATCAGCAACGTGTCGATGCTGCGCCACCGGTCATAACGGTCAAGCAATTGCGCATCACCAAAGCCGAGACCAAGACGCATGCCGTCCACGAGTACCTCAGTTAGCGCCGCGACATCGCGCAGGCCCAAATTCAGACCCTGACCCGCAATCGGGTGAATGCCGTGCGCACTATCGCCGATCAACACCATGCGTTCTGCCGTAATCGACGCTGCATGGTGGAAACCCAATTTGTAGGACGACAAAGGCGCGGACAATTCGACCTTACCTAATAATCCGCCCATGCCCTTTTCAAGTTCGGCAGCATAACCGCGCGGCGATAGCTTAAGGTAGCCAGCAGCATCCTTGGATTCAACGGACCAGACAAGCGCCGAACGGTGGCGGCCATGTTCGTCATCCAACATAGGCAGAACGGCAAAGGGCCCCGTGGGATAAAAGATTTCATAGGCTATATTGTTGTGTGGCCGCTCGTGATAAATAGCGCCAACAATTGCGTGATGCTCATATTGCCATTGCGCAATGTGGATTCCAGCTTCTTCGCGGGTTTCGCTTTTGCGGCCTTCGGCAACGATCATCAGGTCTGCGGTCAATATTTTTCCACCTTCAAGCGTTACTGTCGCTGCGCTGGCATCTCGCGACTTGCTGATGATGTTTGCCGGCATGTGCAGTTGGATTGCCGCATGTTCTTGCGCAGCCTTGTAAAGCACGGCGCGCAAATAACGGCTTTCAAACATCTGACCCAAAAAACCATCATCTTCGGCTGGCGCAAAATCGAGAGATCCTGGTTTGAGCCCGTCGCTGACCCAGATCTTCTCAATGGGGCAGCCCTTGCCAGCCAAAGCATCGCCAAGGCCCATAGCTTCAAATAATTTGTAGCTTGAGCTTGAGATTGCAAAAGTACGGCCATCAAAGCCTGCCTCGAGCATGCTGGCCTGATCCGCACGGTCAATGACATGGCTCGTAATGCCTTGTGACGCCAGCGCCAGAGCTTGCGTGAGACCAATGAGGCCGCCACCGATGATGATTATATCTGCCTTGTTTTCCATGGCGCACTTATGCCGCAAGAAAGCTCGGGATTCAAAGGAGGATTTTGACCGTATTAAACCAGTCAGGCCACCCTTTTGCCCTCTAATACTTGACGAGGAGTCTGCTGACGCCGAAAAGGGACATATTCGATCCTTTGCGACTTCATACATATCGGCATTCGTAACATGGCTTTGCGCGTTTCAAAATTTAGCCCGAAATCAAACCTCGCCAATTGGCGTCAGATGATGCGTGCGTCATTGATCCGCAGCGGCGCCTTGTTTGGCGCTGCGGCATTGGGGCTGTTTGCCATATTCTACGGGCTTGCGCTGCTCAGCTATTCCGCAGGCGATGCTGCATATAACAGCGCTGCGGCAGATGTGCAGCACAACTGGATGGGCCAAAGCGGCGCGTATGTGGCGGACGCAATGCTTTTCCTGTTCGGCGTGCCAGCAATATTCTTCTTGCCGCTGATGTTGGTATTTGCGCGGCGTTTGTGGCGCGATGTCCCACAGCCGCAATGGAAACGACAATTATCATTATGCCTGATCGGTATGCTACTGGTGGGTTTTGGCATGTCCTATTGGCAACAGGGTAGTGACATCGGGTTTCCAGCGGGATGGGGTGGGTTGATTGCCCTATTATTGGGCAATGCCGCCAGTGCGCTTATAAGCCAAATTCAGGGTATATTCGGAACATTGCTTCGGGTTTCCCTAATACTCGGCGCTTTGGCGGGTGGCGTGGCGCTGGTCATCCGGTCGCTTCAGCTGGAACGGCCATTGTTGCGCATCCCGACACTGACGATGCCTAAATTTGGAGGCGCCAATGCTGTCAATTTGGCCTTAGCGGGCGATGACCTGCCTGCGCCACAGATTGTCGAGCCCAAGCTGCCACGCAAGGCCGTGGAACCAGATCAACGCAAGCCGCCGGTGATTGAGGACCGCACGCTCGCGCCTAAAAAAGCCGCTTTTTCTTCTGGCGCGCGGCAAGGTGACTTTTTTGGCAGCTTTACCTTGCCATCGCTTGAGTTGCTCGATCCGCCATCTTCGATTTCAGTGCCTAAACTCGACAAGGCGGCGTTGGAAGCCAATGCACGGCTGCTGGAGTCGGTGCTGGATGACTTCCATGTAAAGGGACAGATTGTCGCTGTTCGCCCTGGCCCTGTCGTCACAATGTACGAACTTGAGCCGGCAGCGGGCATCAAATCTAGCCGTGTCGTTCAGTTGGCCGAAGACATTGCGCGCAACATGTCCGCGCTGTCCGCGCGCGTCTCGACTATCCCTGGCCGGACGGTGATGGGCATTGAACTGCCCAATGCGCACCGAGAGGCTGTAGTCTTTCAAGAGATGGTGGGCTCGGACGCTTTTGCGGAGCAAAAAGGCGCATTGCCGATCATCTTGGGCAAGAATATCTCTGGCGATCCGGTTATTGCCGACCTAGCGCCCATGCCCCATTTGCTGGTCGCGGGAACAACCGGCTCGGGAAAATCGGTTGGCCTGAACTGTATGATCTTGTCGCTGCTTTATCGTCTGACGCCCGACCAATGTCGGATGATCATGATCGATCCCAAGATGCTAGAATTGAGCAGCTATGACGATATTCCGCATCTGCTGTCGCCTGTGGTGACCGAGCCTGCAAAGGCCATCCGCGCACTAAAATGGGCCGTCGAGCAGATGGAGGAGCGGTACCGCATGATGTCCTCGCTTGGCGTGCGTAACCTTGCAAACTTCAACGAAAAGGTGCGCGGTGCAAAAGCAAAGGGTGCGCCATTGGGCCGCAAGGTGCAAATCGGCTACGACCCGATGACGGGCCAACCGCAATATGAAGAAGAAAGCCTCGCTTACGAACCCATGCCGCAAATTGTGATCATCGTTGATGAGTTGGCTGACTTGATGATGACGGCGGGTAAAGAGGTCGAATTCCTGATCCAGCGCCTGGCACAAAAGGCGCGGGCAGCGGGCATCCATTTGATCATGGCAACGCAGCGCCCCTCGGTCGATGTTATCACGGGCGTTATCAAGGCCAACTTACCCACCCGCATTTCCTTCCATGTGACGTCAAAAATCGACAGTCGGACCATTCTTGGGGAACAAGGTGCAGAACAGCTGCTAGGCAAGGGCGACATGCTCTATATGGCAGGAGGTCGCGGATTGACGCGTATTCACGGACCTTTTGTCTCCGACGATGAAGTGCGCCGCGTTGCCGACCATTGGCGTGGCCAAGGGCAGCCTGAATATATTCAGGCCGTGACGGAAGAACCCGAAGATGGCGGTTTCGACTTTGGCGGCATGGGCGGCGATGACAGCGAAGAAGATTCGCAATATCGCAAAGCGTGCCAGATCGTGTTCGAAAGCCAAAAGGCTTCGACAAGTTGGATCCAACGGCAATTGCGCATCGGTTACAATAGTGCCGCACGGTTGATTGATCGGATGGAAGAAGACGGCTTCATCAGTGCGCCGAACCATATTGGCCGCCGCGAAGTATTGCGCGACCGCAACGGCGATCCTGTTTAGCCATTAAGATGCGGTTCAAGGCAGTCCGGATAGGGATCGCTGCCATCCATCCCGAGGAACAAAGATGATTTTTTCAAAATATGCCATGTTGTTCGTGCCGATTGCGCTCGTCGCAACGACGCCTAGCCCTGCGCAGTCATCGTCCGAGCAGATGGCGCGGGTTGTGCAGCATATGAAGGCCGTGGGCACGATGTCGGCGAATTTCACGCAGACAGACCGGAGCGGCGGGACGCTGACCGGCAAGTTGCTGTTGAAACGACCTGGGCAAGTGCGTTTCGAATATCAAAAGGATGTGCCGTTATTGATTGTCGCTGACGGCCGTGCGCTGACCATGGTGGATTATGAGGTGAAGCAAGTGCAACGCTGGCCGATCCGTAACAGTCCGCTGGCCGCCCTCCTTGACCCCGGTCAGGATCTTGCGCGCTTTGGCAAGATACTGCCCACTTCTACGAATGACGTTGTCAGCGTCGAAGTCCGTGACCCAAAGCGCCCCGAATATGGCACCATCACGATGATATTTGTAGACAAACCCGGCGCGCCGGGTGGGTTGACTTTGAATGGCTGGGTCGCACTGGACTCCAAAAACAACCGCACCACCATTCGACTCAGCAACATTACCTATAACGGTACAATCGCAAAAAACGCGTTCACGTGGAGAGATCCGCGACCAGTCAGGCAAAAATCGTAAAATCGGGCGATGAACGGAAGCGCACCGCCGACAAGTTGCGGCGTGCGGTCGTGTTGTTCATCTGAACGACAGGAAGGCCGCTATATATATGTCCCATCAGCGGCCGAATGTTCGTGTGGTTTTCCCCCTGTTGCCCACGAGTTTAATCATCGCTGATTTCCGCGTGACGAACGCAAGCCTAGTCCTCATCCCAAATGCCCCCGGGGTGAGGACTTTGCTTTTTTGAAGCAAATGTCTTCACTGGCTTGCTCCTGACGCTTCAGGCATCTAGGGGTTTTGTCTTATGTCTCAGACCATTCGCATCGCCTCGTGGAATATAAACTCTGTCCGCGCCCGTATCGACATTGTCGAACGCTATTTGAAGGAGGAAGCGCCCGACGTTTTATGCCTTCAGGAAACCAAAGTTATCGACAGTCTGTTTCCCGAAGGATTGTTCCGGCAATTGGGTTATCGTCATTTCGTCGTCAATGGCATGCCCATGCATCATGGCGTTGCAATCGTCAGCAAACTGCCGTTGATTAACCGCAGGGTTGAGGATTGGCAGGCCAATGGGGAGGCGCGTCATGTCGGCGCCGAGTTAAATCTCGACGCAGCTAAGGGCGTGCGCATCGACAATGTCTACATTCCCGCCGGGGGCGAGGTCCCCGACAGCGAGGTTAACTCCAAATTCGGACAGAAACTGGCTTTCCTAAAGCGTATGGCCGAATGGTCGCGGAACGTCACGCAACCGACAGTCCTCACAGGTGACTTCAACGTTGCGCCGCTTGAACAAGATGTCTGGAGCCACAAACAATTGGTCAATGTCGTCAGCCATACCCGCATTGAAATTGAGCATCTGGCGGAAATTCAGGCTGCGGCAGACTGGGTGGATGTTGCGCGGCACTTTGTGGATCCATCGAAAAAGTTATACACATGGTGGAGCTATCGCGCGCAGGATTGGGAGACGTCCGACCGCGGACGTAGGCTAGATCATATGTGGGTTACCCCTGATCTGAAAGAAAAGGCAAAGGCGCATATTGTGCATAAACATGTGCGCGGCTGGGGTAAGCCATCCGACCATGCGCCGATCGTCACGGAATTCAACTTTTGAACGCCGTGCGCGCCGCGTTGGGAGACTCGCGCCGCGCAGCAATGGCGATTGATGCCCTGCGTCGTGGTTGGCCAGTTACCGTGCAGCATTTGGACAAAGCGCTGACCGTGCTTGCGGTCGAAACAGCGCAAGAAATTTCCGGCGCGCATGCAATATTGCTTTCGGCAAGCCGCGCGGCGACGCTGAAATTAACGAACCAGCGTGCTGCGGCAGGTGGTGACCTTCCAGTGCTTATAAAGGCGCCTGCCGATCTCGACCTGCGGCTCGCTTTGGCGGTAGCGGACCCCAGCCTTGACCTTGCTTATCCCATGAAGGGACCTTTTGCGACGCTGGCGCTGGATGATGGCCTGTCAGCGATGGCGGCTATCGAACTTGCACGTTTGGCAGGCTTGCTTCCGGCATTTCTGGTTTTGGACGATGCAGGCGAGAACCCCCTTTATGTTAGCCCGCAAGATGTTGCCGCCTTTGACGATAGCGGCGCCTTGCGCATAGCCGCGCGGGCCAAGCTTCCCGTTGCCGCCAATGCCAATGCCGAAATCATAGCGTTCCGGACAGATGTGGATGCGTCTGACCATGTGGCGTTGTTGATGGGCACGCGCGATTCTTCAGCACCCGTTGTCCGGTTACACAGTGAATGCCTGACCGGCGATGTTCTTGGCAGCCTGAAATGCGATTGCGGCCCGCAATTGCAAGAAGCATTGCAACAGATTTCGGACGCAAATTGGGGGATGTTGTTATATTTGCGACAAGAGGGGCGCGGCATTGGCTTAATCAACAAGCTGCGCGCTTATGCGCTGCAGGATCAGGGATTTGATACCGTTGATGCCAATACCCGTTTGGGCTTTGCGATTGATGCCCGCGATTTTTCGGTAGCGGCACGGATGCTGGAATTACTGGGTGTGGAAACGGTACGCCTGCTAACCAATAATCCTGAAAAGGTCGATGGCCTGCAAAAAGCAGGAATCATGGTCGCCGAGCGGTTGCCGCTTAAGATCGCTGCCAATCCACATAATGCCGATTATCTTGAAACCAAGAAAAGCCGGACCGGCCACGCGCTGTAACCTCTTGAGGGACGAAATTTTTGACGCGGATCGCTGCGCCCTTATTCTGGTGTTGGTCGCTGATCTCGCCGACCGTTTAGGGCCCTTTCGATAAACGCATCATCCAGCGGCTCCGGCTCTGTCGTCGGCGCTAGGTTCGGGTCTTCCATTAAGGGGTCGCCTTCAATCGGCATGCCATTTTCATCGAACAGCAGCATTTCGTCTTCGCCCAGCAATGACTCCTCACCTTCAAGGGCTTCTGGGAAAGTTACCTCAGTTGCGAATTTCTCTACGGGGCGCCCGGCCACAGCGACGCGCATATAGGCTGCCCAGGCTTGCGCAGGGGCGCGTCCGCCTTCTAGCCCTCCAATTCGCTTAGCGTCGTCGCGACCCATCCAAACGCCCGTTGTAAGGCCGCTGGAATAGCCCAAGAACCACCCGTCTTTGTTGCTTGATGTCGTTCCCGTTTTGCCCGCCACGGGTCGGCCAATATTTGCGGCTCGCCCAGTGCCCGTGGCGACAGCGGTTTGCAATAAATCGGTCATTGCGCCTGCAACCCAATCATCAACCAACTGCACGGAACTTGATGGCTTTGCCGCATATAGAAGCTCACCATCAATCGTCGTAACCTTTGTAATGCCATAAGGCGTGACACTTCGCCCGCCTGCTGCGACTGCGGCGAACGCTTGGGTCATATCGATCACGCGCGTATCCGATGTGCCCAGAACCATCGACGGTTGCGTGTTGACAGGGGTGGTGATTCCGAACCTGCGGGCCATATTGGCGATGCTGCTGGTGCCGACGTCTTGTCCAATTTGGGCGGCGACTGTATTTTTGGAATAGGCAAAGGCGGTGCGAAGCGAAATTGGGCCAGCAAAATTGCCGTTACTATTCTTAGGTTGCCAGCCTTCAATTTCGACCGGCTTGTCTTCCACCATGTCTTCGGGACGGTAGCCCGCTTCCAATGCGGTGAGATACACGAATAATTTCCAGGCCGAGCCTGGTTGGCGAACGGCGGTTACCGCGCGATTGTAATTGCTGGTCACATAATCGGTCCCGCCCACCATCGCCTTTACCGCGCCGTCGCGGTCAATCGACACCAGCGCGCCTTGGGCACCGTTAGGGGCATTACTTGTAATCGCTGCGGTTGCGGCGCGCTGCATGCTCAGGTCTAAAGTCGTCCAGACATCGATAGGCTTTTCAGTTTCATCAATCAGGCCGTCCAACTGCGGCAAAACCCAATCCGTGAAGTACCGCACGCTGTCTTGGGGCGCTTCAGCGGCCAAGCGGACACCGGTCAATTCGACCCCCGCGGCCTCAGCCGCGGTAATCATCCCTGTATCCTGCATGACCGTAACCACCACCTTTGCCCGGTCCAAGGCGGCCTGCGCATCGGCGGTTGGCGCGTAACGTGAGGGCGCCTTTACAAGGCCTGCGATAATGGCCGCCTCGGCAAGGCTGATGTCTTCTGCGCCATGGTCAAAGAAACGGCGACTTGCGGCATCGACCCCATAAGCGCCGCCGCCGAAATATACTTTATTCAAATAGAGTTCCAGGATCTGGTCCTTGGAGAATTTGGTCTCCATGGCCAGCGCAAGAATGACCTCGCGAATTTTGCGCCCAAACTCCTTGTTGCTATTCAGATATATGTTGCGCGCCAATTGTTGCGTGATGGTCGAACCGCCTTGCGTCCAGCGACCTTCAACTGTCCGCACATACACAGATCGCGTAATGCCAATGGGGTCGACGCCGGGGTGCAGATAATATCTACGATCTTCGACGGCGACCATCGCCTCCTTCATTTCGGACGGCAATTGGTCGATGGTCAGCCAACGTCCGAAACTCGGACCAAGCGATTGAATGACAGTGCCGTCTGCGGCACGTATGCGGATCATTTGCCCGTTGGGGGAAGCTTTTAGATCTTCAAAACTGTCAATTTCGCCACGTGCAATCGCGACAAAAATGCCAAGCACCATGACGCCCAGCAATGCAGCGATAACGCTCGCTTTGACGATACGGGCTATCCATGTTCCCATTGGGCCATGTTCTTTCGAAATCTTGCGCGCGGGTGCCATAACCGGTGTGTTACCCAGTCCCGTAACCGCCGACAAGCGACTTGTTATTCAGGATCGAATGCAAGCGCGGCGCTGTTGATGCAGTAACGCAGACCCGTCGGTCCAGGCCCATCTGGGAAAACATGGCCCAAATGCCCCTCACATGCGGCACAGCGCACTTCAATGCGGACCATGCCGTGTGATGTATCGCGGTGCTCTTCGACCGCGTCATTATCTGCGGGCGCGGTAAAGCTTGGCCAACCCGAACCGCTGTCAAATTTCGTGTCTGAAGCAAACAGGGCAGTGCCGCAGCCCGCACAGCGAAATTCGCCTTCGCGCTTTTCATCGGTCAGTTTGCCCGCAAAGGCGCGTTCAGTGCCAGCCTCACGCAAGACATGATATTGAACAGGGTCCAATTCTGCCCGCCATTCTGCATCGGATTTGATAATTTTTTCCATGAAAAGATACCTTTCGTGAGAATGATGTGGGGTCTGCAGCAAAACGGTGCAAGGTGCTGGCGCAACAGTGATGTCTTTAAACATCCGCAAGCCGCCCACGGTGGTTAGCCGCGACGTGCTGCAGCACGGGCAATGCGGACGAGCTCTTCTTCCAATATCGTAACGGCAAGCCCGTCGCGGACGTGCATCAATTTTGACTCAACCTCGAGTAAATGGCTGTTTAGCCCTGCAAGCCGAACGGATGGCCAGCGCATAAGCTGCTGTACGAAGCTGTCGGCATCTTTCCAGAATATCGAACGCGTGGCTTTAACCACTGCGCTCGGATTTGCGCCATTGTCGACTTTTGTCCGCATCGCGGCGAGCATTGTCGCGCGGCGTTGCATGGCGCGGATGATGCGAATGGCATCCACCCCCATGTCACGCGCGGCAGCCAGTTCGCGGCCCGTACCGCGCAAGTCACCGCCCATCACGACATGGACGAGGCCGTTGATGTTTTCCTCGCCAGTTTCCGCCGATAGGGCTTCGAATATAGCTATTTCGACCGTGGCGGGACGCTGCGGTGACGCATCATAATATAAGGATAGTTTTTCGATCTCGGCCTGCGCCAACTTGCGGTCTTGCCCTGTGTAGCGCGCAATACGTGCGGCAAGTGGCCGATCGATCTTCAACCCCGTTGTGGCAGCATAAGACATGACTGCGGCCGCAGCGTCGCCCTCTTCGGGTAAATAACAGATGTGGACCATGGCGCAGGGATGCGCCTCCAGCAACTTCCGCAATTTGCTAGCCTTGGTCAAATTACCGGCGGTGGCGATAACTGGGCTTATGTCGCCTTCAAGCGCCAGCAAATTCTCGACTGCGGCCAAGCCCTCTTCGCGGCGGAAATTGAGGCGGATATGTCTTTTATCGCCAAACAGCGATAGCGCAGATGCCTCGTCCACCAACAAGGCTGGGTCATTGCGGATACGGTCGCTGTCGATATCAATGCGTTCCGAGCCTGCAAGCTGCGCTGACATTTGCCCGGCAATATCGGCGACAGCCGATTCGTCCTGCCCGAATATGAAAAACAGCCGAACATCAGGGCGTGCACTGATGGCATTGATGAAGCTACGCTCTTTTGCGCTGCTCATTCGCCGCGCGCGTAAATGGAAAGCCGCGTGACAATCTGATCCGCAACCTTTTGTGTCAGGTTTTCAAGCGTACTGTTTTCGCTAGCGATCGTTGCATATTCCGAGCTGACCACGTCAATGCCAGCGTCCGATCCGGCGGTCATATCCAGCACAGTCTCACCTGTCGCGACCGAAACAAGCTGATAGCGGGCACGCAATGTCCGACGTTCGCGCGTGATCGTATCATCCGCGCGCACCCCGAAACCTTCAATTTGGTCATCCAGCACAACAACCAAACGGAATTGGGCAGAATTGCCGTCTTGAGCGCCAAGCCGGTCGGTCAATGCATTGCGCATCAGCCAACCGTTTTTACCCTCGATTGGTGCGACGCTTATTGTTCCCAATGCACGCGCCACCGCCCCTTTTGACCCACCGCTATACAATGGCTGCAAACTGCACGCGGGCAGCAGGAAAGCAAGCATCAAGGGGGCGAAGAAACGGTTCATAAGACGATGTTGACCAGCCTGTCGGGAACGACGATGATTTTTTTAATATCGCCGCCGTCAATGGCATGCTGAACCTTTTGGCTGGCCAGTGCAAGTGCCTCCATTTCGGCCTGCGGCAAGCCCTTGGCGACCGTTAGCGTATCCCGCAATTTGCCCCTTACTTGAATGGCGATGGTAACCTCGTCCTCTTCCAGCAGGGCCGGGTCAACCGCTGGCCATGCAGCGTCAGCGATAAGACCGCCACCAAGCTCCGCGCCAAGCTGTGTCCAGGCTTCTTCGGCCAAATGCGGGACCATGGGAGACGACAGTAATAGGATCGTGCGGATGGCAGAATCGCGGCTGGCCGATGGCGGGGCTTTTTCAATGGCGTTAGCCAGATCATAAATCTTGGCCACGGCCTTGTTAAAGGCCAGCGCCTCGATATCTGCGCCGACGCCAGCGATTGTCTGATGGGTTTTTCGGTCCAAAGCCTTGTCCGCCCCATCCGCACCGCTCACTTGTGATGTCAGTCGCCACAGACGCTGCACAAAGCGCCAGCAGCCTTCAATGCCCGCTTCCGACCACTCCAGATCGCGTTCAGGCGGGCTGTCGGACAGCATGAACCAGCGCACAGCATCTGCGCCATATTGATCCACAATGTCATCGGGATCGACGACATTCTTTTTGGACTTGGACATTTTCTCGATACGGCCAGCAACCGCAGGGGCGCCGCTATCGATGATGATCCAGATGTCACCTTCGCGCCGCACCTGATCGGGCCTCAGCCAACTGCCCTTTGCGTCTTGATAGGTTTGGTGCGTGACCATGCCTTGGGTGAACAAGGACGCAAATGGCTCCTGTACGTCAATCAAGCCAATATGGCTCAAGGCGCGCGTCCAAAAACGGGCATAGAGCAAATGTAGAATGGCATGCTCAACGCCACCAATATATTGGTCTACCGGAAGCCATTTTTCCGCAACCGTGCGATCAAAGGGCTTGTCATGTGGCTGGCTGGCAAAGCGAATGAAATACCAGCTTGAATCGACAAAAGTGTCGAGCGTGTCGGTTTCGCGCCGCGCAGGCTGACCGCAGCTTGGGCAATCGACCTTGCTCCAACTGGGGTGCCGATCCAGCGGGTTGCCGGGAATGTCGAAGCTGACATCTTCTGGCAAGGTGACCGGCAATTGGTCATCTGGCACCGGTACTATGCCGCAGGTCTGGCAATGGATGATGGGAATTGGCGTGCCCCAGTAACGCTGACGTGAAACGCCCCAGTCGCGTAAGCGATATTGCGTCTGGCCAGTGCCCCAACCCTCGGCCTGCGCGCGTGCAATGACATCAGCCTTAGCCTGGTCAATGGTCATACCATTCATCCAGCGCGAATTGACGATGGTGCCAGGGCCAGTGAAGGCAATATCGCCTGCAAAGACGCTATCGGTCACATCGCCATCGGCGACAACGCGCGTGACGGGCAAATCATATTTGCGGGCAAAATCAAGGTCGCGTTGGTCATGTGCGGGGCAGCCAAAGACCGCTCCGGTGCCATAATCCATCAACACGAAATTCGCGACATAGACTGGTAAATGCCAGCTTGCATCCAACGGATGTTCGACGGTCAGTCCTGTATCAAATCCACGTTTTTCGGCGGTTTCAATGTCTGCGGCGGTCGTGCCGCCCTTGCGGCATTCCGCGATAAATGCCTGCAAGTCAGGTGCATTGGTAGCCAGCTTTTGTGCGACGGGATGGTCTGCTGCAACTGCGACAAAGCTTGCGCCGAACATGGTATCAGGCCGCGTTGTAAAAACATCGATGCCGCCATCGCCTCCGGGGAAATGGAAGGTGCATTTCAAGCCTTGCGATTTGCCGATCCAGTTTTCCTGCATCAACCGCACCTTGTCGGGCCATTGGTCAAGCGAACCAAGTCCTGTGAGCAGTTCATCTGCAAAGTCGGTGATCTTGAGGAACCACTGGCTCAGCTTGCGGCGTTCAATCGGCGCGCCAGATCGCCAGCCTTTGCCATCGATGACTTGTTCATTAGCAAGCACGGTCATGTCGACCGGGTCCCAGTTCACGGCCGATTCCTTGCGATAGACCAAACCAGCGGCATACAGCTTCAGGAACAGGGCTTGTTCATGGCCATAATATTCGGGCTCGCAGGTCGCCAGCTCGCGTGTCCAGTCAATTGCAAAGCCAAGCCGTTTGAGCTGTGCCTTCATATTTGCGATATTGTCGCGCGTCCAACCGCCAGGGTGGACATTCTTTTCCATCGCCGCATTTTCGGCGGGCATGCCAAAGGCGTCCCATCCCATGGGATGTAGAACCTCATGCCCCGTCATCCGCTTGTAGCGCGCCAGCACATCGCCCATCGTGTAATTGCGGACATGGCCAATATGGATGCGGCCCGACGGATAAGGAAACATTTCAAGGACATAAGCGCGGGGCTTGGTCGAATTGTCATCCGCGACGAAGCTGTTGCGTTCTTCCCAAATATTTTGCCACCGCGCGTCGGCGACGTGCGGGTTAAAGCGCTCTAAATTGGACATAGAAATTACCCGGTGATCGACGACCGACGAAGGTCACGCGCCTTGGTGAGGATAACGGCTTCAAGCTTTTGTACTGTTGCCGCCCGCAATGGCGCGGCGACCCACTGGCCATTTTGCGAGATTTCGCGGCTGCCAGCCACGCGCAGGGCGTCTGCACGCAGGTCTTGGTCAAGGATCGAAATCGTCAACTTTACCCGTTCGCCAGGGCTTTGCGGGTTTACATACCAATCGGTGACGATGACGCCGCCCGATGAGTCGGTTTGCAGCAAGGGCATGAAGGACAATGCATCAAGCGATGCGCGCCACAAATAGCTGTTGACGCCAATGGTATTGACCTGGCTGGCCGCGAGGTCCGCTTTTGGACGTTCCCTGCCGCCGCAGCCGGAAAGCAGGCCTAAGCTTAATAAGCTGCTGGTCGCAATGATGAGTGCCAGGCGGGTGGTGCGCATAAAATGTCCTTGAACAATGGAATATGAGAAACCTCTATAGAGGCTTGCTGTCGGGGGCAAGCTTTCTGGCGGCTGAACGGCGGGGAATTAATGTTGTAGTCAGCTTCCATTCGCTATCCGATTGTGGACATCATGCAACAATCGGCGACAAAACGTGCTATTGGAGTGATTTTGAAATTACGGCCCTTTTGAATCACTCAAATGAGGCGTAAGACTTGACTAAGTAAAAAGAATCGCGCGAAGTGAGGCTATGAACGTGAAGAGGGTACAGAAAGGAAAATTCGCAACCTTTGCAGCAGTGATGCTTGCAACGGCTTCGTTTGCCCTTTCGCCGATGATTGTCCCTGCCTTTGCCGCAAAGGCATCCGGTGCGGAGCAAATGGCTGCACCGTCTTGGATCGCTATGTTTACCCCTGCTGGCGGTGACAGTGGCCTTGCTCAGAAGTTTTCCGCTACGCAAATTGCACCCAATGCGCGCTTTCCATTCACGCCTGCGAGTGCTGGTGAAGGTCGCAATCGCACGATTACCGTCGCTGCGCGGGCCAACTCGCGTTTGACCGCCGGCGCTGTATCGATGCGTAATGTCATTGCACCAAACGAAGTCGGTGCGGGCAAGGGGCTACGTTTGGCCGCAGTCGACTATCGTTTGACTGCCTCAAAGGGTTGGCAGGATTTCACTTTGCCCAAGGCGAACGCGCGTTCGGCAAAGACACCTTTGAGCGATGTTGGCAAGGGCGGCTTCCGGCTTGATGACACAGTTCAGAAGCCAAGCAAGTTCAGCACCAATATTAAACTTGACCAGAATAAAGAAATGGCTCCGCCCGCACGCGGTAGCGGGGCTTCCGGCGACTATAAGCTTGATGTCGGCGGTAGCTTCTCGATCAGCCGCAAGATTGATGTCACCGCTGGTGTCCGTTACGCCAGTGAGAATGACCGCGTCATTCCCTTGCCTGACAACCGCAAGGACAGCGAAGCGGTTTATGTTGGAACCAAAATCCGCTTCTAAGCGGTCTTTTTCCTGAAAGCATCAATCGCCGCCCAACCATGGATGCTCCGTGGTCCCAGCATACATGCGGTCTGACGGGTCATGCCGCCCAAGGCGATAATGCGCCTTGGGCCGGCAAGCTTTGCGAGCCGTTGAAACATTAAGGGACCGAGGGGCCGCGCGCCAGGGTGGCTGTTGGTATCGAAAAGCGGGGAGAGGAATAAGAGGTCTGGGCGGCCTTGCTTCACGTCTGCGATTTCGCGCGCATTGTGAACAGGGGCGCTATGCAGCAAGCTACTATGACCACGACTGCGTTGATGAAAACCGTCGGCATGCCAGCGTAAGGCGGTCCGCGCATCACCCGCCAACAGCAGTATATGCCCGCGCCGCCGACAAATCCGCAGCACTTGAGCGAACAATGCGCGACGTTGTTGAGTAGCCAAATGATAATGGCGGAAAACCACGCCTGATCGCGCAGGCAGCTGTTGAATAGCGCGCAGCTGGTCATCACCAAAACGCGCATCGGTCATCAGCCAGATTTTCGGCAAGGGGTGGCTTCGCGGCATGCAAGTGCCTATAGCGACCCGTTATGCAGGAAGCGACAACAGAAACATCCGCCGACCGTTTGACGGCCATCCGCACACGTATCAGCGCCGCGGCCAAACTGGCGCGACGTCCGGCGCAGGACATTCACCTCATCGCGGTGTCGAAAACCCGTTCGGCGCAAGACATTGAACCGCTCATCTTAGAAGGCCAAATGCTGTTCGGTGAGAATCGAGTTCAGGAAGCCGCCAGCAAATGGCCAGCGCTGAAGGAACGGCATCCGGGCGTCGAGCTGCACCTGATTGGCCAGTTGCAATCAAACAAGGCCGAAGAGGCGGTTGCGTTGTTTGACATGATCCATTCGGTTGATCGGCTGTCGCTTGTCACGACGCTGGGCAAGGCGATGCAAAAGCTGGGGCGCGCGGTGCCGTGCTTCATTCAGGTCAATATTGGCGCAGAAGAGCAAAAGGGCGGGTGTGCCGTGGCGGAACTTCCCGACCTGCTGAAGGCTGCGCAGGATGCGGGCGTTCCGGTGGCTGGGCTGATGTGCATTCCGCCTGCGGAAGTCGAGGCTGCGCCCTTCTTTGCGCTTTTGGCCGAATTGTCCGCGCGGCACGGATCGGCACAATTGAGCATGGGCATGTCCGATGACTTTGAAACCGCCATCATGCTGGGCGCGACCTATATCCGTGTCGGCACAGCTTTATTTGGCGAGCGCCCCCGCATGATGTAAGGAAAAACGTGCATAGCCGCTATGTGTGGCGACCAAGGCCTCAACCCCTTCACCATCGGTCACGTCGCACGCCTTCAATATAGCAGCATCCTGTACATCAAGCCCGCCGGTCAATGCACCAAAGGCGGGCATGATCATCTTGCGCGGGGTTTTTACAAAGCAACGCCGCTTCACCATCCGCCCGCGCAGCACTTGCCGGAACTTTGGATGGAAATGGCCGGAGATTTCGGGATTGGGGTCGCCACGTAACGCCTCATGCCGAAGGGTGATGCCCGACAATGTCACTTCGTCAAAGGCCTTGCCGCCCCATATACCCGATACCGCGCGGTCATGGTTTCCGGTGATCCATATCCATTCGGTGTTGCAGGCCAAGTCCGCCAATAATGCCGCAGCGTCTTCCGCCAATCGGTGTTCCCCGTCATCATCGTGGAAATTGTCACCCAGAGATATGATTTTGGCTGGTCGATATGTCCTGCAAAGTGTGGCTATCTCCTCAAGCGTCGATACGCTGTCATAAGGCGGCAGCATTTGGCCAATCAAGGCAAAGGCGCTCGCCTTTTCCAGATGCAGGTCGGACACCAATAACGCCTCTTGCGCGCGCCAATATAACGCCGCCTCTCCAGCTATCTCAAATGTCTGTCCGCCAAATTCGAAGCCTTGTGCCATTGCCACAAGGCTATGGGCACTGCGCCTGCTGCGCGCAAGTGGATCTGAGAAAATGCCGCTTATGGCGCGCGAGCGAGGCGCGCTTTTTGCTCTCGCGCAACGCCTTTGGGTGGGTCGAACCCGACGCGCCGATTGCCAAAATCAATCAACACGCGGTCAAACAGCTTCAGCGCATCCATCCCGAGTAAAATCGCTGGCCGGTCATCAAGGTTCAGTGCGGTAAAGGCGTAATTATCGGCAAAGGTCATGGGCATGTCTCGGATCGTCAGTCCGCCAATATCGATTTCGCGGATTTGCGTATAATCGCCCTCCAAGATCGTACCAGTGACGCTTTTCAATTTCACAGGGATGAAAGCAAAATTGCGATGGCGGCGGCGCAGCTTGTCGCGCAGCGCCAGATTGGCCATGCTGCTTTGCGCGCCTGTATCCAAGATGATGTCGACTTTAATGCCATCAATCTGTGCGCTCGACAGGATCATGCGCCCCGCCTTGCGCCGCGCACGGACGACGATCATGCCGTTTTCCAATTTTGTTTTGCCCCGTGATTTCTGCGATGGCAGCACATCCATCGTCTTTTGCGCAAAATCGAGATACACGCGGCTGTCTTCTAAGCTGTCGATACCCAGCAATCCGAAAGCCCCAAGGTTGGACCGTTCGAGGCCGGGGGCTTCAATATCCAACAAATTAACTGAAGCGGTCGAAATCGAATCGATGAAAAAGCTGTTGACCTGATACCGCCCCGAAATCGTGGCCAGTGTCAGGACCGGACCCGCCTCCAGCGCAAGCTTACGGGCGTAATCATTGGCAATGACGGTGCGTTCTGCGCCGGTGTCCACAATGAACGGCACAGCTTCGCTGCCATTGACGCGGACTTGAACGGTCATACGGTCGCTGCGGTCAATATCAAATTGTTCGGTAATCGCGGCAACATCTGCGCTGGTTTCGGGTTCGATGTCAGGCGCATTCTGCGCCATCGCTGAGACGGCAGTCATAAAAACAATGAACCCAAAAGCGGGGCGCTGCATCTTCAAAAACTCCTATGGGGCAGCAATACCCCTCTTTACGCCCTGCGGCAATGCATGGCCGATCGAAGAAAGCCTGTGCTTTGTCGCGGCGCGACGAAAGTCCATTGTTGCCTGCCGCTCTTTGCGTTAGCCTCCGTAGCATAGTCGAAAAAAGGGGAATTCCATGAAAAAACTGCTTTTGGTAGCGGCGCTCGCCCTGCCGATGGCGCCGTTGTTTGCCGACGCGCCTAAACCCGATGCGTTGGTCGCCGATGGCATGCCGCCGATACCCGATGATCTGCCCGTGCAGACGCGGCCCTATATGGAGTTTCGGACCGCCAGCTTTGCCGGATGGCACCCCGTCGACAAATCGATGCTGGTGGCGACGCGTTTTGCCAACACGACACAGATACATCGCGTTGCGGGCCCGATGATGAACCGCAAGCAAATGAGCTTTGAGGCAGAGCCGGTTAGCAATGGAAGGTGGGCACCCAAAAAAGGTGACATTTTACTCGTACAGAAGGACGTCGGTGGCGGCGAATTTTTTCAGCTTTATGCCTTAAAAGACGGCAAGCTTGATTTGCTCACTGACGGCAAAAGCCGCAACGGCTTCAACGCATGGAGCAAGGATGGCGAGCTCATTGCGTATAGCTCAACCCGGCGTAATGGCACGGACAGTGACTTATATGTCATGAACCCCCGCGATCCATCGACCAACAAGATGGTGGCACAAGTGAAAGGTGGCGGTTGGGCAGTCGCGGACTTCGCGGCAGACAAGAAAACCGCAATCGTCACGCAATATCGGTCGGTCACCAATGTCGACATGTCTGTGCTTGATCTGGCCAGCGGCCAAATGACAGCGATTGGGGATCATAAAAAAGACATCGCTTATGGCGGCGCGGAATTTGCGCCCGATGGCAGCCTGTGGGTTACATCGGACGAAGGTTCCGATTTCCAGCGACTTGGAACATTGAACATCAATACCGGCGTATTTACACCGCGCGGCCCATCGGAAAAATGGGATGTTGATACGTTCGACATTTCACCGGATGGAAGCTTCATCGTCTATGCGACGAATGAGGCAGGGATGAGTAAGGTCAAAATCCTCGATATCAAAAGCGGCCAGACCCGTGTTGTGGACAATCTTCCTGCGGGCATTGTTGGCGGGTTGGATATCGCAGAATGGGGTGAAATCGGCATTACCTTCACGTCGGCACGCAGCGCTGCTGATGCTTACAGTATCGATCCCCAATCCTTGAAGGTGACGCGCTGGACCGAGAGTGAAACCGGCGGCTTGGACGTATCGAAGAATGTCGAACCGGAATTGATTACTGTGAAAAGCTTTGACGGGCTTTCGGTCTCGGGCTTCCTCTACCGGCCTGACCCGACCAAATTCCCGGGTAAGCGCCCCATGATTATGAGTGTGCATGGTGGACCAGAAGGGCAGTCACGCCCCGGCTTTCAAGGCCGCAACAACTATATGCTCAATGAAATGGGCGTTGCCATTTTCTACCCCAATGTGCGGGGCTCAACCGGATATGGCAAAAACTTTGTCAGCTTGGACAATGGCCCGTTCAAGCGTGAAGATTCGGTCAAAGACATGGGCGCATTTTTGACAGCGCTGGGCAAGGATGCATCGCTCGATGCCTCCCGCTTTGGCGTCGCTGGCGGGTCCTATGGGGGCTATATGTGCTACGCCGCTGCGGTTCAGTATAAAGCCCAGTTGCGGGCGACGAACTGCATCGTGGCTATATCCAATTTCGTGACCTTCCTTGAAAACACGCAAAGCTATCGTCGTGACTTGCGCCGCGTTGAATATGGCGATGAGCGTGACCCTGCACAGCGGGCGAAGCTGATCGAGATATCCCCGCTGACGCGCGTGAACGAAATTACAAAGCCGATGTTTGTGGTGACTGGGGGCAACGACCCGCGGGTGCCTGCGTCCGAGGCAGACCAGATCATCAAGGCCATTCGCGACAATGGGGGTGTTGCCTGGCATTTGCTGGGTAAGAATGAAGGGCATGGTTTTGCGAAGAAAGAAAATGTCGATTACCAATTTTGGGCGACGTTGATGTTCTGGAAACAGAACTTGTTGAACTGATGCTTTGGATCCTCCCCATCTGCCGCGGGTGGGGAGGATATTTTTCTAAGGCGTCATTGCAATGCCGGCGAGGCTCTCTGCCTCCATTAATAAAGCGTCGTCCACTGACCCCTGCGCCACACTTTCGCGGCCAATCATCACCAGCAATGGCACGGCCAACGGGCTGACACGCTCCAGCTCGACGTGCAGCATGTTATCGGCGGCGCGGTCCAGCAAATCACCAAGCCGCCCAACATCGGTCAACCGCGCCCGCGCGTCTGCCCATGCCGCCTCCAGCAGCAGATGGTCGGGTTCATATTTACGCAGCACATCGTAAATCAGGTCCGTGGAAAAGGTCACTTGCCTGCCCGTCTTGCGCTTGCCGGGAACTTGCCGTTCGACAAGCCCACTAATCACCGCCACTTCGCGAAAGGCGCGTTTGAGCAAGTAGCTCTGCTCCACCCAGTCGACAAATTCATCGGCCAATATATCGGCAGAAAATAAAGGCCTTGGGTCTGTGATGGGCTTGAGGCTCCAAACGCCCAAGGCATAATCGCTGGCGACAAAGCCCATGGGCATCAGGCCGCGGCTCTCCATCCGCCGCGTGATTAGCATGCCCAGTGACTGGTGTGCGTTCCACCCTTCAAACGGATATGCCACCATATAAAATCGTTTGTCGTGAGGGAAGGTTTCGACCAGCAATTGCCCCGCTTGCGGCATCTGGCTGCGATAATCTTGCATCTCCAACCATTCGCGCACGTCGTCGGGAAAGCGCGCCCAACCCGGCCTGTCGGTGAGCATCTGCCGCACGCGGCCCGCCAGATGCGTGGTCAGCGGCAAGCGCGTGCCCATATAGCTTGGGATGTTATTCGCGGGCTTGGTCGCGGCGCGGACGATGAGGTCAAGGTCTTTGATCGATTCGACCTCAAGCGCCATGCCGGCAAAGGTGAAGCAGTTGCCAGGGCTTAATGTGGCGGCGAAAGATTCCTCAACCTTACCCAATTTGCGGCCATTGCGGAACCGGACCTCCAGCATTGGCGCATCAACAATGATCCCTGCATTAAACCGATGCTGCGCAGCAAATTGCGGGTGCGCCAATCGCCATCGGCCATTGGGGTCTTTGACCAATTTCTTAAAGCGGTCATAGGCTTTCAACGCATATCCACCCGTTGCGATAAAGGCGATGACGCGGGCTAGGGTCGCAGCATCAATGCCCGAATAAGGCAAGGCCGATTGCACCTCGGCCAGTAATGCAGCTTCGTCAAATGGCCCCGCGCAGGCGATCCCCATGACATGTTGCGCCAACACATCATAGCTTCCGGGGCGGAAGGTTTCGCCATCGCGCACGCCCTCTGCCACCGCGTCAAAAGCGGCCTGCGCCTCCAGATATTCAAAACGATTGCCGGGCACGAGAATGGCCTTGCTGGGTTCGTCCATCCGGTGGTTGGACCGGCCAATACGTTGCAGCAAACGCGACGAACCCTTGGGCGCGCCCATTTGGATCACGCAGTCGACATTGCCCCAGTCGACACCTAAATCAAGGCTGGACGTGCAGACCAAGGCGCGCAATTTGCCCTCGGCCATGGCGCCCTCGACCTTGCGCCGCGCCTCGACCGACAAAGACCCATGGTGGATGCCAATGGCATATTTGGGATCGTTCGCGTCCCATAATTTCTGGAAAATATATTCGGCGAGGAAGCGGGTGTTGCAAAATATCAAAGTGATTTTGTTGCGGCCGATTTCGTCAATCAACTGCGGTATTGCATGCTGCCCGCTATGCCCCGCCCACGGCACGCGGCCCTCTGGCAATAGGATCGTCAGGTCCGGTTCTGCCGCGGCCTCGCCCTCGACCAAGCGCACCTGATCCATGTCGCCATAAGGCGCGAGCCATGCGCGATAGTCATCAGGGTCGGCCACGGTCGCCGAAAGCGCCACACGTTGCAGCTTGGGCGCAAGCGTCTGCAACCGCGCCAGCGACAGGCTGAGCAGATCGCCGCGCTTGCCATTGGCGAAGGCGTGAACCTCATCAACAATGACGCGTTTTAGGGTGGCGAACATGTGCACGCTGTCTTCATGACTGAGCAGCAGCGACAGCGATTCAGGTGTGGTCAACAATATGTGCGGCGGCTTAACTCGCTGCCGCGCCTTGCGGTCCGACGGTGTGTCGCCTGTCCGCGCCTCAACGCGGATCGGCAAGCCCATTTCCTCGATCGGGATCAGCAGATTGCGGCGCACGTCAGTGGCCAATGCCTTTAGCGGCGAGATATAGAGGGTGTGGAGGCCGTCTGACGGGTCGGCAATCAAATCCTTAAGGCTCGGCAAAAATCCAGCCAGCGTTTTGCCTGCGCCCGTCGCGGCCACCAGCAGGGCATGCCGCCCATCGCGTGCCGCGTCCAGCATCTCCAATTGATGCCGCCGCGGCTGCCATCCGCGCGCGGCGAACCAGCTTGTAACTATGTCTGGAATCAGGGACATTTTGAGCATTATAGCGATATATAAAAAAACCGGTGAACTTTATAGTAAAAAGGCCTAAAGTATAATCCTAGACATTAAACTTATAGTGAGATATGAAGTGAAGAATCAGGATTTCATTTGTCCCGAAGCAGGCAGGCTAGTCCCCACACTTTTCGGGCAACATGCATTTGTCCCCGCCCCATTGCCTCCTATATTTGATAATGCGGCGATCACCATGCAATTGGCGGAGGCGATGATCGCACTTGGTGAGCTTAAAGGTGCGTGCCGCCGTCTGCAAAATCCAGACATACTTATTCGCCCTTTGCAGCGCCAAGAGGCACTTACTTCATCAGCAATGGAAGGCACACATACAACCGCAGATAAGCTAGTTATGGCCGAGGCTGGGGTGGGCAAAGAAATTGACGAGTCGACGCGCGAGGTCCGCAATTATATCATGGCGCTAAATCTGGCTCTCCAAATGGAGAAGAGTTATTCGATTTCCCATCGCGTTATAAAAGCAGCGCACGAAAAACTGCTGGAAGGTTTATCCACAGAGCGCGGGGCAAAAAAAAGGCCTGGACAATATAAATCCGACCAGAATTTTATAGGCAGCCCAACCCGAAAAATTGAAGATGCCCGATTTATTCCGCCGCCACCTGCCGAGGCCGAGCAGTGCATGAATGAACTTGAAACATATATAAATCGGGACGTGGCTACTGCAGCAGAACAACTGATCGACATGGCGCTTGTTCACTATCAGATCGAAACAATCCACCCTTTCGGCGACGGCAATGGGCGCTTGGGGCGAATGCTTGTCACTCTTATGGCTGTTATGCATGGTTTGCTTGAGCAGCCGGTCCTTTATGTTAGCCCAGCCATAGAGAAGGATAAGGAACGATATATTGACCTGATGTATAATGTGTCAGCCAAGGGTGCGTGGACGGAATGGTTGAATTTCTTTTTTGAGAAAATTGCAATTTCGTGCCGAGATACGGTCGCAACAATTGACCGTCTTTTGGAAATGCAAACACAGTTGCGTAACAAAGTCGGAGCAGCAAGCCGATCATCAAAAGCGCTCAGCCTGATCGATATGCTTTTCGAGGATCCGGCTATCACGGTGAGCCAAGCTGCATCAAAATTGGGAGTTACTTATGCCGCCGCGAAAAATCTCGTTGATAAGCTCGTAGATTTGGACATTTTGATTGAGGTGCCGGATGTATATCCAAAAACGCTGATAGCTTGGGAGATAATTATCGGTGCGCGGCCCGAGCCTGAACTACGCGGAGCTTAATGCCCGACAGTTTCCCCGCGTTCCAGCCCTGATGCCGCCAATTGCGCATCAATTTGTGCCATCAGCCGTTCGAGACCTGCTTCGGAAGATGCCTCGGCGCGGGCGACGAGCACGTCTTGCGTGTTCGATGCGCGCAACAGCCACCAGCCATCGGGCGTGTTGACGCGCGCGCCGTCGGTGTTGTTCACATCCGCGCCGTCCGCCGACAGCCGCGCAAGTACTTCGTCAATCACGGCAAATTTGCGGCTCTCGTCGACTTGGAAGCGCATTTCAGGCGTGTTGATCATCTCCGGCATTTCGCTGCGCAACTCCGTCACGCTTTTGCCCAGCTTGGCCGATGCGGACATCAGCCGCACAGCGGCATAGATCGCATCGTCAAACCCATAATATTCATGCTTGAAGAAGATATGCCCGCTCATTTCACCCGCGAGCGGCGATCCCGTTTCTTTCATTTTGGACTTAATTAGGCTGTGGCCGGTTTTCCACATCATGGGCTGACCGCCCAAAGCGCTGACGCGGTCGAACAAGGCCTGAGAAGCTTTTACATCGGCAATAATCGTGGCGCCGGGCACTTCGCCCAGCACATCTGCAGCGTAAATTTGCAGCAATTGGTCGCCCCAGATCACGCGGCCTTCGCCATCAATGGCGCCGATGCGGTCGCCATCGCCGTCAAAAGCCACTCCAAAATCGAGCTTCTTTTCCGCGACAAGCCGCTGCAAATCGACCAGATTGGCAGGCTCGGTTGGGTCAGGGTGATGATTGGGAAATTGGCCATCCACTTGTGTGAATAAGAGGTGATGCTCTCCGGGTAACATCTTGACCAGCTTTTCAATTGCCGGTCCCGCCGCCCCGTTGCCCGCATCCCAACCGATGCGAAATGCCTTTTGTGGTGCGGCTTGCGCCACGCGGGCCACATATTGGTCAAGGATATCGAGATGTTCCGAAGTGCCTGTTCCGCTCACCCAATCCTCGGCCGCTGCCATGCGGCCAATTTTTTGGATATCTGCCCCGAAAAACGGTTTACCCATAAGGACCATTTTGAAGCCGTTATAATTGGCGGGGTTGTGGCTTCCGGTTATTTCTATGCCGCCATCAACGTCATCCAATACGGCCTCAGCATAATATAGCATGGGCGTTGGGCCCATGCCGACGCGCACGACATCGACATTGCTGTCGTTCAGTCCCTTGACCAAAGCTTCCTCAAGCATGGGTGAGCTAATCCGCCCGTCATAGCCTATCGCTGCCTTTTTGCCGCCAGCGCGCACAAGGCAGGTGCCGAACCCGCGGCCAATGGCATAGGCGTCGGCCTCCCCTAAGGTTTCGCCGATGATGCCGCGAATGTCATATTCACGAAGCGAAGTCGGGTGGAAATGATGGGCCATGGATTGTCCTGTATATGCGGAAAAGAAATTGGCCCTTAGAGCCGTTTATTGTTCAAGTCACCCAGCAAAAGGTCGCGCGCTTTGTTCAATTCGGCGGCGCGCTCGGCGCTGCCGCCCGTGTCTGGATGGTTTTGCGCAATCAAGGTGCGGTGACGTTCACGGATGCGCTCTGCATTGTCGAAACGCGACACGCCCAGCAGGAAACGGGCGGCATCTATATCCGAATTTTTGCCGCCTTTGGCGCCAGAACTGGACAGCCGCAATGTTAGGCCGCGATACCAGAAGGCGGCTATCCCGATCGCCGCCACACCGATGATCAGGCTGCCCCGCGATGCCAGAAAGGCGCCAGATAGTCCCAGCAAAATGGGGAGCAATTGCTTCTTTTGCAGCTTGCCCTTCCACACGGCCCAGCCAAGGGCAAGAAAGACCAAGATGACCAGAACCGTCATTATACCAGAGCTGCTTGCGGTATTTCGGGCAGCGCGAGGCCAGTGACCAGTTCCCGCAGTTCCTGTCGCGCGACAATATGGGCGGTCGCCAATTGGCCCAAATGGCCCTTGTCGATCAACGTAAGGCCGGATGGAAATAGCTCACGATAAATGACGCGTTCATTCAGGCCCGGAACCGAACGGAAACCAACCCGCTTGGACAATTCGGCAAGCGCATCGGTCATGCGCTGCTGATTACGCGCCTCCATATTATGCAGGCGGTTGCGGACCACGACCCAGTCGATCGTGACGCCATCGGCCTTGGCGCGTTCCTTGCGTGCGTCCCAGATAAGCTCCGCATAGAAGCTTAACTTACGCACTTTGAAGTTTTCGGCGTCCACTTGGCCAATCAGGTCAAAATCAACAAAGCTGTCGTTAATGGGGGTAACCAACGTATTGGCGCGCGTCGCAACAAAGCGCGCATAAGGATCATCGCGCCCCGGCGTGTCGAACACGAGGAAATCATTTTCTGCGCCGAGGCGCTCCACCTGACGCTCCAGCGTGGCTTGCGAATCATGCTCGAACACTTCGAATATCGGCATCGGCAAAGTTATCTTGCGCCGCGTCATCGTGTCGCGCCGATTTTCCAGATAGCGGTATAAGGTGCGCTGGCGCGAATCTAAATCAATGCACGCGACCCGCGCGCCGCGTGACGCCAGAGCTATGGCGACATGGACTGCGGTGGTTGACTTGCCCGTCCCGCCCTTTTCATTCGCAAAAACGATGTGATGTGCCTTGGCCATAATTCCCCAAATCTGCCCCAAATATTGTACGCCGCGACATTTGCCTTGAATTGTCGCTGCACCCTCCCGCATAGGCGGGTTCAACAAAGGCCAATAAACAAGGCGACGTGGACGTGCAAACCATCAATCAGCTTGACGCATTGCGGCAGCATATTTCGGCGCTGCGCTCGGTTAAGCGACGCATTGCGTTGGTCCCGACTATGGGCGCGTTGCATGACGGCCATATGACCTTAGTCGAGCAAGCGCGGCAAGCCGCCGATGCGGTGGTGGTGTCGATATTTGTTAACCCCACCCAATTTGGACCGAATGAAGATCTCGACGCCTATCCCCGCACGATGGAACGGGACGCTGAACTGCTGCGCGCTGCTGGGGTCGACATTTTATGGGCGCCGCAAGTGGCTGCGATGTATCCAACGGGCTTTGCAACGCAAGTGCATGTCGATGGCCCAAGCAACGGCTATTGCGGCGCAGCCCGACCCGGCCATTTTGACGGCGTGGCGCTGGTGGTTGCCAAATTGTTTAATCAGGTTCAGCCCGATGTTGCCTTGTTTGGGGAAAAGGATTTTCAACAACTGGCCGTCATCCGGCAGATGGCCCGCGATCTTGATTTCGCGTTGGACATATTAGGCGTTCCGATTGTGCGTGATGCCGATGGCCTCGCGCTGTCGTCGCGCAATGCCTATCTCACGGCAGACGAACGTGCGGCGGCTTTGGCTTTGCCAGTTGCCTTGGGCCAAGCCGCAGCGCAGATCCGTGCAGGCGATGATGTCGGCCAAGCGCTCGCCAAGGCCTCGGCCGACCTCCTCGCCGCCGGCTTTGCACAAGTGGATTATTTTGCGCTGGCGGATGTCATGACCTTGGAAGAATTGCAGCATTTCGACGGTAGGCCAGCGCGGCTCTTGGCGGCAGCCAAGATGGGCAAGACGCGGTTGATTGATAATCTGGCGATTTAGCGCGCTCCGCCATATTGAGTGCAGCCTTGATCTCCCTGCGTGGTGAGCGATCCTTTAGTTGACACAACTATGTAAATAACATAGTTTCGGGTTGTGCAAATTGAGTTCGACACTGATAAAGATGCCGCCAACATTGCGCGGCACGGTGTCGCGCTTGCTCTCGGTGCAAAAATATTTGACGATCATGAAGTGCTGATTGTGCCTACAATTAGGGAGCGGGATCGCGAGGAGCGCTATAAGGCGATCGGCCTTATTGGTGACAAGTTGTGGACGGCCATACACGTTTATCGCGGCGATGTGGTCAGGTTTCTGTCGGTACGAAGGAGTAATACCAGTGAACAAAGAAGCTATTATAGCTATTCCAGCTGATCCGACCGATCGCGATGACGGCGCGGTCAGTGCCGCGGGCCTTGAACGGGGTATGATGGGACGGCGCATCAGAAAGCTGCGAACTAGTCTTGGACTTTCGCAGGTAGAGTTTGCCGAGCGTTATTCGATCCCTTTGGCCAATATACGGCAGTACGAAATTGGTAGAACATTGCCGCCGGCAGCAGTGCGTGCATATCTGCGCGTCATTGAAGCTGAACCTGAACATGTAGCTGAATTGCTTCAAGCGGCGTGATAGCGGACAGCCAGAACCTAACCCAATGATCTATTCGATGCGTCAGACCCCCATCCTCGTAACAGGCGCCGCTGGCTTTATTGGCCACGCGGTGGCGCACCGGCTTCTGGCGCGCGGTGAGCGGATCATTGGCGTCGACATCGTCAATGATTATTACGACCCCGCCTTGAAAGAGGCGCGACTTGTGACTTTTGCAGGGATCAACAGCTTTGCCTTTGAACGCCTCGACATCGCCGATGCCGACAAGATGAAGGCACTAATTCGCGACAATAATATCGTGCGCGTCGTGCATCTCGCGGCGCAGGGGGGCGTGCGCTACAGCATTGAAAACCCCTTCGCCTATGAACGCTCCAACCTGGCGGGGCATTTGTCGGTGATGGAGGCGTGTCGGCACGCTGAGGGCTTTGAACATCTCGTCTATGCCTCGTCGAGCTCGGTCTATGGTGACAAGCCAATGGGCGGCGAAGGTTTTAGGGAGGATGACCCCGCCAACGACCCTGTGTCGCTTTATGGCGCGACCAAGCGCGCTTGCGAATTGATGAGCCAGTCTTATGCCAAGCTTTATGGCTTTCCGCAGACCGGCCTGCGCTTCTTCACCGTCTACGGCCCTTGGGGGCGGCCCGACATGGCCTATTTCAGCTTCACGCAAAAAATACTGCGCGGCGAGGCGATTGAGGTTTACGGCCATGGGCAAATGGCGCGCGATTTCACCTATATCGACGACATTGTTGACGGCATCGTCGGGTCGCTCGACCACCCGCCTGCACGCGGCGAACACAGAATACTCAACATTGGCGACAGCCATCCCGTTGGCCTGATGGAGATGATCGAGACGCTTGAAAAGACCATTGGGCGGGACGCGGTCAAGATCATGCGGCCCATGCAACCGGGCGACGTCACCGCGACCTATGCCGACGTGTCGAAGCTACACGCGCTCACGGGTTACAAGCCAAAGGTCATGCTGGCCGAAGGTCTGCAAAAGTTCGCCGACTGGTATCAGCAATATTACGGATCCAAAGTTTAGGGTTTTAACTGCGCCTGCCATTCATCGAAGGATGCGGCGAGCTTTCGCCCAGCAATTTGCCGTCCCGCTGCGCGCGGCAAGCCCAGCGAGGCCGATAATGGTCCACCCAGCAAGGCATCGCCCAGCGCCATCAGTACCATCTCAAGCGTCAATTCATGTAGAGAGGCGTCGGCGTGGCCGTCTTCGGCGATTTCATCGACCAGCTTGTGTATGGCTTCCACAATGGGGTCGAGCGCGTCTTCATTGCCCGACAAGAGCATCCACGACGCGAGCGCGCCTGCACCTTCGCGGTCAAACTGGTCAAAGATTAAATCTGCAAGCTCGTGCGGTGTCACCACCCCCCCGCGCATTTGCGCAACGGCCTCAGCGACCTTGCTACAGATATTCTCGCCCATATAGGCCGCCAGCGCCCGCTGAAGCCCCGACGCGGACCCAAAGTGATGCAGCAAATTGGCATGCGTCCGCCCGATTTGTCCGGCGACCGCCTTTAACGTAACCGCCTGCGGCCCTGCCTCAAGCAACAGGCTGCGCGCCGCCTCAAGCGCCGCCATCCGGCTCGCCTCCGGGCTTAATCGCCGCGGCATGCCGACGTCTTTGAAATCTATAATCTTCGACGGCTCAGTTGCCATGTTCGTCGTTACCCCCCGGTTAATTTTGCAACGCTACGCCAATTCCTGGGCATATCCAAGTGTGTTGGAGAATCCAGGGATGGGATCGGTTGTTTCGTGATGCCATCAAAAAATGTTTTGGCACGTTAAGCCGCCTGAAGCCGTTCCATCTGTTCACGCATGCTGAACGCCGGGGGGGTTAGTCGCGCGCGCGGTTCTACATCTGCCCCATCCAGCGCCTTTTCATACAAAGCGGATGTCATGGCCTCGCGGCGGCCGTTGCTGTGCCGTAACGCCGTTTCGCCCGTGTTTTGAAAGCCGAGTTTGCGCAGCACGTTGCCCGAAGCGGGGTTATCGGTGAAGTGGCTGGCGATGAGCTTTTTATGGCCAATGGCCTTGGCGATGTTGACCACGGCGCGGGCAGCCTCGGTTGCAAAGCCAAGGCCCCAATAAGGCCGTGCTATCCAATAGCCCAATTCCGCGCTGCCGTCATAATTGCCAATGCCACATGAACCAATCAGGTGCGGTGCACCATGGGTGCGCAGCATCAGCAGAAAGGCGGGGTAAAGCGTATCATGCTCTTGCATTGCAAATTGCGCCGCGTCGTCGGCAGCATAAGGCCAAGGTGCGCGCACAAGGTTGCGGACAATGCCCTCATCGGCAATCGCCTGATGCAATTCGCCTGCATCCTCGGGCCAGCTTGGCCGCAACAATAATCTTTCCGTTCTTGCGAACATCGTTTCTCTCCGGTTCTGCGCCGCCCCTTGCATGACAAAGCGACAGCCATGTTACAGTTCCTCCGCAGGAGGCTGAGAACAGGGAGAATGAGGCAAAAAGAAAGGGAGATCGGTTGACCCGTCTCCCTGTTCAAAGGTGGAAACCACCTGAGATGATTTCCGGGTCATCCGTCTGGACAACCCGGTATCGATTGTCCCGTTTATTCGGCGGCCATCGCTGGCATATCGACCGACACATATTTGCGGCCAAGTTTGCCAGCATGGAATCGCACGCGGCCTTCGACGAGCGCGAACAAAGTGTGGTCTTTGCCAAGGCCGACGCCCGAACCAGGATATACCTTGGTTCCGCGCTGACGGATGATGATGTTACCGCCGATGACGCTTTCGCCACCGAACTTCTTCACGCCAAGGCGACGGCCTGCTGAATCGCGACCGTTGCGTGACGAACCACCTGCTTTTTTATGTGCCATGGTCTAAACTCCTACGTCAGAGCGTTGCCGCTCAAGCTTCCTTAGGGGCTGCAGCCTTTTTGGGCGCAGCGGCTTTCTTGGGTGCAGCTTCCTTGGCAGGAGCGGCGGTTGCGGCAGCCTTCTTATCTTCCTTGCCAACGGCAAGGATGCGCAACAGCGTCAACGACTGGCGATGACCTTGCTTACGACGATAATTGTGGCGGCGACGCTTTTTAAAGACAATAACCTTTTCACCACGCTCTTGCGCAATGATTTCGGCCGAAACGGTCAAGCCGCTCACGTCCTGCGCCTTGTCACCGTCACCGGCAAGAAGGATGTCACCCAGCGAGATCTTGTCACCCGCTTCACCAGACAGTTTTTCAACTGCAATTTTATCTCCGGCGGCGACGCGATATTGCTTGCCGCCTGTGCGCACGATTGCGAACATGGCTTTAACTCATCCGTTTCTACAGCTTAGCGCCTTATAAGGGCGGGTTGCTCGGGCGCATGACATAGCGGAGACGAATCTCAACAGGGTCACGCAAGAATGGGCGCAGCTAGTGCAAGCAAATATCTATGTCAACGTATAATCCCGCATTTTGGCCCTTAAGATGCCGCCTGCGCCGCCATTGAGATGCGCTTGCATGCGCCTCCAAGCAAGCTTAGACGTCGGATATGTTGAATTTCAAGCTTGCATCCCCGTTGCTTCTTTTCCTGTTCCTTGCCGCCTGTGGCACGAAAGAGGGGGGATTTCCCTCGCTTGAACCCCGAAGTTATGAAGCCGATGCGCCGATATCTGCGCCCATCGAATCGGCAGCTGCGCCATCGATATTATCGGGTGAATTTGCTGCAAAAGCCGACGCGCTGCAGGCGCGGCACAAAGCGGCGCATGGCGCATATCTAGGTGCATTGGCAGCGGTTCAGGCGATAGCTTCAAAGGCGGCGGGCGCTTCTGCCGGCAGCGAGCTTTGGGTGAACGCGCATCTTATGCTGTCACGTCTCGACAAGACGCGCGCCGATTCGGTGGCCGCCATGCGTGACTTTGACGGACTGATATTGGAGGCAGGCGCGCGTGACGTGGGGCTTGCGGCGCTTCTGACTGAGGCGCAGCGACCCGTTATTGAAGACGTCGCGCAGCAAAATGCGGAAATCGCGCGGCTGTCGAAGGTGATCGGGGAGTAAAGGCGCGGCCTGTCATAGCTTGCGGCATCGACGAAGACCGTTGTCGTTTCGACAAGCCACGGAAACATAGCTTCCCCTCGCCCGCGCTGCTGATATGATGAAGCCATAATGATATTCAGGAGAGTTTCGAATGCGCCTTAACAAAACCGCGATTTCTGCCCTTGCCCTTATATTGGCGCAATTGGGCGCGCCTGCGATGGCCCAGACCACGGCGCCTGCACCCGCCGCTGTCGCCGAAGTCGACCAGAATGCCGCGATCAAGGCTTTTTTCGAAGAATATGATGCGCAGCAACTGGCGCTTTCGCCGCTGGGCAAATCCTATCGTGGTATCAAGGACAGCGATTATGGCCGCTGGGGGGATTTCTCCACCGCTGGTGAGATGCGCGCAAATGCGGCCGAGCGCTCTGCGCTCACAGAAATGCGCGCCCGCTTTGACCCTGCCAAGCTTTCGCCGGAAAACCGTCTGTCCTACCGCCTGTTTGAAAAGCGCGCCGAACGTAGCGAAGCTGCCTTTAAATATAATGACTATGGCTATGTCTTTGACCAGATGAATGGCGCGCAAAGCCAATTGCCCGCGTTCCTGATCAACATTCACCGCGTCGATACGAAGTCTGACGCGCGCGCTTATGTCAGCCGCCTTTATGGCCTTGGCCCTGGCATGATGGAGGCCATCGGCCAAGCCAAGGCACGCGCAGCGCAAGGCATTATGCCGCCCAAATGGGTTTATCCTTATGTCATTAATGACGCGCGTAACGTCATCACTGGCGCGCCCTTTGGCGACGGCCCTGATGCGCCTCTATATGCCGATTTCAAGGCGAAGGTGGCCAAGCTCAAAATCAGCCAGACCGAAAAAGACCTGTTGATCGCGGACGCGGCGCAGGCGCTGAATGCCTCAGTAAAACCTGCGTATGAGGCGTTGATTGCCGAAATGACGGCGCAGGAAAAGGTCGCCGGAACCGACGACGGTGTCTGGCGATTTAAGGATGGCGCGGGCTATTATGCCGAGCGCCTCGCCAATTATACGACGACCGACATGACGCCGGACGAGATCCACAATCTGGGTCTCGCGCAAGTGGCGCGCATTCATAAGGAAATGGGTGTCGTCCAGAAAAAGATGGGCGTGAAGGGCGATCTTCAGGCCTATTTCAACTATATGCGCACCGAACCCAAATTCTATGCGCCTGAAACCGCCGAAGGTCGCGCATTGTATCTTTCGGAAACGCAAAAGGCGCAGGATGCGATCACGCCCTTGCTACCCAAATGGTTTGGCGTTTTGCCCAAGGCACCGTTGGTCGTAAAACCCGTTGAGGCCTTCCGCGAAAAATCGGCAGGCAAGGCATTTTACCAAAGCCCCAGCCCTGACGGCTCGCGCCCCGGCACCTATTACGCCAATTTGTATAAGATGGCGGATATGCCGCTGACCGAGGTCGAGGCGCTATTTTACCATGAGGGCGTTCCCGGCCACCATATGCAGCGCGCAATCCAGACCGAACTTAAAGACGTGCCCGCCTTCCGCCAATTTGGCGGCGTCACGGCCTACTCCGAAGGCTGGGGCCTCTATGCGGAGAAACTGGGCAAGGATATGGGCCTTTATACCGACCCCGCGCGGGATTTTGGCCGGTTGCAACTGGAACTCCACCGCGCCATTCGCTTGGTGGTCGATAGCGGCTTGCACCACAAACGCTGGACCCGCGAACAAGCGATTAAATATGTCGAGGACAATAGCGCCGATGCGCCGGGCGGCATTGTGAAGGCGATTGAACGCTACATCATCTATCCGGGCCAAGCGACCGCTTATATGGTTGGCCGCCTGAAAATCAGCGAACTGCGCGACAAGGCGCAAAAGGCGCTGGGCAAGAAATTTGACATACGCGGGTTCCACGACACGGTACTGAAATCAGGTCCGATGCCATTGGATGTACTTGAAGAGCAAGTCGACGCGTGGATTGCGTCGCGTAAGTGATGGCGTGGGGGGTAGCTCCCCCCTTCGTCCGCACACAGCCTTCTTGCCAACCACAGCCTGCGCTGGGGCGACGGTGCGTTAACGTCGAAGATGTTTATTCGCTTTCCCCATCAACCGCCCGCACCCCGAAATCAAAGCGGATGCGTACCCACACGCCCAATTGCGGTTTGTTGTCGATCCGCGGGGGCTTGACCAGAAATTGCCACGCGGCGAGGCGTAATGCCTTGGCAAGGCCAGTGCCGCGGGGATTTTCGCCAATGATCTGGCAATTTTCTACACGGTTACGTTCAATCATGCGGCAGGCAATTTCCGCCGACGCGCCGGGCGGGATGCGCCTGACCGCCGCCATATAGGGCGCAAGTTCGCTGTCATAAGGTTCGCGCAGCCAGGCCACAGGATATAGCTGCGCCCCGCCGGGGCCAAGGCCGGGCCCCATCATACCCTTTGCGCCTTGTCCGCTGCCTTTATTGTCGCCCGCACCCGCCCCGCCGCCTGTTGGCAATTTTGATAAGTCCATCGCATCCAAGTCCGACTTGCTGACTTTAATAAAATCGGGGTTGGGCGGCGGCGCTTGGACTGGGTTGACGGGTGGCAGTAACGGTTTCGGGATCGGCGGCGTGGGGGTGCTTTTCTGCTCTTTGGTGACGGGTGTTTGCGTTTCGCTCTTCTTGGCAGAAGATGCGGGCTCCGCCTCTGCCTCAAGCGAGAAGGTGCTGAGACTGCGTGTGCCCGCCGTAGGGCCGCCCGCGCGCATGCTCAGGCTCAATATCGCCAATATGATGATGATCTCAAGCAGCAGCGCGACAGCGAGGCCAAGCCCACGCCGCCGAAGGTCCTCACGGCTCCAATCTGTCTGTTCTGAATAGGCCATGCGTGCAGCGCGCAGCTTTAGTGCGCTGGGCGCTGCTTGCAATCCCGCATTATAAAGGTGTGAACTTGACCTTCAGGCCATCCTTGGGCTTGGGAATAGGCCAAGCCTGCCAATCGGGCGCATAGCCATCGGCAATCTCGACCTTAACCGACGTCAGCAAATGGTGCATGAACAGCTTGGTCTGCATATACGCAAAGTGCAGGCCAAGGCACATATGCGCGCCGCCGCCAAAGGGCACCCACGCATATTTATGCCGCGCCTTCACTTTGGCAGGCATGAAGCGCATGGGGTCAAATTCACGTGGATTTGGCCAATATTCTTCCATCATATGGACGAAAGACGGGCTGATGCTGACCGACGTGCCCTTGGGGATGTGATAGCCCATAAATTCAAAATCACGCAGCGCACGGCGCGGGATCGACGGCACCGGCGAAATCATGCGCAGCGATTCCTTAAACGCATATTCGGTCAGTTCGAACTTATCGAGATCGGCAAAGGCGATGTCCGATCCGGCAGGCGCAATGCCAAGGCACTCATCGCGCAATTTTTGCTGCCATTCGGGATGCTTCGCAAGATACCAGATCATCGATGTCACTGACGAGGTAATGGTGTCATGCGCGGCCATCATCAGGAAGTTCATATGGTCGATCAACTCGCCATCGGACATATATTCGCCGTCTTCACGCTTTGACCGGCAGAATTGGCTGAACATATCTTGGCGGTTTTCATTGCGGCGACGTTCGGCGATTTGCGGCCCGAAATAATCGATAAGATATTTGCGGCCGGCAACGCCTCTACCCATCGGCGTGAAGGGCAAGGGCGCGCGGATCGGCGCGACGGATGCCTGCACCATGTCGACAAAGGCCTTATTAATCTTGTCCGCCTCCGGCCCCAGCGGAATGCCCAAGAAACTGCTCGCCGCGACATCGAGCGTCAGTTGCTTGATCGCCGGATAGAAGAGCATGTCGCCGCGCCAGTCTTTTAACTGCTCGGCAAAGATGCGGTTCATATCTTGGGTATAGGCGCGCATCGGCTCTGGCTTGAACGCGATGCCAAGCGCGCGGCGGTCCATGCGGTGATGGTCGAAATCCATCAACATCAACCCGCGCGGGAACAATAGGTTCAGGACAGGCCCCCAGCCTTGCTCCGACGAAAACAGTTTTTCACGGTCAAACAGCAACAGCTCATTGGCCTCCGCGCCGACCAGTGACACCGTCGGATTGCCAAAGGCGTTGGTACGGAACACCTTGCCATAAGTTCTGACCATATGTGCGCTATAAGCGGGCGGGTCGCGTAACACGCGAAAGGTCGTGCCAATGATCGGCGGCCCATTTTCGCCAGGGATGTGGGAAAGGTCACCAATTTTCGTGCGCGGCACCCAATGCGGGTTCGCAGCTTCGCTATGGGCAAGGGCCATGGGCTTATTTCCTCATTTAATTGCGCGGTTAACACTTACTGCCATGGATGTTAATAGTGCGCAAGTGGGGACATCGGCTCGCGGTTCTCCCGCTGCGTGATGGCCCACTTAGGGCGTGTCCGGCGGTTGTGGGCCACCGAAGCCTAGCTGCTAACCCTCGGGCTTTCCACCCAAATTCCGCGATTATTTTTAATGAGGCGCACGCCGCAGTGCCGGCAGGGCGCGGCAAATGTTTCGCCATTATGTCGCGCGCGGCGCTTGTCACGCTCGTGACGGCCCTTCCGACAGCCAAAAAATCTTTTTACAAAGGAAAACATGACTTTTCATATTAAGAAATAGCTACAATTTCAATATTTGTTTAAAATGCTACTTTAAATTGTTATAAAATTGCCGCTCCACCATCCACCATTATGCTTACAAGGTGATGGCTAACCTAGGCTCAGGATGCATTAAATTAGTTGCATGTAAGGGCGAAGTTTGATTCAA
>ENA-UOUZ01000014-UOUZ01000014.1-mixed-culture-metagenome-genome-assembly--contig:-NODE-14-length-102344-cov-100.207725_pt1 | contig 102344 bp, 63 predicted proteins | sample MGYA00238154_ERZ761575 | MGnify/ENA primary metagenome ERZ761575 (study PRJEB28896, sample SAMN07631632) | mixed culture metagenome | isolation source: Freshwater growth medium | place: USA...
GATAAAAGGCCAAACACCGTCTGATAAGAAAAGGGCGGGCGCGGTTTGTCGTGGCCGACACGACGCGACGAATCACGATTCTATTCACTTGCCGATATTCGTTATACGTTAATCGATTCCCCGGCGCGCGCGATGGCGCCGGAGAAGTAGAGATCCATTGAGTTCGATCTTGCCCGCGCGCGACTCGCCGACCACTGAAAGGCACTGTGTGTATTGAGACGAGACCGATCTGTATGGACGGGCGCGACATATTTACCGGTCGACGGGGTGGCCGGACGATTAATTTTGCCGCCAGTGTCCGCCGCCTGCGATAGTGTAGCTCTACAGCTGCGCGATCGGTGTTCTCCCTGCAGGCGTCGGGTTGTCGGATGTGGCCGCAGGCGGTCAGGCACACCGACGCGCGACGGCTGCGGGAGCCACCGGGAACAAACAAGCCATGCTTCCTGCATGCATCATGGATACGCATGTTCCACGTGGCCCCGGATATCGATTCCTATCCCCCGGCGCGTCGTGGGGGGAGTGTGCATATCTCGTACAATGGTGATTGTGTACTCCCGAGCATCCACCGTACAGACGGCCGACGTGTGTGTAACGTGTGAGCCGTGGCGTTACTTCAGCAAGTGCGCTCCCATCGCCAGCAGTGCCCCATGCGTGCGCTGGCTCAGTAGGAAGCACCACGAGCAGATGGCCAAATAAGTGAGCCCCTTGAGCGCGCCTCGCATACGGTCGGTCGCAAGCTGGCGTCGGGCTAGGATCTCTTTGACCCAGTCCTTGAGAAGCATGATGCCACCGAGGCCGCCAAGTCCGACGCCCACCTGGAGCAGCCGCGAGAGCAATGGCCCCGATGGCTCCGCGGCGGCCGTTGGTAGCAGCATCGGATAGAAGCCGGTGATCGCGAGCGTCGTCCAGACGGTCACAAGCATTGGGATCTTGGATTTGAGGTTACGCGGCTTGAGCTGCCGCTGCGCACTCGACCGGGTCTCTGCACGCGCCCGCTCGGGCAGTGCGGCAAGCGCGTTGGCGTACCAGTACGTCTTTATGTCAGCCTGCACGGGTGGAACCGCCTGACGCACAGCCACCATCAGGCAGAGCAACCCACTTGTAAAGGCCGTCGCTGCCGTCAAAGAGAGGAGCGGCGACCCCGCTTCGAGAAGACGCCGCCACGGATCCACGCGACCCCAGAGGTTGCCAAGCACCGCGCCTACTCCCAAGGCCGCAATCGTATCCGAAGGCCAGTGCATCGAAAGGTAGTTGCGTGTCAGCCCGATGAACGCGCCAAACGCAGCGGGCAGCACAGCAGACCATCCGTTGAGCGCAGCGGCGCAAAAGGCGAGGCCTGCAAAGAATTGCGTGTGTGCAGATGGAAACGAAAGATCCACTTCCCACGCGATGTTGCCCGCCTTGACCTCCAGTCCGGATTCGTGACTGGGCGAATACCAGCGGGGCCGCGGGCGCTGCACTGCCCACTTCAGCGCCGTGTTCACCAGATCAGCGGCGCAGACGAACGTTATCAACGATGCGCCGAGAGGTAGCGAAGAGAACCAGACGATGATTGCCAGCAGCGGCGTAATCACCTTGGGCAGAAGTGAGTAGTGCACTGCAAGCGAGGGAGAGAGCAGCCCAGGAGTACGCTGGATGCCACGGAGCAGCCCATATTCGGCACGATGCAACGCACGGTACGGCAGTATCGGCGGTGCGCGAGGTGGGTCTAACGGTAACTCGCAGTCATCGCCAGAGCGGCACTGCTCCCAGCTTGGCAGCTTGGTCTTGGTTGCATTCAGCACCCGTTCGACGCATTCGGGGTCGACGCCAGTCACTGTTCCGCTTACCAAGACCTCTGTGGCCGGTGTTCTGCTTACCAAGGACAGGTGCGGCGTTCGCACACGCCGTAGCTGCAGGAGCGGTCGGTGGGTCGATGAGCTTGATGCAGCGGATATTAGGCACACTCGCGCGAGCAGACGTACAGCCAGCATGAGCCGACGCGTCGCGGACCGATCTGCGCGGACCGCGCTGTCCACAACTCCACAACCTCGTGTTCCGAGATAGAAATGACGTTTTCATATGTGCGTGAGTGCGCGCGAGCGAGCTGCAAGTACTGCACAGCGGGGGGGGGCAGAGCGCTGGGAGGCTGGGAGCACACAAGCTCGGGCGAGGTATCTCCCGGTTGGTCTACAAGCACGGCCACGGGCGGGGGCGGGTCCCGTGGCGCGGGCCACGCGGGCCAGCGGCGGCGAGAAGAAGTATGTGCTGCAACCGATAGAGGTTCTTTATGGTAAACCGTATACGTTATAGGACTTTTTATAGGACGACACGAACCTTCAACATGACCTCCTCGAACCATCGCCGCGACCTAAATGTCCGATCGCCCACGCTTCCGCCCCGCCGGCTGCCTGAAGTACGCTTCGACCTCAAGCGCGTGCGCAGGTTCGCGTAAGCACTGCCAGAACTCGCGCTGCACGTCTAGGACCTGGCGCAGCAGAAGCTCGGTGTGCGTGCCCAGCGAGCCTGCCACGCCGGAGCCGTTCGTACCGCGGCCGCCACAGCTGCCGTCTCTGCTGCTGCCGATGCCACAGCTGCCGTCTCTGCTGCTGCCGATGCCACAGCTGCCGTCTCTGCTGCTGCCGGTGCCACTGCTGCCGCCTCTGCCGGTGCCTCTGCCAGTGCCCCTGCTGTTGCTGCTGCTGCTGCTGCTTCGTGCGTCCGCTGCGGTCCCGCCACATTTGCCCTCGCCCCCTCCGCGCCCTCTCTCCCCCTCCTCGAGCATCACGCGCAGTACCGCCTCGGCGCATTCGGCCGAGGCCTCGAGGTGGTACCCGCCTTCGAGGACGGCGACCAGAGCGCATTCGGGCAGCGAAAACAAGCTGCGAGTGAGGCGCGCGTACCCGTCGGGGCTCATGCGCATCTTGCCCTGTATGTCGCCGAGTGCGGCGTCAAAGCCTGCGGAGATTAGTACAAGCTGTGGCGCAAACTCGCGCAGCACGGGCATTATGACTAGGTCAAAGGCAGCCGCGTAGTCAGCGTCGCCGAGGCCCGCTTGCAGCCATGGCACGTTGAGGGTGCGCCCGCGGCCTGCTGCCTTGCCCACCTCGTCAAACGCCCCGGTGCCCGGGAAGAAGCCACTGCCATAGCGATGAAGCGACACATAAAGTATATTGGGATCCTCTTCGAAGATGTGCTGCGTGCCGTTGCCGTGGTGGACGTCCCAGTCGACGATTGCCACGCGATCGAGCCCGTGCTCACGCCGAGCGGCAGCGGCGGCGACAGCCGCGCCATTGAAAAAGCAGAAACCGAAGGCCTCGTCCGCCTCTGCGTGATGGCCCGGCGGGCGCACGAGCGCAAAAGCGCTACGCACCTCACCACGCACCACGCTGCCAACAGCTGCCAACACGCTGCCAACAGCTGCGCGCGCAGCGCGCTCTGTATCCTCGTGATAGTATATGGCACCGTCGCCCTGTGGCTCGCGCAGAGCCCGCTCATTAGGTTTCTCGCGCACCGCGCGCGCAGCTGCCGCCACGTGCTGCACATGCTTAGGTGTGTGTACGGTGAGCAGCTCCGCATCGGTCGCTAGCCGCGTGTCAGAGAGCTCTCGGCAGCGGTCGAGTAGCCCAGAGGCGCGCAGCCGGGCGAGTGCTACGGTCAGTCTCTCGGGCCTCTCTGGGTGGTGCGCGCGGCCGCGGTGGCGCAGCATCGCCTCAGGCTGCGTTGCAAAAGCGACGGTGTAATCCCCCATTTTTCAACTTCAATGCATGTGAATTCACAAACAGGCACACGAAAAGCATTGAGGATTCCGTGCGTTTGCGGCAATCGCGCGATTTGCGTATTCTTCCTTGCATGCATCTCAGTTGATTTCCTTGCACAAGAGAACTCACAAGAGCCCCACCGCTCTGACAACACGCGGGCGTACAAAGCGGGCGCGCGCCGCCCGACGAGGAGCAACCGGCAGCGGCCGCCGAAGCGCGATGCTCACAGTGAGCTCTCTACGTGTCAGCGACGACCACTTTGACGCGGCACGGCGCGCGCAAGCATCGCTTTACCTCGTCTCTTCGGATGTCGCAAGCCCGCCTTGTCGTCTCTCACTGCCGTTCACATCTGCGGATGTGCTGCTGCAGCCGCGGCCGAAAATCTGCGCCGTGAGACCCGAGCATGTCACGGCTCTCAGAGCGATACCTCGGCTCGATGACCTACACGTGGACGTCGCGAGCATCGCGTTCCACGAGGTGATGTCATGCAGTGAGCACCCTTTGCACGGAGACGAGGGTGCCAGCGTTGAGGACGAGGACGAAGTGGAGGAGGAGGAGGAGGAGGAGGATGAAGCCCTCGCCAAGCGCCTCCTTTGCCTTGGCTCGCCCGCAGCGTGCCCACGCTTCCTGGAGCAGCGACTGCTTCCCCGTCCAGTCGAGCTCCCTGTGAGTGCTGACACGACGCTGCGCCAGACCCTCGGCGAGGCGCGCAAACTCTGCCCGTGGCCGGCTGCGGTCACTGCCACGCGCGAGGTTCACTTTCGTCCTAGCTGGAGTGCACTCTTCGGCACGCTGGCGCCGCCGAATCTGAGCGACGCAGGCGATGTCGAGCTGCTCGTGCGAGCTGTCCGTCTTGACACCCATCCTCAGCTCGCCGCGCCCGCAGCGAAAGATGCCGACGTGGCTGAAGAGGCCAGGGCCTTTCGCGAGCGAATGCGCCCTCGCTTCGAGGTGAGCATGGCTCTCGTGCCGCCGTTGGCAGCGCGTGCACATTCCAAACAGCTAGCAGACGATCCTGTGCTCCTCCAGCTCCTGCGACCAACTGCTGCCCCGGCCACGCCATCCCTTGAGTTCAAGTCGACGGTCCAGCCTACGCCGATGCCTTCGCTTGCCACCGCGATCACCACCGCGTCCCAGGCAAGTGCCCCGCCAGCCTCTACCCCGGACGCTCGCCGTACAATCGCCGCACGGGTGCTGGCTCCACTCAGCTCAGCGCGGCAACGGTCAGAGCGAGCGCAACAGCTTCTTTCGGCCGCGTTCGCACCACTGCCCAACCCAGCTGAGCAGCAGCGGCTGCAAAAGCAGCCGCCGCCGTCGCCGCCGCAGAATGGATCACTAGCCTCGGACGAGCAACGGGCCCACCCGCGCAAGCGTAACCTGGCGATGGCCATCTGTGGGGATTACTGTGGGGCTCACTCGGAGCGCCACGTGCGCCATGCGGCACTCGGCGGCACGCTGCGAGAGCGGCCAAAGCCGCTAGATGCGCGTGCGTGCACTGCGCCGCGCTCGCACGACCCCGTCCAATCCATGCTGGTGCCTCGAACCTTGCACACGGCGGCAGGGGAGGCGTTGCCCGCGAGCAGCATCCCTCGAAGCCTGCTTGTGGCGCACGAGGCCAACGTGCTTAGCCACCTCCTCACCAAGGGCGACCTTTGCGCGCAAGTGCGCCTGCTACGCCACCCTGATGGCTTGGCTGCTTCGCCTCACGCGCGAGCGCTGCTCCTCGATGCCACGCCTGCCGCGCCGCCTCTTGCAAACGACACCATCATCGGCGCGCTGCTCCGACCGCAACGCGGCGGTGCCTCTGGAATCTGCGGCGCCCGTGGCGGCGAGCGTCATGGACTTGCCCAAGCCCTGTCTGGCAACCCATCAGTCGCAGCCGTGCTCGGCCTGCCGCCCGGTAGACTAGTAGCCTTTCGTCAGAGCCTTGAGCCTCGTGCTGAGAACGTCGCGCCTCCGCACGCGATGGCCTCTGGCTCTTTGGCGATTCGGCTGCTTGGCGATGAGCCCATCTGCCTCACCGACGAGTGCGAAATCTTGGATGAGCGCATGGCTGAGGCGGCGGCGACGCCGGGCGAGGACCCTCCGCCGCAGCTGCCGCCTGCCATTACCCGCCAGCCACCGCCGCCACTGACCTCCGCTCCGATGCAGCACCTGACGCCGCCCACGAGTGCAGCTCCCAGTGCGCAGCACCTCCGCAGTGCGGCGCCATTGCCGTCGCCAGCAACGGTCGAGCGCGCGGCGCAGCCGGCCCATGCGCGTGCGTTCCTCGCCACGGAGGATGTGCGTGCGCCCATGGGCTCGCATGTGCTTTCGCTGCACGAATCGTTCGCCGAGTCGGTCGACGCCTTCTTGCACATCACGCATGGCATCGTGCCGACTGCCCAACGCTACGGCCCTGCGAGCGAGGGCGGCGCTAAGGAGCACCAGCGCGTTGCGACCACTGCCACGGTGCTCGAAGAGCCCCTGTCAAGCAAGCTCTTGCGGCACGCGCACGGTAGTACGGGGTTACTCGCGCTGCTGCCCGAATGCCTATGCGAGCACGTGCCGCTCATCGCCGCCGAAGTGATCGCGACGCTCGCCGCGGCCGACGGCCTCGGTGTCCTCTGGCTCCTGCCCGAGCCCATGATCGACTCTGCGTACGCGTTCTGGTGCGAGTACTCCAAGTTCGTCGGCCCCACCAGAACGCCGGCGGGGGGGGCGGGGGCGACGGCCTCGCTGAGTATCCGGCGCCTGCCATACGTGCCAGTCGCGGGCTCGGAGGAGCCGCCGCTGCGCGCCGGCGAGCTCGGGCTCGTGCCTTTGCACAGCGTGCTCGACCTGCCTGCAGGCGGGCCGAGCGGTGGCGAGCCACCAGCGGCTCTCGTGCTCCTCACGGCGACCAACCCCGCCCTCGATGAGTGCAAGGCGCTCGGCGAGCGTGTTGTAGGCACGCCGCCGCGCTGCCGCCTTGTCGCGCTCGTGTGCGGCTTGCCCTCGGGTGGAGCTCTCTCCCTCTCCCCGCTCTGCTCGGCACTCGGAGTACGCCGGCTGCTGCTGCGCTGCGAACGCGACCCTGATGTGCTTGCGCTACGAGCCACGCGCCGCTCGGTGCCCTTTACAATCCCTGGCGTGCTGCTCGTTGCCTTCGATCGCCTCGTGGAGGATGCGAAGCTCGAGCTGTGTGAGGTGCTCGAGCGCCGACCCGAGCTGCGGCCGCTTCCCTTCAACTCGCGCGCGCTCAAGCAGTGCATCGAGCAGACCAACGCGCAGCGCAAGCCGGGCGCCATGAGCGACGCCGAGCAAGCGAGCTTCTGGGGGCTGATGGGTGTCTTCTGCGCTCGGCGGCTCATCGACTGTGCCGAAGATGCCGACGCCGAGAGCTTCCGTGCCTTCCTCGCCCAAGTGGAGAGCAAGAAGCAGGTGAAGCTCACGCACACCTTCGCGCGGCGCGAGGCGCTCAAGGCGGTGCTCTCACAGCGAGAGCCGCTTGCAAGCGCTCTCGAAGCTTTCGAGGCCTCCAAGCACGATGCGCTGCGCACCGCGTTGAGCCACGCCCTCCGCGCGCCGGCCGTCGCGCTGGCTCCGTCGAGCGGCGGCGGCGGCGGCGGCAGCGGCGGCGGCGGCGGCAGCGGCGCAGGCGGCGCAGGCGGCGCAGGCGGCGCAGGCGGGCCTCCACGGCATGGCGCCGTTGCCATGGGCCTACCCTCACGGCGGCCGGAGCGTGTGGTGGGCGTGTGCGAGCAGTTCCTTGCGCAGGCAGCAGCGAGGCACGGGGCGAGTGGCGGAGCGCTGGGGGCGTTCACCGTGCAGCTGATCACGGCAGAGATGAGCGCCGCCCAAGTGATCAGCCTTGTGCAGCGTGCGACCGCGATGGACGAGCGGCTGCTGCTCGTCGTGGCAGCGCCGGAGCTCGAGGCGATGCTCACGGCGCAGTCGACGACGCTGTGGCACAACTTCGCCTTTGTCATCGAGTACGACCCCCTTCCCGATGCGCAGCAGCTCGGCGCTCTGTCGCACGCTCACCTGTGCGTCGTCAGCCTTCGCCCCACCGACTCGCCCGTCGTCCACGACGACGACGATGACGCTGCAGACGCCGCGATGGAGGGCAGACACGCCGCAGCACAAGGCGTGGGTGCCACGCCAACAGCCGCAAGCGCCGCGCAGGCGCAGTCTGCCGGCGGTAGCGCCCTCATGCAGATGGCCCGATTGCTACGGGACGCGCATGGCCGGGCGTACGACGACGTGCTCGATGTGTCCTCGATCGTCGAGCGGGCGAGCAACGGCAGCGGTGGCATCGTCGTCGGCGGCGGCGACAGCGGCGCCGGCGCTATCTCGAGCGATTGCCGGCCTGCGGACGCCCTAGCGGGCAGCAACTGCATCCGTCGCCGTTGTGCCGACGCGGTGATGATCGGCGACGACCTGCTGCGTTACCCTCGGCTGCAGGCACTCCTTCAGCGCAAGGGAATACCACTCGTCGAGACGTCGGTGGATTTGCCCCACCTCATCCTTGACCATGAGGCCGGTGTGCTGGTTCTCGACCTGGACATGCTGCGTGTGCGTGGCCGTGTGGCAGCGATGGTCGCTCAGTGTGAGCCTGCGTACCGTTCGCTCTGGCTCGTCGTGCTATGGGACGAAGGCCCGCGGCAAGGTGAGGCGTTGGCCGCGACGCCGAAGACGGAGCGTGCGGCTAGCACTGTGGACCTATTGGCGGCGAAAACGAGCGCTGCCATTCGGGCCCACGTGCGCGAGCTCCTCGTCGAGCTGAGCGCGAGTCCACTCAAGCTGAGTGTCCGCATCGCGCGTTGGTCCTCGTGCTGGCCAACCATGCAGCGGATCTTGCAGCTGCGTGCGGCGGACCCGCTCGCCGGGCCGCTGGCCACGAGCGAGGCGATGGCCGACGTCGACCAGCGTGAGGAGACGCAGCATGAGATGCTCCTCACGATGAGTGGTCTCAATCCATGGGCAGCTCGGCGCGTCTTGGACCGCTACTCGCTCCGAGACCTGTTAAGCCTCTCGCCACGCCTACGCATCTCGCATTTCCCGTGGGTGACTGAGCGCGCCCTGCGCACGCTTGCCTTCGTCGCCGATAGCGGCAACGCTGAGAGGCTCGACGACGTCGACGAGATGGTGTCTGCAAAGCCGCCGCTGCAGCCACAGCCGACACCAGCTGTCGCGCCCGCCTATGCGTGGCCTTCGGCAGCGGTTCCGATAGATTGCGTGATGGATGGCGTGATGGATGGCAGCGGCGGTGGCGAAGGCGCTTGGGGCGACTTCCACAATGCCTTCGTCAACGACGGCTTTAATGATCTGCCGCATGGCGATCTCGATCACGATCTCGAAGGCAACCTCGGGCGAGAAGACGACTTCTGCCCCACCCTTGGGGGTCGCTCAGACGGCGTCTACTGGCCGGCGCGGCAGTGCTCCCTTGGCGTGTCTCAGCAGGCCGACGCGTCCGGGCAGCGCACGCTTCATTGGGGTACCGGTGCGAGGAGGAGCGAGGCAGAGCCCTTCATCTCTGAGCCACACGAGGACGTGGGGGGGTGGCGCCCAGGTGCGGATGGCGTTACGGATGGCGCGCACGCGGCGGCCGCCGCCTTTGCAACTGTGTGGGCAGCATCGCCGCCGCCATCGGGAGCTGCGGGTGCAGCGCCGCGCAGAGCGCCCAAGCACGGCACTGGAGGCCGCGGAGGCGGCCGCGGGCGACGCGGGCGGCGATGAGGGGAGCGGGCAGATGCAGCTTGCAGGGTTCTTGGACAAGCACAAGGGTGTCACTGTCTTTCTCAGAGGAGGGCGTGGGAAGGATGGGACTACGCTCTACGGGCGACCCAGGATGCACACGACACGTGCCGCCGCGCTCCGGGTCCCGGACGTGCGACGTGGAGATGAACAAGCGTTTGAGCGTCAACAGAGGTTCTGAGAGCGGCTCAACGATCGATCGGCCTGTGTAGAAAAACGTGTGTCAGGAACGTGGCTGTGAAACATAAAGAATTCTGCGGAGAACGGCTGACATGATGTTCAACACAACGCGCGTGAACCCGCACAACAACTTGGTCACGACCGGGCACGTGTTATGAGGTCTTTCATGTGGTCGATTGGGCTGCCCCAGTACGTGCTCCAGCATTTCCGAGTCGTGCTCGTCGCAATCGCACGGACGGCTGAGCTCGTCGGCTTCTTGCTGGCCGCTGGATGGCCACGCCGTCGATTGTTAGGCCGCGACCAGTTGGTGGTCCGCACCAAAGGAGTTGACAAGGCGCTGATCGGCTCACAAAAGGGCAAGGAGCTCAAGGCATTTGTGGACGGTTCGGTCCTCGCGAACGGCGCGTGCGGATTTGCCGTTTATTATAGCGATGGCCATCCACTTAATTGTAGCGGCCGCATCGACACGAAAGGTGAGCGCACCGAGTCTGGGCTTCCGGAGCTCGCGGCACTGTTTTGGACGCTCATGCACCACCCGCGCGGGCAGCATTTGAGCATCTTCTCCGACTCTATGCATGCGCTCAATGTGGTGGCCGTGCTCTCCGATGACGAGTCGCTGCAGCCGCGTAAGGCTGGTCGAGGAGGAACTGTTGGCGGTGGTGGCCGTCGCTGCCCGACGCTCGACGCACGTGAGCTGCGGCTCGCGCGCGTCGTCTGGTGGCTGCTGCGCCTACGGTACGCCCAGACGTGCTTCTACAAAGTTCCGGCGCACCAGGGGCTGGCGCAGAATGCAGTAGCGGACGCACTCGCCCAGCGCGCAGCGGCCGACGAAGCCGCGCCTTGCATTGATGTGCCGCTGCACGTGTCGTTGCTCGGGACCGCCGTGCTGCTGCTTCGCTACATGCTGAGCCAATCGCCCATGGATGGTGGGGTGGTCGACCTTGGCCGCTCGACTGCGGATGCTCTCGCAGCTGATGGCCGAGCCACGACGCGCGGCAGGAACGCCGGGCTCGTACGCCGACCGCGACCGCTGAGTGAGTCCACCGACATCACCCCCGTCCTTGCGCTCGACTGCGAGATGGTGGGCGTGGGCGCTTTTGGGGCGGACTCGCGCCTCGCATCGGTGTGCGTCATCAACGAGGCGGGCAATCAAGTCTACTTTTCGTACGCAAAACCGACCAAGCCCGTGACCGACTATCGCACGTGGGTGAGCGGCATTGAGCCTGCCCATCTGCGCGACGCTCCCAGCTTCAACACGGTGCAGAAGGAGGTCAAGCATCTGCTGGCGGGGCACGTGATCGTGGGCCACTCGCTCGAGCATGATTTCGGCGCCCTCGGCTTCTCCCCTCCGCGCCACATGTGCCGCGACACTGCGCACGACGTTCGCCGGCTGCTCTCCCGAGGCGGTCGCCCGCGGAAGCTGAGGCACATCACGTGGGAGTTTCTAGGGCTCGTCATCCAGGACAGCGCGGATGGGCACTCGCCACTTGAGGACGCGCAGGCCGCTCTCTTCCTGTACCTCCGATTCCGAGATGAGTTCGAGGCGCGCGCGAAGTGCAAGCTAGAAGAGTTCGAGGCGAAACAGAAAGTGGCGGCTCAGAGAGAGAAGAAGGCGAGCTGATCCGATGATGATGGATGTGTCGACTGTCGAGAGTCCTCGCGGTGGGTGTCTCTTGCGAGGTTATTGCAAGGCGAGGAACGGAAGTGGGACCTTGCACATATGAGATATGTGACCGCCGGTTTCAAGAAAACCGCCGACTCACCGACGCGCGACGCACGCCGTGCCGCGCCGCCTCCGGTACTTAACCCACCATGATGTAGTAACGGGCGCCGAGTTTGGACCGTGCTTGCTTGCTTAAGGGTGCCGAGTATGGAAACGTTGGACTCGATTCGTACGGCAATCTGCGGAAATTCATCATCTACGTCGCAGGTCTCTGTCGCAAGGAGACTCATCAACCTCACCCCGACTTTGTGCCGCAGACGACGCTGTCCCCCATGATGCGACTGATAACAATGCTGGCCATGATTTACGGAGCGACGAGCTGGCGTCCAGCGGCAATGCAGCCGCTCGCGGTGCGGACGGCGGCTTCACCTGCGTCCTCAATCCATGCGGCAATGCCTTCTCGGCTAGCCTCGAACGCGAGGATGCAGATGCCAGCCGAACGGCCGCAGGCCTTCTTGGGCTCGACCTTTGGTTCGAATTCGGCCATGTTCTACCGCCAGGGCACCCTGGTCCTCGAGGACGGTACGCGCCTGCGCGGCGTCTCGTTTGGGTACGAAGAGGACACTGCTGGCGAGCTCGTCTTCACGACCGGCATGGTTGGCTACCCGGAGTCGCTCACTGACCCATCGTACCGCGGCCAAATTCTCGTGATGACCTACCCGATCGTGGGCAACTACGGCGTGCCCAACGACAGCATCGACAAGTTCGGCCTGCCACAGTTCTTCGAGTCCGACCGGGTTCAGGTCTCCGCGCTGATCGTGGCCGACTACTCGCACCACCACTCGCACTGGAACTCACAGCGCTCGCTCTCGCAGTGGCTGACCGAGCAGCGCGTGCCTGCTCTCTACGGCCTCGACACGCGCTTGCTCACCAAGAAGATCCGTGAGAAGGGCTCTCTTAAGGCGCGCATCGAGTTCGAGAAGGCAGTCGTGCTGGGCGGCGACAAGAAACAAGAGTTCGTCGACGTCAACCAGCGCAACCTGGTGGCGGAGGTGTCCATCACCGCGCCCAAGGTGTACGGCAAGGGCAATCGCTGGAAGGTGCTCGCCATCGACTGCGGCATCAAGGTGAACATCATCCGCGCGCTCCTGCAGCGCGACTGCGAGGTGACCCTCCTTCCCTGGGACGCGCCCTTGCTGCCCCGCCTCGCGGAGGCCGATGGCGTCTTCCTCTCCAACGGGCCAGGCGACCCCTCGGTCGTGCAGAAGACGATCGGCCACATCAAGGAGGTGCTCGACGCCATGTCGAGCGGCAAGGCGAAGATGAAGCCCGTGTTCGGTATCTGCCTGGGCAACCAGCTGCTCGGCACCGCCGCAGGCGCCACCACGTACAAGCTTCCGTTTGGCAACCGCGGCCAGAATCAGCCGGTGACCAATCTGCTCAACGACAAGTGCGTGATCACGCCGCAGAACCACGGGTACGCGCTGGATGCGACGAAGCTGCCCGAGGGCTGGCAGCCGCTCTTCGTCAACCGCAACGACGGGTCGAACGAGGGCATCATGCACAAGACGAATCCGTGGTTCACGGCGCAGTTCCACCCCGAGGCCAAGTGCGGCCCGAGCGACACGTCGTTCCTCTTCGAGCAGTTCGTGTCCGCGATGGAGAATCCGACGATCCCGATCTCCGTGCGGCTCGGTGCGGGCAAGTACACGCCCGAGGCGCCCAAGCCGCTCACCAAGGTGCTGCTGCTCGGCTCGGGCGGTCTCTCCATTGGCCAGGCGGGCGAGTTCGACTACTCGGGCTCGCAGGCGATCAAGGCGCTCAAGGAGGAGGGGCTCGAAGTCATTCTGATCAACCCGAACATTGCGTCGGTGCAGACCAACGTCGATGGACAGGGCCAGTCGCCCGCCGACAAGGTGTACTTGCTGCCGGTCACGCCCGAGTACGTTGAGGAGGTCATCAAGCGGGAGAGGCCAGAGGGCATCATCCTCTCTATGGGAGGCCAGACGGGGCTCAACTGCGGCGTGGCCCTTGAGCAGTCTGGCATCCTCGCCAAGTACAACGTGCGCGTGCTCGGCACGTCGGTCGCGTCCATCATCGCCACTGAGGATCGCGGCATCTTCTCGGATAAGCTCAACGAGATCAACGAGCGCATCGCGCCCTCCTTCGCGTGCGACACGCTCGCGCAGGCAATGGAGGCCTCCAAGACGATCGGCTTCCCCTGCATGGTGCGCTGCGCCTTCGCTCTCGGTGGGCTCGGCTCGGCGATCATCCCCGACGCGGCCAAGTTTGAGGCCCACTGCCGCGAGGCATTCGCCTCATCGCCGCAAGTGCTCGTCGAAAAGTCCCTCTATGGGTGGAAAGAGGTCGAGTACGAGGTCGTGCGCGACATTGCGGACAACTGCATCACTGTGTGCAACATGGAGAACTTTGATCCGCTCGGCGTGCACACGGGCGACTCGATCGTGATCGCGCCCTCGCAGACACTCACGGACGACGAGTACCACATGCTCCGCACGACCGCGATCAAGGTGGTCCGCCACCTCGGCATCGTGGGCGAGTGCAACATCCAGTACGCGCTCGACCCACTGTCGCAGGACTACTGCATCATCGAGGTCAACCCGCGTCTGTCGCGCTCGTCGGCGCTCGCGTCAAAGGCGACGGGCTACCCGCTTGCTGCCGTTGCCGCCAAGCTCGCCCTCGGCAAGCTGCTGCCCGACCTCAAGAACTCGGTGACCAAGTCGACGACAGCATGCTTCGAGCCTTCGCTCGACTACATTGTGGTCAAGATCCCGCGCTGGGACCTCGCCAAGTTCGACCGCGTTTCGCGCGACATCGGCTCGGCCATGAAGTCGGTGGGCGAGGTGATGGCCATTGGGCGCACCTTCGAGGAATCGCTGCAGAAGGCGCTGCGCATGACGAACCCGTCGACGAAGGGCTTCGAACCGTCGGGCTTCGAGCCCGAAGGGCGTTCCCTCGAGGACTTCCTCCGCATCGCCAACGACCAGCGCATCTACGCGCTCGCGCTTGCGTTCGAGAAGGGTTACAGCGTCGATCGCATCCAATCGCTCACCAAAATCGACCCGTGGTTCCTGTACAAGCTTCGGCGGATCTCGGACATGAACAAGATCCTCAAAGAGTTCACGCCCGCAACCCTGCCCGCGACCACGATGCTGCAGGCCAAAAAGTCGGGCTTCTCGGACAGGCAGATTGCTGATCGCACTGGCGGGCTCGAGAAGGACATCCGAAAGACACGCAAGGCGATGGGCATCCTGCCCTTTGCGAAGCAGATCGACACGATGGCCGCCGAGTTCCCCGCCGCCACCAACTACCTGTACATGACGTACAACGGCGACGAGCACGACGTCAAGTTCGACGAGCCGGGCACCATGGTGCTCGGCTCCGGCGTGTACCGCATCGGCTCGTCCGTCGAGTTCGATTGGTGCTCCGTCTCGGCCATCCGCACGCTGCGCAAGATGGGCCAGAAGGCCGTGATGGTCAACTATAACCCCGAGACCGTCTCGACGGACTATGACGAGTGCGACCGGCTCTACTTCGAGGAGCTTTCGCTCGAGCGCGTGCTCGACATCTACGAGGCCGAGAGCTGCACGCAGGCAATGGTCTCGGTGGGCGGCCAAATCCCCAACACCCTCGCCCTCTCGATGGAGGAGAGCGACATCAAGGTCGCAGGCACCTCGCCCAAGATGATCGACACCGCCGAGGACCGCAACAAGTTTTCGGCGCTGTGCGACTCGGTCGGCATCGACCAACCAAAATGGCGTATGCTCTCTTCGAACGAGGATGCGCTCGCCTTTTGCGAGGACGTCGGCTACCCGTGCCTCGTCCGCCCGTCGTACGTGCTCTCGGGGGCCGCGATGAACGTGGCGTACTCGAAGGACGAGCTCACGGCTTTCCTCGATCTCGCGGGCGAGGTCTCGGGAGATAAGCCAGTGGTCGTCTCCAAGTTCATCGAGAACGCGCGCGAGATCGACGTCGACGCCGTGGCGCAGGACGGCCGCATCCTGCTCCACGCCGTCTCGGAGCACGTTGAGAATGCAGGAGTGCACTCCGGCGACGCGACCCTCGTGCTGCCGCCACGCTCTCTGTCTGCGGCCACGCTCAAGAAGATTGACGAGATCACGTACAAGATGGCGCAGGCGCTCAAGGTCACCGGCCCCTTCAACATGCAGCTGATCGCCACAGCGGATGGCTCTGTCAAGGTGATCGAGACGAACCTGCGCGCCTCTCGTTCCACCCCATTCTCCTCCAAGTGCCTCGGCGTCAACTTCATCGAGACGGCCACCAGAGCCATGTGCGGGACGGAGAAGTTGGTCGAGATGACGCGCACGACGCCCGAGAAGAACTTCGTCGGCGTCAAGGCGCCCATGTTCTCCTTCCAGCGCCTCAAGGGCGCCGACCCCTCTCTCGGCGTCGAGATGGCCTCCACAGGCGAGGTCGCTTGCTTCGGCCCCGATGTGTATGATGCGTTCCTCAAGTCGCTCTTGTCGACGGGCATGAAGCTGCCGCGCTTGAACATCCTGGTCTCCATCCAGGCGCGCGAACGCAACGAGAAGACCTTGCCGACGCTGAAGACGCTCTCGAAGCTCGGCTATCAGCTGTACGCGACAGAGCAGACGGCCGAATTCCTCAAGAAAGAGGGCTTGCCGGTCACCCGGGTCAACTATGCGGACCCGAGTGCAACGACGCCGATCCAGAACTGCATCGACGACTACATCTCGCGTGGCGACATCCACCTGGTGCTCATGTTCTCCAACCAGTTCTCAGAGCGCCTCCTGTTGAATTACGCGATTCGCCGCCTCGCCGTGGACTACGGCGTGCCGCTGATCACCAATATCCAGGTGGCGCAGCTGATGGCCGAGTCGCTGGAGAAGGTGAACGGGCGGGCCACTGGCGACAAGCCGAACAACCAGATCAAGCTGGATGTCCGGTCGCTGCATGAGTGGTATCAGTGAACACCAGGAGCTGTGAAGGAGCTGTGAAGGAGCTGTGAATGAGCCTTGAGGGCGTCTACAAATGGTTACACATGCTGAGGTGGGTGCGCCGGGTGGGATGGGTGTACATATGTGGCATGTGTACTCGGTTCCGGCAGTGCGCGGCAGAGACAGAGGAGAGAGCGACGGTTGGAGCATGCGTCCGAGTGTCCAGAGGATTGCTTTGTAATTGTAGGGTGCAGACGACACTTTGTGCGCTGCTGTGTAGGATTCCGCAGTGCGCAGAGCGACGGCTGTGCGCGTGTGGGCGCCACTAATGTAGAAACACCATAGGGTAATTACATGTACCTGAGTGTTGAAACCCAGTAGATGCCTCGCAGGTCTTATCATAGGTCTTTATCTGTATTGCGCAGCGTCTACGGATTGACTTGACTTGTCATGACTTTACAGGCATTTCGAGTGCGTTTCGGCGAGATCCGTGTGAAGGCCCATACGGAGGCCGAGCATCCAGCCGCCCACACAACATGCCGCCGCCACCCTCGGCGTCCACCAACACCGTAACGGTGCAAGCGGACTGGCAGAATCGGGAATTCGTGCAGGCGGTGCAGCTTGGTGTCGCACATCTCGCGAGCTTCCTCAACACATTCGGTGTGTTGGCCTCAACATCTCCACTCAACCACGCTCACGCTCCCCCTCCTGCTCCCCGACGCAGATGACGTCACGCGCGGAAAGCTCTCGCATCTAGACAGTAAGCTCGCCAAGCTCGAGCGACGAATGGAGGTGATAGAGGGCACGCTGCAGTCAGTCAGTCACGAAAAGGCGTTTTGCAAATAGTACGTGCACGAGAGATGTGAAGGTCTGGACGTACACATCATCGTACACACTCGCGCATTTTCAGAGGAAACACACGAGCTTGTTAATCAAAGAAGGTCGTTGACCGGGGTTTGCGCTCCTCCGAAGCTGCAACCGACGCGTCTGAAGAAGCGGCCTCTGCTGTAGCTTCGGGCTCTGCTGTAGCTTCGGGCTCTGCTGTAGCTTCGGGCGCCGAATCCTTGAGGTGACTTGATCGTTGCGCAGCGGCGCGTGCACGCTGTGCGTCGCCGCTGCTTCGACGGCCCCTCGTCGCGCCCAGCAGCTGTTCCGTGCCGGCGCCAGCGTCGTCAGCTGTCTCCCCATCGTCGTCAAGAGGTTCTAGCCAACCAGTGGGTGTGTCGCCACGCCGGCTACGCCTGCTACCTACCTGCTGCGTCTGCGGCTGCTGCTGCTGCGGCGGCGGCGGCGGCTTCTGCTGCTGGCGGCGCTCCTCGAGCACCCCGGCGGTGGACGATGTGAGCCGATCGCGGTAGGCGGCGACCTGCTGCACGGAGCGCTCGCTAGCCGAGGAGAGCAGATCGGATTGTCGATGGCTGCGGATGTACTCGAGCACCGCGGGCGGTCCTTGTGCAACGACGCCGACGGGCGGGTACACGAGCGGGTTGCCACCCAGGAGTAGCGTGGTGAGGGCCGGCATGGTGCCGACGGTGCGTGGCACGGAGGTAAGCCGATTCGACTGCAGGTCAAGTGTCGTCAAGTTGTCGAGCGCGCACAGCTGTTGTGGGAAAGTGGCGAGCGAGTTGCTCGAGAGCCAGAGTGACTCGAGAGCCCGCAAGTTGGCGACCGAGCGTGGGAGCTCGTACAGAGCGTTCGCCGAGAGCTCGAGCCGACGTAGTCGCGAGAGTGCGCCGAGCGTGTGGGGCAGGAACGAGATCTCATTCGAGACGAGATACAAGTCCTCCAACCGCTCGAGCGCATTGATGTCGTCGGGCAGCCCGGTGAGCTGGTTGCAGCCCATGCCAAGCTCCTGGAGGCGGGCGAGCCGGAGCACGGGCGCTGGCAGGGTGCGAAACAGGTTGCTCTCGAGCCGCAGCCGCCGAAGCTTCTGCAGCTGCTCAAACGCGGCAGGCAGCTCGACGAGGCTATTGCTATTGAGCGAGAGGCACACGAGCGAGGCACCCAGGTGCGCCCAGCACGACGCGGTGGCAGGCAGCCGCGCGAGCCCCACTCCATCAATGCTCATCTCCACGAGGCCGCTGCTGCGTGCCAACCGCTTCTCGAGTTCCTCAATGGCTTCGGGCTCGCCGGCCCACGCGAGCGAAGGCCCGCGGGAGATAACCTCGTCCACAGGCGGCTCGGGCGTTGCGTGAGCGCCCTGGATGCTGGCGCTCTCGGAGGGCGATGCGGCCGCCGCCGCAGCTTGCGGCGATGCCGCATTGAGCTTCACGGGCGCTGGGGCTTCCACAAGAGACTGCTTTACACGCGCTGGCGGCCCTGGCGGCCCTGGCGGCTGTGGTGCTGGCGGTGACGATGGTACCTGCGGCTGCTGCGGTGCTGGCGCTTGCTGCGCGGCCGATGCAGAAGGGCGGCCGATGATCGTATCGTACATCCAGCTTCCGACCGAGGGCGGCGCCTGCTGCGGTGCTGGTGTTGCCGGTGCTGCTGTGCCGACCAGCGAGCCCCGAGCATACATAACGGCGATCGGATCGCAGCCCGTGCGTTGCTCCACAAAGAGGCACAGTCGCGTGATTTGCTGGAGCAGTACCTCGTTCTCGGCACGGGCTGCCGCTATCTCTGCGCGCATCGCTTCCACGTCGACGCTCGGGGTCGGGGTCGAACCGGTGGTAGGACTGGTAGCCATTGTCGATTCTGTGAAACTGTTTTGGAAGGCTGTGAATTAGAAACTGTGCGCGCCGAACACACAAAGAAGTTACACCTGGAGACGGCGCTAATGTTTGGTGCGAGGGCTCAACACCCCGCCGCGACACAGCGGAGCGAGCGCCCCGGTGCGGCCTGCGAGCTCGCATATGGTCGTCCGAGCCCTCTGTGGCAGCTTAATGGCTGTGCCATGCTTGTAGTCAGCTGGCGAGGACACGCTGCCGGAAACGTCGGTCCAGACCGCCAGGTCGGCAGATCGCAGGGCGCCGAATCCGCGGCGCTTCGTCTGGTAGCCACAGGACTTTTTCGTGGACCTGCTGGCGACGGCGTGCAGATTGGCCGCCGCGGCTGGCAAACCCCCGACGGTGCCACAACCGCGGGTGTCACCAGGTACAAGGAGCGTGCAGTCGGTGCGGTAGGCGTCGAACAACACAAGCCAGCCGCCGTCTGCCGCTTGCAGCATGCTCGGACCCTCGACACATGGCCGTGAGATGGCGTGTGGGAAGAAGGCGCCTACAGCATGCGGATCGTCGACCCAAGGGCCCGTTGGATGCTCGGCGACAGCCTGACGAAGCACCAGAGCGCACGAGGAGTTTCGATAATCGGCCCCAACCGTCCACTCGAATGGCGTCGAGTACCCCTTCCCACAGCGACTGGCCTCGGCTTTGTAGATGAGGAGATATCGGGAGGCGCCCTGGCTAAGGTGCGCCGCCACTGGAGCGCCGTGCTGAGCGCGCATGCCACCGTCGTCGTGGTCGTCGTCATGGTCGCTCTCGTGCTGCCTCGGCAGCCGCATCGCGTGGAGATCGATCATCGACCCGCCATTGCCGATGGCCATGGGCATCGGCGCGGACCAGCGGATCGTAGAGGTGTCAAGTTCCTCTCCCGTCTCTGGACGACCAAACATGTAGAAAGGCCGGTGGACGCTCTCGCGCATCTGGGATGGGCAGAGGTCGGCGGCCTGAGTCGCTGTGAACATGACCAGCAATCTTGCGGGTTCGTCGCCTTCAGAAGGCAAGACGCTGACCTCGGGTGCCCACAGCGAGCACGCGTCTTCGATCGGCGCTTCGACGAGGCGCACGGCCTCCCAGTGCACAAGGTCTCGGGACCTGGCGTAGCCGAATCGAGCAACCGGCCGCGGTGGCTTGCCATGCCTCCGGCAGACCCATTTACCCGGCACCTGGTCGACGCACAGGTCAGATGTGAACACGAGGTGAAACCAGCCGTCGTGCCATGCGACCGATGGGTCGCGGAAGACACGAGCTCCTTCGATGCTGGCAAGCGGTAGGAGCAGTGGTTCACCCGGTAGTGCCGACCAAGAGAGGCCGTCGTCGGAAACGAGGAGCCGGAGCCCATCTCCAAGCGCCGTGAGGTCTTTGAATGACACGAGCACGTAAGCAGGCGTGCTCGCGGTGTCGTCATTCTTCAGCATAACATCGTGCTTCTTAGCATGGCGGTCCCTGGTCACAGACGGTGAGGGTGCAGATGGCGGCAGCTGAGTGCTAGCGTGCGCAGGCTGCGACGACGACAGCTCGTAATCCTCGGCCGGCATAAACAACGCCTTGCCGAGTAGAATTGCGTACACCGCCACGGAGACAAGTAAACACCTTCGCATCATTGTTTTGGAGATAACTAGGATTTCCTGTGAACGAATGGACCACCCTCTTCGACACGGCGCGGCCAACTTTACACAATCACCTCTTGGAGGGCGTTTAATTATTGTATACATGAGAGAGGCCCAGATGGCGAAGGTCAAAGTACTAGACCGGCTCGCACCCGCCTTCCGAGGCGACGGCGGCGCGCCTCCCAGAGCTCGTCACCACGGCAGCCAGCTGCACCATGGCATCCCCGACTGCAAACGCACATGCTGGCAGCGGGCACGCTGCTGCGCCTCTCTAAGCTCTCTAGAAGGAGATCATGTGGAACTCGTGCATCAGCACGTACGCGACAAACAGGAAGTACATGGAGAAGAAGATGGCGCCGACCAACTTGGTGAGGCGAAAGCCCGAGCACACGGTGACGACGTACACGCCGACGAGCGTCCCAAAGAGGATGAGCGTGAGCGGCACGATGTTGTCGGCGTCGACCTCGACGTCACCTCCGTAGATGACGGCGCCCATCACCCACGGCACGCCCAGGCCAAGCAGGATGTCGAAGACGTTGGAGCCGATGGCGTTGGATACGGCCATGTCGCCGTGGCCGTCGCGCGCCACGAGAAGCGAGCCGATCGCGTCGGGCACCGAGGTGCCCGCGGCGAGGATGGTGACACCCATGACGGCGGGATGGATGTTCCAGATGCAGCCGAGCTTGGATGCCCACGTCACCATGAAGTACGAGAGCACACCGATCCAAAACACGGATGTGAAGAACGTGGTCATGTAGCGGCCCTTGTTGGGCTCCTTGGAGCAGTTGGGGATGGTCACCTCGAAGAGCAGGGCGAGCGGGCGGGCGATCGCCGCCGAGATGGGCGAGTCCTCGTCCTCCTCGTCCTCCTTCTTCTCCTCCTCCTCCTCCTCTGGCGACGAGGGGCTCTCGCCGCAGCATCTGGAGACGGCCTCAAAGATCGGCGTGTTGAAGTACATGAACAGCACGTACAAGCTGTAGGTCACGATGAGGGCGATCGCCTCGTTCAACGTCACAGCGCCGTCGACCAGCACCGCGATCATCGCCACGATCGACGCGGCGTAGAACAGCGAGTCACGTGTGATCGGCTTCCAATCGATCGTAAGCACCTGCGGCGTGAACAGCGCCGTGCCGCCGATGATGCAGCACAGGTTGAAGACAGCGGAGCCGACGATGGTGCCGATGCCAACGTCGTTCTTGACGGCGAAGACGCCCATGACCGACGTGAACAGCTCAGGCGCCGATGATCCCGCAGCCTGCACGGCACGGAGCGAGCGAGGCGCGAGAGTGGTAAGCGGCACTCAGGGTATCGCCATCATCACTATCATCAGTGGCGGAACGCTAGCATCATCAGCGCTTCGGCCAGCCGGGCTGCCGGGCTGCGCTGCGTGCGCTGCACTGAGAGCGCTGCGCCTGCTGTCCGCAGTCGCCTGATGGCCGCGACGGCTGTCCGACCACTCGGCTTTGCAGGCAGGCACGCCGGCCGAATGCGGATGGGCGCTCACCATGAAGGTCGCGCCCGCGACATCGGTGGAGAGATGGAGTTCATCTGAGATGACCTCAAGCGACGCGACAAAGTAGTCGTCGCACACAATAGCAAGGGCCCAGAACATGTAAAAAATGCCCCAGATGAGCAGCGCCTCCGCAACGTACTTGTAGTTGGTCACCAGGAACGAGTCGCAGACGCCAGGCTCGTACTCGTAGAGCTTGCGGCGCTGGAGCTCATGGCCATCCACGACTGAGGCCTCAGGCTCCGCAGACAAGTGTGCAACGGCAGCAGCAGCAGCGAAGAGCAGACTGACGAGCATGCCGAATTTGGGACCGAGGGTCTGGAAGGATCGCCGTCGCCTTTTGATCGTCAGAGGGTTTGCCGTGCCCATGGCCGCCTGCTGTCGTCCGGGACCAAGCCCACTTGGGCCCTGGACTTTCTTTTGGGCCCAATCTTTGCAATCAACGCCTACCGGTACGTTCGAAACAGACCGCGGCCAGGGGTCTAATGCTCCTTTCGTCAAAAAAGAATGGCGATCTCGTCGGCGCTGGTGTGCGCTGCTCTCGCGAGCGCGCTTTTAGCACAGCCCCCGGCGCAAACGTTCGTGCTCAAGGGCCCGGGCGTGCAGGCGCGCGAGGACGGTCTCGCGGCTGTCGCCGGTGGGCGCTACGCCGAGGCTGTGCCACTGCTTGAGCGCGCGATACGCTCACCGCCGACGCGCACCGCGGGAGAGCGGCAAGCGGCAGCGACTGCGGAAAATGCGCTCGGCGGCGCGTTCAAGGCGCTCGGCCGTCACAATGAGGCGCTTGCCGCCTTCAGGCGGGCGCTCGCACTCCTCGACGGGTCGGGCGCGCTGCTCGACGAGGCGACGGTGGAGAGCAACCTCGGCGCGGTGCTCGCGGATACGGGGCGACCAAAGGAGGCTGAGGCGCGCTATTCGCGCGCGTTGCGCACGCTCGATGCCGCGGTGCACGCAGACGACGACGATGACGAGGCCGCGGCGGCCGAAGAGGGCGATGAGCTCACGATCGCTCATGCGCGTGCTCGTGCAGACGTGCTCAACAACATGGCTGACCTGCGCCACGGCGCGGGTCGCCTCGAAGAGGCGCACGCGCTGCACGCTCGCGCTCTCGCGCTGCGCCAGCGTGCACTCGGAGCGCGGCACGGCGATCTGGCCAGCTCGCTCAACAACGTCGCCGTGCTGCTCCTTGACCTTCGGCGCCACGATGAGGCTGTGAAACTGCTGCGCCGTGCGGCCAAGATCTCAAAGACGGCAGCGGGCGCGAAGCATCCGCAGCACGCGACGGCGCTGGCCAACCTTGGCGGGGCACTCACGCAGCTCGGCCGCCACTCGGACGCGCGGTCATACTTGCAGCGCGCCGTCGCGATCAACACGGCCGCGCTCGGCGACGCGCACGAGAGCACGCGAGGTGCCGTAGCGAATTTGAAGGCGTGCGAGGCAGCCATTGAGCAGCAGCAGCAGCAGCGGCAGAGCACCGGGTAAAAGTTCCGTCCGTCCATCCTTCGGCGCGAAGTCTACGAAAGGAATCCCAGAGGAATCCAGAATGATTGCAGCACCTTCCGCGAACGCCCCTGCCGTCCCATGCAGGCTCTCTCTCACAATGGGGTTTTTTCGACTCTCAAGACACTCACACTGATCGGGATGTTCAGTGCTGCGCAAGCGCTGCAGCCGTTCTTGGGCCAGTGGAGGCAGCAGTGGAGGCCGCGTGAGCGGCTTGCCCTTTGCACTTGTGCCTCGCCCTTTGCTGTGGCACAGTCCTTCAGCCCGCGCGTCTTCGATGACACGCTGGCTGCCAAACACATCGAGGCAACGCTCGAGCGTTTATCGCGAGTTACGATCACGGTGCCCGCTGACGTTCGACTGACCGACTTTGTGCTCGCGGCCGCCAACGTCGAACAACAGAGCTCGCAGGTTGCGGTCAGCTTCGTACGCTCTTCTGAGGGGCTGCGGCTGGTGGCATATGGCTCACAGAGAGCGTTGCAGTCCATCGTTCAGGCGATTCGCCTGCACTCGAAGGAGGGCATCAGCATCACGTGGCAATTAGCTGCGGCCGGCCGTGGCGCGTGACGCCGCTGAGTAGGAGGTCTCTCGGAATCGCAGGATGGTTCCCCGAGGCCCTGTACCCCTCTGTACCCTTCTCTCGCCGGATGAGGCCGGCGATCGCCCATAGCATTGTTGCGCTGCGGGCTGTGCGGGGAGCGCCGCTCTTTGCTCGATGTACCATTTAGCTCCATCATTACGTACGCATCTTGACAAACGCCAGTGAGCCTGTGTGCACAGGGTTCCGGCTCGGCGTGTCGCGCGGTGCGGTGTGACCCGCCGCTAATGTAACTTGGTAAGACCGCGTAGGACTCCCGCCGTCTCGAAGGCCGCGCGCCCTTGGAGGTGTGGTGTAAACTCTGTCTTTCCGTACCTACAGCGTGTGTGTTTCGGAACGGAGTGTTCATTGTTGTTTGAAGCCGACTCTCAGAGTTACTGTTACTCTCTATATTTACACCGCTTCAAGTTCGCTCTCTTCCCCGCCCGCGCTGCCGCCGGCTTCGCGGACCACGGACGCCCTCTCGGCCGATAAGAAAGTCAGAACACGAGCTCACCCTTGCTCGGTTGCGAGCCCTTCGGCGGCATCACGATTGGTTTTTGCGGCACGACCTCGGCATACCTCGCAGTCGCCGCCCGCAGTTTGGAAGGCCACTCGGGCCGGTTCTTGGTCAACCACTCGTCCGAACGGAATTTGGCGCATGAGAGAGTAGGGTCCACTTCCACCAGGGGCAGGCCTGGGTCACGGCGTTCAACGTCGCCCTCCGATGTCTTGTACCAAATCCACCCAGTCGCTGGCCGTTGGGTCACGTAAGGAGACTGCGGATCCATTCCCATCAGGCGCGCGTTCGTATCCGAGTTGGGCGTGAGTTGGCCCAACGGCATGGCAGAGACGGACGAGGCGCGCTGCCGCTGCATGGTGCCCGTTTCGTCTGCCCGCTTCTCGTCTGCCTCTCGGAGCGCTCGCTCCTCCTCAAGCCGAGCGATGCCATCTTCAACGAACGCCTCCAGTCGGATACACCCAGACTCCCACTGCAAACGGAGAGACTCGAAGGACGTGGCCTGTCAACGAGACGAGGCCACGCGACGAGGCCATCCAAGGAAGCTAAGGGATCGGCGCTTGAGTGCGAGAGTCTCTCTCGAGAGAGTCTCGACCTCACCTGTGTATCCGCATCGGTGCGGCGATCTGCGCCGAAGAGGTGTGCCGCGTACGCCAGATGCAGTTCCGCGTCCTTGCGCGATAACTCCTGTATCAAGGGGAGATCGTCGGGGTTGTTGCTCGAAGGCAGACCCTTGTTCTGGAAGACATATCGCATCTTCTCCACGGCTTCGGGAATCCGATCAGCGCCATAGAGATAGAGCGCACTGTCAGCGGCTGAGGAGAGCCGGTGCACTCGATCTCCAATCATCTTGAACTCATCTTCAGCACGCAACGCATCCTCGGCCGCGCCTGAGAAATCGCCAAGTCGCGAGCGTGCGGCTCCACGTGAGGCGAACAGGAAAGGATTGGTCGACTCTATAGCGTCGAGCTCGTCGAGGCGATCTATAGCGGCCGTGAGGTCAGCCTCAGCAAATTTCCAACGCTCGAGGGCCTCCTGCACGCGCGCGCGCAGCACGAACGTCCGCTGGAGCTCCGCCGGATCAGGATTGGCTCCAGCCTGCTGAACTAGCCTCAGCGACTCAGTGTAGTCCGCAAGCGCGGCATCGAAAAGCTTTTGCCGCTGCCGGACGGTGCCACGCGTCTTGTACAGCGCTGCAAGCTCGTCCGGTGGCTGCTGTGTTCTCTTCCACACTTCAATGCTCTGCGTGAGTAGCGCGTCTGCTGGCTCGTCAAAGCCCTGAGCCGCCATCGTGAACGCTTTCCGCAGGACTGATTGCGCCTCCGCCGATGGCGTCGCGGCAAATGCGGCTGTGCCGCAAAGCAGAGGGTGATTGCTGAGGATGCAGCAGGCTGCAGATGCGCAAAGTGTCGCTCGAGCACTCGCCAGCACGCGCATTTTCAGCTTCGTGGGCTCCAGACCCGCGCCATTTGCGAACCAAAATAGACAAATCGGGTTTCGTCCCAAAACCTCCTCTCTCAGTTCTTTGTCCCGAACGTTTTCGTATTTCGCACAGGTGGCCTCGTGGCTCTCGGGAGTTCACGCGGCCGAAGAGAGTTGGCGAGGCCGCGCGCCTATACTCTCTCTCAGCTCTCTCTCTCACAGCGCTCTCTCTACTGAGGCGACTTGAAATCCTCTCAAGCGGCTCGGTGCGGTCATGCGAAGCATATTATTACTGCAGCTCTTGAGCTCCGCCACGGGGTTCTCAACCGGCGAAGTATATGCCGGCTCTTACACCTGCGGAACTCCGGCGTGGCTCTTTCTGCACATAGACGAAGCTTCAGACGAGCGTGTGAATGCAGTCTTCCACTTCCTGTACCCGTCCTCAACACAGAATGGGGCGTATCAGGTACGCGGCAAATACCGCGACGCGCTCTCGCCCATGCGCCGCGCCGTCCAATTCGAGCCTGGGCATTGGGTGGTGACAGCCGGAAAGGTTGTGCGCGTCGGCCTGCTTGGCATTCTCTCTGAGGATGGGAGTACCTTTGCCGGCGAGGTGCTGCACTCATCGTGTGGAAGCTTTCAATTGGCTCGCATTGGCACCGATGAGCTCATTCCACCGCTGAGCACAGTCAGTCTTGGCGCACTGGCGACGACTGACGCATTACCATTCGTTCTACAGCTCAGTGCTAACGGCGCGCTTGGCATCGCACTGACTGCGGCCGCCGACGTTTCAGACGAAGAAAACGAGGATCATTTGGATCGCAAATGGCGGCCACGGCCACAGGTGCAGATGCTGATCAACGGCGTCGCACTCCTTATCGAAGAGGCACGGCAGCGCCGACGGACGCCAGCGGCGACTCCGACGCCATCAGTGCAGCCATCAGTGCAGCCATCAGCGCAGCCACCGGAGCAGCAGCCAACCACACAGCTCAGGCCCCTCGTTGGCCCAATGCCAGCCGAGGGGGCTACGAATGCCGCTGCTGGAGAGCCGGCGCTGTCGACAGCGGAGGTCGACCAGCTCCTGGCCCTGGAGCCTGTGCTGCGTCGTCTCATTGACACGCGGAGCTTTGATGATGCGTGTACAACGTCGAGACTCGAACTGGCGCAGCACCCCCCACGAAGCTCCCTATGCAATCTTGCCGTGCGCTGGCTACCTGTGCCCTGTCCAGCTCGCGCACTCACCTCCAGCGGATGATCTCGAGTCTCGCCGCTGCAGACAAGCTTTTTGCTGACGTGGGCAGCGCGGCCGTCCAGCGCGCAGCGGCGTGGCGAGTCATGAGCAGCCTCGCGGCAACACAGCAGCTGGCGGGCGGTGCGGATACTAACGATGAGAAGGCGGAGCACGACGCCCTTCGCTCGCTCGGCCTCTTTGTGAGCCAAGTGCCCGCTGCCGGACGTGCCCTCATCGCGGTCTTCAAGGTTGCTGGAGCGGAGCTTGCCATCCTTCGGAAGGCTGAGCAGAAGCATGCAGCCGCGACCGCCGAGGAGGACGCCGATGCTTTGCGGCATGCCCCGGCACAGCTCGCTCAACGGCTTGCTCTCGAGCGCCGGATCCAGATTGCGGAGGAAGAGCTCGATTTTGCCCTGAAGCGATCAGGCTCGGCCGAGGGTGACGCGCGCCTTGCCGCCGCGGAGCGGGCGCACGCCAACGGCAAGAATGCCGAGACCGCCGTGCTGGCCATCACACAACTACTTCCGGGGTGGTCCTGGGCGTGGCGACGATTAGCCACGCTGCGGCGCGAGCGGCCTGGCGGGATCGCAGATGCGCAGGCTGTGGAGTGGCTGCGCCGCGCGACGCAGCTGGCTCCGTACGACGTCTTCGCCTGGGTTGAGCTCGGCGACATGCTCCGCGCTGGCAATGATGCGAAAGGCGCGCTCCATGCGTACAACGAGGCCAGGATCCGCCATCCGACGCTGAAAGCGTTGCGACGGCTGGAGCGCTGGATGGCCACTGTGGAGTCGCAGGTGGTCTCAAGGCATGACCGATCTGCAGGCTGAGCACCTCGGTCCCGTCGAGATCAAGCATGTCGGCTCGGCTACTGTTACTGTACTGTCGCGCCGTCTGCGTCGTGTGAGATGGGATCGTCGGATTCACGTCGGATCGGCGGGCTCCTCTCATGCCGGGCTCTCCGCTCACGAAGCAGGTATTCACCAGTCTCCAGTGTGGTGGTGTCGTGTAACTCGTCCGGGCCACCACCCGAGGCCGGGCGCGCGACGCACTCGAGCGACGCACCAACCGAAAACCGAACCACCATCGCCGATTCGCCGCACGCGCCGGGTCACCTCCCGGAGCGAGAGGCGCGGGGCGTTAGGGAATTTTTATAGGCGTAGCAAGCGGCGGCTTGTAAAGCGGGGGACGGCCGGGACGAGCCGACCGGATGGAACTTGGAAGCGGTTGTAACCGGCAGTACGGCACTGACCCCACGCGACAGTTGCTTCCACCCGGTTCCCGGCGATATCATCCGTATCGTAAAAACCGGCAGACACACGAGAGACGCCATAATTGAGACAGTCGAGCAGTCGAGACACGAGACGAGAGACGCGCGGGAGGGGCTCGCGTTCTTCGGTGTGCTACATGAAGTCCCGGACCGGCGTGGGTAGCAAGCGCTGTTCGACGTCCTCGCCGGCTCGCGCGGCGGTCTTTCGAGTGGTTGAACACGCAAACACCGTTCCGACGCTATACCGACGCGCGAAGAACCGCTGCGGGGCGAGGATTGGGCGAGGAGCCCCCGGAGCCCGCGAGCATCGAACGGCTTTCGTGTGCCCGACATGCAATCCAACCATGCAACAGGCATGTGGCCCGGCAAGTGTAGGCGAGCGCATCAGTTGCCAGTAGTGTACGCACAGCGACTACCACCCTCATGTTGCCAGTGTACGCCACGCGCCGCGATCAGCTGTGCCGTCTCAGGCCCGCGTCGCACCCTCGCACGCTGCGAACAGCACATCGACGAGACGGTATTGGCGCGCCGCGCCGTCCTCGAAGCCAACGACGAGGGCCGCTTCGGCCAACTCGCGAGCACTCGCGCGAGGCTCGTCAGGTTTGGGATCGGGCTTGATGACGGTTAGGGCCGAGATGCCCACAGGCTTGTCGCCCCGCGCAAGCGCCGCCGCCTCGTACTCGGCGTACGATGCCGCCGAAGAGCGCGTGGCGCCGCCGGCAGCGGGCGGCACGGCAGGTGGCACCTTGCTTCCCAAGAGGACGCCGTGCGTGGTGGTGCGGCACAACGCACGGCTCGCACTCGGGCTCGCGAGGCGTGCCGTGTGCGCCGGCAAGATCGTAACCCTCGCGAGCGTGTCACCATGCAGTACATGTACCTCGCCGCGGCTCGTTCCCACCAGCCAGTAGAGTGTCGTTTTTGTGCTCTCCGCAAGACCTCCGCCGCTGCCCCAATGGCCATTGAGCTGCATCTCAGCGGCGGAGGCGGGCGGCGGTGTTGGCCATTCGAGCGGTGCGACGCAGCTGAGATGAGGCGACCGGAAGGTGGCAGTGACCTGCATCGCACCGCCCGCGACGAGCCACATCTGCGCCTGCTCGGCCCACAGGAGGAGCGCGTACTCCTTGTCCTCGCGCGCGATCGTGCACCGCGGGAAGCCATGCACGGGCAGGCGCGGCAGTTTGGACGGGCGCGGCACCGCCATGATGGGGTGGCCGAGAGGGATCAGCTGCACGTTGCGCGGGTCCTGCGGTAGCAGCCTGTCGCCGCGGTTGTGCCGATTCACCTCGTCCACCCAGAACGTGAGGTCGTGGTGGGTTCGATCCTTCTTCTCCTTCTTCTCTGCCTTGAGAGCCGCCTCGTACTGCCTCTGGCCGTCGTCCGATTCGGGGAAGGCCGAGCGCTTGGTCTGAAACTCCTCCGGCTCGCGCGCGCCCGGCGCGATCGCGTATGGGGGCACCTCATAGCAGAGCAGCATGGTGGGTGGCGTGGCCGGCGTGGCCGGCGTCGGGCGCACCGTGTCGCTCGAGCGGCCGCCGCCGCCACGCGCGAGCCCCACGGCGCATGAGTCGTCGGCACTCGCGCCAGAGGCGGGCGGTGAGTCGCTGCCCTGGGTGGGCGTGTTGCCACGCACAGCAGGGAACATGGGGGCGGGTGTCTTGACGACGATGAGCATGCTGCCGTGCGGTGTGAAGAAGACGTGCGTGGGTGGGGGAGGCTGAGCGACAGGTAGCTCCTCGGCGGTCACGGCGTGCAGCCCCGAGATGCAGGGCTGACCGATGACCTGATGCTGCATCTCGATGTGGAAGTTCTTGACGACAATGGTGCCGTCAGTGCAAGCAGTCGCGTACAAGTTGTTGTCGCGTGGGTGGATGGCAGGCACCTGCGAAATATTCTTGAGCACCTCCGGCATGCGCTGTTCGAACTGGCGCTCGATGTTCGTCTGTGACGCAGGGTCGAGACCCTGCTTCTGCGTGATCTTCTCGTGGGGCACCTCGTACAACTTGAGGCTACCCATCACGCACACGATAATCTTGTCCGTGTTGTGCAGCTTGATGAGCGTCGAGCGGAAGACCTTCTCGCCAGGGCCGTGCCCGGCGTGGCCCGGAAGCAGCGGCACAGCCTCATTGCCGTAGACGCACAGGGGCCTGAGCTGCGGGAGCGGCGGGAGCGCCGGGGGCGTGGGCGCTGCTTCGAAGGCGTGCGCGCTCTGAGGGTGGGGCGATGCCAGCACCGGCGAGGGCTGCGGAATCTGCTTCGAGCGCGTGAAGCCAAACATCATACCGTTCGCATGGATGACGAGCAGAGTCTCCTGCGGCGCGCGCGGTAGGCCCGGCCCCACCTTCTTGAGCTGCGGGAAGGCGAGAAGATGCTGCACCGCCGCCCCCTCCTGCTGCGACACCACCGGTCCGCGTCGGGAGATGCCGCCTGGATGGAGCAGGACCGCCACCGGCGCCAACGGCTCAAAGGGCGGCGGCGTACCCCATGCGCCCAAGGCGGTGGAGGGGTCGGCTCCGGCGGCGGCGGCGGCGGCGACAGAAGGCGCGCTGACCATCGGAAGCGGCGTAGGGCGATCGGTTCGGCGCGGCGCGGGCGTGGCGCTAGGCGTCAGAGCCAAGGGCTCCGCATCCTCTTGGAACATCTCCACCTCGTTATCCTCCTGGAACATCTCCACTTCCGCATCCTCCTGGAACATCTCCACCTCGTTATCCTCTTGGAACATCTCCACCTCGTTATCCTCCTCGATGCCGTCCTTGTCCTCCGCGACGGCGTCGTGGTCCGGTTCGCCATCGGGCTCGTGCGCGATCATGGCATCGTTCTCCTCGCCGCTCCCCCCCATTCCGCCCCCCGCCACCCCGTCAGCCCCCGCCACCAAGTCGGCCCCTGCCACCCCATCGGACGCCGCCACCTCCGCTGCGAGGGCCGCGTCTGTCGCCGTCGACGCATCCGCCGCTTGTGCAGCCTCCGCCTCCTTCGCCTCTTTCGCCTCCTTCGCCTCCTCCGCCTCCTCCGCCTCCTCCGCATCCGTCTTCGCCGCTGAGGCCGAGGATACAGAGGCGGCTTGAGCAGCAGTGCCGTCTTCTGCCAGCCGCGGAGCCTTGGGCGCCGGAGCGGCCGCCTGCGCCTGCGCGACGTCCACGGCTGACAGCGCTGCTGCCGCAGTCGAAGCGTCGCATCTATTCTCATTCACAGTCGAAGCGTCGCCGGCCGGTGCCGCCGCTTCCGCTGCTGGCGGCGGTGCGAGCTGCTTTCGCTTCGAGCCCACCACCTCTGCGGCGTCGCTAGTCGCTGTCGCTTCGGGAGCCACCGGGAGACATCCCGCTCGCTGCCGGGACATCTCCGCCTCCAGTGCCACCACCTTAGCCGCCCAAAGAGCCTGTTGCTCCGCCCAAAGCGCCTGTTGCGCCGCGTGCTGCAGGCACGGAATGGAGGAATGGAGGATGGGAGAGGCAAGGCATCAGAGAGGATGGGAGGTAAGGACTACACCGATGGGCATCAGAGCAGGGCAGCGTCGCAGGGCAGTATCGCGGGGCATCAGCGTGGGGCATCGGCGTGGGGCAGGCACGCGGCACGGCGCCGCACCGTGCCTAGGAGGTCTGCCCTGGCGTCGCGCTGTATCGCCTCGAGGAAGAGGGGGCTCGAGTAGCGCGGCAGGTGCATATCAAGTGTGACACCGATCGGCGGCAGCGCCTCGAGGGTCGCCTCTAGGGTCGCCCCTAGGGTCGCCTCTAATGAGCGAAGCACGTGCGGCAGCCAGCTCACTGCATCCTTGCTCTTGTTCATGAAAGTGTTGACGTGATCGAGAGCGCATTGCCATTTCTTCTCGAGGTCGTTTTTTACGTCCGCTTCCATCTCGAAGCGCTTCTCCTCACCAAACTTTTTCTGCACAGCCTGCTTAGCGGCCTCGAGCGCATCGGCGGCCGCGGCTTCGTCCGCAGCGGCCTTCGCATGCACGCACGCGTGCAGGCCTTTGAGGAACGCACGCTCAAGAAGTGCCGTACACACTTCTACGTGCCAAGGCTGCTTGCTGAGCTGGCCATTCCACAGGCCATCGATCCAGTCAAAGGCGTGCAGATACGATGCAGGCTGGTCCTCGCCGAGAAGGGCACGACATTTCGCCTCCGAGAAGCAGCGGAGCTGCTTGCCGAAGGCAACGAGGTAATGCGGAGGCGTGCGATCGTTACCCTGCGCGTCCCTCGACTTGAGGTCTGCCCAGAATGTCAAGTCGCAATCTGAGACTGGCATCTCAGGCTTCCTTGTACTGTGTATGCCTTTACTCGAACTCATGTGCTCACGTGCACGAGACGTCCGACTTCGTCCCGAGCGCGCTTTTCAGCTTGTCGCGGCCTCGCGGGTCATCCATGTGAATTCACAGCCAATCGTTTTCGTTCAGGGGTCATTCACAGAAATTCCTTGGAAGCTGCGTCCCTACGAGGCCGAGCTCGTCCGCGGGTACTCGCGGCGAAAAACTCGATACCAAGGACGTTGCGGAACGCCACGCCAACGTCAGTGAGGGTGGGCTCACTCTCTGTGAGGCCCTGGCGTGCGGACGGGGACGGGTGATTCGCAGTGTCGCCAGTGTAATCGATCGATCCACGCGGCGCTTGCATCTCCCAGCGGACGTCAGTCATTCTTTTTGAAGAGCGATTGCAACGTCGCCTGCGGATGAGAGTCATACGTGCGCTCTCTCTCAGACGTGCCGAGCGCGGTGGGTTCGGCAGCACCGTGCTGAAAGCTGGGCGAGGGCAAGGGGGGCCCAGGTTCAATCTTTTGGCGCTCGCGCACGCGTGCCGAGAGGCGCTTGCGCTCGACATCAAGCACCCGCTCGAAGACTTTTAGCCGCGCCGCGTGCGTCTCCGCCTGCAGCAGCGCCTGGAACTGCAGGCCGTACGGGTCCGACTCGCTCGCCTCGAGCTCCTCGCGGTAGCGGCGCTGGATCGAGCGGATCTCGGAAGTGAGCTCCTCAGGCAGATCCTCGAGGCGCACCTCGCCGCGGCTGTTGACGAGCTTCGAGCGGTCGAAATCGCTTTCCTCTGCGCGCTGCAGAAAGTCGACCACCTTCTTCTGGATCTCCCTCTGCATCTTGTTGCCCACCACCTGCGCACGCTGCTCGAGAAACTGCTGCCACAGCACGATCGTGCCCCAGAGCCCCTTATCCTCCTTGCCTGTGCCGGGGCCAAAGGCGAGCGTACCCTTGACTGCCTCAGTGAAGCGCGGCTCCTCCTTGAGCTCGGCCTGCATGTCCACGAGATTCTCAAACATCTTGAGGAGCTCGGCTTCGGCATTCGCGGTCGCCGCGTTACCCGCCGCGTCCGAATCCCGCAGCTCGGTCACCTCCGCACGTAGGTATGACTTGCGCGTCGCTGCCACCGATGGGTTGAGCACCTTGTTGAGCTGCGCACGCCCGATGACCGAGTGCGAGCCGATGTACTTGACGCGATCCTGCGTCTGCTCGGAGACCTCCTTGAGCTCGTCGAGATAGAAAATCACGCCCACCTCGGCCATGCGACCCGTCTCCGAGTCCACGTTGCACACCATGAAGCGGCGAGCTCCAGAGAAGAGGATGTCGTTGTACATGGCGCGATACCGCGGCTCAAAGATGTTGAGCACGGGCGAGGTGTATGGCAGGTAGGTGACACCGAGGGGAAAGAGCGGCATCACCATCGCGCCCGCACTAGGAGCAGACTCTGGGTCTGTTGGGTCCAGGGGCGCAAGCCACCTCACCTCACTGGTGCCGACTCCATCGGCAGACAGCAGCGGCACAACTGCCCGACGGCAGGCCGAGTGAGCACGCGAACCGCGAAGCAACGAGCTCGGACCGAATCCCAAAGCGCCAGCAAGCAGCGCCAACACCAAGAGCACCGATCTCGGCATCTCGCACGAATCGTTAGGTTAGTTCGACGAAAGTTACCAGTTTTGCGAAAAACTTGTACGTACGTTGGCCATGGGAGGCCAGCGCACAGGGACGTTTACTTCCGCAGGAGGCCCACACGTTAATACAACAGTGGACCAGAATGTTAGCGGAGCGGTGCGTTGCGCCCTGCCAAGGGGGGTTCAATGCCGCCCGATGTGGTCGCCCGCCTCGTTAGGTACGGTCTAGGTACGGTCCGGTGAGACAAAAGAAAACTTTTCTAGCGACGCGTTGCGTTTCGTCCAGAACCTTCCAAACACGGCGGGGCGAAACGGCGCATAGGGGCGGACTCTTTGTGCGCGATCCAAAGCGCGAAAACATTGCGTAGGCCTCTCAGTATTTGGGCTTCAAGCCTGCGGTGATGATGAGCCTCAAGCCCGCGTCAATGCTGGAGCCATATCTATGCAACTTCATGCCACCTTCGAATACAAGCAAAACTCGGGAGTTGACACTTGAAGAGGAGGCCTCCACGGACCACCTATCAGAGCGGTTGCAGGATCTGTGGCAAAAAGCAGATGCCAAGCGGCGCTACTGCCAGTTCCTCGCGCGTCGCCGGCGTGAAGAGCAGGCGGACGAATTCCGGCTCATGATGCTTGGCATAAAACCCCCCTCACCAGCAACGTACGATGACATCGCGCGTAACGGCTGGAATCCCAGGGAGGCGAGTCCGGACAAGAAGTCGCTGCTCGTCGAGACGCAACGCGCACGGCAAGCGCTCAAGGATGCGACCGCGCAGGCGAAGGCGCAAGAGAAGGAGCGTATTCGCCGGGAGAACGCGGCGCTTCAGCATCGCATCAAGCACATGAAAGCAGCAACTGACAACGATGTGCGGGACGACGAGGCAGGCGCTGCTCGGCGCCGAGCAGCTGCAGAGTCGCGAGCGCGCAAGGCGCGAGAACGCGAAGATTTGGCGCGCCGGAACGCGGAGCATCGGCGGCGATTGGCAAACACGGATGCGCGAACGGACGATGACATCACCGACGACGTGGGTCCTGATGGCGTCATTGGCGCGGGCCGTGACGAAGCTGCCGCCGCTTCGAAGGCGCGCAAGGCAGCTGAGGCCAAACAGCTCGCCGAAGAAAACGCCGTGTTTTATCAACGAGTCAGGAGCACGGGGGCGCGAGTGGACGATGATATCACCGACGACGTGGGGCCTGATGGAATTTTTGGTGCGGGGCGTGCCGAAGCTGCCGCTGCTTCGAGGGCACGCAAGGAAGCGGACTCCCAACGGCTCGCCGCGGAAAACGCCGCGTTCCGGCAACGGGTCAGTGCCACGGGCGCGGCAACGGACAATGACGTCACAGATGACGTCGGGCCCGATGGTGTGGTTGGCGCGGGACGCGCCGAGGCAGCGTCCGCCTCGAGGGCACGCAAGTCGGCAAGCGCCCGCATCCTCGCAGAGGAGAACTCGCAACACAAAGCTCGGATCAACCGGTTTGCGTCCAAGTCCGCACGAGGGTCGCCGCGCGGCCCACCCGTATCCATCTAAGCGCCGGCCTTGCGCTGGCCTAGGTACCTGATCAGCACCGCTGGCCGTGGGACGAGCGACCAAGGTCTCTCACCCTTTCCGCACATGTACGAGACCTGAGGCATGGATAGGAGTCTAGGGGTGGGCGGCGCATCTCGCTCTCGCCTCGACGACTACTCGACGACGGCTGCAATCAATGCTGTTATATATTGATTTGATGGAAGATGAAGGGATGTGAACATGGTGTTTCGCTATTTCCTGATTTGGTAGCCCACCGTGTAGCGTCGGGCCGTGTTCCAACGTCCGCCTATCGCCATGGCGCTGCTCACGGCAGCCAACCTGTCCAGGCTCGACAGATTGACAAAGAGTGATCGCGTGTCGCTGCTGATGGAGGAGTCGTCCAAGCTCATCGACAAGGGCGAGGACGCAAGCCATTTGCTTTCCCGCCTTCAGGCCGAAGTTGAGGCTTCATCTTCTGCACGCCCGCGAACAGGCCAGTCGGCCATGGGCCCGCGACCTGTAACAGCTACCACTGAGTACTCGATTGCTGGCTCACTCGGCCAGCACATTAGCGAGTCACTTCTCAGCGCCAAGATGGAGCGTGAGCAGCGGCAGCAACAGCAGAGGCCTCCATCGACTGCCGCTTCAAAGCGGTCCACGAGGTCTGTGCGGCCGCCGACGGCCAAGGAGCTGATGGCATCGTCGGCCCCGCTTGCCGAAGAGCTCGAAGTTCAACTTCGAGAGCGGCTGAGCACCGCAAGCTCGCGTCGACCGGTGACTGGCCAATCGCAAGCGAGCCGCCCGGCGACTGGCATGGATGCCTCACGAGCGCATGCGGCTGCCAACATTTTGGAGTGCAAACCTGTGCTCGACCCGTACGAGCTAGTCTCCGATGAGATGAAGGAGAAGTTTCGCAAGGAGTATCGCGCAATGCAGGAGGAGCGGCGGCAGATGGCCGAGGCTGAGGCGAGGCAGCGCGCGCTCGAGGAGCAGGCGGCGGCCTCCGAGTCCGAGTCCGAGCGGCCCCCGCCGACCCCGCAGCCGAGAGCCGCGCCGCTCGCCGATGTGGGCAACGCTGACGCCCTGAAGCGGCAGCAGCAGCTCTTGCTGCTGCAGCTGGCCAAGCGCCAGACGAGCCGCTCGGGCGGTGCCAACGAGTCAGTCTCACTCAGCCTGCTGCAGACAGGTGGCTGCGGTGTTGTTACCGAGAGGTCAAAGCAGGGACGCAAGCACGTTGCTTCGCGCGCGGCCGCGAGCACGATCGGCTCTCTGTTGAGCGGCACTGACGAGTGAAAGGTGAGGCAGATGATGTGGGCATCACAGCTGGGCCGTGTGAGTGGGGAGGTGTGAGTTGATGCATCGGGGTTCGCGCGGCTTGGTTGCGGAACGCGGATGTCGTGTGCGCCGGGCGTGGGGTATTTTCGGTTCGCGAGGCGGCGGGCGAGCCGTTTGTTCGGTTTCAGTTCGGTTCGGCGCGGGGGCGCGGCGGCCCGGGCGGGAGTCCCGCGCGCTCCGGGGGACGTGGTCGCGTACACGTCGCGTACAGGTACACGCGGGGGCGGACGGTGCGACCGACCGCGCACGCGGACCGATCGGCGAACAAAGGACATCCTGGAGTAACATAGGAGCAGATGGCTGCCTCAGCGGGCCCCCGCACCGAGGGCCCGGAGGCAGCGCGCGAATCGCACGGTTCGAAAGAGAAAGTTCCGGACGGAGTGCGTGCGCGGTGCGAACAGCACTAGTGTCGAATTCTAAACATTGGCTGTGAACACTCCGCACTGAGGTTACAGGTTACACGTACCTTATAGCGTTAAGCGTTAAGGGTTAGCTGAGTGCTGAGCCTGAGGCCTGAGGGGTTCTAACACACTAGGGGTGATTCTGCCCGCTCCCTGCGCTGCCGCATATCGTTCGAGGTACTAGCAGGTGGCGCACCAGGTGAAGCACGACCGGAGTTGAACTCGCTCTTTTGAGTGCGAGTCCTGAGCGTCAGCTGCATCAGCAAGCGTAGCGGCCACGTGAGGGCCTGCCTCAATCTTCTTCGGCGCGATGGGAGACTGGTCTCAAGCTCTGCGACCCGGCGGCGCAGCATCGTAATCTCGGCCAATGCAATGGTTGGCGCGTGCGTCTTGCGCAGCGCGTGGCCTCGCGTGTGCGCCTGAATCTTCATGGCGGCGTCCGCGTGCGCATCGCTCAGGACGGGGTCGTTGACGCAGAAGAGCAGTGGCGGCCCATCGTCCATCCGGTAGGCAAACGCACCGTACTTCGCACCGTACTTCCTTCGGAAGGATTGGGTCTCAGGTTGGGTTTCGGGCGCGTAGTCCAACGCCTCCCCAGGCACGAGCCAGCAAAACTGCTCGGCTCCTGCACGCAGCAGCGACGGCAGCGTCACGTCCTGCATGCGGCTATGCAGCGGTTCGATGGTGTCGCGGCTGAGCTTCTCTGCCCGCCCGAAAGTCAGCGCACCGCCTGTGGGCGCACCGAGCGTTTGTAATGCCACAGCTGCGCCCTGGTCATCTAAAAGCACGAATCCGCCGTACGCGGTGAAGCGGAGCGCGGGGTTCACTGTTAAGCCAAGGAAAGCGAGTGCCGTCTGCGGCTGCTCGCTCAGCTGGCGCATGCCCTCGAGCGGGTAGGCCCAGCACAAGGAGCACGCTTGCTTCGGTGCGGAAGGCCATCCCCTGGGCAGCGGCGTTACCGGGCTGCACCTGCCCGTGTTGGCGAAGCTGAACCCCGTGTGAGCAAGCATCTCGAGCGCGCCTGCGAGATCAAGCGTGTAGGCCTGCTCCTTCGTGTCGAGCTTCAGGCTCAGGTTGTGGCACAGCTCGAGGCCGAGCGGCCCGAGGCTCTCCGGGAAGGCGAGCCGAGATTCGAGCCGAGATTCGAGCCGAGATTCGGACGACACCTGCGCACCCGTCGGCCCGCTGTTCCACAGGTCCGACTCAAGCAGCTTGTCGCCGCAGCACGTGTGACTGGTGACGAGGCGCACGCCGTGGCTCTGCAGCTTGTTGAGCACCTCTCTCGGCGCGGTGAGGAAGCCCGTGCCGTGCTGTCCGATGCCCGCGAGGTGTGCGGCCCGTGCGCAGTCGAGCACCAAGTAAACCTCGGCGAACCCAGCGGCCACACCGTTGATGCATGTGTCGAGGACGCAGAAATCGAGAGCGAGGCCGCACACAAAGAGGCGCTTCTTGTCAGCGAGCGCCTCCCGCAAGGAGCGACGCGAGCGCTCCTTGCCGTCGTTGTTGGTCATCGCGAGCAGATCGGGCGGCGCGTTCATGTCAGGCGGCACGCCTCGTGCCTTGGCGGCGTGCAGGGCTGACTGCTTCAGCACGATGCAGCCTGTAAACGGGCACGCGTGGCAGCCACTGGGGCATGCTCGACGGCGCGCCTCGACGCCCGGGTTGCGAATGAAGACCCGCCCGGGGCCGCCGGTCTCGTATGGGAACGCTCCGAAGCTGTCAACGTCCTCATGGAAGGCCTTGAAGGCGATCATCACATCGTCGGGCCGTCGCCTCCACGCATCGCTGAGCGCGAGCGCGATTGGGGGCAGCAGCTCAGCGCCCGCGGTGCCTTGCACGCAGTGCGGGGGAAATGGGCCGCCCTCGGTGTTGAAGGAGGCGTGATCGTACGGATGGTAGTCCCGCGTGGCAACTATCGTGGCACCGCAGGCAGTTGCAGCAGCGATGAGAGAGCATATGGTCGGCACGATCAGGTCGCCCTCTGGCACGCCGAAGCGCCCGCCGTGCGGATTGGTTGTCGGATCGCATGGCACGAAGTCGGCTTGCATGTCGATCACCACCAGAGCGTCGTCTGGCCCAATGGACTCGCAAGAGCAGTCCACTACGGGAGGCTCATCGCCAAGCAATCGCAGCCACTCTTCGAAGAGCAAGTTCTCGCGTGTCGGCACGGTGCCGCGTGGCAGGCTGAGCGGGTTGCCGCCCCTTTTTGACTGCGTCCTCAAATCGTCACACGAGCCGCACACGGATGACTCCGGACGTGCCAGTCGAGACGCCATGGCTGGTCCCCAAAAGAGAGTGCCGGTACGTTTCGTCAATCTAAGTCCATCGCAATGTTCTCTTCTCGAGCTGGAAACGGTTCACAGACCGTACTTCTGGAGTACATCTGGCGCTGGCCTTGGTGACGAGCCGCTGCTTGCTTGCGCGCGCTCGGGTCTCGAGAGAACATGGCCGCCACGTCTTCCTCCAGACCGGCGCTCGAAGCTGAGGCGCCGCTCTCATTTGACACGTCCGAGGACGTCGAGATTGTCCCCACATTCGACGCGATGGGCTTCAAAGAAGAGCTCCTCCGCGGTATCTACGCTTACGGCTTCGAGAAGCCCTCGGCCATTCAGCAGCGCGCAATCATGCCAATTCTAAAAGGACGCGATACGATCGCGCAGGCACAGTCAGGGACGGGCAAGACGACCATCTTCTGCGCCGGTATTTTGCAATGCCTCGACACCTCGTTGCGTGAGACGCAAGCGCTCGCGCTCGCACCCACACGCGAGCTGGCGGAGCAGACGCAAAAGGTAATCCTGGCGCTCGGCGACTACATGAGCGTGCAGTGCCACGCCTGCATCGGCGGAAAGAACATAGGCGAGGACATGCGTCGGCTCGACGCGGGCGTGCACGCCATCTCGGGCACTCCTGGCCGCGTCTTCGACATGATCAAACGGGGCAACCTTCGCACGCGCGCAATCAAGATGCTCGTGCTCGACGAGGCTGACGAGATGCTCTCCCAGGGATTCAAGGAGCAGATCTACGATATCTACCGGTATCTTCCGCCCGCATGCCAGGTCGTCCTCATTTCGGCCACGCTTCCAACCGAGATCCTCGAGATGACGCGCAAGTTCATGACCGACCCTGTGCGCATCCTCGTCAAGCGCGACGAGCTGACACTAGAGGGCATCAAGCAGTTCTTTGTCGCGGTTGAGCGCGAGGAGTGGAAGTTCGACACGCTGTGCGATCTGTACGATACGCTCACCATCACGCAGGCCGTCATTTTCTGCAATACGAAGAAGAAGGTCGACTGGCTCACGAATAAGATGCGTCAAGCCAACTTCACCGTCTCGGCCATGCACGGCGACATGCCACAGAAGGAGCGTGACGCAATCATGGCCGAATTTCGCGCGGGGGACTCACGCGTTCTCATCGCCACCGACATCTGGGGGCGCGGAATCGACGTGCAGCAGGTCTCGCTCGTCATCTGCTATGACCTGCCCAACAACCGTGAGCTCTACATCCACCGCATCGGCCGCTCGGGACGCTTTGGCCGCAAGGGTGTGGCGATCAACTTCGTCAAGTCGGACGACATCCGCATCCTGCGCGACATCGAGCAGTACTACTCCACGCAGATCGACGAGATGCCCATGAACGTCGCCGATCTGGTCTAGTATCCATAGAGACGAGTACGGAGCCTCCATATTAGAGACGGTAGAGATGAGAGCGCCCGAGGAATTGCGCTCCTCTGTCCCGCTCCCCAGCTTTCAGACACGTGACAGTGCGGTCTCACGGTCCGAGGCTCTGTGCCCGCCATGATGCAAGGTGAAGGTCGGGTTGTACATAAAAGTCAAGTGACTTGACCTGATTTGACTACATAAAATTTTCGTTTCATTCACAGCCCAAATCGCAAAAGGGAGTAATGCGTGACGTCCAGGAGTGTGCTGCTGACGCAGAGACCTTCAACGCGCGATGGGCAACAAAATTTCTTCGGCCGTGGGCATGAAGAGAAGGGAGGATGTTTCGGTGATCGACAAGCTCACGGAGGCGCAGCTGGACGAGTTCCGCGAGGCTTTCAACTCATTCGACAAGGTGTGTGCGGGGTGCGGGCTGCTGCTGTCGACGTCGCATTGGGAAGAGAGGACTCACTGTCCGCGCGGCCTGCGTCTAGCATGCATCCGTGCTCTGGTCGTCATTTGGCCGCCTCGCTCACACGCCGCGCACGCTCGCTCAGGATGGAGGAGGATCCATCGATGCCAGAGAGCTGAAGGACCTGATGGCGTCGGTTGGGCAGAACCCGACCGATGAGGAGCTCGAGGAGATGATCCGGATCGCGGATGCTGATGGCACAGGGGATATCGACTTTGCCGAGTTTGTCACGCTGATGGCGCACAAAATGGCCGACGAGAAGTCGGAGGAGACGCTCAGGGCGGCCTTCTCTGTCTTCGACACTTCCGGGGACGGCTTCATCAACGCCGAGGAGATGCGCCGCATCATGATTAACGTGGGTGAGCCGGTGACGCTCGAGGACGTTGAGCAGGTGATCAGGAAAGTGGATAAGAATGGTGACGGCGCGATCGACTACGACGAATTCACAAAGGTGACGCCGCACCCCAAGCACAAGCCTCCTCCCGCCGCAGAGAGTCCTTGGAGCTCCTTCATGCGCCGGCGTTGCTCCTGTCCGCCGGCGCGACGTTGCCGACGCCGCCGACTCGTGCGGCTGTGCTCGCCTCACAGGTCATCATGGACGAGGCACCATCAAGTCTTGCAGCCAAAAACCCATAATTTGGATGGAGGCGCCGGCGCCTCGCGCACTCTCAGAACTCTCGTAGCGCTCAGCCTGCTCGAACAACTCGAAGGTTGTCAAAACCATTTCCAACAATTTATATACATTGTATCTAACCGCCGCATGAGGCATGCACCGCGCACCGGACACGGGACAGGAGGGAGTTACGGCCAGAGTTTGGAGGCCAGAGGCCGGTACCTAGTTTTGGGGCCTTTCTCTTCACAGTGACTCGACGACGGGCGCACGCTCGCTTCCTCGAAAGCGCGCGCGGCATCCGACAGAGCAGTATCCAGAACACGCCCTCCTCCTCGAATCATGGCCTCCGCTTCCGATAAAAAACCGGTGATTGCCAAATGCTCGTTGACCTACTCATATCCCAGGGCTGCGCGTGTGCCCGCCAGATCGCGCAGGGCGTCGTCGTCCCTTGCCCCCTATTCTGCCGCATGCAAACCGCGAGTGGCCACCTGCTCGGCGCGCATCACGCGCGCGTGCACCGATCGGTCTCTCACCGCCCCAATCTATCCCCCTCCCCCCCCGCGCGCGCGAAGGCGAAGAAGAAGAACCCCAACCGCCTGCTTGTGGACGAGGCATCCAACGACGACAACTCCGTGGTCGCCCTCTCGCTCGCCACCATGGAGGAGCTGCAGCTGTTCCGTGGTGACACCGTGCTGCTCAAGGGCAAACGCCGCAAGGACACCGTGTGCATCGTGCTTGCCGATGGTGCGCGCCCGCCCTCGCCGCATGGGCGTGCTTTGCTGCTGCTGGCGCGGCCCCTGACCGCCTCACGCGCTCCCCACGGTGCCCGACTCCTTGCACAGACACCTGCGAGCCGGGCAAGATTCGCATGAATAAGACCATCCGGAAGAACCTCAAGGTCCGTCTCGGCGACGTCGTCTCGGTGCACCAGTGCCCCGACGTCAAGTATGGCAAGCGCGTGCACATCCTCCCGATCGACGACACCATCGAGGGCATCACCGGCAATCTCTTCGACGTCTTCCTCAAGCCGTACTTCATGGAGGCGTACCGGCCCGTGCGCAAGGGCGACCTCTTCCTCGTGCGCGGCGGTATGCGCGCTGTCGAGTTCAAGGTCGTCGAGACGGATCCCGAGGACTACTGCATCGTCGCGCCCGACACGGTCATCCACTGCGAGGGCGACCCGGTGAAGCGTGAGGACGAGGAGTCGAAGGACGACGTGGGCTACGACGACATCGGCGGCGTGCGCAAGCAGCTCGCCAACATCCGCGAGCTCGTCGAGCTGCCGCTCCGCCACCCGCAGCTGTTCAAGTCCATCGGTGTCAAGCCGCCGCGTGGCATCCTCATGTTCGGCCCGCCGGGATCGGGCAAGACGCTCATCGCACGCGCGGTCGCCAACGAGACCGGCGCCTTCTTCTTCCTCATCAACGGCCCCGAGATCATGTCGAAGCTCGCGGGCGAGTCGGAGTCCAACCTGCGCAAGGCCTTTGAGGAGGCCGAGAAGAATTCGCCGGCCATCATCTTCATCGACGAGATTGACTCGATTGCCCCCAAGCGCGAGAAGACGCAGGGCGAGGTGGAGCGCCGCATCGTTTCGCAGTTGCTCACACTCATGGATGGCCTCAAGGCGCGCGCGCACGTCGTCGTCATCGGCGCGACCAATCGGCCCAACTCGATCGACCCCGCGCTCCGCCGCTTCGGCCGTTTTGATCGTGAGGTTGACATTGGCGTGCCGGATGAGAACGGGCGCTTGGAGGTGATGCGCATCCACACGAAGAACATGAAGCTGACCGAGGACGTTGACCTCGAGCAGCTCGCCAAGGAGACGCACGGCTACGTCGGCGCCGACCTCGCCGCGCTGTGCACCGAGGCCGCCATGCAGTGCATCCGCGAGAAGATGGACGTCATCGACCTTGACGACGATGAGATCGACGCGGAGGTGCTCGACTCGATGGCAGTGTCGCAGGACCACTTCCGCACCGCTCTCGGCATCTCCAACCCGTCGGCTCTGCGCGAGACTGCTGTCGAGGTGCCGAACGTTACGTGGGACGACATCGGCGGCCTCGAAGGCGTCAAGCGCGAGCTGCAGGAGGTGGTGCAGTACCCGGTCGAGTTCCCGGAAAAGTTCGAAAAGTTTGGCATGCAGCCGTCCAAGGGCGTACTCTTCTATGGGCCTCCCGGTTGCGGCAAGACGCTGCTGGCCAAGGCCATTGCCAATGAGTGCCAAGCCAACTTCATTTCGATCAAGGGCCCCGAGCTTCTCACCATGTGGTTCGGCGAGTCCGAGTCGAATGTGCGCGAGCTCTTCGACAAGGCTCGTGGCGCGGCACCTTGCGTGCTCTTTTTCGACGAGCTTGACTCGATCGCACGTGCGCGCGGCTCGTCGGGCGGCGACGCGGGCGGCGCAGGCGATCGCGTGATCAACCAGATCCTGACCGAGATGGACGGCATGGGTGCCAAGAAGTCGGTCTTCATCATCGGCGCGACCAACCGCCCCGACATCATCGACCCGGCTGTGCTGCGCCCGGGCCGTCTCGACCAGCTCATCTACATCCCGCTGCCCGATGAGGGTTCGCGCGTCAACATCCTCAAGTCGGTGCTGCGCAAGTCGCCAGTTGCGTCCGACGTCGACATCCCATTCCTCGCTCGCACGCTGCACGGTTTCTCAGGCGCAGATCTCACCGAGATCTGCCAACGCGCTGCTAAGATGGCCATCCGCGAGTCGATCGAGAAGGAGATCGAGATGGAGAAGGAGCGCGCGGCCTCGGGCGCGGATGGCATGGACGCCGACGTCGTAGACCCGGTGCCGGAGATCACCAAGTTCCACTTTGAGGAGTCGATGAAGCATGCGCGCCGCTCGGTTTCCGACAACGACATCCGCAAGTACGAGATGTTCAGCCAAACGCTGCAGCAGTCGCGGGGCTTCGGTGGCGAATTCAAATTCCCCGAGGGGGGCGTCGGGGGTGGCGTTGCGCCTGCGGCAGCCCACGGTGGCGCGGCGTTCGCCGCAAATGCTGCGCCAGCCAGCGCCGATGACGACGATGATCTTTACAAGTTCGTGCGTTCGAAGCTCGAACGCGCACTCGCTCCTTCAAAGCCCTCTCCTTGCCTCGTCGCTGACTTGCATATGGTTTCGACTGCTTCTCTCTGCGCAGCTGATGGCCACTCCGTTGATTTGCCCGGTGCCGTGGCGCGGCTGCTTGACCTGTCACTGGCGGGACTTAAGGGGCGTTGGACGTGGACGCGAGTCGCTCATGTGTGAATCGAATTCGGACAGGTGCACAGGGGTGTTTGTGCGCGGCACCCACAGCCCGGCGTCTGTCACACGCACAGGGCGGCCATGTCACCAGTGCACAGCTATACCCGTAGCTCGTTTCTTGATCTTGTCATCTCCCGGGTGCGGGCGTTTGCGCGGATCGGCCCGCGGGCGGGCGTCGGTGCCGCGGCGCGGGCCCGCACCCGCCTCACCCGGGGCCGGGTGCGGGTCCGCGGCTGGTGCGCGTCCACACCGTGTGATTACAAAAATACGGTATACGCGAGACACCGACCCGACGAGGCGACGTCGGCCGCGCCGCCCGAGCGCCCGACCCGCCACCCCGACCGCACCCCCGACCGCACCCGCCTCACACCACCCCGCCGCCCGGCTTCGTCGGACGTGGTCGGCCGCCACGCGCACGGTGGGCTCACTCAGGCGCTTCTCGCGCGGGTGCTATCGCGCACATCCACGTGCGCTCACGGCGAGAGGTTGATCGTAGCACCGAATTTTGGCTCGCCCGAGACCGTATTCACCTCGGTCGTCAGCTGCACAGTCGATTTCTCGCCTGCGACCTCGAGCGCGAGCGCAAGCACGCCGGTCGTCGACCACTTGCCGCGCAGCCGCGTGTGGTCGGTCACCTGGCGCGTGCCACCGACCGTCATCACGCCCTCCGTTTTAGGCTCCCACTCGAGGCTCGCCAAGAGCGAATGCTGCGAAGACATCTTGTGCGAAAACGTCAGGCTCGTGGTTTGCTGGGGCTCGTCGAGTGGTGAGCCGTCGGGATGCACAAAAGGCTTTGTGCACGCGAGCGTCACGGCGGACGCACTCACCAGCTGCTCACCGTCGAGCTCTTGATGGCCCCACTCGAGCGCAGCCTTAATGCCACCGCGCAGGCCGAGCATGGACCAGCTGTGTACGCCGAACATCAGCATGGACGTCGAGGTCTCCGTCTGGCCAAGTGGCATGCCGCTGATGAGCTCGATGCTGGATTGCAACCCGTTTGTGGACCCTACCAGAGCACCTAACGGCGTTCCCACGATGCCCTGGAGCTCGCCGCCGACAGGCTGGCCGGCGGAGGAGAATAGAAACTTCGTGTTGAATTGAAGCATCCCGTAGAGCAGCGTGAAGTTCTCGAAGGATGCCTGCAGCATGCCGTTGGACATGAGCTCCGCCTTCAGGGCACCAAAAGGGGTGAAGTACTGCGTACCCACCTGCGCATGCGTATGGTCGCCGCTCATCATCCCCAGGCCCGACGTCACGACGCCGTCGAGCGGCTGTGAAGTGATGGTGAAAAGCGAGTGCGGCCTCAGCGAGTGCATCAGTTCAGCAAAGTCGCCTCCAAACATTTGCAGCGCTGCGAAGCCCGTCTCGTTGGCGGGCGGCAGACCTGGAGGCAGTGGCGGCTCTGCAGCGGGTGTGGCCTCCGGCGGTGCGGCGGCCGCCGGCGCGGTCACCAATGCGGCCGCAGGCGCTGGTACATATGCCATGGCGTCGGCCAGAGACGCGTGCCCTTTTGTGGAGGGGCACCCAAACTTGTGCACCAAACATGCAAACCGTTAACGCGATTCGCGCATTTCACATGGGTTTTTCGCACGAAGACTCGGGTTTCGTCACATTCGTCCCCTGGGCACGCGATGTTGCCGCAGAGCTCGTTGCTCGCCGTCGTCTGCTTGTACACGGCGCTAATCGCTTTCAAGCCGTCCGAGCCCTTCCTCTTTGTTTTCTTCGAGTGCATCAAGGGTATCCCTGCGGAAGCTATCAACGCCAACATTTTCCCCGTGTGGAGTTACGCGTATCTCGCGCTGCTGCCGCCTCTGGCCGCGCTAGCAGAGCTCGTCGGTCATCGGCACGTCGTGCTGCTCGGAGCGATCGGACGGCTTCTGACGATCATCATCATGCTCGTGCCCTTTTCAACGTGCTCTGTCGAGTGGATGCAAGTCTCGCAGGTGTCCATTGCTGTAGGCTTTGCTGCGCACCCAGCCTTGAGTGCGATCATGTACAGGGGGTTGCCGCGCGTGTCGTACGTGCGAGCGGCCGGCCTGGTCGCATGCGTCGGCGTGGTTGCTGAGACAAGCGCGAGCTTGCTGGGGCAATTACTGATTTCACGGCAAGTGCCCCTCGATCTGCTCTTCCTTCTCTCTTTTGTGTTCACCGGCGCCGCTGTCCTTGCGGTCTTCCTGCTTCCCGCACGCCAAACAATGATCGCCAAGGACGCACTGCTCGCTCCATGCAGCGTGGCGGCAAGAGTCGACTGGAGCGTTGGGATCAACGTGTCGCGGTCCGCCGCGGGAGGGTGCTCAAGCAGCGACGACTCTGCTCCGGCTGCTGTGAATGGCCGCCCGATGGCCACCACACCCATCTCAGGGAGCATCCTAGGGAGCGCACGTGCCGATGTTGCGGCGGCGCAGCTCGCCGCTGAGCATCCTTCGCGCAGTGTGGGTGCCAACCCGAGCTCGGCCGCTGGGCTGGTAGCGTCTGACGGCGCTCTCGAGACTGGCGCCACCGCCTCGTCCCCGCTCCTAGCCACGAGCTCGCAGGCTCGGCTCGTGTGCACGGACACGGCGCACGTGCTGCGCCACTCAGGAGCCGTCTACTACTACGCCTGGATTGCAGTCGCGACGGCGGTGCACCACCTCGTGGTCACGTACTGGCAGTCGGGCATCCCACTGCCGCCGCACCCGGTCGGCACCCCATCGCCGCCGCCGCATTCCCTGTCTTTTCCAAGGGCAAACGTGAACCACGTGAACGTGAACCACGTGAACGTGAACGTGCCGACCTGTCCTCTGCCAGACGGCCCGTCCGCGCACTGCGACCATGTTGGCCGCGAGTCCATCAACGGTTACATCCAAGCGTTGGCGAGCCTGCTCGGTGGTTTGGCTGCCTTGCTGCCCCCACTCCTTGAGCGACTCAGCAGCGACTCAGTCTTCCACAGCACGCGCGAGAGCCTTATAGTCGGCAGCCCGCTGGTGCTCGCGGCACTGCTCTACACGATGACCATTGCCGAGACCGAGCAGCTGTACGCGCTCGGGTACGTCAGCTTCCACGTCGGCTTTGAAATGATGCGCGTGCTTTGCGAAGCGGAGGGCGCGCGCTGCATCGCGGCTACAAGTTGCCAGGGTCAGCCGCGCTTCGCAGCTGTGAGTGGTCTGAACACGACCATTACGCTCGTGCTCCAGGTGCTGCTCCAGATGTTCTTCACATTCCCTCGCGATTTTCAAGTGCTCGCATCTATCCTCTTCGGCCTGTTTGTCGCGTACGTAGCGGCAGCAGCGCTGCGCGTGCTGCTTGCGCACCGCAACTCCTCGGCGAGTGCAGGCGGCAGCTGTAGCAACGCCGTCCATGCATGCGATGTTCGTGGCGGCAGCGCAGCCGACGCGGACGATGGTCGGCCGTACATGCAGCATCGCGAGTGAACATCGTGTGTATTTTCAAATTTTGTCGCTCTGTCCCGCTCTACGCGTCAAATCTGTAATCTCGTCGCCAAATCTCGTCCAGTGGGTCGCCTAATCTCGTCGTATCTCGCCAATCGCCAATCGCCTCCAAGCATCGAGAAACCAAGCATCGCCACAATCGCCGATGCAAGGAAGAAGGAACCAAGCATAAACCAAGCACAGCTCACGTCATAGCACATAGGGACATAGCCACGTCCCACGTCAAGGACGTCCAACTCCAAGCAGCCACGCCCGTGGATGAACTCTCGATTATGCAAATCCCTGAAGCAAAGCTGCTTGCACTTCACGGATTAGCGACGCGCGCGGCGCGCGCCGAGCTCCGACGTCACGTACAGTACCCTCGTGCTCGAGGGGACCGAGCGCGTTGTGTTGAACAGCAGCCGCTTCGTAAATATTTAATGGTGAGCCAACGGGCCGATAGCGCCGAACTCGCGTCGCTGCCGGCACTCTCCGGGCTCACCAGCTTTGGACCGGCCTGCTCACCAATCGCCCGCTTCACTCGCTTGCTGTGCCTTGCAGAAGCGACTCTTCTCCCTTGAGGCGCAAACCCATGGCAAGGGGCAAGTCATCTGTGCATGGCACCCGCAGGGCATCTTCCTGGCTACTTGTGGTGCGAACAAGATTGTCAACGTCTTCAATCGGCAGGGCGGGCCGCACGCAGAAATCCCGCTTGAAGGCGCTGGCCAATGCCTTCAGCTGGAGTGGGACGTTGAGGGCGAGAAGCTTGCCATCCTGCAGCAGAACTCTGCGATAATTCGGCTGTGGGACGCCAACATGAACACCGAGTCGTCGGTCGATACGAATGCACGTATTGACAAAGGCGAGGTCTTGACATTTATCAAGTGGGCGGCGAATGCACCGCTGCTTGCCATCGGCAATCAGAAGGGCACTCTCTGCTTGTATGACAAGCGCACGTTGAAGAAGCAATCGCTGCTGGGCAAGCACACCAAGCGCATTACGTCCGGCGCTTGGAATGAGCGTGATGAGCTCATACTCGCATCGGAGGACAAGCAGCTCACGCTCTCCGACCAAGCCGGATTGACGCTCATGCAGCAGGCGGTGCGCGGGGATCCGTCGGAGCTGCGAATCGCCGGGTCGTTCATCTCGACCATCATTAGCCGCGTGACGCTCGCCATCTTCGAGCTGAAGGACGGCGACCAGCTTCGCTCGGTGGCGGAGCTGAGCTTCCCCAAGCAGCACGGCGCCATTGTCGCGTACGAGTGGGTCGGCGCCGCCTTCGTGTCCATCGGCTTCGAGAGCGGCTGGATGGTCGTGTACGACGTGCGCCGCGGGTCCACTCCGTCAGAGGTCTTCTCACACAAACTCTTCTCGAGCAATGGCACGGCGCTCGCCGTCTCGGAGCGGCTGCGCCGTGCCGCTATGTGCGCCGGCAACGCGGTCAAGGTCGTTGCGCTCGGCGGCACCGACGCCTCCGCGTACGGCGAGCTGCCGGACGAGAGCGTCGTGCTCAAGACGGACGGCGGGCAGCTGCAGCACCTGCAGTGGACGCGCGACGGGCAGATCCTCACAGTCGCCTCGAGCACCGGGTGCGTTTACAATTTCCTCGCCTCGCTGCCCGTGCTCGCCTCGACACACGGCACGCGATACATGTACCTGACCTCGCTGCTCGAGGTCTCCGTGGTGGACTCGGCCAAGCCGGAGGCCGAGCCGCTCGTCGTCACCGTGCAGATGGAGCCCGACTTTGCGGCACTCGGGCCGACGCACGTGGCGCTCGGCATGAACAACCACGTGCTTTTCCACGACCTGCGCGACGCAGGCTGCCCACTCGCGCACGAGAAGGAGTACCTCGGCACTGTCGACGCCATCCATCTCAACGCCGACTACGTGGCAGTCCTCTCCTCGGGGCGCATCTCGCTCGAAGCGCTGCTCGGGCCCGATTCTGGCAACGGCATCGCGTCGCGCGACCTTCCCGACGACAAGCAGCAGCGCGACGTCTCGTGCCTGGCGCTCACGGCCGAATTCTTGATTTACGGCACGCGGCGCGGCACCATCACGTACGTGTACCTGCCCGAGCTGGCGCAGGTCTCGGAGTTCCGTCACGACTCGCCAGTCACTGCGTGCTTCCCGAACGCTTCGGGCACGCGCGTCGCCTTCGTCGACGCTGCGGGCCTTGGCCACCTGCTCTCGCCCATCGACGAGTCGGTGCTGCCCATCCCCCAGTTGCCGATGGCGAATGCTGGCCACAAGATCCTATGGGACCTCTCCGATCCCACCCTCTTCGTCGCGTTTGGCGTCGGCTTCTACTCGGTTTACCTGTACAAGCCTCACTCCGTCTACGGCGCGGCTGTCACGGCCATCGCAACCGACCAGCGGCTTGCTTCGCCGCATCTCTCCCCTATCATGCTCAAAGGCGGCACACTCACCTGCCAGGAGCCTAATGGAACGATCTCGGCCGTCGTGCTCTCCACACACGAGGCCATCGTGCAACTCGACCAGCGGGGCGGCGCCACCCCGGAAAAGCTCATGCTGTGCTTCAAGCAGTCTGTGGCGCTTGGCCGGCTGAGCCGCGCGTGGGACCTCGCCATGACCCTTAAGGAGGCGGCTCTCTTCGTGCAGCTCGGCCACGCCGCCATGACTTTAATCGACCTGCCGATGGCCACCCGCTGCTACCGCCACCTTGGCGATGCGGGCATGGTCATGGCCTTGCAGAAGCTCGAGGGCCTCGAAGACCAGCACCTTCTTTCGGGCCACCTCGCGATCATGTTCGACGACCATGCTGTCGCGCAGGACCACTTTCTGCAGTCGTCGCGCCCGCTTGCGGCGCTCGAGATGCGACGCGACCTGTTGCACTGGGAGCAAGCGCTCAAGCTTGCCAAGACGCTCGCCCCCGACCAGGTGCCCATGATTGCACGGGAGTTCGCAAAGCAGCTCGAGTTTCGTGAGCAGTACGAGCAGGCGCTCAACATGTACCAGCGCGGGCTTGGCGACGCCCCCGTCTCGACGGGACGCTCCTGGGCGCGCGATGGCACGCACGAGCGACTCTGCCGCGTCGGCATCGCCAAGATGTCGGTGCGTATTGGCGAGGCGTCACGCGGCGTGGCCCTCGCACTGGAAGGCGCGGACCGCGAGTGCTGTCGCGAATGTGCCGTGCTGCTCGAGGCGCTCAAGCAGTGGAACGATGCGGCACGTCTGTACGAGACGGGTGAGCAGCTCGACAAGGCCGCCGCGATCTACATCAAGACGAAGAATTGGGGCGCCGTCGCACCACTGATGGCTAAGATCGCCTCGCCCAAGCTGCACTCCGAGTTTGCCAAGGCCAAGGAGGCGGAGGGATCCATGCAGGAGGCGGTGACCGCGTATGAGCGCGCCAACGACCTTGATTCGGTGGTGCGCCTATTGCTCCTCCCCGCGCTCGAGCAGCCGGACCGCGCCATGGCGATCGTTCGAGAGACCAAGTCGCCGCAGGGCGCGCTGCTCGTCGCGCAGCACTGCCAGGCGCGTGGCGACTTCCGTGGTGCCATCGAGTTCCTCGTGCTCGCCAAGCGGCCCACAGAGGCGTTCGAGCTCGCCGGCAAGCATGATCAAATGGAGGTGTACACGCAGTCGCTCGGTGGCGCTGGCACGCACGAGGAGAATCAAAAGGTGGCGCTGTACTACGAGGGCAAGGCGGACGCGCTGAAGGCGGGCGAGTTCTGGTTCGCGTGCAAGGAGTACGCGAAGGCGCTGCGCCTCTTTCTGCAGTGCTCTGAGCGTGCGGTCGACCAGGCCATCGAAGTGGTCGGGCGTGCGCGCTCAGACATGCTGACACATCAACTCATCGACTTTCTCATGGGCGAGACCGACGGCGTTCCCAAGGACCCCAACTACATCTTCAGACTCTACATGGCGCTCGGCAACTACCCGCAGGCAGCCAAGACGGCTATCATCATCGCGCGCCAGGAGCAGGAGCTAGGCAACTACCGCATCGCGCACGGAATTCTCTTCGACACGCACCGCGAGCTCACGGCCCAGCGCATCCGCGTGCCGCAGGAGCTCGCGCTCAACCTGATGCTGCTGCACTCGTACGTCCTCGTCCGGCCTCTCACCAAGCTCGGCGATCATCTGAGTGGCGCGCGCATGCTCATCCGTGTGTGCAAGCACATCTCGCGCTTCCCGATGCATATCGTGCCCATCATGACGTCGACGGTCATCGAGTGCCACCGCTCCGGCTTGCGTGGCGCGTCCTTCGAGCACGCCACCACCCTCATGCGCCCTGAGTACCGCTCGCAGATTGGCGAGGCGTACAAGCGCAAGATCGAGGCGATCGTGCGTAAGCCTGGCGAGCGCGAGGATATCGAGGAGCCTGAGACCCCCTCACCCTTTGACCCGAATGCGCGCGTGGCGGAGACTGTGCTCGAATGCCCATCCACGCGCAACACGATCCCGTACTGCATCGCCACCGGGCGCCACATTGTACTGAGCGACCTGACCACGTGCCCGAGTTGCTCCTTCCCTGCGCTGTACTCGGGCTTCACGGCGCTCATCGAGGCGGAGCGCCAGTGCCCTATGTGCATGCAGGAGGTTTCGCCGCATTCGATCCGGCGGTTTGAGGAGGAGGAAGCCAAGGAGTGGCTCGCCAAATATACCAAGCAGGACTCCAAGCAATCAGGCCAAGCAGCCAAGTAAGGGATTGGGTTTGAAGAGGTCGTGGCCATATGCGGGCAGCAGAAGGGGCGGGGGAGGGGGACAAGGGCAGAAACTAGGTGTCTAACTTTGCGGAGACATAGCCCAATCAAGGCCTCATCATCATCGTGGCGTGGTTGGAAAGGTCGAAGCTTAGAAGCGCCCCGCAGGGCTCCGAGTCCTACCTACGGAGCCGACGCCCGATATGTTGCTTTTAGATGCGGATCGGGCTAACGACTTTGTGTCGTTGGCGGTGCCCGTCAACGGTACGTGCCCGCGGACGAGAGTGTTGCCGGTACGTGGCCCTGCGGTGCGCAGTGCGGTGTGCAGTGCGGTCGGTGGGTAGACACCATATTTCAATGCGTTCAAACGTTAATCTAAATTGAAAATTCGCGAAATTCGCGGACCCGGGGCAGTCCGGGACGCGCCCCAGGGAAGGTCGGCCCGGCGTGCGGCTCCGCGCGCGGCGAGCGACCCGCGTGCGGCGCGGGCCCCGGGGGTTCGTGCGCCCCCGGCGGCCGCGGCGCCCCCGGGCGGCCAGCCACGGTGCTGTCTCCGGTCACGTCAGCTGGCGCCTGGCGGGGGCGTCTCGCCACTCGCGGTACGGGACGAACTGGAGCGGGGAGTAACTAGGGAGCAAACAACGTTCCGTTATAAACGACGCGAGCCGAATGGTCCGGTCAAGCATCCCCAACGAGAAAGAACCTCTTCGAGTCAAACCTGCTCGCCCAGCACGGAGACAGCAGAGCAAGCATTCGTTGAGTTCTGACTCAGCAGTCAGCACTAAGTCAGCACAAGCCCCAATCACTTTTCCCATCTCCGTGCGGTGCCCGCCAGGCGGATGTATGCTCAGTGCGGTGCCGCGCCCTTGTGCCTTTGGACGCCCACATCATTCCAGCGAGGCACGATTGTGTAAGAGCCACCGATCCTCTGCGCGGACGCGAGCAGCGGGATTGCTCGCCCCAGAAAGGCGTGTTCCCCTCCGAGAGACGCCGCAAGGCGCGTGCCTTGCCTCGCAAGCTCCGTCGAATCTTCGGCACGGGGTATTAGCATCGAGACTATTTCAGCCAGCGTGGCGCTGCGAGACGTCTTCCAGGCTGGGTGGCGTCCACGTACTCGCGCGGGCCGGCCTCCGATGTTGATGGTGCTCTTGTTGTTTTGGGCGAGGCAGCCAAGGCCCGTTGCCAGAGAAGCAGCACAGATGTCCAGTTGAATCGCTGGCACCGACTTCGCTCCTGTACCTTTAAGGGCGTGCGGCTGCTCGGCTAGCCAGCGCTGAAGGTAGTCAACCTCAGCGACTGCCCGCCTCGCCCAAAGTAAGCTGCGTAAGAGCACCTCCGAGCCATCCGCAAAGTAATTGATCGATTCCACTCGCGCGCACACGCGCTGGGACTGGACCCAATGCCACCTTCGGAGCACACCGTCCGGCTTCTCGCCACCCATGGCGCCATAGTGGAACCAGAACGTCTCCGGGCTAGATGGCGGCGCGCGCTTTGGCCACGAGCGTTTAGCGCCAGGCTCGTCCTCTGCGCACTCGGTGAGCCTCAGGTCGCCTCCGAGCTTGTTTCGCACACGGAGCATGTGGAAGAAGAACCCCTGGTCCGTGTCTGCGTTCACAAAGTCCCAATTGTCCTTGTCGAGCAGATGCGTATGTCCACGCCGGCGCCTCCAGATGTGGTCATCATGGGAGACCACTTCGTGCGGCGGGCCGACCTGCATGTAATAGGGAGGCGATCAGTGGCAATCAATGGCACTCAATGATGGGCGAGTCAATGACGACCCACGCACATGATCCCACCCTAGTGTGAGATTGAAGGGCCCGAAAGCTCCGGTTCGCCGAATGAGCGCGATGCCGTCCTTGAAGAGGGTCATGTTGGGCCTTGCGATCAAGACTGCGCCATGGACGGGCGACGAGTGATCCGGGTATGAGAGCAGTGCGAACTGACGACTCCGGTCGAAACAGCTGACTAGTGCTGCCCAGTCGCGGCCAGTCGCTGTGACGAGGTCGTCGCTGTCACGAGTTGCTCCCGGCATCTCCGCGAGTAGCGCCGACAGGCGTGGCATGATCTCAACGTCGAGGTCGAGGTAGACGGCTACGCGTGCTTCGCGTTCCATGGCAAAAATCACCCAACGCAGCATCATATAAACCGCCTTTCCACGCCATTCATGGCAGCAGCGGGCCTTCTCTGCGTACTCGTGCAGAGATGAGATGGCTCGTTGCAGCCCCCCGTGGTAGTGGCGATGCACCACGACACGAACCGCAGCGTCATCGGCGCTCAGGGCCGCTCCGATGCTGGGGTGTAAGCACGGCGTGAACATATGCACACTCGCAGACTCACCTGAGAGCCTGCGCACCTGCGAGGCGATCGCATGGGCCTGCCGCGCCCACTGGATCAGTGCACATCCGTAGGAGGCGCACTTCGGCGGCGAACGCCAGGCGTCCTCCGACGCTAGTAGCGAACCTTTGTCAACCAAGAAATGCGAGGTCACGAATGCGACTAAGTCCGGCTTCGCCATTCTGACTCTATTTGTGAATTCACACCAACATAGATTCACACCTAAAAAAACGGTTCCGTTCACACAAAAAGGCTACACTTCTAACACGGTCATTCAGGGACATCCTGGATGACAAAGTCGTCGTCTCGTTCCTCGCCAGCTGCATCTCCGCCGGCTGTCAAAGCGCCCGGTTTCGCCTTGCCTTTCGCCTTGCCTGCCTTGCGTCGTTTGCTCTTCGCCTTCGATCCGGGCTGCTGGCCTAGCAGCTTCGCGAGCTCTTCCAGCAGGCTGTTCGATCCCCATGTGCTCGTGCCACTGCGACTACTGCTGTCTTGCACCCGCTCGGCCTTATCCTCTTTTTCCCACTCTGCCTCCCAGTCCTCTTCCTTGATCGGCTTGGGCTTCTTCCGCGACGCCACGGCAGGTGGCTTCTTGGCCAGTGGTTGGCTGGTCGAGCCATCTGGTACTAAGACCGGTGTGGTGGCAACGGCCGCGGCGATTTTGCCAGCAGAGGGTTGTTGCATCTTCGAGCTTTTGCCGTCGCTGCCATGATATGCACCGCTGGAGCTGGCCACGGCAGGGTCCTCGTCTGCAGCCGCCACAAATCTCACGGCGCTGGGTTTTGGATTTTGTTGCATGTCCTCGAGAAGACTCGTTAGCCAAGGGCTGGCTCCCGATGCGTGTGAACTTCGGGGCATGCGAGTGGGCACCACCGCTGGGATCTCAGCGTTCACCGGCTGCGCATTCACCATCGCTGCAGTTGCCGCGGAGCGTTGCACAAGTCCCCTGCGTAGCCGCCTATCCATGACGTCCAGCTGATCGTCCAAATGCTGCAAGCGCTCGTCAAGGCTGCCGATGAGGCGCTCTATGTGTGCTAGCCGCTCCACAGACGCACTTAAGGACGACGGCGAACCAGCGGGCTGAACGCTTGGACGAATGAAGCGTATGACGCCCACAACGACAGCGTGAGTCAGAAGCAAGCATACGCCAAGGGAAAAGGCGTCGCGCATTACGGCCTCGTTCACGCGCCTGACACCGATAATTCGGCGGAGCGTTTTCCCAAAACGGGTAGCGAGAAGTTAGAATTAACATACAGTTTTCGGATTTCTTCACAGCCATCGGTTCTGTTCACGAACACGCGCGAAGACGTCGACGACATAAACGTCATATGCGAGTTCCCTGCCTCGGCTCTGCTCGAAGTTTCGCGACGAAGAGCGGCTCGTCCAGTCGCTGGTGTGCGCGCCACCTTGCGGATGAGTATGTGCGCAAGGCGCTGAGGGACGGGTATCGCTCTCGTGCGGCATACAAGCTGCTTCAGATGGACGCCCGTTTTCGGCCGCCACTGCTTCGGAAGGACGGCGTTGCCGTGGAGCTGGGAGCGGCACCAGGCTCATGGTCGCAGGTTCTGGTCGCCAAAGGCATGCGCGTCATTGCGGTCGATATGCTGCCACTCGAGCCACTCGTGGGCGTGGACTTTGTCAAGGGTGACTTCACAGAGAAGACGGTGCAACAAGATGTGGTTGGACGGCTCAACGGCGAATTGTGCGACCTGTTGCTGAGTGACGTGAGTCCCAACCGGAGCGGGAATAAATCACTCGACGAAGCGCGGCTCGTTGCCTTGCTTGAGCAAAGTTTCTCCTTTGCTCGGAAGGTGCTTCGCCCAGGGGGCTCGTTTGTGGGCAAGGTGCTGCAAGGGTCGGAGCTGCAGCCGTTGCTGCAGCTGTCGAGGCGCTTCTTCAGCTCGGGCGTGCTTGCCAAACCGCCCGCTTCCCGTCTTGCGAGCGCCGAAATGTATTTGGTGGCGAGATGTTTTGACCCTGTGGCTTTCGATACGGTGTGGAAGTCTGGAAGACGAGACGATGAAAACCGCGGTATCCGGTAATGACCGGACTAATGTGCGGCCTGTGTGACCAAAGTTTTTATATTTAAGGCTCTCACCCAACCCCAAAACATCGAAACATAGGAATATTCACAACCAATTTGGTTATTATTCGACACCCATAGTCGGCCGCGGAGAGCAGCGGTCGGCTCCGGGGATGCGGCTGTGAGTTCAATGTCGACGTACGTCGCTCGTCGGACGGACGAGCGCCCCCCGGGGCCGGGCGCCGGCGCGCGGCGGATCGGGTAATTCTCGAAGTGACCTCACCCGGTCGCGAGTCGGATTCGGTCGTCGCGCGCAGACCTGGTCGCGCGCGGTCATGCGGTGCGGGTGCGTTGGTGGGTTGGGATGGTTGTGAGGTTCGTCTGTGTGATCCATGTGTGCCCGTGTCCCCGGGTGTGTCTCGTTAGTGTCTCGTGTGTTAGAAACCACGCGCATTCACACAAGTACACACATTCAAATTCACACTCTCACTTCACAAACACACCATGGAGGGTACCGCACAGGAGCTGTTTAGAAGGGAGACATGCCCATGGTGAGCTTGAAGCCCGTAGAGCCCGGCTCCCCAATACAAAACTTAGAGAAAACGGAAAAACTGCATCGACGTCGCCACGCAAGCTGCATGAAGCGCCTTGGATCCCCCTCCACGCTGGCGCGGCTGCCGAACACGGTGGCGCGGAAAGCGGCTGCTGCCAACGATGCATCGTGCTGCGCGGGACGGGGATGCTACAAAGCGCATCACTTACGCTTGGTTGGGCGGGTACCAGCGGCGGAGGTCAATGGCATGGTCACCGAGCTGCGAGCGTGCGAGCAAGGTCTAACTCGTGAGGACCTTGTTCGCCTCGCGACCACGCTCGCAGATCGAGGCGCGGCCGAGCACGCCCGGGGCGTGCTGAAAGAGTTTGGGCGGCGCGGCATGCGCCCCTCGTTGGTGGCGCATAATGCGTTGCTGGAGGCATATGCACGGGATAAGCGCTGGGATCAAGGAATGAGGTGCCCAACTGGCCCACCGACGCTCGCCCGCGCGCGCATGCCGCACGTATCCAACTCGCACCACCACACCTGCGCGCTGCGCTGCAAGGTCCCCGCCTCCTCGCCTGCCGCCATCCTGACTCACACCACTTGTTGCCCTTGGTCCGCCGCAGCTTGCTCCTGCGCATGCAGCAGTCTGGGCTGCAGCCCGACGAGCAGAGTTTCGCAGCCGTGATACGCGCCGGAGCGGGGACGCCCGGAAGCTCGCAGCTCGCGAAGGCGCTTCGGCCGCAGCTCGAGGCTGCCGTCAGCCGGAGAGGCACCCAGGAGGCTACCCGCGGCTTGTCGCCGCGCTCGACAGGGGCATTGGTGTGGGCGTCGAGCACGGACCGGGCGCTGTGCGACGCCGCCGGCACGCCCGGGCTGCGTTCGCTGCAGCAGCTGCTGGCGCAGGGTGCACAGCTGGATGCGCGCGCCTTCCTGAATGCGCTTTCCGGCTGTGCGAAGCAGTCTGGCCGCTCTGGGGAAGCACTGCAGCTCGTGGGCATGATGGAGGTATGGGTGCACCAGCAGCATTCGACGCGCGTCCGCCAACCGGAGATCGGCCAAGCCTACGCAGCCGCCATCGCTGCATGCGACGAGAGCTGTGACAAAGAGGCCGCACTCGAGCTGCTGCCGCGGATGAAGACGCTCGGCGTGGGCGCCCCGGCGGAAGCGTACCACGCGGCCATCACCGCGTGTCGGCATGACGGAGCCGACGTGCGCACCGCGCGCGCTCTGGTTGCGCAGATGCGGCAAGAGAAGCTCTCGCTAACGACGAGGAGCTACAACTGCTTGCTGCAAGTGGTCAGCGCGGCTGGAGAGAGCGGCGACGAGGCGTTCGCGGTGCTCGACGAGCTGGAGCGCCAGGGCCTCGCGCCCGACGAGATCACGTACCTCCACCTGCTCACCGCGTGCCGCCCAACCGCCGCACAGGCAAAGAGCTTGAAAAGCCTTGCTTGGCACCAGCGGCGGCTGGCAGCTGCCAGCAGCCCCGGCCCGAGCACATTTGACGGCGCTCTGCTGGCGTCCTCGCACGCGAGCGAGCTCAAGCCCGCTGTGTCGCTCGGATCGGATCGGATCGGATCGGGCGGCAGCCGAGGCAGTAGTTCGGTGAGCAGTATGCGGCCGGGCAGCGCCCCCCCCTGGCAGCGCGCCCTTGCGTTAATGCCAGGGATGCTCAAGCGTGGCGTCGTGCCGACAGAGCGCACGTATGCGGCCGCGATCGAGCTGTGCGCGCGCTCTTCAGAGGTCGCGGAGGCATTCCGGCTGCTTTACTCGATGCCAGCTGCAGGGCTGCGTCCTGATGGCTACTCGATTGTGAGTGCTGCGACTGCTGCGGCTGCTTTCGGCGAGTACCCAATCGTGCTGCAGCTACTGCATGAGGTCGAGCTCGAGGCGGCGCGCCGGCGCGTGATCGCACACGGCCGCGATGGGCTCACCACGGATGCGCCAGCGTGCCCACCGCCGTTGCGATCTGAGCTGCGCCTCGGCCTCTTTGACGGTGGTCGCGGTGACGGCATGGGAGCGCCGCTCGACATGAACGCGCGCACGCGGCTGCATCACGCGGCACTGTTGGCATGCTCCATCGCAAACGCACCGCTGCCCCAAACGCTCGCGCTGATTGCGCTCATGCCCGAGCGCGGCCTGCTGCACAAGCCGCACGCGATCAACTTTGGTCTGCAAGCGTGCGTGGCGAATCGAGCCTGGCGCGAGGCAGCGCATGTCCTCAGCGTAGCCAGGGAGGCGAATGTGCGAGTGCGGGGTGAGGACTACGGCAAGGCGTTGCATGCATATGGGGCGGCGAATCCACCGCCGCCGTGGAGCGCCACCGTCAGGCTGCTCGACGAGATTGCTGAGCAGGGGGTAGTGCTGCCGCGGCGGGCACTGCTGCACACGCTGAAGGCGGGCGTCGCGGCTGGCGTCGGGTGGCAGGCGGTGCGGCACTTAGAGAGCTTCGAATTTGAGGGCGGCGCGCATATAGCCAGCGACGGCGAACTAGTCGCGATGGAGGCGCAGGGCGACGTCACACCCTCGACTACAGACGGCTCGCTGGCGCGCGCTGCGCCATCATTAGCGGCGCTCGTCCAGGGTGAGATCCTCTGCCTGGCCGCGCAAGATGGCCTCGAGCAAGACCGCCTGCCTGTGCTGATCTGGCGGCTGCGCAAAGCTGACCAGGCGCCCACGGGCCGACTGCTCGAGCGCGCCCTCCACGCTTGCAGCCAGAGCCGCAAGGAGGGGTGGCGCAATGTGCCCGCGCTGCTCGAGCTTGCGAGGATCGAGCGGGTGCGACTCAGCGAGCGTGCTTTCGTCTCGGCCATAGAAGCGCACGCGCCTCTCGAGGTGTACCGCCACGCGCCACACAGCCAGCAACACAGCGAGCAACTGGATTTTTCGGCTCGGTTGCGCGAGCTAGCAGCGCTCCTAGGGGTGGACCAGCTCACGCCGCAAACGTTGCGCCGCGTCGAGACACTCTGCAGCTCGAGTCCTGATGCGTGTGCGCACGTGCTGAGACTGCTCACAACGCTGCGACCGCGCAACGCTATTCACGACGTGGTGCCTGCTGTGCAGCAAGCGGCTGCGGCGAGGCGCGCGGCTCACTGCGGCCCCGTCCCCGGTGTTCCTACTGCCATCGTCGCCAGTGAAGGCGCCTCCCTCGGCGTCTCTGCCCGGGAGCTTCCTGCCGGCTCCAAGAAACCTTCCTCGTTGGAAATCGTCGAGTTGATTGCACTCCTCGCGAAGCAGTCGCACGAGCAGCACACGAGCCGCATACTCTCGCGGAGGCCGGGCAGCCCGCAGACAGGCCTTTAAATACGAAGGTGACACACTACCGCGGCGTATATAGATAAAGTCCCGTGACTGAGAAGATTTCACAGACGGCTCTTCGTTTTCACAGCTGCGGGTCCTTTTCTCGGAGCCGCTGTGCCTGTGGCCGGTGTAATCGCGGCCGCGGCGGCCGACTAGGGGACGCCGGGTGCTCACGGGCCATGCCGCGTGTCCTTTACATGTCGATAGTTCTTGCGTCGTTACCAATCGTGCTCCTCTGGACTGAGGAAGGCTTCCCTGACTGCTTCAAGACGCAAGGCGCAGCGTGTCTTCCAAATCGGAAGGCGCAGCACCACAACTCCATGCTCAACACGCTGTTCAACAAATACTGCTCCGACAAGGGCACATACTGGCTGTCGAAGCACAACTACGGCGCTGCTTATGACACGGTTCTGCGACCTATTCGTTGGCGCGTCCAAAACATCCTAGAGCTCGGTGTTGGTGACGAGACCGCAGCTAGTCTCAATGCATGGAGGGAGTACTTTCCGCGCGCGCACTTTTGGATCGTTGATGTGGACGTGACGCGATTTTCGGACAAGAAGCAGTTTGCGTGGGCCATTCGACAGAAGCGCCGCCATGGCTGCCTTGACGATGCGAATGTGTGGACGGCCCCGCGTGTGCACCCGCTTTTCGGCGTCGATTCGTCAAATCGCACGATGTTGCTTGAGCTGCCGCTGCCAGCGGGCGGTGTCGACGTGATCATCGATGATGCATCCCACGCGCTTGCTCACCAGCTCGTCGCTTTGGAAGCGTTGTGGCCACGTCTGCAAGACGGCGGCTTCTACATCATCGAAGACCTGACTATCGGCGCACTCCCATGGATGCGAGGCGCAGCTGGGGCGGATCAAGAGCGTCGAGCGCCGACCAACAACACCAACTGTGGCCACGAGTGTCACTACGTGCAGAGACCGTCCGAACACCCCTTTATCAAGCGGCTGATCCCCACCATAGCAAATCAACAAGCCGCAAGGGAGGCGCTCTCCCTTGGTCCCGGCCTGCCGTTCGCCATCGAGCGCATCCTGGATAACAACGCATGGTTTTACACGATCACAGGCGCGCACGCGGGCGGCGGCCTCGACTCGACGATCATCATACAAAAGACGCAGTCCGAGTCTTCGGATCCGAGCTCTTCAGAGCGACCATCGGATCCTGAAGCGCCTGCTGGCGCCGAAGCTGCTGCTGTAACTGCTACAGTGCTCCCCGCGCCACCATCGGAGCTCACACCTTGGGCGAGCGGAATCAGTGTGTACACCCCTCTGCCCGCGGCGGGCATTCCAGTATTGCAGTTCGGAGCCCTTTTGCTGGTGCTTACAACGATCGCCGTATACCGCTCGCGCATGGTGGGCGCGTGGAGGAGAGCATCCACGATCGTCAGTGGCAGTGAACGCTTTCAGTGAACGCGGCCTCTGCCTCTTTATGGTTTCGGCACGATGATGGCTCCAGGCTCTCGTTGGTAGCGCGACGACAGGTGTGCCGTTACTATACGACGGGTGTCGTGCCGAAGAGACGGCGATCGTGACTGATGACTTTCATCGGCGCACACACCAGTTTACGAGCTCCACGCGGGTACCCGTTGCCGTTCCCATACATGCGCGAAAGCGGCTTCTGGCGTTTATTTTCCGGTCGCGTCAGACACGCCACGGCGCACGCGGTGAAGGCAGTGGTGGTGCCTGCTGGTTCTCTTTGCGGGTCTCGGATCGGCACCCGGGACGCGCGGTCCGCCGCGCCGGGGAAAAGCGGCCCGCGCGGCCGCACGACCCGGGACGCGGTCGCACCCGCGCCACCCGGGTCCCGGCGGACGTACGTCCGCGCTCATCCGCAGTCTTTTCGATGAGTCATTCCGAACATGAAAACTGGAAATTCATCTTATGATTGTATATAAGATTGTGCATTTCGCCAGGCGTCGAGAGGGGCTGTCCTCGTTCCGGACGTGCTAATGCTTTTGCTGGCTCCCCCCCACGCCCGTCGGCCTCCGCTCGCCGCGCTCTGCGCTCTGCGGCGTCTGTCTGGCCGCGGGCGACACCGTCACGACAGCCGAGCTCGCAGGACGACGAGTCTTACATTCCGGTCTGTTCACGGGCTACGCACGCGGCTTACACGCGGCTCGGCTCTGGAGTCCACGCGCCAATCCACTCGCCCGACGACCGCCGCGCGCTCCGGGTTGATGTTGCGACATGGTCGTCTTCGCACCCTCTGAAGCGCCCGCCGCGGCGACCATCGGCTCACGCGCCGCGATGCAGCATTAGTAAACGGCCTCGGCTGCACTGTACTCATACGCGCCAGAGCGTGAGGGAAGAACCTTTTCGATGCTCGCCCAGACGTCTGATGGCGGGACGTTCGCATTCACGCGCGAGACCACTCCCGTGGGCGCGTAGTGGGCGAGAATAGGCACGGTCTGATCGCGGTAGCTCTGAAGCCGCTTGGTGAGAGCCTCTTCAGTGTCGTCGGCGCGCTGCATGAGTGGCTCGCCCGTCTCATCGTCGAGCATCGTCATCGCTGAGGGCGCGGCGCCCTCGGCGAGCGACTTGGGCTTGGCAAATTTGACGTGGTAGCTGCGGCCAGAGCTCTTATGCACCCAGCGGCCACAGATCCGCTCTGTGAGCACCTCGTCGGGTACTTCCAACGCGAGCACCAGGTTCACCCTGTCACCGGACGCAGCGAGCATCTTGTCGAGCATTGTGGCTTGCGGGACTGTGCGTGGAAAGCCATCGAGGATGAAGCCGTTCTTGCAATCGGCCTGCTGGATGCGATCGCGGATAATTGAAACGACAAGTTCATCCGAGACCAGACCGCCTGACGCCATCACGTCCTTGGCCATCTTGCCCACCTCTGTGCCGGCTGCAACAGCGGCGCGGAGCATGTCGCCCGTGGATAACTGCGGGATGCTGAGCGTCTCGACAATCTTCGGCGCTTGCGAGCCTTTCCCCGCACCAGGCGGTCCGAATAGAATCATCACGGTCTTCGAGTCCGCAGCCATCATGCTTGGATCCGTTGGAGTGCGTTGGCGCTGCGCCGCCTCGACAGCGCCACCGCACAGACGTGAAGCAGCTGCGAAGCTAAAAGCATGGCACGACGAGGTGCGTAGGGCGCTGTGACCGCCCGTGGGCTGGGCCAGAGAGGGCTGCGCAGCCTGCGGTTGTCCTGGCAGGCGTGGAGAAGCCACGAAGCCCGCCAGCGCGAGGGCGACGAATACCATTCAGCGATCTCCGACGATTTCAACTCTGCTCGCGAAAAGGCCTAGAAATGCGGAATATGTTCACACGGGACCTAGTGTTCACACCGTCGCCGCCCCTCACTCGGCCTTCACGCGCCCTGCCGTGATGACTGGAGCTGCGCTTCTGCTGCTTCCGCCGTCGGCATCGGTGGCGCCCGCCGCGTTGTCATCGGCACTGCTACCGTTGCCTCCGGATCCGGATCCACTTGAGGTTCCTCTTCGGGAAAGTTGCGAGCCGTACAGCGCGTTGGGACGCGGCTGACGAACGGCACCCGCCGCGGCGTCACCTGCTGGACGCACGCAAATGACACATGTGAACGTCAACGACAATGCAGAAGCTGTGAGGCGAGGAGAGCAAGTTAGGAGACAGGCTGCAGTGGCGCTTACCTTTGTCAGCGTCGTCGCCCTCGCCCGACGCGCGATCCCCTCGGCGGCGCGAACCGCGCACGACAGCCAGCACGAGCGTCAGCGCACGCACGACCCATTGGAGTATGTTACATTGGAGCCAGAGCACGAAAAGCAGCTGCAGATGAGTCATGAACGGAATCCACACGAGCACCGGCTCGAGTTGGCGCACCGCAAACCACATGAGAGCATGGTAAAGCCAGTAGCGAAGCTGCTGAGTAGCTGCCGCCTGCGAGCTTGGCTCCGTGCCGCCGTTTGGCCGGGCTGAGATTGCGGCGGACGCGCCACTGTTGGCTGGGGCTGACGCGATTGCCTCGATGGAGCGCAGCATCGGCCCCCCGAGCGCGAGCAGCGGCAAGCCAAAGGCGGCGATCTGTGTGGGCATGAGGAGGAAGATGATGCCCACGAGCAACACTCTTCCCTCGTGCACTGCAGCGAACAGGTCGGCGCTCAGTTTCATGCCGATGAAGGCGGCGAGCACCATCTGGAGCCCGCCCTTGGCTGGCTCGGGCACAGAGGGCACCCACTCTCCCATGCGGGCCGCTCGGCGTTGAACGTGCCATGCCACGAACTCGTACGCGAGGTGAAGCCCACGCCGGCCTGGCAACTGGAGCCAGAGGTATGCACAGAAAGGGATCTCGTATAGTATTGTGAGCGGCCACCACCGCTCGAGCAGCGGCAGTGCCGCGCGGCCCAGCCGCGGCACGAATGGCACTGCATGCAGCAGGCCCTTGCACAGCTCCACGCTCGCCCACACCACCCAGTATTGTAGGCACGGCCTTTGCTCAGCAGGGCTGGCTTTCAAAAGCCAGAGCGAGCGAAACATCGGTAAGCCCGTCGCGAGCGATGTCTCCCAATAAACCAAAAAAGCAAGCGCCTGAGCATGCAGTCCTATCCAGCTCATCAGGCGAGCACAGCATGCGCAGACCACGATGAAGCTTAGGTGAGGCAAAGCGGACGCCAGGAGGCGAGAACGGTGGCGAATGTATGCCTCAAGGCGCTCGCAACGGAGCGTCACCGCGGAGCGGGCGCGATAAATGTAGCGCCTCCGGCGGACGAATACGATCACGCGCCAGAGCAGTAGCACAGCGACGATGACCGCAGCCTCGATGGCTATCACCGTGCGTGGCTGGGCAGCTACAAGGCGTGCTCCCGTGATGGCGCTGTCTCTCACAGACGGCCATGCAATGACAGCGAGGCGAACGAGCGGCTGCACTGTTAGATGAAGCACGTTCGTCCATGCAGCAAGTGCCACCCATGACGCCTCCAGCGCCGTCCGCGTCGCTGAGGCGATGGCCTGCATCTCAGTCAGCGCTGTGGCCGTGACCTCTGTCAGCGCTGTGGCCGTGACCTCTGTCAGCGCTGTGGCCGTGACATCTGCCCTCACTTGCACCTGCATCAGGGCGGCGCTGGCAGCGGCATCACCCATCGGTCCCTTATCTGAACTTCACGTTCACGTTTACGTCAAAGACGTTCAAGTTCCACACCAAGCCGCCGAGATCAGATTCTGGGAAAGGCTGCGCAACGCAGAGGACGCTTGAAGTACGTCATCCGCCGCACCGCGAAGTGTGCTTACGACATGATATTTGGCGCGAAAAACTCACCAGCAGAAAAATGACGATCCTTTTCACGTCTCTGCGAACTCTCATGACGGCGGCGCTCACGCTCACGCTGGCCTGGTACATCGCGTATTGGTACGTAAACAAGCGCGGTGTGATGGTCGGCGCGGGCGCTGCAGTCGCAAAGGCTGACAAGGATGACAAGGATGAGGCCATCCGTGATGAGTTTGAGGAGGCCGCCGCCACGCCAGTAGGCCTCGCGGGCACGATCTCAGAGCAGCGTATCGACCCCAATACAAGGGCGGCGCTGCTACCCGACGCCAAACGAGCTGCTCCTGGCGCTCCAGTGCCCATGCTGCCCCGGAGAGCCGCCACCACCACCGTCCCCGCTCCTTGCGAAGCCACCATCAGGTCCCCACAGGTGCTCGCTCCGCGGCGGACGCGCTCCGACGGCGCATCCATCCTGGCGTACGTCCCCAGAGTCGAGTGGGGCTCCTCGCGCCTCAATCGTCTGCGAGCAAGTCCCGTGGCGAGCAAGTCCCGTGGCGAGTTGCTGAGGAGGCTCTGCGAGCATCGCCGTCCGGCGGTGTGCTGCATCTTCCCAGCCTCCTCCACTATCCGAGCTCGGCGCCCCTGATGCCTATGGTGCTGAGCGAGCGCATCGACGACGTCTCCATCGACCGTCTGCACTCGCTTGGGTTGCTTCCGCACATGGCACGGCTCTGCGCGGTTGCCCGCCATCCGGTGGATCCCAAGAGCGCTTTGTTCTTCGGGTGGCCGGAACTTGGCACCTTGGCGGACGAAGACGCTACCGGGCCATGGTTCGCACGCCACCCCTGGCAGACGCTCCTCACCGTGCTCAACGGAGTCGCTGTGGGCCTGTGCGCTCTGCACGGGGCAGGAGAGGCGCACGGCGCGGTGACACCCGCAGCCGTTGGCATCCGCCATGATGGGGGCGCGTGGCTGCGACCGTGTGGCAGCCTGCACGTGCGTCCGGCATCCGGGTCAGCGACGCTGGGCGAGAAAGCGCTCGCACGCGATGCCGACCTGCGCGGTCTTGGCCGACTCCTCCACGAGCTCGGCAGCGCCGGGGCATCGGCCCCGCCTGCTGTGAGCGTGGCGCTGCTGGAGCTGGCACCCAAGTGCGAGGCACTCGAGCTCACGATGCACGAGGTGGCCGCCAAGCTTGCCGACGTGCTCCGCATGAGCGTGCTGGACTCCTCCTCGGCCCCTGCAGGAGACCTGCCGCCTGCGACGCAGCGCTGGTCCCGCCTTCGCGTGCTCATCACTGCTGCGTCGGCCTTTGCTGAAGCGGCCGCCAAGCGAGCACTGTGCCTCATCTGCCTCGAGGAGGTCAACACGCTTCGCGGGCTCGTCTGCCCTGTGGGCCACCTGATCTGCTCGGCATGCCTTCAAAGGTACATCTGCAGCCTCGCTGGCTCGGCAAAGTTGCGCAGCTCGAATGGCGCCCTCGACTGCCTCGGCGCCCACCAGCAGGCGTTCTCCTTTGGCCGCAGCATGGTCGAGCCCCTCCTCTTTGGAGATGCGCTGCGGCTCTACCTCGAGACGATGGAGACGCCGGAGACGTCGGAGACGCCAGAGACGACGGAGACGCCGGGCGAGGGAGAAGTGCAGTGCACACCCGAATCGATACAGCCAGAGCTCCACGAGGCTCTGAACCTCAGCTGCCCATCTTGCGGGGTGTTCTGCGACCCGGATCCAGATGGTTGCATCGCGATGACGTGCAGCAGCTGCCACGTGGCGTTCTGCTGGCTGTGCTTTCAGGCCTGCGGCCGCGATGCGCACCCTCACTGCCACGTAGAGCACGGCGGGTACTTTCCGCCGCGATCCGACGTGGACCGATGGACTCGGCGGCTCCGATGGCGCCAGGTCGATGGGGTGCTGCAGCGCTCGTTTGGGGGCCGCCGCCTGCCCGAGCGGGAGGAGGCCTTGCGCCTCTGTGAGCGGAACCTCGCGGACAGCAAGATTGGGCTGTGGCCCTTCCCAAACGTGCAGCCGTCAGTGGGAGGCATGCTCGGAGCCCTGCCGCACGTGCAGTCTGCGCAGTTTGGGCAGATCGACGAGCTTCGAGCGCTCCTCGACGAAACGCCGGAGCTGATCGACCAGGCCGACGGCCGCGGCATGACTGCGCTCAGGAGGTGGCCTTGGCTATCCTTGACCACGCGGGGGACGTCGTGAACGCGGTCGGCCCGCGCGGGACGACGGCGCTGCTGGTGGCTTGCGAGTATCGGCGTGAAGCGATTGCGCGGGCGCTCCTGGATCGTGGCGCTAAGATCGATGCGCTCAAGACGAGGCTCAATTCTGAGTCGGCCACAACGCTCGCCAAGATCGGCACCGAGAAGGGCATCATGCTGTTCGGCATCAAGCGCGACCAGAAGGAGGCCGACTTTCGGAAACTACGCCTCGGCCCAGGGGACGCCATCCTCATTTCGTCGGACCTTGTCAAAGGCTCGCTGACGAGCGTCGACCTGTCCGCAAATCATCTCACTACCTACGGCATGGACATGACGGGCATCAAGGAGCTCGCCGCCGCTCTTGGCGTCAACAGCGCGCTGACGGTGGCCAACCTCCTGGGCAATCAGCTTGATGTGGAGTCCGCCAAGTTGCTCGCTGAGGTCGCGAAGCAGAAGGGCATCTCGCTCTGCGGCATCCGGCGCGACCAGTCCACCGCCGACTTCGCGATCCAGGGCCTAGGCCCAGGGGACGCCATCCTCATTTCGTCGGACCTTGTCAGAGGCGCCTTGACACAGGTGTTCGCTTTCTGCCCCCCCCCCCAAAGAGATGCCTTTTCTGTTACTCTAAACCTTGCCTTTGCTTTGAATGGTTTTGCAGCTGGACCTCTCAGGTAACCAGCTGTGCGGCAAAGATCATTTGGGCTTTGGAACTCACACTGCAGAGGGCATCACAGCGATCGCCGACACCATGCGCATCAATGGCGGGCTGACGGCCCTGGATTTGTCCCATAACTGCCTCGAAGATGAGGGCGTAAGCGCAGTCTGCAAGGCCATCCAGAATAACAAGGACACCAAGCTCGCGTTGCGCGTTAATGGCTCCCTGACACGGGTGCCGCCACTAGAGATTACTGACACCCCCTGAGATGCATTATCTGTTCTAAACTGACCCTTACGTTTGCTGTGGATGGCATTGCAGCTGGACCTCTCACACAACGAGCTGGGTGCGCGGGGGAAAGCGGCGCTACTGCTAGGCGCGGTCAAGAAGGCTTTTTGGGCAAGATGGCTCTGGACCGGCAGTGCAATAGTACATTCGATGGTACGTTGTTGCTTTGGCAACAAATGTGCTATTGCACTGCCGTTGTGTTGCTATAGCGCACTGAGCTTCTGCTTAATCTTTGTTTTTAGTCCTGTGAAGTTATAGTTCGGCCTAATATGTTAAAGGGAATTTTCGATACAGTTGCGAGAGACCGAGAGTAGTAGTTTCGATTACAGTTGTTTCGTTCATGGGGAGCTCCGAGGTCCGAGACCCGCTCAGAAGGATTATTGCGCCATCTGACCGCTGGAAAAAGGCTCACGACGTCGATTCCTTTTTCGCGCTTCCATACAAAAGACATTCCACGAACACAGTCTCTGCTCTCTCCGCAACCATTCTCTCGGCCACCTCAGACACGTCAAAACAAATCTCAGACACGGACGCACCCCAGGGGGGCGCCCTCTGAGCGACGGCCCGCTCGCAATCGACGTGCAAATTCGCACGTGTGTCAAATTGGATTCCAGATTCACCGCGTTAGATTCACACCCAGATCGTGTGAAGATTGCGTGAGCAGAGACCGCGGGGCCGACCGTCTCCCGCTTCACCGCCGTGCTAGTCAAAAATGGCCGCAAAGTTGCAGGAGTTCGTGGCTCATGGCTCAGCTGTCAACTGCCTCCAGTTTGGACGTAAGAGCGGGGCGGTGATGGTGACCGGCGGCGAGGACAAAAAGGTGAATGTGTGGGCGATTGGGAGGCCGAATGCGATCTTGAGTCTGACTGGGCACACAAGTTCAGTTGAATGCGTGACGTTCGATTCAAACGAATCGACAGTCATTGCCGGTTCGGCCGGCGGGACGCTCAAGCTGTGGGATCTCGAGCAAGCCAAGGTTGCACGAACGCTGACAGGCCACCGCTCCAACTGCATCAGCGTGCAGGTATATACTCTGACAGCGAGCAGTGCCTGCTGCTTGCGGTCGTTCAGAGAGCTTTTCATGTCTCTCAAGACCGCCTCATGACTGCCGATCGTGTTCGGATGTGCATTCCCCGCAGTGGCATCCCTACGGCGAATTCTTTGCCTCGGGCTCAGTCGACACGAATCTCAAGATTTGGGATATTCGGCGCAAGTCGTGCATTCAGACGTACAAGGGCCACACCCGAGGTGTGCGGCAGATCGCCTTCTCTCCCGATGGGCGCTGGGTCGTCTCGGGCGGCGACGATGGTGTGGTCAAGCTGTGGGATCTCACGGCGGGCAGGTGAGCGCGATGCCCACGCGGATGAGTGCCCCCGTTCTGCGCTCAACAATCTCGCCGACTTCTCGTATCTGCGCAGGCTCGTGCATGAGTTCGCCCCGCACTCTGCGCCCATATCGGGCCTTGCGATGCACCCGACGGAATTCCTCATGGCGAGCGCCTCGGTCGATCGCACGCTCCGGCTGTGGGACCTCGAGAGCTTCGAGCAAGTGTGCTGCATGCCGCCAGATAGCGGCCAAATCCGCCGTGTGATGTTCTCCGAGGATGGCTCTGCACTCCTCAGTGGCGCGGAGGAGTCGCTGCGCGTCTGGGGCTGGGAGCCGGTGCGCTGCTACGAGCAAACCGACGTGCGCTGGAGTCGCCTGGCCGACCTCTGCACCTCGCCAGGGCAACAGAAGTTACTCGCTGGCTCTGTTCGCGAAGCCATCGTTTCCGTTTGGAACATCGACCTGACGGCCATACAGCCTTTCGCAAGCGCAACCCACCCGGCTGAACAAAGGCAGCCGCCAGTGCGCAGCCCGCGGCCCGCGGCTGCATCGCCAATGGGCGGCCGACGAGTCCAGAGCGATGCGACCCCCCCTCCAGCCCAGCGCACGGCGCAGACGCAACGCCTCGACGCCCCTGAGCCGGCGGCCACTCCAGCCCAGAAACGTGATGCCAGTCGGGGAATGGGCAACCCCGACGAAGCTGTTCGTCAACAAATCGCCCAGTGCCGAGCACAGCTTGCGCAGCGGCGCGCGTCGCAAGGGCAAGGCGCGACTGCACCTTCTCACCTTTCTCATTGTCCGACCTCGTGCGCATCAGCATCGATTGCCGAAGCACCTCCACCGGAGGCATTCTCTGCTTCCGGCAACCATGCCTCTGTGGGCACTTCGATGACGGATACCCTGGATGGGAGAGCTCCTGCGGTCAACCCAGATGGCCTGCTGACTGCTCCGCCTCCGAGCAAGCCTCAGCACCGAGCTCCAGCCGAGGCAAAGCGCGGTGCGGATATGTGTGGCGACGACCACGATATTCTAAGGCTGCTGACCCACGGCAATGAGAGGCAAGAAGCGTGCCTCCACTCACGCCTCGACGCGCTCAGGACACTCCACACCTTCTGGCAGGCAGGCCAAGTGAAACAGGTGCAAACCAGGGCCCCATCCCGCGTCTAATCCCACACCCACACCCGCCAACAACTCATCAGTTGCTTTGTTGTTGCATGTGAGCGCCATGAGCAGATGCTGCAGCGACTGCAACAACTTGAGGACCCGAGCGTGACTTACGACGTCGTGGCAGCGGGCATCATCAAAGGCGCGAGCATCGACCTCGAATGCGTGCTCGTTCTCCTTCCGTTGCTCATGTCTTTGCTGGACTCAACGTATGAAGACGTCGTATTGACGGCGATGCGCGCGGTCTCGCATCTGAGCCTTTCTTTCGGGCCGCTGATCAAGAACACGCGGGGCGTTGCGCAAGACATGCTGGGAGGTGAGTACCGCTTGAGCGGCATGTCCGAGCCCGGTTGCTCAACCCTAACCAACATCTCTCCTAATTGTGGCAGTGGATCTGAATGCCGAAGCGCGGCGACAGCGTTGCCAGGCGGCCTACGAGCACTTCTCTGGTCTGATTCCACGGCTGAAGCGGATTGCACCCGCGCGCGGGTCGTTGGGCAGCACTGCCAAAGATCTTCTCGCTACGCTGAGTGCGCAGCTTGATCTTTAGAACTTAGAAGGAGCGAGAAAGGTCAAGCGATGCCGATCGGGTCAAGCTCAATCGTGATTCCTGACGTGATTCCGGGATCGAAAATCACAGGTATCGCTGAACAGAAACTGCTAAGGGTTTTCCGGTCGTTAAACCGCTTGATCATGTTTCAGTTTCGGTAACTTATTCAATTAATGCTGTCCCTTCATATATTCTGAGCCGCGCGCGGCGCGGCCCCCGGGGCATGCGTCGGGCGGCGGGCGCTCCGACCCGCCGACCGGTCACCGCACGTGATTGCCCTCCCACGCGCTGGTACGAACGCCCGAGCTCGAGAGATGGCGAGGCTGGCCGGCACAGTGTTGAATGCGTCGCCGAGCGCGTCATTGGCGTTGTTCGTGCCCAGAAGCGACGACGAAGGCCCGCGTAGAAGATGACGCTGACGCGGTGCTGGGGGCGGGTGCCGCCGCCGCCCTCTGTATCTCCGCCGCCGCCGCCGCCGCCCCCCCCGCTCCCGCCGCTTCCGCGGGCCTCTGCATCGCCCTCTGTTGCCTTCGTGCCTCCTCAACCGTCTTAATCGCAGTCTGCGAGTTTGTCAGCGATTCCTCGAGCTGATCGCAAAGTTGTCGAAGTTGTCCTTTCTGGTGCATCAGTTCCGAATGCAAATCGGACACGGCAAAGGTTTCTTCCTCGAACCTCTCCAGAGGTAAATTCGAGCTTCTCAAGAGATAAATTTGGGGAGACTCGAGGTGGCCTGGTGTGTTGAAGTCGTGTACGGAGGCTGCCTCGGGGAGAGCTCCTGCTTCATGCACGAGCTTGTGCAGTGCTCGCTGCCCTTCGACGACCCGATCACGGATGGCCGAGAGCTTGCGGTGTTGTGCTCGCTCCTCCTCGGATAATTCGACACGCGGGCAAAGCTGAGGCGTGCGAAGCACCCTGCGCAGGATGTCGCTGCGCATCTCCAGGTTTTGCTGAAGGGCGTCCGCCATGCATGCCTTGTGCCTTAACATGCGCAGTTGCTCTTTAAGTGTCTCGACTTCCTTTGCAACCTCCTTTTCTTTCTCGGGCTGCTGTTCCGCACGCTTCACCGTCGCGTCTGAGCGCGCCTTCGTCTCCTCGACCAGCGCACCCCAATTCCCCAAATCGCTCCCGGGGCCAACGAGTTCTTGGAGAGATCTGCTGAAGGCGTCTATGGTATCGCCGTGAGAGGAGGCAGACTTGAGGGTCTTTAGGTTCACACTATCCGAGGGCAACTTCTCCTTCTCCCCGATCACGTTTTCGGGTGCAGAGAGTGCAGACTGCTTGAGGGCGACATCGATGTGTGCCTTCAGTTTGCTATCGGCGGTGTGCGGCCCACCAGACTCGAATGCGGCCTCGCCAAGCGTCAGACGTTCAAGCTGGACTCGCGAACAAAAGCCATCGTTCTGCATCACGAACACTGCGTCTCCAACCGACGGATCACGCACGGGTGCCACCCCAACCACTCTTGCGGAAGCGCGTTGTTTGGTTGGATCTGAAGTCGCAAGCAACGCCAGCGCAGTACACCTCGCGGGAGGGGCATCCGGATGCCTTAAAGGGAGGGCCGGGTCGTCTTCTTCGAGGCCGTGAAGGTAGCGTGCCCAATCTTGCAGCCAAGGGTAATGTAAAGCATGAGAGACGCCTCCGGAAGCATGCACGAACGTTCTCTCCGGCGCGCTGCTATCGGCACTGAATACCATCCATTCCAACGGCTCTGAGGGACCAGATGGTGAATTCAGATCAGCAGTGGACAGCTGGAGTAGCTCAAGGGGATCAGACATCGGATCGACATCCTCGACGTCCACAGCCGGGGCACCTGGCGTCACCGAGCCCGCAGCGCGTGGACCTTCTGGCGTGGACTCGGGCCGTGCTCGGCGTGGAAGCAGCTGCTGGGATGCATATGGCCGCCGCGGAGAGGCGCGCCGAGCGTCGGGCGCGCCACCGACCGACGGCCGTTCTTTGAGCCGCAAGTCGGTGCTCGCATCGCCGACTGGCGGCGATGCGCTCCGAGGAGACGTGGCGATTGTGGCCGCCGAAAGTGGTGCCTCTTGGGCCCATCGCGGAAGAAGGTTCCCCGTGAGGATGCCGATGGAAACAGTCTTGTCTGTCCAGCCCAAGAAGACAGCAGTAAGCCCGCCGACCAGCGGTTGGCTAGAGACCGCGAGAGCGCGTCTCGAGGCCGCGCCACGCCTTGTTGAGCGCGCATCCGCGGGTGTGTCGTCAGGAAATGTGCCTGCGGGGCTGCTCACGCGCACCTCGACGTTCATAGACAGCGGGCCCTGCAGATACAGGTCGAGCTGAGGTGACACACTGCTCAAAGCCAGAACCCTCTGGCGGATCCACGAAAGAGCGTCGCGCGAGGCGCCAACGTCCAGGCTCGCCTCCAGTTGGGGCTGGATGGAGAGGAGATGCATGCGCGACCGCTCACAATTGGGTAGCACGGGGCAAGCCACATAGATTGCGCCTCTCGCCGATGCAAAGTACACGCTGAGCGATGACCAGCCGCGATGGGTCGCCGCGCAGAACGAGAAGCCCGCAGGAGAAGCTTGCCGGTCCCTCACCTCGATGCCAACGTCGGGATCGGGCGGCACCCGGAGGGTCAGCTCAGGCCTCTGCAGGTCTTTGATAGTGTCATAGAGATGAAAGCTTCCATCCGAGAGCAGCACCCCCAGGTGGCATTCACCCAAAGGATGCCAATCCACTTGACGCACCTCGACAGAATCTCCGATGGCTGAGGACGTGGTGGCCAAGGGGCCACGGCATTGGCGGAACGCCGAGGGCTCACGCGCTGGGGTGGCCAGATTCAGTGGCAGCGCCCAACACAAGACGGGTTCGCTGCTGATGGCGTGGTCAGTGACGTCAGAGCATGCAACGGAAGGCAGCCTTCCATCGAGGTGCATCGAGAGAGTTTGCTCGTGCCCGGGCTTCATGCGAACGTTGGCCACCATCTCTTTTCTCTCGTCGGCATTCATGCGTCGGAGAGTGCGCATGTTGGTGTAGCCCTTTTCACGCATGGCGCTCGCGTACTCACTGAGGCCGAGTTGTGCCAGCAAGCCGCCAAGCTCATCGATGGTCTCGACGAGTGCAGCGATGCGATCAGGCGACGGCGGCACCATGATGGAGACACTTTTCTTGCCGACGAGTGCGAGGCGCCCCGACGCCTCGTCGAGTCTTATCTCGACGACCTCGTGTGGCATGCCACGGTATGCGTGTAGCACGGTACCCGTGCTTGACCGTGATGCACGGTATCCGTTTAGCACATTATCCGTGCCAAAGCACTCATCAACGAGCTTCTTCTGCACATGTTGCGGTTCCTGCCAAAAGTTTCTGTGCGATGTGCCGTGTGCCTCAAGCCGTTTCAGAAGCCACGGCCAGAAGCTGTGGTCGAGGAGCTGCGGGCGCATCAGCTGAATGCAGCAGAGGGAACTTGCTTTGGGGTTAAAGACGCGCAGGCAATTATCGGCGCCGAAGACATGCAAGTCGCGTGTGACAGTGTTAGCTGCGAGGACGGCACGGCGACTGACCCCGGAGCGCAACATGTCGCTCGGCTGCTCTTCGACGACATCGCGCGATGCGACCGCGGTCTTCGCGTACGTCGCTGACATAGATGTCTCCCTACACTTCCGGTTGCGCTTCTCCTGTGAAGGATGGTGAGGAGTGCAGAAAGGAGAAGAGGGACGCAACGCACTTTGAAGTCTCTGGAACTTGTCAGCCGCGTGAAGGGTTTGTTGTTTTGTGCTCGCTTTCTGCGGACGACGATAGGGGAGTAGGCCTTCTTGCCGCTTAGGCAGCTAGCTGCTATCCGCCGCTTTCGAGAAGAGGACATGTCCCCAAATCATCGGGGCGACGTCGTGAGGGCCGTCGATGCATCGCTCATTCGCGTGGCAACGCTCGCTCGATGCCTACAAGTAACGCCAGTGAGCCATCAAGCTAGGAGCCCATTGTTGATGCGCACGCACTTGCTCGCGTCTGCAGCTAAGCGCGAGCACCGTCTGTGGCGAAGAGCTGAACCATCAGCAGCGCAGTCGGTCTTTCTATGCTTTGATGCCTGGCGCCTTGCCACAACGCGTGCTCGGAACGCACACACCACGCCAGTGACTGACGCTAGGAGCCTGGCGTCCTGGGCGAATCGCAACCGCTTGCTGGCTACCGCGGCTAAGCGCGCGCACCGTCTGCGGCAAAGAGCCGAGCCACCGGCGCACTTGGCGCGACCAGCTCTGGAAGAAGGCCACGCGTTCGTGCTCAACACGATGCGATGTGCTCGAACCGTGATCAATGCTTACGCGGCGAACAGAACGGACGCGCCATGCATTCTGCGCAGCATGCCTCCACCCACGTACTCGCGGCCCTCAGAGCTGCTGTCATCCTTCGCTCACGCCAGTCCTGCGCGACCTTCGCAACTGCCTTCACTGCAGCTCGCTCATCATCCTATCTGCGTCGAATCGGGGTTCCCGCCGAATTTGGATCGTGTCGATTCCATGAATGATGATAGTGGCTGCTCCTGCAGCGGTGCTTCGACGACCAGTTTCGAAGCGAATCGGCCATCGGGCAGCACTGCGTCAGTGACGGCCGCCCTGGAGCGATGGCGACGCGCTACCTGGAGAGGGCTGCTTGAGGACATGCGGCGTGTGAGCGCTGAGGAACGACGAACCGCCAACGCGGTGCGTTCGTGCTTTGTCCTGTGGCGAATCACAAACTCCGTACGCGCGGAGACTACGCGGCTGATCGCGTGCGCTCAACTGCGGAAGTTCCGGAGCCTGTTCGTATGTTGGCTGACGTCGTCGCGAGCTGCCTCACGAATTCGACGTGTCACGGCTGACTGTGGCTGGCGAGTCCATGCACGTACGCTGACGAGAGCATTTGACATTTGGCGAAGCAGATGCTCAGTGAGTGTAGATGCGAATGGCGTACCTCCGTCACCTGAGCCTCGCGTACGCTTGCAGCAGATCAGGTCGGATATTCGCTTGTTGCTCGTGAAGTGACGCGCCTGAGACCGGACTAAGACCGCGGACCCGGACACGGCGGCCGGCGGCGGCGTCGGGGACACGCAGGTTTCAGCGGGAGTACGGGACCAGCCCGCTACGGCGCGGCGGGTCTATAACCGCGCCGACTACGCGTCCCACACGCCATCGACGACCGGCCCGCGTGTAAATAAGTTATACTCTTCGAGTGACAATTATAAAATGGTTCGAACCGTCGAAACGCCGCCGGGATCGCGGCGCAAGTGGCAAGCGTCAGCGTCACGACCCGGGGGGCGCGGGGGCGGCGCGCGGGCTCATCGTACCGTCACCCCCGCGGCAATGGCACACGGCTTCCGACGTACTTCCGACGGGGCGGGGCGTCCGCCACATATGCCTGCGTGTCCGGAAGACGCGTCCACCTGCACTCAAGGGCGTGTTCGCTAAGTGGCCGAGAGCACTCGGACTCCGCTCTTGCAACCATAAGCCATCTACCTGTTTTCGCTCTTGCCGGCGACCGCGGCAGAAGTGCGGCCCTTCAGGACCCGTGCACGTAGGGCTTCGAACTCAGCCGCACTGATCAAACTGTCGTCGCGTAGACTCGCTAGGCCAAACAGCTTTTCCCTGGTAGCCTTGGGCGGGCGCGAGCCAAGATCGTCGCGCATAGCGCGTCTGCGCTCGCGCGTGGTGTTGCCAGACCTGACGACGCCCTCGCGACTTCCCCCCCCACGGGACGAGGGGGACATACCCGGCCTGCCCAGATGTTGCGCGATGGTGCTACCCGTCGCGTTGCCACTTTCGCACGAGCGCTGCACGTCGTATGGACCGCCAGGGCACATGCTGAAATAGCCAGGAATGGCCGAGGCGTTGCAGGTGTGGAGGGCCGGACGACCGAGGCTCCTCGAGGGACGCCAGTACGGACGCCAGCCGACATGGCGACACGAACTGGCTTGCCCTGCAAGAGATGGCTTCTCGAAGCGCCCGAGAGTGAAGTCGGTCCCACTTATTGTTGCATGCCCAAGCTGGCACCGGTCGCGAAGTTTGTGCGTGTGAAAGAAGTAGAGCCCCCAGTAGTGATGCGGTGCCGAGTTGTGGAACTTGAGGAGGTTTTGGACCTGCGCCAGCGAGGGAGACGAGCGTCAGCCGGTGCGCTCACGCATCGCAATGTAGCAGTGGCATCGATTCGATCCCCCGGGCAGTGCCAGTCTCGAGTAGTGCGAGAACCGATCGAACGTGTCTCCAAAGCCATCGGCCAGGGCTGCATCACCAACCCACCACCAGTCGATGTTCACAGAGTTTGCGCAGAAGTCGCGCGAACGCGGGTCGCGAGCGTTGCAATTCACGCCGAGGACGCTTGACTTGGCGTGCAGCCTCCAGGCCTCATCCCTGAGCCCATCGGCGCACTTTGGGATTGGCGCTGCGCTCGTGGCGACACCTAAAGGGTTGGTGTACAATTCGGCGGCACGAGCGCCATCGTCGCGGCAGCTAGAAGGCGCTCGGTGCCCCTTCTCGCAGTCAAACGGCAGCCACAGCCGCACATTGCCGTCCGCGCGCAATGCAGGCATCGCCGACTTCCACAATACGTCGTGGCGCATGACGAGCACTGCGGCGTGCTCGACCCTTTGATTGGTACCACTCGCCACCCACTGCGCACGCAGGTCGAGAGCATTCTTCATGCCCAACAGTGCCCACATCGTGCGCTCGCAATACATCAGCCTCACCGGGCACTTAGGCATCGATCCATTCTGCGCTGCATGTCTCGCAACACGTGGCTGCCAGAACGCGTCCATGCTGGCCGCCAACTCCAGATTCCAGCTCTGCACAAACACATCCACCGTGCCGACAGCGCGCCAGGGCTCCACAACGTGCGTCATGATTGACTCAGCGCACATACGCCACAGCACCTCGTCCCCGGGCACGCCCTTCTTCATGGTCGCAGTCCGCGTTTTGTACGTCCCGACGCGGCCATAGAGGACGATCGCCCGACCGACTTCGGTCACCGCCATAATTCCTAAACGCAATCAAGTCAAGACAAGAAGGAACGACGCTTCACAAAACTTTGTCATGAACCTACGAAAGGCGCATGAGACAAACACTCCAGCGAGTCCCGAGTTTTAACCGCTGGTTCACACTCACGCTTTTGCACCGTCCGCGATGCACGGCGGAAAAAACCCGCGAGTCCTGGCGCTCTTCGACGTCGACGGCACGCTCACAGAGCCCCGGAAGTTAGTATCGCCTGAGACGCTTGCGTTCCTCGCCGAGCTGCGCAGCAAGATTGCAATCGGAGTTGTTGGCGGCTCTGACCTGACGAAACAGAAGGAACAGCTCGGAGACTCGCCTGCGCTCTTTGACTGGTGTTTCGCTGAGAATGGCCTGCTGGCCCACAAAGATGGTTCAGTCATAGGGCAGATGTCACTAGTGAAGCATCTCGGTGAGGACAGTCTCAAGCGGCTCATCAACTGGGTTCTCGCCTACCTGTCGACACTGGACATCCCCGTGAAGCGTGGGACCTTTATCGAGTTTCGGCAGGGCATGCTCAACATCTCCCCGATCGGACGCAACTGCAACCGGGAAGAACGAAACGACTTTGAGAAGTTCGACCTGGCGAACAAGATTCGTGAGACGATGGTGGCCAAGATGCGCACCGAGTTCAAAGACCTGAATCTGACTTACTCTATTGGAGGGCAGATCTCCTTCGATGTCTTTCCGCAAGGCTGGGACAAGACGGTACGCGCGTGTGTACGCGTTGGCTCGCTCAGCCTCGCCGAGAGCACGCACCTTCGCCTTGGTAGTCCCTCCCTCGTCATAGAGCTGAGCTGTGCGTCGCGCTTCTTTGCTCGTGCGAACTGCAGTTTTGCCTCAACTATCTGCCAGAGGCCGACTTCGACGAGATCCACTTCTTCGGTGACAAGACATTCGAGGGCGGCAACGACTTCGAGATTTTTAGCCACCCGCGAACCAAAGGTCATTCGATCGATGATGCCAACCCAATGACGACGCTCAAGAAGCTGTCCGAACTCTTCGGCGTCGCGTGTCCGGCCTCATTGACGCCACCTGGCGCCCACTGATCTCGCCGAAGCGCCCGGGGCCATGAAATGACCCTGCATGAGCGGCACAGAGATGACTCTCGATTGATTATGGCACACGGAACGTCCTTCTGAGTCACATCCGTAGGCGCGCTTTTTGCCAAATTGACATTTTTTAACGCAAGCAAGCAAGTAAGCTTAGTCGAAGCAACACAAGTACCTAAACAAGCGCAACCTTGCTTACTTGCTTCTTGCGAGCCGCGTTCCCCTAAAAGCGCCATGCTGGGCAAAGTTGTGTCGTAGTACCGGTAGCCGTTGGTTGAGCTCCCAGCACAGGCAGCATTCCCAGTCTGGTCCTCGCCCTTGCCGGAAGAAGCCGAGGGCGCGCGACCAGTGAAATTTCATGTCGTCGAAACAAGCAGTACTGGCAGTCGCTGCCACCGGCGCAGTGGCCGCGGTCCTCGTGCACAAATGGCTCAAATCAAGGATACCCTCGACTCTCGCAGAAAGCATAGCACAGTTGAAGTGCGAGGGAAATCCCTACGCGCCGGCCCTGCCCACGAGCGGTGAGCTCGACTCGGGTGCAACGGTCCAAGGTGCATTTCTGCGCGTGGGCCCCATCATCCTGCAGCGCGCCTCGTTCGGTGCTCTGTGGATTCGCATTGGCTTTCTGCACCAGCCAGCACCTGATGTCTCGCTGCTTCGCAAGGTTGTGAAGGTGGCGATCGAGGCCCAAACAGCCCCTCGCAAGGCGGCGCTGTACGTAAGCATCAGCGAGGCCTGCCTTTCGGCGGGCGGCGCCGTGGACCTTCAGGTGTTGCGCGATCTTGGCTTCGCGTACCACCATTACCGTCCGGGCAAGGCGGATGGCGAATGGGTCTACGTGAAAGATCTTGCCAGGATGGTCCCTGCCTATGCCACGAGCGTTGAGGGCGCCACGGGGGTCGTCTTTTCACCCGACCAGCGCAAAGTGCTTTGCGTTTGGGAGCGTGGCGGTTGGAACACACCTGGCGGTGCCGTCGACCCCGGTGAGATGAAGGTGGACGGCTTGAAGCGCGAGATTTACGAGGAGGTGGGAGTGACGATCGACGACACGTTTGAGCCCATCTACCTGGGTGGATATCAAATGGCGCGCGCGCGTGATGACAGGATTAATGACAATTTCTCTGTGTTCGCAGTGAAGGCGTCCAGCGAGCACTTCGAGGTCGACCAGAAGGAGATTCACGCTGCAATGTGGGTGCCGTGGGCGGCGTTACTCGACGAATGGATCGATGCTGGCCGGCCGGGTGACAAGAAGAATATTACATTGAGCGACGCGATGCTTCCCGCGGACAAGACATGCGTCTCTAAGAATTTACTTCGCTGGCTAGAGACGTATCGCAGCAATAAGGGCATGAAGTGCAAGGTGACGCCTGGAAAGGAATGCAAGATTGGCGTCTGAGACGCAGCTACTGTCGTTGGGCCGTTGCCCGAAAGGCTGACGCGTTGCACATCTTCGAAATTCGACGGGCGGCGGGGGCGATTGACGCTGGCACTTGTGCGGAGGTATCGGGCGTCGCAGCCACGACCGCTACGACCCGCAAGCGCAACGCCAGCGGGGCGCCGTGGCGTGCGCGGTGCCCACATTCAAATCGGTACGAAGTTAGGCGAGCACGGTGCACGACGAGACTTCAGCCCCAAACCGTCAGGAAAACTGAATGTCAACCGGACGCATGATACAATGTGGCAAGACGTGCGACTTGCCCCCACAGGTTTCGGTCTGAGTGACGCCATGGCAATCGGTACTGTCTACTGATGATTGCGCGCATCGCCTTGCGTTTCTTCGTCGCCCAGCCCCAGAGCAGCGACCGTGTGGAATTCCGGTGTACCGACATCGGTCGTTCGTCGTTCGATCGTACCGTTCGTAGCGAGCTGAGGTCGTCACGTGCCGCCAGCCGTGGGGGTGGTCTATATGTTTCTCTTTTTTCTTGATTCGGTATCGCCACCTCGCTGCGCGGAGTGGTGACTGTGTTTTGACTGTGAGTCTCAGTCTCTCCGAGACGCACCTCGGCACCTTCCTGTGCGCGTGTAGAGCGCGGCCGCCGTCCCGGCATCCGATCCCTCCATCCTGTCGGCATACTGACAGGACGCACGTGTCAAGCCGCTGACACCGTGACACAATGACAGTGTCGCTCTGCAGTCGGCGCCAGCAGCGTGAAATGGTTTCTGTGGGCCGACATCGGGACGTGCGTGGCGCGACCCACGCGCGATCCGACGGTGCCGGGCTCTCGGTGTTCTCACCGCAGCTTCCAGCCGCTCGTGAAGGCCTTCCATTGTGTCGCCCTTGAGCAGCTCGCCCCCTCATTCACAGCAACCCCACAGTCGCCACTCCAGCAGCGGGCGCCGATACGCACGCCAGCATCGCAGGAAGCCGGGAAGAGCACCTCGCAGCGGATGCGCACAGCCGCACGACACCCAGCGAGATGAAAGCTCTCCATTACGATGAACTAGTGCCTTATGAAACCTGCGCTCGCGCCGCCTCCGCCATTGCCAACGCCTTCTTCGCACGCTTCCTCGCGCCGCGCCCCTTGCCCGCGAGTGCAGCTCCACCATGAGAGCGCGCAGCAACGTCTAGCTGCTCCTCGAGAGATCGCTCCTCAGATGTCAAGAGCTCGTTGCACACTGATGGGCTATGCACAAAGCGTTCTGTCGGCCAGACCATACGCGCACAGCATTCGCGCGAATGCAGTGGTGCGCCGCGCGCCGCAGAACGCAGGACCGCAGCAACGTAACGCATCGCGCTGACTGTCTTCAAAAAGTGCACAGCAATCGATTGGTTCGAGGGGCGTCGGTACAAGCCATGCGGCGAGATGCACGCCATGTTATGCGCTTCACCCTCCCGCATCGCGCGCAGGGGCTCAACAGGTCCCTCCCCCGCCTCGCGAAGGCATTTGTAGAGCCAAAAGCCGTTGAGCGGGTCGTCCTCCTTCCGCAAGAACGGCTCGTGCGTCGCGTGCAGCGCGCGTTCATGGAACCAGTTGGCGTACTTGCACTTGGCGAGCAGCACCGCGAGCCGACGCGGCATCGCAAAGAGCCAGCCGAGCGCGAGTTCGTAGGGTCCCTCGTAGGTCAAGCTGAGATTGGCTGCCTCGCCCGGCGCCTGCGACCGTGCGAATGCGGTGCGCCCACACGGCCACGTCTTGTACGACGGTTCCCACTTGTTCCTCTGGTCGGAGTAGCAGCCCCACTTGATCGTACCGAAGAGGGCGCGCGGGCTGGCGGAGTCCACTGACGGCAGCCGGCTGAGCAGTCTCGGCACATTGATGAGCGTGTCGTCATCACACTTTCCCACCCACTCCACATTCGGCAGCTTGGTGGCGACATGCTGCCACCAGGTGATCGTCTTGAGACCGCTCGTGCCTCCAGCGTGTATTTCAGCGCTGTTTGCAAGAACGAGCACGTCTCCGAAGCGTGAGTGCTCCTGAGCGAGCGCGACGGCGTGAGGATTCGGCAGGATCTCGCCCTTGGGTCCGCCGTCTGGCTCCGCGCGTTCTTCAGCGCGGCGTGGGTCCCAGGGTGAGCGCGGCGTGCGCTTGATGACTGCACCGACCAGAAAGCAGTGCAGTACCGTTGGCCCTGCCGTAGCCGCCCATGTATCGCGCACTGCTAACCGCTGCGGCGTGTTTGTCGGGCGCGACATGATGCCCACGGCGAGGCGCAACGCCGACGTCGTGCCGTCGCATCGAGGATTCATCTTCGGAAAGTTGTTTTGAGAGTGTGAACTGGCTGTTAAGAGGGCCGATCCCCCCAGCCGGGCATTGGCCGCGACGCCCTGCGCGAACAATGACGATAGTTGGAAACGCGAAAAAGCCAACTGTCAGGCTTCTGTAAGTCTACACTGTAGCAAAAGGGGAACAGGTGGTCCACACTTCCTTGTGCTGATTGTGCATCATGTTGTGCATGCTCTAGCATGTTCGTGCGTGCACGATTTATGCACGAACGCGGCCACACGCGGTGCACGGATCTAGTTGCGCTGGTCATCTTCATTGCATCTCCAACTTCATAACCAAAGCAAATCCACTGGCCTGCGAAAGGACCGATGGCTATGGTTGACGATGTCTCTCCAAGCTTCTCCTGACCACGATCGACCAACGTGACCACCACTTGTAGATTGGAGGCCCCTTTGCGCAATGCCTCTGATCAGGTCAACAAGCACATCTGGTTTGATTTTCATGCTTGCCGTGTACTGACCCTTGATCAGATGGCGTGTGCGATTGTTCCTTCGGACCTCGATGGGGTTGCTTGGAAACAAGCGTGCACCGCTCTGATCCAGCCAGACGGGCAGTGCCGCTATTCCCAAGGCGTGCGCCAGATGAAGATGAATGCCCCGGACCGCGAGACGAGCGTCGATCGGTCGATGGCCGGGTGCAGCTCAGCAAACGTCGCGCCTGTAGGAGTGAAGAAGACGTTAGACATGGCCGCTCCATGCACTCCGAGAAGACCGATTGTAGGCGACCCCACGACCGCTGCCTGCTGAGCGAGTGTGCTATTCTTCGTGAAGCTCACGCACTCGACATTCACACGCAGCCTCTGCATCGCCCATACACGAAGAGGCTCGGTGCAGGCCTTGTCCAGCCCTACCACCGTTCGAGCGCTGGTGTTGCGGAGGATGACTACGATGCGCGGCATGGTCGTGGGCGGCAGCGTGGCCAAATATGAGGCCATCCCTCGTGACCGCGGGACCATTCCAAGATGAAGGCGATCAAGGACTCGTGCACGCACAGTGTGGGCATGCCGAAAGTATCCCGCGTCAAGTTGCATAGTCCCAAAGGGCACCGATACTCTCACCACTTCGTCACACAGTGCACGCCCTGGATGAGCGTCTGCGTCGACGCCTGCGTTGCTCCGGAGCGGGGGCCATGATGCTGAGGTGAACTTTGCATTCTTCTCGCAGCGAGCATGAAATATCTCCTCGATCTTGTGATGGAAGGTGTGCATGTATCTGCTGCCCCATGAATGACCATGCGAGAGCAGGACATCGATCGGCTGCCCGCTAGCGAGAAGCTTCGATGTACCGTTAAAGAGAGGATACACGAAAGCCAGCAGCCAGTGCCCGTAGTTGTGGGGTCCCGCTACAAACTCAGGATTGTGGTTCGAGTCGATACAGAGCGTGCCAGCGATTCTCGCGCCGTCCATGCGCTCAATCGTCCGGCAGTTCATGACGGAGAAGCTCGTCATTGTAGGTCCGACTCGTCCGTCGGATTGGCCTCGTATCTATGTGCTGGTCTGCTAACTGGTCTGCTGGACCTCAAAACACCACAGTGACGGCGTGAAGCCCCCCTCTCTTCTCGAAAGAAAGAAATGCATGCAACCAAAGCTCATAGCAATTGCAGAGAGCTTTGCTGATGAGGCAAGCAGGAATGTAACACAACTCACGGCACTTCCATTGTAGGGAATTTTGTGCCAAATCAAGCAAGTTTCGACGGACCCAACGCGTTGACGAAGAACGCGTGCTCTGCGACGCCGGCCCGGCCTCCCAGCGTCTTCCTCACGCGGAATGCGCTTCAAGGTAGAGGATCTCGAGGTGCAGTTTCCTTACCCGAGAATCTACCCCGAGCAGTACCAGTACATGCTTGAGCTCAAGCGATCGCTGGATGCCAAGGGTCACTCGATGTTGGAGATGCCCACTGGCACAGGCAAAACGATCACTTTGCTCTCGCTCATCACTTCTTACCAGCGCGCGCACCCCGAGATGGGCAAGCTCATCTACTGCACGCGCACCATCCCAGAGATGGAGAAATGCCTCGAGGAGCTAAAGACTCTTGAGCGGCACCGTGACGAGTGCTTTGGTTCTGCACGTCCGCGGAGGCTGCTTGCAGTCGGGCTCAGCTCTCGGCGTAACCTTTGCGTGCACGAACGTGTGTCTCAGCATACCGAAAAGTCCCAGGTCGACCAGGAATGCCGCCAGCTCACTGCCCCATGGGTGCGAGAACGTGCAGGCGTCCGGTCCCTGGGTCCGGATGGCCGGTATTGCGCCTCAGGTGGCCGCCAACAGGGCGGCATCTCCAGCGCCGGCGAACATCCAGGTGCGGCGGGGTCGAGCGGTGGCGGCGAGGACGAAGGGACGAGTGGCCATGCGGGGCGATGCTCTGCTGCGGCCGCGTCGTCGTCGTCGCCCATCGGCGACTCGGGCATCGAACTCTGCGAGTACTTCGAGGCGCTCGAGCGACAGGGAACCGACGCGCTGCTCGCCGCGGGTGTATACACGCTCGAAGAGCTCAAGGAGTTTGGCAAGAGCAAGGGCTGGTGCCCCTACTTTCTCGCGCGCCACGTGATCGCATTTGCGGACGTCGTCGTGTACAACTACCAGTACCTGTTGGATCCCAAGATCTCGCAGCTCGTCTCCAAGTCGATGCAACGTGAGTGCGTCGTCGTCTTCGATGAAGCGCACAACATCGACAACATTTGCATTGAAGTGATGTCGATCAATTTTCGCTTGCCTACCCTCGAGGCAGCTTCGAAGAACATCACTCGAATCTCGTCGGAGATCGAGCGCATGAAGCAGACGGACGCGTCGCGGCTGCGAGAGGAGTACGAACGGTTGGTGCACGGCCTCGCTCAGTCAGGCACGCTGCCTATCAACGCGGAGCTCGCGTCGAATCCGGTACTTCCGGATGAAATTCTGACACAGGCCGTGCCTGGTAACCTGCGCCGTGCGGACATGTTCGTCAAGTACTTGCGCAAGCTCGTGCACTACCTGACGCAGAGACTGCAGGTCAACGAGGTCGTGCAGGAGTCGCCGACAGCCTTCCTGCACAAGCTGGACAATGAGGAGGAGGACTTCTCGAAGTCCATGAAATTCGTCTCAGACCGGCTGCGCTCGCTGCTGCGCACGCTCGAAGTCACCGATGTGCAGGATTTCTCGCCGCTGGTGCTGATCGCCGACTTTGCCACCCTCGTGGCCACGTTCCAGAAGGGCTTTGGCATCATCATCGAGCCCTACGACGAGCGCACGCCGACTTTGCGCGATCCGCTCTTTCAGCTGTGCTGCAATGACGCCTCAATCGCAATCAAGCCCGTCTTCGAACGCTTCCAGAGCGTCGTGATCACGTCGGGCACTCTCTCACCCCTCGACATGTACAAGAAGATTCTCTCCGTCCAGCCCGTGGTGGTCCAATCCTTCCAAATGTCCTTTGCGCGTGACATCATCCGACCGCTCGTCGTCACGCGCGGCGCAGACCAAGCGCTCCTCTCCTCCAAATTCGACACCCGGTCCGATAAGTCGACGATTCGCAACTACGGCGCGCTCCTGCTCGAGTGCGCGCGCGTCGTGCCCGACGGGATCGTCGCGTTCTTCACATCCTACTCCTACATGCAAGAAGTCGTGCGCGAGTGGCACTCCACGGGCCTGCTCAAGACCGTGCTTCAGCATAAGCTGGTCTTTATCGAGACGACCGACGTCCTTGAGACCACCCTGGCGCTCGAGAACTTCAAGAAGGCGTGCGATTGCGGTCGCGGGGCGGTGTTCCTTTCCGTGGCGCGCGGCAAAGTGGCCGAGGGCGTCGATTTTGACCGGCACTATGGACGAGCGGTGCTGCTTCTGGGCGTGCCGTTCCAGTACACGCTCGGACGTGTGCTGCGCGCACGACTCGAGTATCTGCGCGACACATGCGGCATCAACGAGGCCGACTTTCTCACGTTCGATGCTATCCGTCAGGCAGCGCAGTGTGCAGGCCGGGTCATTCGCGGCAAGAGCGACTATGGCATAGTCGTCTTCGCCGACAGTCGCTACTCAAAGCACGACAAGCGCTCCAAGCTGCCCATGTGGATTCAGCAATTCATGACCGATGCTCTCTCGAATCTTTCGACGGACGTCGCGATGGCGTCAGCACGCCAATTTCTCAGAGAAATGGCGCAACCCGCGCCAGCACACAAGAACGTCTCGCTGAGCGAGGCGGAGCTCTTCCGATCGAGTGTGTACGTCGAGCGTGTCTCGACTGCGGGGATCGATATGCGGCAGGATCCATCTTACTACGGCCTTACCGCCCCTGCGACAGCAACCCAGCCAGCCATTGTTCCCATGGATATCGGATGAGTTTGCCGGGCGACGTGTAACTTGGCAGAGGCGATAGTCATAGTGGTGGCCCCCGCATGTCCGCATGCGGCCCGCGGCCGACTCACGAGTCGCGAAGTCGCGTGGTTTCGCCGTGCAACACCTCGGGTGGACCGGAACACCTCGGTATCTTTGCACTTTGGAAGATAGTGGAGTCGCGATAGTGGAGCATTTCTTTTTGTAGTCATAAAGCGCGAGGTGAACGGTCCGTGGAAGCGCGACCGGCGACGACGTCATCGATGCTAGACTCTAGTGACAGCTACGATGGCGTGCCGGCGCGCGGCGGGGAACACCGGCAAGAACGTAACGCCTCAACGGTGACCGGTGCACGCCGGCCAATCCTCGACGAACAATAACCAAAGTTACGAATAAAACGAAACTGCAAACTCGAGAATGACTGGACTCTCCGACTGCGGACTGGCGACTCTCGACTCTCCGACACTCCACGACTCTCCGGACCCCGTCAGAGCGGCCCAGACTGAGCGCGTGACCGCCCCGTGCCCGTTACCCATTTGATTCGATTCGTTTGGACGAACGGGAACGCAAACGAGACGATCCGGTTCCCAAAACGCGTCGGTTCGGAGCATGGTATTAAGCATTACTTACCGTTGTCGGTTCGACTACACGGGCCTTCACCACGTGTATCCGGCGCCCGCGCGCGTCCCGTCGCGGACCCTCCCCGCGGATCCCGGCGGAGCGGTGTGCGGTTCCGGTAGCTACCGAGTAGCGATGTCTAGGCTCGACAGTCAGGCCCATCGCAGCTCCCCTTCGGGCCTTTTCCCTCATGCCTTTCCCGTCCGGCCTCAACCTCACCTGCCATGCGCGGCTATGCGGCAGCGAGGTTACACGCACTGCGCACGCGGTACGATCGTTCGTCAAGGCTGCAGGCTCGAAACGAACGTCGGCGGCAGTACAGAGGCGATCCCCAAGTGGATGAAGCTTGCGGTCCTTCTCGTTGCGGCGTCCAGGCTGGGCCTACATCTAGGTCGCCCAACCCTCACGATGCAGGTATACCACCCCAGCACCATGGGACCATCCAGGTATACCAAGCCTGGCTGCCGTGTTCACATCAGATGCCAAATGTGTCGTCTTCTCTGCTGAGATCGACCGTGTCGTCGCTGCCGTACGCGCCGCGCAAGCTATGTGCTTTCTGGAGCATGAGCTCCGGTACCGACGCTCGCACCTCGCGAGGCGCCGCGTCCTTTCCCTCGCGAGGCGCTGCCTTTTTCAGATTCTTTTGTGCGCTTTGCAGGTCCATGGTGCTCCAAGCCGGATGTGACGGCTCAGCAGCCACCGCTTGTGCCCGTGCTGCTGGAGGCGGCGCTGCCGGCGCAGATCGCGGCGCGGCCAAGGGTGCAAGAGGCGGCGCAGGTGGCGCAGCAACCACTGGGGGCGGCGCATGCGGCGGCGCATGCGGCGGCGCATGCGGCGGCGCATGCGGCGGTGCAGAGAGCATGGTTGGCGGGGCTGGAAGGCGCAACTCCCGCCGTGGCAAAGGCGATGGCAATACTTTGGAATTGGAAGACGGTGCACGCGGCGTGCTCGGCGCAGCACGTGGCGTCGACGGCAAGGCCGCTGCAGCTTGTGAGCCGGGCTGATGCTGCGACGGCGGTCCAGGCAGCGGCGCGGGCGGCGGCGACGTTGCAGGCGACGGCCCAGCAGATACCGGGGCGGTAGCGGGCAGTGGGGCAGCCTGCGCCCGTGCACCCGGAGCCGCTGATGTGACGGGAGGCGCCGCAATCGCAGCTTTCAAGAGAGCCTCCGTAGAGATCTCTGTGGAGCCACTCGCTGCTGCTTGCCGAATCAGCGCCTCGAGTTGAGAGATGCTCAGGCCGCCGGCGGGCGCAGCCGATGGTGCGACGGGACCGCGCAGCAGCGGGTGCTGTAGCAGCTCCGAAAGCTTTGGACGGCACTCGGGCTTGCGCTGCAGGCACGCTTTCATGACTTCGAGCAGGTATGGAAACTTGGAGGTGCGTAGCGGTGGAAATTGGATCTCAACGCGCTCGTCGGTGATCGCTTGCATCTTGCGCAGGTAGTTTTTAACATGCGCAAAGGGCGGCGCGCCGTAGACCATCTGGTAGAGGATGCAGCCCAGCGACCACACGTCTGACGCCCGCCCCTGCGTGAAGACGCTCTTGCCGTGCTCATCCTGCGCGTCCTGACCGACGATCGTCTCGGGCGACATGTAATTGAGCGTGCCAACCGTGTTCTCTCGCTCGATTTTGGTCACGTCGGGATTGTCGTTCGTCATCGACTTGGCGATGCCAAAGTCGATGAGCTTGAGCGCACCCTTGACGCACAGAAAGTTCATCGGTTTTAGGTCGCCGTGGATGACGCGCGCCTTGTGCATCACGTCCACGGCCGAGAGCATCTGTTCCCAGTACCCACAAACGAAGGTCTCGTTGAGCTCGAGGCCCTTGGCCTGCCGCTCCTCCTGGTCTCGCTGGAGAATGCCCTTGAAGTCGATTTCGCCACACTCCATCACCATGTACACGACGCGCTCAGCGAGGTTGACCTCGGCGTCGACGAGCTCGATGATGCACCTAGTTGCTTCCGGGACGCTCTTGAAGCGCATCATCAGGTCGATCTCGTTCTGCACTGCCTCGGCGAGCCCATTGGCCTCCTCCGAATCGGCCTCTAGCGCCACCTTCTTGAGCGCGAGGACCTCATTGAGGGGCGAGAGAACCTTGAACACCTGCGACGTCCCGCCCTTGCCGAGCAGCTCGAGCACTTTGTACGGCACGCCATTGACGCTCACCTCGGCGTGCCCCGTTAGCAGCGATTCGCGCGAAGCAACAGTCGAGAGCGGCACCGCCCGTCCGGCGGCTAAAGTCACCGCGGTGGACGCTTGGCCTGGCGTCGACGCAAATCGCAGACCGTGCTGGCAAGTCGCGGTCGCCGAGGCCGGCGCTTCGGCAGCGGCTGCGGCCCCGGTCCGAGCCGGCGTCGCGGGCGCCACGCAATTTACCGCGGGTGTGCTCGGTGGATCGAGAGGGGCGGGCGTGGCGCTTGAGCCATATGATGACGCCATGGACGCGGGCCGTGGCGTCGATAGCGGCGCGGACGATCCTGTGAAGGTGAAGGGGGCTGGCAACTGCAGCGCTTGCACGCGGACGGTGTCGTGGCACAGGGTGTTCGTCACGCTCCCATGGGAAGACGCGTCGCTTGGGCTGCGCTCGGAGCCCTCGTGCGAGCCCTCTTCGATGGGCAGCAGGTAAGGGTACTGGAGCTCAGGCCTCCGGACCGTGTCGTCCACCTCGAGCAGCTCGGTCGTGGTGCGCGCGTTCGCAGCAGAGCTCGCGATAAGGTGCGCTTTGGGCGCATGTACCTCGAGCTGCGACGTGGCCGGCACCGCTGGTGTGGCCAGCATCGGCGCACGTGCGAGCAGCTGTGTGCCATTCTCTGTGCTCGCAGCGGCGACGGCTGGCGGCATCTGAATGCGTTCCATGATGACAGTGTCTGCGTTCGCATCGCACACATGGGGAGCTACCTTGGGCGCGGCGGGGGCGGCCGTTGCAGCACCCGCGGGCAGACTGGCATAGGCCAAGCCTTGGGCATCGTGCTCCGCGGCGTTACGCACGCGGACAAGCACGAGATCGCCACTGTCGCCACTGTCGTCACTGTTGGGAGTCACGCTCGAAGGCTTTGCCGGACTCTTTGGTGGCAGTGATGTTGGGCGAGCGGACAGCTTCAAAAGTGCATCCTGAATGACCGTGCGAGAATGGCGCACGTCAGGGTATGTCCCGGTTGAGTTGCATTGAAAGTTCGGCTGGTCGAGTGCCTTCTCGAGGATCTTACGAGCCTCGTCGACGTTGCCCTGGGATGCCTCGAACACGGACCAAGCCACCGGGAAGGCAGCGTCCTGAACGCCGATGCGCTGGTGCTTCATATGCCTGAAGATCTGGCGGGCGTCTTCCGTCGACGTCTCCGCCCGCAAAAGCGCGTACTCGAGCCAGATGCGCGCCCCTCCGCGCTCGTCGATCGGCTGGCCCACGTCCTGCGTCGCCTTGCGGTACAGTGGCCCGAGCACAGAAAGCCGGCGCTCGGCAGAATCCTGCGCGCAAGCCCGCTTGTGCTCGTCGAGCCGACGGCTCCACGTCTGCGCGTCTAGAGCTCCAGTTGGCCCACGCGCATATTCGGCGCTGATGGAGCTAGGCGCCCCATCTTTCATCAACGCATGCTTTGGCACACTCGGTGGTGCATCCACAGCGTCCGGAGGCTGTTGCGCCAATGAGGCAGTAGGCGGCGGCTGTGCGGCAGCAGGTGGTGCGGGCAAGAGTGTTGGCCGCGAAGGGATCTCGTCTTCGTCCTCTTGTACAAAGTCAACTCGTCGCGCACGTGCTGGCGCACCAAGCTTCAGGCCTAGACCCATCTTCTTCCTGGGCTTGCTGCCACCCGGAAGGAAGACATCGGTGGCATCGGAGTCACGCCCTGCATGGTCACCGCCAGTATGCGGATGCGCTGCTCCCGACTTGCCCGAGAGTCGTGTCGGGTTCTCGTTCTCTTTGTCGACGGGAAGTAGGCTGTCGGCCATAATTTGCAACGCGATTTGAAACGCGTCTCGGCTGTGAATATTCACAGTGACGTTTTTGGAACGTGCGTGTGCCGACGTTGTGTACATGTAGGTGAATGAACAGTGTTCAATTATTTGCGTGCTGTTTCAAACACCGCGAAACGCGCCGGTAAAGATTTATTAAATCAGCTATTCCTATTGGGGTTGCGTCGCCGTCGGTAAAGATACATTTATCGTATATTATCGAAATCAGCTATTGCCTATTCAAATGCAAAATCGAAATGCAAAACACCAGGGTCAAATTTTCTCAGCGGGGCTCTGCCCCGCGCCTCGCTAGGGTGGCAGTCTTCAAGATTGTACGTGACGGCCACCACCGGGGTCCGAGCCCCTGACCTCAGCTGCGAGCTGGAGCCGGCGCGCGCGCTATTGGGGCTGTCTCTCGCGAGTCGGCTAACCTAGGCTAACCAATCTTTTGAGGCGGCGGTGTTGGGACGTGGAAGTCGATTTTGCGGCGGTGGGCATAGTAGTACGCTGATTTGCTCGCCACGCTGCGGCTGGCGGTGCAGCTGTCACATGCAGGCGCAGCCGCCTCCCGATTCACCTGAGATGGGTCAATCTTCTGCGGCATCGCTACAGGTAGGGTGTGCTGATCGGAGGTGACCGCGGCATAGTAGTAGCCCTCGCCAGATCCCGGCTTGGCACGCGACGAGAGCACCACGGAGCGATCCGTCAGCCTAAGGTGGGTCGTGCCCAGATTGGGCGTCCAGCTCGAATGCACCTGACCTTTGGCATCGTCTTGAAGCGAGCGTTTCGCGAGTGGCGCGCGCACGTCCCAATCCTTCTTCGCCTTCAAAAAGCGGTCAACGGTCAGATCGGTCGTCATCACTTCGTGGAACATGGACGCGTCGGTGGGCGAACCATCGAACCGATGCACCCTGTACATGCTCATCTTGATACCCACCACGACGCCCCACTGGCCTCGCGCGTTGCCGCACAGGATCTTGACTACTTGTCCCTTCTCTGCGTACTTGCCATCGCGCAGCGGTGGATCGAACGGGCCTGCCTGCAAGCGCAGCTTCTGCCGGCGCTCTTCGGAGAGTTTGCCAGGGGGTGCCAGGGTCCGGGCGGGTGCTTCAGCCAGAGCCGTCCCTGGCACTGCCTTCTCATCGTCCTCTGCGCCCACGTCTGCCTCGTCGCCGAGCCACGACAGGTTGCCGAGGTGCCTACGCGCGAGCTTGTTCTCCTTTGGAGAATGGCACTGAGCGTCTCGGCAGTAGCCCAATCCATTGGTGCCCATCTTGAGCACGTGGTCCTTGCGAGCACCTTCGAAGCCAGCCGATGCCTCAAATGAACCATCTGCAGGGTGTGATGCTGGCGGTGGTGTGGGTCGCGGCAGCTTCGCCGTCGGGATTGCAGCCGCCGGCAACTGGGCCAGTACTGCCGGCTGTTCCGCTGGCGGCTCCGAAGACAGCTTCGCTGGCGGCTCAGCTGGCACTGCACTTGATCCGCTAGTCTTGAGATCCTTGAGCTTTGCCTCCAGAGACAGCCGATGGCCCATCTTGACAAAACCGGCGGCTTTGAGCTGCTCCGCAAAGGCCGATCGGTCGGTCGTCGCGAGCTCCTGGAGAACAGCGACATCGGTGCACGTGAGAGAAGCGAGGTACTCCTCGACGCTCGCCATCTCTGTGAAGGGCAAAGCACCTGTGCGCGTTACATTTTTCTTGTTCACAGAGGGGCAAAACACATTGATGGGGAAGCAACAACTGGGATGGTGGACAAGACAAGCTGCAAAGATCTGGTTTTCTTGTCAACAGTGGGGCGAAAAAGAAACGTTCGCACAGTCTTTTAACAAGTTGTTCGCTGTGACACGGGCACACGCCGAATGTTTTTGTTGTTTAGGATAGTATTTGAGTGTGGTGTTGAAGGACTTGTAGAGAATTGCGTCGGGGGGGGCATGATCCGGGCGGACATGATTCCAGAGGCTTCTCTCTCGTCTCTCGGCACTCGGCCCCCGGCACGCAGCCACACGCACGGCACATCTCGTCTCAGACTCAGTGCCTCTTGCCGTGGAATCTGCGGTGCGACAATCGAGCCCAGACGAGATTATGGTCTGAGTCAGGCGTGTCGACCGTCCCGAATCCAATGCACCGCAGTGCTGCCACGATCACATCGTAGCGGCGCGGTGCGTCGATGCCGAAGCGACCGAGGGCCACGGCAATGCGCTGGCCAAGCTTCGGCTCATGCGCCCGGGCGAAGAAATGCGTGTCTCTCGGTGCAGCTGCGTGCACATCGCGCGCGCGGTGGCAGCGGGCCAGCGGCCCCAGCATGTTTTGCAGCAGCCCCTCAGCCTCCGTTCTCAGCAGCGAGAAGGCATTGGTGTCGCCGCACGCAACGAGTGGTCCGTCTGCATAGGTAGGCCAGAGTGCCGTGGCCAACGCGCGAATCTGACCAGCTCGGTGCCGATTGTCGCCGGCGGCATCTAGGTGAAAATTGGCCAACACAAGCCGGCGCGGACGCTTGCGGAAACCGCCACGAACTGCAAAGCACCCGATGAGAGCATGCTTTGGCTCGGGAACGGCGCTCGTGTATACGCGCTGCCACCACGGCACGGCAGCAAGTCGCGGCAGATCAACAATACCGATCCGTCGCAAGCGCAACCGCGCGCGATCGTACACAATTGCAAGCCGTGGCGCGCCGCTGTGCTCGCCAACGCCATAGCGACGTCCGAGTGTGGCTGCAACTCGGCGTGCCGCATGCGGCACGGCCTCCTGGATGCAGAGCGCATGAAGGCGCTCGGCGGCGCGCAGCTCGGTGTACACGCGGAGTAGCCGGCGCAGGTTTTGCCCATTGAGGATGTTGTGCGACGCGACGACCAGCGCTGCCATGTTGCAGCTGCATGCCATGTTAGGGGAGAGTTGACCATTGGCTGTGAATTTTCTGTGTTTAGTCTGTTGACAATCGCCACTACTCGAACGTATGTTAGGATGAGGTCGGTTAGTATGGAGGCTGCTGTGTGTTAGAGGAAGTTGGAACGGGGGGGGGCTGTCGCAGTTCCTCACTTCCTCTTACTTCCCTGTATGTGCGAATGTGGCAGGTGTGCTTTGCAGCTGTGCCGTGCGACGCTGCTGTTCAGCTGCTGGCGCCGCAGCTGCCGCCATTCCCAGTGACTGTCAACGTCACCCATCCGTTTGGTGATCGGACTGGGCGACTTCCTGTCGGCACCCCAGGTTGATCCTCGGCCGATGGCATGCCATCTCTGCTCGCCTGCTCTCTCACGTCAATGCCGACCACAACCACAAGGCGATTCGCCGGGAGTGCCGCCACGAGTGCCTCAAGTGGTGCCACGCTGCGCACGCCATGCAAACCTAGCCAGGCAAAGGTACGCTGAGTGCCCGACAGCGCATGCACAGCTGCCTGAACGGCAGCCTCGTCGTCAGCGATCACCATTTGGTTGACCTCGACCGAAGAGGCAGGCGAGAACGGCATGGCAAGAATCGCCTCTGCTGTATCAATGGTCAGGGAGTGCCACCCTGTCCGCGCAAGAACCTGGACGACAGCAGGAGAAATGGGTGCGAATCGGCCTTGGAGAATGCGAGCCTGTGCGAGATCAGTGCGAGATCAGTGCTCTCGTGCGGCAGGCGCACCATGTCCATTCTCTCGAAGCCGATGCCCCAGGAGGCATCGGGTGTGGCGTAGCTGTGGCCATTCGCCAGCTTGAGAACCGCGAGGTCCATGGCAGCCTGAGCATCTTCGGCCGGAGAGTGCCCCATTCCTACATTCATGACGCCTGGCTCCATCCGAGGCTGCTGGATCTCGCGCTTGAGATGCTGAACCGTGAGGTTGCGAAGTGCCGCCTTTGCTGGAGGTCCGTGCAGGTTGCAGCGCAGCGGGTAGAGGAGTGCCGTGTCCAGGACGCAGGCACCGTCAGGAAGGCTCAGCCGCATGGCATGCAAGTCGCTTTCGAGAGAATGGCCGACCATCACGGTGTCACCACCTGCCATCAGCTGGCGGATCGCCGCGCGCACTTCCTCGAGCGTCTTTGTTGCAGTGGCAAGGATAGCTGGTGTGACTGTGCACGAATTGATTCGAGGCATGTGGCAAGTCAAATGTATAGACTGGGGTAGGCTTGCAGCTCGCCAGCGACATGCAGCTAGTCCGCAGCAGAACGGTATCAGTGGGCAGCGTGATACCATCGGAATACCAGCGGGCTGTGCGGGCTGCAGTGTATAGCAACAGCGTGGCCAGAAGCAGGCAGTGGCCATGGATTCGTCCCGGGATTCGTCAGGGATGCGCGGGGGATTCGTCAGGCAGGGGCCATGGATTCGTCTCGGAGGCGCGCACTGCCAGAGTATTGAGTCTTGTAGTCGACCACCGGCCGCTCGGGGATCACAAGCTCGTCCAGCAATGTTCGACCCGATTCGTCGACCACTGCCACCCGTGCGAGCTGCTTCATCAATGGCCAGCCACCATCCGCCATACGCGGACCCCGCACAAGCACCATCTCGCAGTCGAAGGCAAGCAAACGGGCTGCGGCTCCGGCCTCGTCTCTGTGGTCACACCCCTCACTCGATCCCGCGGTGGTTTGGACGGCGTGCGGTTCGGGTCCTGCCTCAGAGGCATCCACATACGGCACAAATTCGCGCGGCATCTCGAGGGTGCCGTCGTCACCACTCATCGGATATCCGTTCTCAAGAAGCTCCTCGCGGCGCGCAGCAAAGCTGCGCACATATTCAAGCCGCCAGCCGCCGCTGGCGTGCCGACCAGCGTGAGTGGGTACGCCAGTCAACGCGCGGCTAGGTTCGGTAGCAGCTGCAAGCGCAGCCAATTTGCGTTTTCTAGGGAGCGAGACCTGAAGGAATTCCGTCGCAACTGCTTCGGCGAGGCGGTTGCGGTGTGCCCGTGGCAGGTGCAGTGGCTGAACTGCGGTGAAGGCAGCGCTGAGAAGGTTGCCTTCATCTGCGCGCAAGTCCCGTGCCAGGATAACAAGAGCGCCCTGAAGGAGTGGCTTGTTTCGGACGAACGCCCACTTGGGCATTTCGCCACGGTCATCGGCGAGAGCCCACAGGACCATGTTTTGTACATCTGCCAGTCGCAGCGGCTGCTCGAGTGCTGCAGGCAGCAACTCGATGCCTGCCGACGCGTTGGCGCCGTATATGGCCCGAATCTGCTCCACCGTGCCGTTGCCCTTTTCCACGAGCTTGCGGGCCTTTTTGAGCTTTCTTCGGCCGAGCGGGCCGTCCACGTCGCTTTGCATATGGGTGCGACCAGGCCCGCGCTCGCTTTTTCACACTCTACCACGACCTCCACATTCGAGTGTGGACCTTTTCTGTCGCTCATCGCCTCTTTCGGCGCACGCGCGGTCTTCACACGCCTCTCTCGCGCCCTGGAATCCTGCCGCCGCCGCCGCCACGATGGGAGATGTCGACCCAGCCGAGGCGCGGCGCGTTCGCGACGAACTCGTATCCAAGGGTTTCTCGGTGTGCCGTGGGCTGCTGCCCTCTGCAACCATCGATCGTGTACGCAGCCATCTCGAAAAATGCGTTGACAAGCATCTGTCTTCCGAGTTCGCAGCTGGGAAGCTAGGCAACGTGTGTGCGGGGCTGCCACTCGAGGAGCGCATTGCTGCCGCGTACCACGACGCGCCAGAGCGGGCACCGTGCTCGTGGGTGGCACAGACGCGCACGTCCTTTGTCTTCCAGCAGCTGCTCTTCCGCGATCCGGCCCTGTGCGCCCTCGTTCGTGTATTGACGCACGACCGGGAGGCCATCGTCGCCTCGCGCTACAATTGCCGTTGCAAGTTGCCTGGCACGCCCGGTGCCAGTTTCCCATGGCATCAGGATCACGCCTTCTTCCGCATGCAGTATTTGCTCAAACGCGAGGCACCCAAGCGGCTCCTCGCAGCTTGGGCGCCACTCGTCCACGTTGATGCGACCAACGGCGGCGTCGAGCTGTGCCCAGCCTCCCACGACTTGGGATTCTTGCGTCACGGGCGGCAGGACGGCTTTCTGGCGATCGCACCAGATGGGACGCTCCCTGCAAATGCCGCCGCCGACGCGTGCGAGTTGCCCACCCTCGAACCTGGCGATGTCCTGCTGTTCACCGACCTCACGCTCCACCGTTCGGGTCTCAACCGCTCGTCGACCGCCCGCTGGTCTGCCGACTGGGCGTACGAGGTGCTCGACGGGGATCCGATCACGCCTTTGCTTGATCATCTGGCATCGCCTGATACCATCTGCAGTCCGTCCGTAGTGTTGCGGCATCAAGTGATCCTCAACCTGGAGCCTCTCCGGGAGGCGCTCACCAAGGCGCTCATGCGGCATTGGCGAGCGTGTACAACAATTGTCGTCGGCAGCATGGCTGCGTCGCTCTTGCTGCGCCAGGGGCTCTGGCGGCGACGCTGATGGGGTTGTAAAGCCGACGTCTCTCCGAGGTGCTGGTGGACGTGGGTGCTCGTGGAGGCGTCAGCTTCCTATTTTAGCTTCCTATCTTCGCAAGGCTCGAAAAAGGCTCAAAGCTGCGCGTGCGGCAATATCGCGGATCTCGGATGTTATCCTCTTTCCTCTTTGGGTTCGATCGAGCTTTGGGTAAAAGCGTAAAACCCACAATGACTACTTTCTATAAGACGACCAGCACCAGGCCCTCGGGCCGGGCGTGCTGGCGCCGGGGCGCCCCACCGCCCCACCTAAACACATCTCAAGAGCAAGACTTCAGCTTCCACTTTAAGGACATCTGATTTGCTGTGAACGACTGTGAATGCCTGTGTTGACCGAGGGGAGCGGAGCCGTCCGTCGAGACGGTGGTGGAGTGAGCGTGGGGGGACCGCGAAGAAACTGAAACTGAAACTGAAACTGTGAATGCCTGTCTTCCTAGACTCTCACCGCTTTAGCTCCTGAGATTCCAAGAGATTTGGTTGCAGTTCTTCTCTGTGTCTCGTTTCACTGTTAACAAGTAAGCCCAGGCCCTTCCATCCAAGGCTTTACCAATGGCTCACGCAACCTCATCTACCACCTCCCCCCTCTCGACACGGTCGGTCTCGATCCCACCCCCACCTCCATCGCCCCCACTACCCAGCCCGCCCACACCACCTTCACCCCCTCCGCCCTCGCCCACGCCGCCCGCCGCTCCTCCTCCGCCAACCCCTTCTACTTCCCACCCGCCAACACCACCACCTACATGGCCGCCTTTGACGCCGTCTACGCCGCAACCACTCCCGCTCCCACCCTCGCCGCCGCCCCCCCCGCCGCCCCCGCCACTACCATCCCCACCTCCGCCTCCGCCCTTCCCGCCTCCGCCTCCTCTATCGCCCCCACCTCCGCCTTTGCGGCCACCCCCGCCCGCGCCCCACCCCTCGCCCCAGCCACCGGCATCTCTGGCCCCGCCTCCGCCTCCTCTCTCGCCTCTACCTCCGCCGCCTTTGCCCCCGGCGACCCTCACCACCCGGAAATGGTTAAAGCCTTCGCCGTCATAGAGCACTGGTGTGATACCCAAATCGCCAACGACGCCGCCAACACCGCCGCCTATCGCGCCGCCTCCTACGCCAACGCCACTGCCTCCGCCTCCACCTCCGCTCCCACCTTCGGCCCAGCCCTCGCCGCCGCCGTCGCCCCCGCCCCCGCCTCCACCTCCACCCCTGACGTCCTTGATACCATCTTTTATGCGGCGAGACTAGCCTACCCCCTCCCAGCCGATCAATACCAGTGGCGCCCGCCACATAACCCACCGCCCCCTACCCCCGCCTCCGCCTCTGCCTCCGTCACCCCAGCACCCGCCCCCGCCCCCGCCGACGCCCCAGCACCCGCCCCCGCCCCCGCCGACACCGACCTCCTCGACGACGCGACCTATTACACCATTCAACCCCCAGCCCCCCACCGCCGCGTCGTGCCCGCCCGGCCCTACCCCGCCAGCGGCCCCTGGTACTCCATTCCAGCCTCCTCCATCGCCCGCACCCCCATGATTGGCCGCTCCGTATCCGATTGGGCGACCTTCGCCACCGGCACGCCAAGCCAGGGCTTCGGCATCAGAGTCACGTCCTACACCAAAGCCTTCGGCCACATCCTTCTCCACTACGCCACTCACGCCGTCCCCAACACCCTCTGCCTCAACTGCTTCACCCACCACCTCCCCCACCCGTGCCGCCTCCCCCCCCAAGACCACTCCCCCCACCTCCTCGAATCCCACCCCGACTGCCCGCGCTGCCACCGCGTCCACCCCCCTCCCGTTCCGTGCCCGAGCACCAGCGGCCCGCCACCACCGCCCCCGCCCCCGCGGCCCCACCCCACGCCGACCGCCGCCTCCGCCACCTCCGCTACCCACGCCGCCGACTTCTACAGCCGCCAAGCCTCCTTTGCGTCGCCGTGACTGTCTCCTACGCCGCCCTCCCCTCCGCCACCGCCGCCGCTCCGACCGCCTCCTCCCCT
>ENA-UOUZ01000016-UOUZ01000016.1-mixed-culture-metagenome-genome-assembly--contig:-NODE-16-length-101375-cov-206.904323_pt1 | contig 101375 bp, 29 predicted proteins | sample MGYA00238154_ERZ761575 | MGnify/ENA primary metagenome ERZ761575 (study PRJEB28896, sample SAMN07631632) | mixed culture metagenome | isolation source: Freshwater growth medium | place: USA...
CCTGGCATTCACCTGCCGCCGCCCACTCGGCGCAAGCCTGGACTGGCCGAGGCCCGCTGGGCGCTAACGGCGTCGTCGCCTGGAACGACTCTGGCCGTGGCAGCTTGATCCTCGGCTTCTCTTTCATGTTCGGTGAATGAAGGTCCGCCAGATCTGGAGATCTCTTGAGCACGGGCGCGGGGCAGCCGCACGCCGCAGGGCACGTTGAGCGCATGAACTCTGGAATGCGTTTGCACTCGCCCTGACTAGCCCACAGGACGCATGGGACCTCCTCGCCGTTCACGTCCGATGTGTCGTGCCCCCAGTGGCACGGAGCACTGGAGGCAAGCGCTGGCGGTGCGGGGATCGCATCAATTGCATGATGACTCGCCGCCTTCTCCGCCTCCGCCGCCGCCTTCTTCGCCGCCGCCTCCTCAATCGCGGCCTGCTCAGCCGCCTTCTTCATGAACGCCTGCTCGACGGCCGCCGCCTGCTCGGCCGCCGTTTTCTCCGCTGCTGCTTCCTCCGCCGCCGCCCTCTCTGCCGCAGTCTCAGCCGCAGCCGCAGCCGCCGCAGCCTCTGCCGCAGCCTTCTCGGCCGCCGCTCGCTCGACCGCCGCCTTCTCCGCTGCTGCTTTCGCCGCCGCCGCCTTCGCCGCTGCTGCCTTCGCCACCGCCGCCTTCTCGGCCACCGCTTTCTGGTGAGCGAGCTGCTCGGGGTCAACGACTATCTGATCATGCGCAACCTCCACCACTTCGAGGCTGTCGAAGAGCGTTGGCTTCTGTGTGCAGTCACGAGCCGTCCAGCTTTCGCATTCGCTCATGTCGCGCAGCCAAACGTCGGCACCGTTAGGCCCGCCACCGCCCAAGCCGGCGAACCGTCCATCGTTGATAGCAAAGGTGACCTCCCGCCAGCGCGACGTGCCTTTGGTGTCGACCACCCATCCCCGGGGGCCGTCCAAGGCGTCGTAACCCACGTAAAACTGGCCAACGGAGTTGTCGAGGAACACGAGGCGCAGAGTCAGGTGAACTCGTGGTGCGGTCAGCGGCAGCCCACCCCACAGTCCCTGGTCCAGCACCATCTCGATAGTCGATTGCGGGTTCGCAAAGCCCCGCGAGTAGCGGCCATACATTTGGTCTGTGGGGCCCTGCCACCAGTAGCCCTCGCTTCCCGGGTTGTCCCGGCGTTGCAGGAACATGCCGTAGTCGCTCCGCCAAACGTCTGGGTTCACGTCATTGGTGCCGTTGCCGTAAGCTAGGGCCAGCTTTCCAGAGTCGGTGGCCTCGTCGATCTCGAGGCGGCAGCCATTCGTTGCGTAGGAGTCGCAGATGGAACGTTGACGATTCGCAAGCAACGCTTGGCTCGTAGGCGACTGCGATGTGCGCAAGGACATCGTTTGCCAGCCTTTGGGTAGCGCGCCGAACTCCGCCTCGGGGAAGCGCTCCGCGTCGAGCGTGTCGAGGCCGTCCCGGAAGCCGATCCAAGCCCCCGGAGACTGCCAGCCCCAGCGGACACCACTGTAGCGATTCAGAAACCTCCACACGCCATCAAAGTCAGTTCCCGTCAGCTGCTGCTTTGCAGCTGTGAGCGGAATGTTCCAGTAGTCGATGCGAGCAGTGAGCGCCCACATGGCTACAGCATACAGGTGCCGGTTCTGCATGAGGCAGCTTGGCGCGACTGGCTCCGCGCCCAGCTGTCCGCGGCTGCCCTCCTCGCCAGTCCAGCACCAGAACTTGTCCAGGTCGGCGCGGGCGCGCACGGGTCCATCCTCCGTCACCCTGAAGACGTTAAGGATTGAGTGGGCGACGCGCGTGCGCTCGCCTGACAGCCCGGCGCCTTCGCCCTCTTTGTTGCGCATCAGCCACGTGCCGGGCGCATTAGTATCGAGCCAATCATTGGTAAACAGCTGCACATCTTGCATCCGCTTATCAGTCTGGCTGGCACTATTCATTCCGTTCGCGAAGTTCACCCATGTCTTCGGATCGTCGCTCGTCACCATCAGCCGCAGCCCGGCGTCCTCGCGATGCGACGCATAAACGGTATGGTACAGGAATGCGGTCACGCTCTGGGCGTACTGCTCGAAGGCCGGCCGCCGAGTGACGATGAGTCCTTGTCTCGTAGCACCGCTGGGGCACATGAACTGATCCAAGGACACATTGCGAGGCGGAGCGAACGCATCGAATTCGCAGCTGCCGCAGCGATTCCATCTTGCATCCGTGGGCGTCGATTGGCCCTGAGGATCCGTCCAGACGTAGTCCGCCTCAGTTCGAATTGGGTGGAAGTAGACTGGTGCGTTCTGAACGCCGGTGCCGAGGGTCGCATGCAAGTATAGAAGCCTGAGCTGGCTGTTGATGATGCGCATATCACTGAGCTTCGCCGCGAGCGCCATGTGCGCGCGCTTGTAGCGAGCCAAGTAGGTTACATCGTGGAAATTGGGCACTGAGAACGCGGTTTCAGCGCATGCGTGGGGGTCTCTCACATTCCCTTTCCGATGTCCGCAGACCTCGACATACTTGGTCACATTGAACGGCGACTCAAAGAGCCATTGAGGGTAGTAGTTTGGACCCGAGAGAAAGGTGATCCCCACTGCGAACGGCATGTTCCTCTTTGTGACATCGAGCACGAGCGAGTCGAATGCGGCCCAGTTGAACTCGTCTGGCTTCGGCTCGAAGTCCGACCACCTGACGACGAGGTTGACATTGCGCCACAGCGAGCGGTTCTCGGTCTTCACGGTGCCAATAGGGTCCGTACCATACACTGAGAGCCCTGTGGCCAACCCATCCAAGGACCACGCACTGGCGTCCGACGAGGAGCTTCCATGGCACAGCGAGCCGCAGCCCTGGCACTCGGGACGTGAGCCGCAGCCAGTCGTCATGACAAGGCACGACTCTGGATCGCACGTCGAGAGGAGAGCAACCTCCGCTGTGTCTTCCTCGGCGGTGACGGACCTGACCTCGCCGCACGTCTGCGCTCGTACAGCCGCCTGCTCCTTCGCTATCTCCTCGAGAGCAGCCATATGGAGCTGCTGCAGAGCAGCCAGACCCTGGGTCGCACCATATGGTGGTAGGAGGGTTGATGATGGCTGCTCCGCAGGAGGTGGCGGCGGAGGTGGGCCACAATTGTACGCGGTTGCCTGCTCCATGAGCTTGGATTTGGTCATCGAGTTGAAGATGAGCTCACGAGATTCGCGCGAGAGAAGCTCGTTGGCTGACGAGCTGTCGAAGCTGCTCTCGGCATCCATCGGCCGGAGCTTCTTGAAGCGCCAGTTCATTCCCTCGTGGGCAACGCCATTCCATGACACGGGCACGCCGAGCATGCGGTCGATCAGGCAGAGCGTCTCGCGCATCAAGCTCAGGTGCCCGATGAGAGCGAGGCCCACGTCTGCAGTGGCATTCGGACAGTTGCGGAAGAGCACCTCATTCTCTTGCATGTCAGTATCTTCAAAGTGTGCGCAGGATTCGAGAGGATGCTCAGAATGAAGCTGCGTATACACATCCTGGATGGGGACTTTTGACCAAGCAAAGTTCAACTTGTAGAAGGCCCTGAGCTGGAAGCTGTCCATCTTCGGGTCACGGCAGTTCCGGTTATTCACGCACTCTTCCGTGGCAATCGGTGCAAAGGCCGTCTCGTGTGAATGGTTTGTCAGCCAAGCCGCGCGCGCCATCTCAGGGTTCTTGTCCTTCGCAGCCCATGTGGCGAAATTCACATATGGGCGGGCGACAGTCTTTCCGGCTTCCAGGTCGGCATGGTCGTGGCCGTGCGCCTCTGGTCCGATCATTTCGTGGAAGAACGAGACGCGATGAGCGAGGGTATCACGCATCATGAAGATGACTTCGATCTTCCTGTCAGCTAACTCGGACTGACGAATGATGTCCATAAACGAGCGCACCTGCATGTGGCTGTATGCGAGGAGAACATTTCGTCTCACAGCCACCTCAATTTCTGCCGCTCTGAAGACCGCTTCGTTGAATGCACCCGAGCGTTCAGACCCGGGCACCTTGTACTTCAGAGGGAGCTGCACAAGATAGTCGCTGAGCGTGGTTCCGCCCGTTTTCGGCACGTGGTGGAAGTAGTAGAGCGGATAATCGGACGGCAGAAACTCGGAGAAATTGGCCAGTGGCGTCTTCGGGCTTCCGATGAAGCGGGACCCGCCATCCGGGAACTTGTCGCCAATCGTATCTGATTTGACAGTGCTCAAGGACGCATTGCCGAGTGTGTCTGAGGTGACGGTGCTGCTCCTGTATGAGAGCGGTCCAGCGCCATACTTTGGTGGCCGCAGGGCCGCCTCTGTTGGCTCCTCCAAGCACCCATACTCCTCCGCAAAGGCTTCGAACGTATCCAGAGCGCGAGCGACGTAGTAGAACTCTCTCGGCTCCCTGGCGAGCATGGCGGCAACGATGTCCTCGTCGACGTGCTTGAGGAGCTTCGACGGTACGGTGCTGCTGACGCTATCCATGGCGGTCTCATACCGCAGCCACGGAATCGGCAGCGAGGTCGAGTGCGCAAACACGCACAAGCTCCGGCGTACATTCTGCGCGTCTCCGACGGGACCCAGATACACGGAGGCAGTGGAGGTGGTGCCGCCCTGGTCTACACCGGACGCAATAGCGGACGCGTTGCGAGCTTTCCAGACATCGTCGATGGGGAGGTCGCGAAGAGTGGCGTTCAAGCCGTACATGTACTCGAGCTGAGCATCGCGTGGGTACTCGTCGCTCTGCATCCACGAATGCATCATCGCCTTCACAAACGTCGACGACGACCGTTCAGCCATCTGGCGCCGCGAGTCGTCGCTATAGAAGAGCTGGACGCGATGAGCGAGCACGTCGCGCATGAGGCCAAGGACCACGATGGGTCGGCTCGTAGCAGCGCGTACTGAGTGCACCCACGTGTCGTTAGAGACCTGGCCAAATGCGATGAGCGTGTGCGTCCGACTGTCGACTGCTAGTTTTTCGAAGCTGGCTTTGAAGACATGCTCGTCGAAAGTCGTCATCGCGCTCGAGCCGGGAACAATGTACTGCTCAGGTAGAAGCGCGAGGTACTTTGCGATCTCGTTGCCGTCGGCATGCGCCTCCCACGCGAAGCAGTAGATCGGCTGGATGAACGTGGCGAACCCAGCGTGGATGAGACCGGCGGAAAGCTGCTCGGCGTTGGCAACACCCATCCATCGAGAGGAGCGCGACGTGCGACCATGCTCTACATCGGCGGCGGCCAGCTCGAGCACGGTGCCGCGGCGAATGGTACGGCGAGTGAATCCATGGGGACCATAGCCAGCCCCGCGGGGAGCGCGTGGAACGCGTGAACCACCATCCTCGTCTTCACCTGCTCCGGGCTTCCTTCTCCTGTTCCCGTTCTCGTCATAAGTATAGGAGTCTTCACCGCCGGGCCGCCTTCTGCGTCCTCCACTCACATCGCCTTCTTCACCTTCTGCTCCGGGCTTCTTTCTCCGTTTGTTACCATTCTCGTCGTAAGAGTAGGAGTCCTCGTCGGGACAGGGCTTGCCTGGTTTGGGTTTGCACTTTTTCTTCCCGACACCACCTTCATCGTCGTAAGAATAGCTGTCGTCATCTCCGGCGGGACAGGGCTTGCCTGGTTTGGGTTTGCACTTTTTCTTACCGCCACCTCCTTCTTCATCTTCGTCATACGAATAGCTGTCGCCCTCTCCGTTGGGACACGGCTTGCCTTTCTTACACTTCTTTCTTCCGCCAACACCATTTTCCTCGTCGTAGGAATAGGAATAGCTATACGAGCCGCCCTCTCCGTTGGGACATGGCTTGCCTTTCTTACATTTCTTTCTTCCTCCACCATTCTCGTCATCGTAGGAATAGGAATAGGTGTCTCCACTGCTACGACTGGGAGTTTTCCAGCCTGCAGGAGGAGGACCTATCGCGGTTGGGTCATACTTAGAGTCGAAGTCCGGTCCAGGGATATACACGCCAGTAATTGGATCGATGCGACCGCCGGCTTGCATCTTGAGGCACACTTTATCCCAAGGCTTGCAGCAAACAGGAACGCCTTTGGAACGACATCTCGTGAAAGCCACTCCTTTCAAAATCTCATCATTGCAACACGCCTTCGCAACTCTTGCTCCTTTCACCGGCGGCGGCGGCGGCGACGAGTGACGATTCACCGCCGGCGGCGGGTGCATCACCGCCGGCGGCTCACGATCCCGATCCCGATCCCGATCCCGATCACGCGATTCCGACGGCGACGGGGGCGGCGGTGGCGGCGGCGGCGGCGGCGGCGACACCCGCCGCTGGAGTGCTGCGACGAAACTGTCCTCCTGGAGGTTCGACAACCATTCCGCGTCCAGCGTCTCCACGTACTTCGTCGAGGCAAGCTGGTATCGGGGGCGCCGATAGGCTTCAAGTTGATTACCTTTCGACCGCCGCCAGCGCCGGCGCTTCAAATCTTCAACCAGCTTGAAGGTCGCGTCGAACCTCACAGGGTTGGACACGTCATAAAAGGGTGTCTCGACGACGTGGGCCGCCGCTGCATCGACGCACTCCTGGATATGGCTCGGCATGGAACAGATCTCATAGGGGAGCGTCATCCAATCGGTGATTCGGTCGCCGGAAAACACATTACGTCGCAGAAGGTCCGCGTCACGCTGCGCGCCGGAGTATCTGATGCAGCGCAGCATCTCGTCCAAGTCGACATCGCCTGTCACGATGTTGGACGACTGAATGGTCATCGTCGGGTCTTCGGTGATCCCGATGGCGAACTCAGTCTGCGCGAGGCAACTATCGAGAAGATTCCAACGGGTGAGCTCAACCACCTTGTATGCGTCCCAGTTGATCTTTGGCAAGTAGGCCTCGCTGCCACCGCAGCCTCCTCCCGGCAGGGCCTCGCCATCGCAGTGCTCGCCCGCAAAGTCGCCCACAAAGTACTTGGGCGCATCGCCGTTCTCGCGCCACGAATAAGCCGGCTCGCTTCCGTTCATCATCGGCTGGGCCCACGCGCGCATGAACTTGAGCATGCGGACGGGCTTGAAGCCGCACGCCTGTGTGCACGGGACGAGATCCGTTGCCATCGAGAAGACGTTGTGCTCGTAGAGGTTCCAGAGTGCCTGGACCCCGCCCAGGTCGGAGTAGCTGGTGCGATTGGGGTACATCTTCAGCAAGCGATCGGCCCAAGAGCAAAGCATCGCACCATGCATGTCATGGATCGCAAACTTTTCCGCGCTCTCTTGTCTTCCCTTTATGGTCCCAGGGCACCAGATGCCACGCTGCTCCACATAGCGGGGCACGTGTTCTGCGATGAAGCTCCAGAGGCAGCCGCGCTTCTGCGCGCAGACTGGGATGGCGTTCTGAACCGCCTCAAAGTGGGGCGGGATGAGACTCTCTTGTGCAAAGGCAACCGTTGGATTGCCGGTCGAGCCCGACGCGCAGACTTCGGGCGTCTCATCCAGCAAACCCAAGAACCACTCGGATCCTGCAAAAGGGTCCGCATACAAGAGCGCTCGGGTGCCTTCCTTCGACATATCGGGAGTCCTCCTGACGATGGCATGGAGGCCGATACCCTCCTCGATGGGACGAAGGCCAGTCCCTGGCATGGAGGCAAGGGACTGGTTGACGTCCGGCTTGGACATCGTGAGCGGCTGCTTGGCCACAAAGTACTCCTGCACGTCATCGAATGGCTTGTAGAGCTCGAGGTCCATCTCGGACATTGGGTCGAACGGCTTGTTGCGCCCGGACCAGTGGAGCACGGTCGCCTCTCCAAGCAACTTCGACGCGATCAGGTGGTTAGCTTTCAAGTCGGCCTTCGAGATGTACCCGAGGCCGTCCACGAAGGCCGGGTCGCCCACAACGTCGTTCCAGCACTTTATCTTGTCCGCAAACGCGAAGTATGGGATCCCGAGGCCGAACGCGAGGGACGTCTCGGGGATCAGCTTGGCTTCGTAGTTGGCGCGCATGTAGTTATCGAAGACGTGAGACATGTTCTGCGCCCGCCACTCGGTCAGGTTGACGCGCGATAAGCCGAAGTTCCAGCGCGGCTGTGCGTTGACGTCGAGCTCTTTGCCGTTGAACTCCTTACTCCAGCGCAGCACCGTGTCCGCAAACTCGTCCTTCTGGCACATGCGGATCCCGCTTTCCCTTGACGTCTTCGCGCACCCATTATATCCGTGTGCCTTGTCCTTGCCCAGATACGTGGCCGGGTAGTCCAACCAACCCTTTCCATTGTAGTACGGCTCGTTGCGCATGCAGTCCTCGGCCCACAGCCATCCGTTGCACGTCGCGGCGATGATGGGGCCATCACCCATGGGTACCTCGAGCATGGAAATAGACTTCTGAACGACGATGTCGTCGTCACATAAGAAGAGGGAATCGAGCTCTCTGAACGGTCCGAGGTACGGCAGGTAGAAGCGCAGCAGGTTGAACGGGTCGTGGTGCATGTTGTCATAGTCCCACGGCTCCGGATGGAGCACGGTCCGCGGCTGATGGTCCTGGTCCTGGTCAGCGCCCAGCGAGCCGAACTGTGGCCACTTCCAGACTGGAGAGACGCCGTCACTCTCGAGCAGCGCCGTCGCCTCATCGATACCCATCACACTGATCGTCTGCTTCGGCACTTGCGGCTGGAGCGCGGCGTTGAGCCGCTGGAGCAGAGACACGCTGCCTCTCGCTTCCCGCTGCATATCGCCGATGAGCCAGACGTCGATGTCGCTCTCTGGGCTGTTCTTGAAGAGAGAGCCGATGGCGACCACGACAGCTTCGAAACGATCGGACATGACGACGATGGTGGTCCGCTCCTTGCCGGTCGGCGAGTTGAGGATTGTCTTGTGCCCCGAGGTCGGCATGCTCCAGGTCGGCGCATTGGCCGTGGTCGGTGTCTTGACTTCGGTAACGGCCGGTGTGGCCGGCTGGGCCATGCTCGGGGCATAGGCCGCGGTCGGTGTCTTGTAGGTCTTGTCCTCCGGAAGTGGCTTTGTCGAGGTTGGGCCGGAGCCGGGAGCGAAGGCGTGCCCGGGGCAGCCACATGACGCCGCGCACTTTGAGTGCATGTACACTGGAATGCGATCGCATTGGCCCTGTGCGGCCCACGAGGAACATGTCGCAGCGGTGTCGATGCACCCGCCTGTAGTTGCCGGCGCGGTCGGGATGGCCGTAGTCGGTGGCGTGTGGTATGTCGTGGCCGGCGCGGTCGGCTTGGGCGAAGTCGGCACATTGACTGCCGGAGTGTGGATCTCGGCTGATATCGGCGGGGTCTGCTGGAAGTACCACGGTGTTTTGCGGGCCGGAGCGGTAGGCTGGGTCGTGGTCGGCGCGGTGGGCTGGATGGAGGTCGGCGAATCCACCGTAGACGTGACAGTGTATCCTGCAACCGAGGAGGCCATGCACGCCAAAGCGAAAACAGACGCACGCCGAGCATGGCTGCTGACACTCTGAAAGTGTCGCACTCGTCGTCGATCGTTGAAGCTCGTTGAAGTCCCTGCGCTCACCAAGTCGGCCATACGATTCTCGACCATGCGCCTGAAGCTCTGTGTCCCTTATTTGGAAGTGTATCCGCAAAAGGAAATCCTGGTGAACGAAAAATGGGCTCTGACTCCTGCTCTGACTCATCTGACATATGCTGGAACTATTGCTTCGATGGAAGCAAATACTATCAACTCCTGAGTTCACCTCCCTTTCTCGCCACTGTTGCACTGTTCCGCAGTGGCCAGTGCGCAGCGCCGAGGAGAGGCCTGATTGGGGCCCCGCGCAGCCCCCACGGTCAAGCCCGGAGATCTCAGCGCCCACGAGCATGACATCGCCCACGAGCATGCCATCGCCCACGAGCATGCCATCGCCCACGAGCATGCCATCGCGCACGAGCATGCCATCGCCCACGAGCATGAAATCGGCCACGAGCATGACATCGCCCACGAGGCGCTGCGTGCCGTTGGTTCCGAATCTCACACAAACTGCGACGGGAGCTTGGTGATGCGATCGACTTCACGCAGCGTCGGCCGCAGCTCGCGCTCCTTCTCGCGGGCCCTTCCCGCCTGTTCGGCCGCAGCGTCGAATGAGACGCCGGGGGGCGCCCGGTACTCATGGATGATCCCGACCGCCTTCGCTGGAGAGGTTGCCGTGAAAGCTCCTGTGAAGGCTCCTGCGTCTGGCGAGAGCGCGCGGGCAATGTCGCGCCCGACCCGTCCGCCTTCTTTGATAGCCTGGCGCGCGATCGCGCGCATCGACGGCGGCTTCTCGCGCCGTCGTTCGACCGTCGCTTTGCCGTACCCATCCTCGAGGTGCTCACGGTGCACGCGACGCTCACGCAGCGCGTGTCGCGCGCGCTGCCAGCGCTCACGCGCGGCGGGCGAAATCTGAGCCTGGCTGCCGTCCTCGTGCGCGACGAATGCGGCGCCGCGCACGCGTGCACTACTTCTTCGGCCGCCGCCGCCGCCGAAGCTGCCGCCGTCGCCGCCGTCGCCGCCGCCGCCATCGTCCCAGCCACCGCGCTCGGCGAGGCTCGCGAGGCTCGCCTCGTCCCCGAGGAGGATGGGCAGCAACGGCCCCGGCCCCTGCTGCCGCGGGAATGAACGCCCGGCATCACCATCACCAGCGCCGCCCCCCCGACCAGGTTGCTCCTGCATGCACTTGTAGATGAGCTGCGCCAGGTTCTTCGGAGCCAAAGCCTTGAGCTCCAGATGGATCTTCTTCTGGCGCGCGGACATCGATGCGAGCTCCTCGCGCAGGTCGGCGAGTTCGGTGCGGATCGAAAAGTGAGTCTCGGTCCGCGGTGTCATTTGGCCATAAGAGGCCACCGGGGCCGCGGACCCTTGCGCGACAGCTCTCGGCGCAAGGGTCATGCGTGGGGAGACCCGGGTGGGGCCGCCCGACGGCGCGGGGATGTGGCCCGTAGCTACCGGCGGCACCGTCGGGGCCGCGGGGGGCACGTCGCCATCGCTGCCACTGCCACTGCCACCGTCGTCCGCGGCGGCGGCGGAGGGCAGCTCGATGCCCGGTCCGTGTTTCGGCCCCGTGCGCGAGCGACGGGGGTGGCAGCAATCGTGCACTCGGCCGCAGGCGCCGACGACGAACTCGTACGCGTACGAGAAGATGCCGTACTCAGGCGGCATCTCTCCGCGACGACGCTGCTTGTCCATCTCGCCGCGCACATAACTCTGCGACTCGCCGAGGATGGCAAGGAACATCGAGAGCATGATGAAGATGGCGACGAAGAGGTAGAAGAGGAAGAGGCCGAGGTTGAGGTAACCAGACGAGTTGTCGAGGATATCGTCGACGTCGAAGTCTCCAAAGAGTGCACGGGCGAGGGAGAAGAAGGAGTTGGTCTGGTCTGCAAAGTCCTCCATCACCGGCCCAAGCTGCACGTAGAACATCATCGAGAAGGAGAAGAGCGTGATCGCGAACACGAGCCCGAAGAAGAAGAGGTCGACCGCGCCATGGTAGAGCACCGCCGTCGCGAGCGCTGTCTTGGGGATGAGCACTCTCATAAACTTGATGATCTTGAGCAGCTGGATGCACACGCACAGCGAGAGGAAGAGCTTCGAGGTGCGCATGGTGTCCATCAGCTCCCAGTCGTCGCGGTAGCCCACGCGCACGCACACCTCCGAGTGGCACTCGCCCCGCGCGGCAGAGCGGAGCTCGGCGCATCGCAGCAGCGAAAAGTAAGTCAGGAAGAAGAGGCCGAAATTCGCCCAATCCATGACATTCCAAGGGTCAGTGAAGTAGTGGCCGACGCCCATGCGAAGCATCTCGAGCGCCTCGAGGCCGCAGAAGAAGGAGTTCATGACGAGCCCGATCGTGAGCCAGAAGGCAGTCTGCTGCATCTTTTCGCTCGACTCGACGCTCGTTTCCATGTCGTACGACGGAATCACGGTGCCTGTGGCCGTGGTCTCGAATAGCAGCGTCACGCGCGAGCGCACGGCAAGGAAATTGGAGCGCAGCGGCATCGTGATCGAGAGCGCGCGCGTCTGCTTGTCGATGAAGTGGGCGCGCTTGAGGTCGTTGAAGAACTCCTCGACGGCGGCGCGCACCACTCCGAGCGTTCGCCCCGTAGCCGCGTCGTTCGGGTCGCAAAGCTGGTGCAGGTGCTCCCCGTTCCATGAAAGACGTACGCAGAAATAGAGCTCGCTAGGGCGCGGCGCGCCGACCTCGCGCGTGCTGCTCCGGTTGAGCCGGAAGGCGCGAAAGTCGAGCACGCCGTCGGCGGTGCCGCGCTGCTCGGGCAGTAGCGTCGCCGAAAGGAAGGGGATCACGATCGCAACGTAGCCACTCGAGGGGAAGAGCCGGTACGAAGCTACCGCGGCCGAGCTGACGCCGCTTGGGTTGGCTCCGAGCCACTCCGCGCTGTGGTGGCGCCACGGGTGCCTGAGCGGCTCGCCTGGGTGCGTCCAGTTGAACCCAAACGGCGCCGTGTCGGCATGGCCCTTGTGGTAGCCTTGTAACTCGGGTATACAACTCTCGCTGTAGATGGCACTGAAGCACTCAGAGGCATTCATAGGTCGGACGCGCGTCTGCTTGAAGACGAGGCCCTCTGTCCAGTCGAGCACGTCGAAGGTGCTCGCGATCTCCTCGGGCGTCAGCGGGGTGCCCGCGCCGTTCTGCACCACGTCGCCGTCGGCCCACGTGTTGTCGTTACATCCCTTTGCGGCGAGGGCAGCGCTCAGGTCGGTCGAGGTCGACTCGTCCCCCCACGAGCGGAAGAAGCTCACGGCGCCGACGGTGGTCGAGCACGGGCCCAAGTTGCTGAAGAGGCCGCTGATGAGCACGTTGTTGCCCCACTCGTAGATGTCCGCCACGGTCACGATGGTATTGAAGGTGTTTTGGGAGGAGTCGTATTGGTTCTCGATGAACGTCTCCGCGATGTGCCGGTCGAAATGGAACTCTTCCTTGAGCCGAAGCGATTCGGTGATCTGTAGGAAGACGATAACGAAGGCGATGTACAGGGCCGTCTGGAAGATGATGTGGTTGAGTACGTGAAAGACCGCCTCTACAATGTAGCGCGGGCCGTTGAGGACGAGGTCCGACGCATTGCTCCGTTGTGTGGTTTCACGGCCATCGTCGCCATCCTTGTCGTCGAATGGGCCATGCGGCGCCTGCCCGAGTGGCGTGTGGGCGCGATTCCCGCCGCGCCACACTGGCGGCGACGAGTACTGGACCGGTGGCGAGCCAACCTGCACGGGCGGCGGACGGTCTCCAACCCTCGCCGTTGGCGGATGGCTCCCCAGCCCCGGTAGCGGACGGCTATTCGCCTCTTCCTGCTCTTCGGCACGTCGTCGTTCAGCTTCTCGCCTGGCCTGCTGCGCCGCAATGACGCCGGTGGCATAACATGGCATCGGTCGCGGGCCTTATTCGCGGCAAGGGCTGGTCCCTTGTTCGCGGTGAATTCCGCGCCGTCAAGCGTGCGCGTGATTACATCCCTCATCAAGGATCCCCTCCTCTCGCGGCGGCCCCCCCCGCTCTCCAATAGTAGAAACGAAAAGGCTTGGAAAACTTGCGACAAAAGAAAAGGTTACCTCAGAAACGACTGTCGCACAAACGCCGACCAGGTATACACGTGCACGTAACGTGTGACACATGATGCACGTGACACGCACGTGTGACCCGTGGGAAGAGGCGACGCGCACCGGGCGCGACCCATCCGTCAGCTCTTCAACGCTCCCAAGGCATCCTAAGATTCCCAAAGAGCCCTTGCTGGCGTTGGCCGTCGAGCGTGCCCTGCGTAGGGAAGAGGGAGGCGCTGGAGGTGCGCGTCTGCTGGTCCATCCAGTCGAGGGCCTTTGCGTCGGCAAAGAATTTGGCGTTGCGCAGCAGCCCGGCCGGGCCCTCGAGCATGTTCTCTACGACGACCTGCAGATCGGTGATCAGCACCTTCTTCGCGGCCTCGGATGCGCCGTAGACTGGATTGGCGAACTGGAGCAAGTCGGCCTTGGAGAAGAAGAGCGGCAAGGACGAGACTTGCGTGTCCTTATCTGTGGTCTGCAAACCGTCGATGCAGAAGAGCGGCGTGGCGATCACCGTCACTAGCGCGCGATCCTTCGGGATGGTCAGACCCTCGTTGACCGCGCTCTCCGCTGGTTGGAGGCGCACCGAGGTGTCGAAGACGATTTCGTCCAGCGTGATCCCAACGACACGCAGCTCGCGTGCTGCACCTGTGCCCTGTACCACTCGCTCAGCCTCACGAGGGTCCATGTAGAATGTCGACACCAGACCGTCTGACGCAGCTGGCACCAGGAAGCCGCCTTCCGTCTTGGGTGCGTTCGAACCTTCAAGCACGCGAATGCCGAATACGGGCACCTCTCGCAGCCGGGACAAGACCGTGTTGCGGGGCACCCGGTCGTTGCGGTTGGTGTTCAGAGTCAGTGGTCTGCCACCCTGATACTGCGGGCCGTTAGCCTTGCGCTTCTTTGCCATGCGCTTCTCTGCACGGCCCATTGTGACCAGCCTGCTGCGGCACTGATGAGAGCATGCCAGTGTTGCGTGGCCTCTGACACTATAGCCGGCCCTCGAACAGCCGCAAAGGGCAAGCAGAAGAAGAATTGTCCATGGCATTGTGCGCGCGCGCGCCGCCGCCGCGCGCGAAAGGAGGACGATTGTGGGCCGACGGACCAGGGTAGAGCCGAAAAAAGTGTGAAAAAGGGTGTGAAATGAGCGAATTTACGGCGCGGGGGGGTTCCCGCAGCCGCATTCGCATGTGTACCGATACTATGATGTCACGTCGGTGAAACGTGAAAGAGCGCGCTCTCATGACTCATCGCAGCCACCGACTCTGATTCACATTTCACAATGAAGCTGCACGCTGGAAGAAAATTCAAGATTGAGTGAATTTTATCTGTACGAGCTACAGCGTACAGTATTGAAGGGACGCCATAATTGCGGTGGGGGAATTCGAAGGTGCTGCTCCCGTCACCGTGACACCGTACACGGTGTGAGGTTGGTGTGAGTTAACGGATAGGTGAGCGTGCGACGATTACGGATCAACATCTCCACATCGTCACAGCGGCGTCGGGGTGTCGTGATTCAGGATTCGTGCACAATTCAAGTTCCAGGCCGCAAGCTTGCCCATCAAGAGTTGGTAGTGGGCATCAAGGAAATGATCGGGGCGAGGCCTGAGGAGGTTGTGGGGCGAGACGTGCCACAATGGCACTGCGTCCGTCTGCAGACCAGCCGCTGATCCCGCCGCCTTGGCGACCTCCACTGCCGATGTCTTGGGCATGGCCTCTCGCCGCTCTTCCTCGGCGACCTTGATCTCTTTGAAGCTTCTCACCGACTCTGAAGTGATGGGGGCCGTTGGCGGAGGCCGCTCACTCTCGAGCTCTGAGAGCTCCAAGTCGAGCCAACTCATCAAGTCGACGCTCATCTGATCCTGCTGCTCGTTGTACTTATCCTGCTGCTCGTGGTACGATAGCATCGCTTGCATAGTGCGGAGGCGCCGCTTGGCTTCTGGCGTGGCCATGCCATAGGACTTTGCACGTAACTCCCCTGCGTACCTTATCCGTTGATGGAGTGCGGATGATGCGTCATCTTCAGCTTCAGGCGCGCGCGCGGCCTTTTCTCGCACGGTGGCGGGTGCTGTGCTGGGGCGGGGAGTAGTTCTAGGCGTGCGGATCTTGGTGTGGCGCACTAGCGGAGGCGCGGGCCGATGCGGGCGCACTTGCTTTAAAAGGGAGTCGCTCACCGCACGTGCCGCCGCGCCGCCCCGAGCACCGCCCAGAATGGCGCTGAGCTGCTCGAGATGCAGCGCGAGCTGCGCGGACGTTGTGTATGCCGGCTTGCACTTCTGGTAATCGAAGGCCGGGAGCTCTGTCGCGTCAATGCCGACGCGCTGGAGGTCTGTTTTGTACTGCTCGAGCGTCGGCTGATCACAGGCACGGATGTCCTCATAGAAGCGATCCGCCACGCACATGGTGGGGCTCGGCTTCTGGCGAGGCGACCGGCGCGGGGAGTTCGTGGACCCTCCTTGGGATCCTCGTGCGCTCTCCTTGGGGCGTTGTTGAGGAAGCCCTTCAGAGCCGTCCTTCAGAGCGGGCGGCCCCCGTGGGATCCAAAGAAGGGGCGCATGAGAAAGGGCTTGTGGAGCGCGAATCGCAGCGGAAGCAGGTGGGGTAGCACTTTGGCTGGACCCCATTGTAGCATGGTTACTTCCGCGAGGCGCATGCTGGCCTTCAAACTCGGCTGCTTCGGCTGCACTTGCTAACTTGATCATCATATCCCATGCAACACGATCGGCCATGCCCGCTCTGCGTTTCTCAAAAGCAGCACGTACGCTATGTAAGGCGAGGCGTCGGCGGTCCGTTTTATCATCGGATTGAACCCTAAGATTCTCATTCATTTGGAACCTTCGCTCCACAGCTCCAGCAAGCACGGCGCGGGCTGACGACGGCCTAGCAAGAGCGGCGCGGGCTGGCGACGGCCTGCTGTGAGCTGACGGCAGCCTGGTGCCACGGTCGAGGTACTGTGGGCGGGCTGACAGATTGAAATTCTTTGCGTTCGGCTCCCTACACGCATAGTTGGACTCTCGACACGCATGGCCAACGCGCATTTGGCCCGAGAATGCTGGATAAGTAACGATAAAAGAACCCTGTCGAGCATGCATTGACTTGGGAGTGTGCGTTTCGAGGGATCGATCATCGACCACCAGTAGATACGACTGGCAATAGTCGGTCTGGCACGTCGGTAACGCAGCCGTGTGCATGCAATCAGCGACCCAAAAGAAGAGCTTGTCGACTGGACCCAAAAAAGGAAGGATTTTCAGGCAGAGCGCCCCTCGCTCGTGGTGCCCGCCTCGTCGTGCCGTTCCCTTCTGAATAAGCGGGCAATGAGGGCTGGGACATCAACGAGCTTCAACGATCGACGACGAGCGCGCTACTCGCAGAGTGTCTTCGCTTTGGCTTGTATGATCTCCTCGGCAGCTGCAGCTCCACTCGACTTTGCGCGCCCGCTGCAACTAGACTTTGTGCCCGATCACGTCCCGGCAGCAGCAGAACCAGCAGCTCCACACGACTTTGGGCGCCCGCTGCCACTAGAATTCGTGCCCGATGCCGTCCGCAAAGCGCCCACTGTCCCCATCGTTCCTGTTCGATTGTCCTCAAGGACATCCCCGTTCGATGCCCTCGAGGATATCCTCGAGAAAACCGGGCAGGGTGCGCCGGCAGCTACAGGCGGGTGCGTCGACACCGATGAGATATGCGCCTCGTGGGCCGCGAATGGCGACTGCGAAACCATTCCAGAGTTCATGCACTCAACATGCGCTGCGTCATGTGGTCGCTGCCCCGCGCCCGCTTCTGCTCCCGGCTCGGGCCCAACCTCGGCAAAAAAGCCACTTCCGGAGAACAATACATACAAGACACCGCCCACGGTCAATGCGCCGGTCACGACCCAGCCGACCGCGCCGGCCATGACGGATATCAAGACACCGATCACGGCCAATGAGCCGACCTGGTACAGGTCACCGGCCACGGTCTTTGCGCCGAGCACGACGCAGCCCACCGCACCATCCATTACTGAGATCAAGACACCGACCACGGTCAACGCGCCTAGCTTGGTCCTGCCGACCTCGGGGAGGACAGTCCTCAAAACACCGGCCACGTCTAATGCGCCGAGCTCGACCAGACCGATTGCAGGGAACACGTCTGAGCTCCACGCACCGCCGACCACGGCCTATGCGCCGACCTGGAGCGTGCCAACCTCGGGGCACGAGGCAATCCTCAACTCGCCGACCGGCAAGGAGCGGACCACCATCGTCGTCATGTCCGATCGTTTCGAAGCTGTCGTGGTCGCCATCGGCTCTCTCTTCAAGAACAGCCCAGAGAGCGACATCGACGTCTGGCTCATCGGCGATATGCAGCGGGAAGCGAGAGGCAGCGTGTCTCTGCTCCAGCGGCTCAACGCCGCGCTCCAGCCGCAAGTGCCGAAGCAGACGATCAGTGTGATGGGTATCGATGAGGCGACGGCGCTGCTCGAGAGTGACGGCGTCTCTCCAGTCTGGAAGTGGCCACAGTTCGGCTCACTGGGCGCTGACCAGGATCAGGACCATCAGCCGCGGACCGTGCTCCATCCGGAGCCGTGGGACTATGACAACATGCACCACGACCCGTTCAACCTGCTGCGCTTCTACCTGCCGTACCTCGGACCGTTCAGAGAGCTCGATTCCCTCTTCTTATGTGACGACGACATCGTCGTTCAGAAGTCTATTTCCATGCTCGAGGTACCCATGGGTGATGGCCCCATCATCGCCGCGACGTGCAACGGATGGCTGTGGGCCGAGGACTGCATGCGCAACGAGCCGTACTACAATGGAAAGGGCTGGTTGGACTACCCGGCCACGTATCTGGGCAAGGACAAGGCACACGGATACAGTGGGTGTGCGATGACGGCATCAGAGAGCGGGAACCGCATGTGCCAGAAGGACGAGTTTGCGGACACGGTGCTGCGCTGGAGCCTGAAGTTCAACGGCAAAGAACTCATCCCCGCCGATCAGCCGCGCTGGAACTTCGGCTTATCGCGCGTCAACCTGACCGAGTGGCGGGCGCAGAACATGTCTCACGTCTTCGATAACTACATGCGCGCCAACTACGAAGCCAAGCTGATCCCCGAGACGTCCCTCGCGTTCGGCCTCGGGATCCCATACTTCGCGTTTGCGGACAAGATAAAGTGCTGGAACGACGTTGTGGGCGACCCGGCCTTCGTGGACGGCCTCGGGTACATCTCGAAGGCCGACTTGAAAGCTAACCACCTGATCGCGTCGAAGTTGCTTGGAGAGGCGACCGTGCTCCACTGGTCCGGGCGCAACAAGCCGTTCGACCCAATGTCCGAGATGGACCTCGAGCTCTACAAGCCATTCGATGACGTGCAGGAGTACTTTGTGGCCAAGCAGCCGCTCACGATGTCCAAGCCGGACGTCAACCAGTCCCTTGCCTCCATGCCAGGGACTGGCCTTCGTCCCATCGAGGAGGGTATCGGCCTCCATGCCATCGTCAGGAGGACTCCCGATATGTCGAAGGAAGGCACCCGAGCGCTCTTGTATGCGGACCCTTTTGCAGGATCCGAGTGGTTCTTGGGTTTGCTGGATGAGACGCCCGAAGTCTGCGCGTCGGGCTCGACCGGCAATCCAACGGTTGCCTTTGCACAAGAGAGTCTCATCCCGCCCCACTTTGAGGCGGTCCAGAACGCCATCCCAGTCTGCGCGCAGAAGCGCGGCTGCCTCTGGAGCTTCATTGCAGAACACGTGCCCCGCTATGTGGAGCAGCGTGGTATCTGGTGCCCTGGCACCATAAAGGGAAGACAAGAGAGCGCGGAGAAGTTTGCGATCCATGACATGCACGGTGCGATGCTTTGCTCTTGGGCCGATCGCTTGCTGACGATGTACCCCAATCGCACCAGCTACTCCGACCTGGGCGGGATCCAGGCACTCTGGAATCTGTACGAGCAGAACGTCTTCTCGATGGCAACGGATCTCATCCCGTGCACCCAGGCGTGCGGCTTCAAGCCCGTCCGCATGCTCAAGTTCATGCGCGCGTGGGCCCAGCCGATGATGAACGGAAGCGAGCCGGCTTATTCGTGGCGCGAGAACGGCGATGCGCCCAAGTACTTTGTGGGCGACTTTGCGGGCGAGCACTGCGATGGCGAGGCCCTGCCGGGAGGAGGCTGCGGTGGCAGCGAGGCCTACTTGCCAAAGATCAACTGGGACGCATACAAGGTGGTTGAGCTCACCCGTTGGAATCTTCTCGATAGTTGCCTCGCGCAGACTGAGTTCGCCATCGGGATCACCGAAGACCCGACGATGACCATTCAGTCGTCCAACATCGTGACAGGCGATGTCGACTTGGACGAGATGCTGCGCTGCATCAGATACTCCGGCGCGCAGCGTGACGCGGACCTTCTGCGACGTAATGTGTTTTCCGGCGACCGAATCACCGATTGGATGACGCTCCCCTATGAGATCTGTTCCATGCCGAGCCATATCCAGGAGTGCGTCGATGCAGCGGCGGCCCACGTCGTCGAGACACCCTTTTATGACGTGTCCAACCCTGTGAGGTTCGACGCGACCTTCAAGCTGGTTGAAGATTTGAAGCGCCGGCGCTGGCGGCGGTCGAAAGGTAATCAACTTGAAGCCTATCGGCGCCCCCGATACCAGCTTGCCTCGACGAAGTACGTGGAGACGCTGGACGCGGAATGGTTGTCGAACCTCCAGGAGGACAGTTTCGTCGCAGCACTCCAGCGGCGGGTGTCGCCGCCGCCGCCGCCGCCGCCACCGCCGCCCCCGTCGCCGTCGGAATCGCGTGATCGGGATCGGGATCGGGATCGGGATCGTGAGCCGCCGGCGGTGATGCACCCGCCGCCGGCGGTGAATCGTCACTCGTCGCCGCCGCCGCCGCCGGTGAAAGGAGCAAGAGTTGCGAAGGCGTGTTGCAATGATGAGATTTTGAAAGGAGTGGCTTTCACGAGATGTCGTTCCAAAGGCGTTCCTGTTTGCTGCAAGCCTTGGGATAAAGTGTGCCTCAAGATGCAAGCCGGCGGTCGCATCGATCCAATTACTGGCGTGTATATCCCTGGACCGGACTTCGACTCTAAGTATGACCCAACCGCGATAGGTCCTCCTCCTGCAGGCTGGAAAACTCCCAGTCGTAGCAGTGGAGACACCTATTCCTATTCCTACGATGACGAGAATGGTGGAGGAAGAAAGAAATGTAAGAAAGGCAAGCCATGTCCCAACGGAGAGGGCGGCTCGTATAGCTATTCCTATTCCTACGACGAGGAAAATGGTGTTGGCGGAAGAAAGAAGTGTAAGAAAGGCAAGCCGTGTCCCAACGGAGAGGGCGACAGCTATTCGTATGACGAAGATGAAGAAGGAGGTGGCGGTAAGAAAAAGTGCAAACCCAAACCAGGCAAGCCCTGTCCCGCCGGAGATGACGACAGCTATTCTTACGACGATGAAGGTGGTGTCGGGAAGAAAAAGTGCAAACCCAAACCAGGCAAGCCCTGTCCCGACGAGGACTCCTACTCTTACGACGAGAATGGTAACAAACGGAGAAAGAAGCCCGGAGCAGAAGGTGAAGAAGGCGATGTGAGTGGAGGACGCAGAAGGCGGCCCGGCGGTGAAGACTCCTATACTTATGACGAGAACGGGAACAGGAGAAGGAAGCCCGGAGCAGGTGAAGACGAGGATGGTGGTTCACGCGTTCCACGCGCTCCCCGCGGGGCTGGCTATGGTCCCCATGGATTCACTCGCCGTACCATTCGCCGCGGCACCGTGCTCGAGCTGGCCGCCGCCGATGTAGAGCATGGTCGCACGTCGCGCTCCTCTCGATGGATGGGTGTTGCCAACGCCGAGCAGCTTTCCGCCGGTCTCATCCACGCTGGGTTCGCCACGTTCATCCAGCCGATCTACTGCTTCGCGTGGGAGGCGCATGCCGACGGCAACGAGATCGCAAAGTACCTCGCGCTTCTACCTGAGCAGTACATTGTTCCCGGCTCGAGCGCGATGACGACTTTCGACGAGCATGTCTTCAAAGCCAGCTTCGAAAAACTAGCAGTCGACAGTCGGACGCACACGCTCATCGCATTTGGCCAGGTCTCTAACGACACGTGGGTGCACTCAGTACGCGCTGCTACGAGCCGACCCATCGTGGTCCTTGGCCTCATGCGCGACGTGCTCGCTCATCGCGTCCAGCTCTTCTATAGCGACGACTCGCGGCGCCAGATGGCTGAACGGTCGTCGTCGACGTTTGTGAAGGCGATGATGCATTCGTGGATGCAGAGCGACGAGTACCCACGCGATGCTCAGCTCGAGTACATGTACGGCTTGAACGCCACTCTTCGCGACCTCCCCATCGACGATGTCTGGAAAGCTCGCAACGCGTCCGCTATTGCGTCCGGTGTAGACCAGGGCGGCACCACCTCCACTGCCTCCGTGTATCTGGGTCCCGTCGGAGACGCGCAGAATGTACGCCGGAGCTTGTGCGTGTTTGCGCACTCGACCTCGCTGCCGATTCCGTGGCTGCGGTATGAGACCGCCATGGATAGCGTCAGCAGCACCGTACCGTCGAAGCTCCTCAAGCACGTCGACGAGGACATCGTTGCCGCCATGCTCGCCAGGGAGCCGAGAGAGTTCTACTACGTCGCTCGCGCTCTGGATACGTTCGAAGCCTTTGCGGAGGAGTATGGGTGCTTGGAGGAGCCAACAGAGGCGGCCCTGCGGCCACCAAAGTATGGCGCTGGACCGCTCTCATACAGGAGCAGCACCGTCACCTCAGACAGGATTGACGGTACATACCCGGGTGGCGGGTCCCGCTTCATCGGAAGCCCGAAGACGCCACTGGCCAATTTCTCCGAGTTTCTGCCGTCCGATTATCCGCTCTACTACTTCCACCACGTGCCGAAAACGGGCGGAACCACGCTCAGCGACTATCTTGTGCAGCTCCCTCTGAAGTACAAGGTGCCCGGGTCTGAACGCTCGGGTGCATTCAACGAAGCGGTCTTCAGAGCGGCAGAAATTGAGGTGGCTGTGAGACGAAATGTTCTCCTCGCATACAGCCACATGCAGGTGCGCTCGTTTATGGACATCATTCGTCAGTCCGAGTTAGCTGACAGGAAGATCGAAGTCATCTTCATGATGCGTGATACCCTCGCTCATCGCGTCTCGTTCTTCCACGAAATGATCGGACCAGAGGCGCACGGCCACGACCATGCCGACCTGGAAGCCGGAAAGACTGTCGCCCGCCCATATGTGAATTTCGCCACTTGGGCTGCGAAGGACAAGGACCCTGAGATGGCGCGCGCGGCTTGGCTGACAAACCATTCACGCGAGACGGCCTTTGCACCGATTGCCACCGAAGAGTGCGTGAATAACCGGAACTGCCGTGACCCGAAGATGGACAGTTTCCAGCTCAGGGCCTTCTACAAGTTGAACTTTGCTTGGTCAAAAGTCCCCATCCAGGATGTGTATACGCAGCTTCATTCTGAGCATCCTCTCGAATCCTGCGCACACTTTGAAGATACTGACATGCAAGAGAATGAGGTGCTCTTCCGCAACTGTCCGAATGCCACTGCAGACGTGGGCCTCGCTCTCATCGGGCACCTGAGCTTGATGCGCGAGACGCTCTGCCTGATCGACCGCATGCTCGGCGTGCCCGTGTCATGGAATGGCGTTGCCCACGAGGGAATGAACTGGCGCTTCAAGAAGCTCCGGCCGATGGATGCCGAGAGCAGCTTCGACAGCTCGTCAGCCAACGAGCTTCTCTCGCGCGAATCTCGTGAGCTCATCTTCAACTCGATGACCAAATCCAAGCTCATGGAGCAGGCAGCCGCGTACAATTGTGGCCCACCTCCGCCGCCACCTCCTGCAGAGCAGCCATTGTCAACAATCCTACCACCATATGGTGCGACCCAGGGACTTGATACTCTGGCTGCTCAGCAACAGCTCCATATTGCGGAGGAGAAGGCGGCTGCACAAGCGCAGACGTGCGGCGAGGTCAGGTCCGTCACCGCCGAGGAAGACACAGCGGAGGTTGCTCTCCTCTCGACGTGCGATCCAGAGTCGTGCCTTGTCATGACGACTGGCTGCGGCTCACGTCCCGAGTGCCAGGGCTGCGGCTCGCTGTGCCATGGAAGCTCCTCGTCGGACGCCAGTGCGTGGTCCTTGGATGGGTTGGCCACAGGGCTCTCAGTGTATGGTACGGACCCTATTGGCACCGTGAAGACCGAGAACCGCTCGCTGTGGCGCAATGTCAACCTCGTCGTCAGGTGGTCGGACTTCGAGCCGAAGCCAGACGAGTTCAACTGGGCCGCATTCGACTCGCTCGTGCTCGATGTCACAAAGAGGAACATGCCGTTCGCAGTGGGGATCACCTTTCTCTCGGGTCCAAACTACTACCCTCAATGGCTCTTTGAGTCGCCGTTCAATGTGACCAAGTATGTCGAGGTCTGCGGACATCGGAAAGGGAATGTGAGAGACCCCCACGCATGCGCTGAAACCGCGTTCTCAGTGCCCAATTTCCACGATGTAACCTACTTGGCTCGCTACAAGCGCGCGCACATGGCGCTCGCGGCGAAGCTCAGTGATATGCGCATCATCAACAGCCAGCTCAGGCTTCTATACTTGCATGCGACCCTCGGCACCGGCGTTCAGAACGCACCAGTCTACTTCCACCCAATTCGAACTGAGGCGGACTACGTCTGGACGGATCCTCAGGGCCAATCGACGCCCACGGATGCAAGATGGAATCGCTGCGGCAGCTGCGAATTCGATGCGTTCGCTCCGCCTCGCAATGTGTCCTTGGATCAGTTCATGTGCCCCAGCGGTGCTACGAGACAAGGACTCATCGTCACTCGGCGGCCGGCCTTCGAGCAGTACGCCCAGAGCGTGACCGCATTCCTGTACCATACCGTTTATGCGTCGCATCGCGAGGACGCCGGGCTGCGGCTGATGGTGACGAGCGACGATCCGAAGACATGGGTGAACTTCGCGAACGGAATGAATAGTGCCAGCCAGACTGATAAGCGGATGCAAGATGTGCAGCTGTTTACCAATGATTGGCTCGATACTAATGCGCCCGGCACGTGGCTGATGCGCAACAAAGAGGGCGAAGGCGCCGGGCTGTCAGGCGAGCGCACGCGCGTCGCCCACTCAATCCTTAACGTCTTCAGGGTGACGGAGGATGGACCCGTGCGCGCCCGCGCCGACCTGGACAAGTTCTGGTGCTGGACTGGCGAGGAGGGCAGCCGCGGACAGCTGGGCGCGGAGCCAGTCGCGCCAAGCTGCCTCATGCAGAACCGGCACCTGTATGCTGTAGCCATGTGGGCGCTCACTGCTCGCATCGACTACTGGAACATTCCGCTCACAGCTGCAAAGCAGCAGCTGACGGGAACTGACTTTGATGGCGTGTGGAGGTTTCTGAATCGCTACAGTGGTGTCCGCTGGGGCTGGCAGTCTCCGGGGGCTTGGATCGGCTTCCGTGACGGCCTCGACACGCTCGACGCGGAGCGCTTCCCAGAGGCGGAGTTCGGCGCGCTACCCAAAGGCTGGCAAACGATGTCCTTGCGCACTTCGCAGTCGCCTACGAGCCAAGCGTTGCTTGCGAATCGTCAACGTTTCATCTGTGACTCCTTCGCAACGAATGGCTGCCGCCTCGAGATCGACGAGGCCACCGACGATGGAAAGCTGGCCCTAGCTTACGGCAACGGCACCAACGACGTCAACGTGGACGTTTGGCGGAGCGACTACGGCATGTTCATGCAACGCCGCGACAACAGCTCCGGAAGCGTGGGCTACTGGTGGCAGGGCCCCACAGACCAAATGTATGGCCGCTACTCGCGGGGCTTTGCGAACCCGCAATCGACTATCGAGATGGTGCTGGACCAGGGACTGTGGGGTGGGCTGCCGCTGACCGCACCACGAGTTCACCTGACTCTGCGCCTCGTGTTCCTCGACAACTCCGTTGGCCAGTTTTACGTGGGTTACGACGCCTTGGACGGCCCCCGGGGATGGGTGGTCGACACCAAAGGCACGTCGCGCTGGCGGGAGGTCACCTTTGCTATCAACGATGGACGGTTCGCCGGCTTGGGCGGTGGCGGGCCTAACGGTGCCGACGTTTGGCTGCGCGACATGAGCGAATGCGAAAGCTGGACGGCTCGTGACTGCACACAGAAGCCAACGCTCTTCGACAGCCTCGAAGTGGTGGAGGTTGCGCATGATCAGATAGTCGTTGACCCCGAGCAGCTCGCTCACCAGAAAGCGGTGGCCGAGAAGGCGGCGGTGGCGAAGGCAGCAGCGGCGAAGGCGGCGGCGGCGAAAGCAGCAGCGGAGAAGGCGGCGGTCGAGCGAGCGGCGGCCGAGAAGGCTGCGGCAGAGGCTGCGGCGGCTGCGGCTGCGGCTGAGACTGCGGCAGAGAGGGCGGCGGCGGAGGAAGCAGCAGCGGAGAAAACGGCGGCCGAGCAGGCGGCGGCCGTCGAGCAGGCGTTCATGAAGAAGGCGGCTGAGCAGGCCGCGATTGAGGAGGCGGCGGCGAAGAAGGCGGCGGCGGAGGCGGAGAAGGCGGCGAGTCATCATGCAATTGATGCGATCCCCGCACCGCCAGCGCTTGCCTCCAGTGCTCCGTGCCACTGGGGGCACGACACATCGGACGTGAACGGCGAGGAGGTCCCATGCGTCCTGTGGGCTAGTCAGGGCGAGTGCAAACGCATTCCAGAGTTCATGCGCTCAACGTGCCCTGCGGCGTGCGGCTGCCCCGCGCCCGTTGTGAAGTCAAGCCCGATCTCGTCCAAGCCGAGATTGGCCTTCGACGGCTTGCCAGTGCCAATCGAGCCGGATGAGCCTATCCCTACCCCGAGAAAGGACTGGGACACGGCGGACCTTCATGCACCGAACATGGAAGAGAAGCCCATCCTGCCACGGCCAGAGTCGTTCCAGGCGACGACGCCGTCAGCGCCCAGTGGGCCTCGGCCAGTCCAGGCTTGCGCCGAGTGGGCGGCGGCAGGTGAATGCCAGGCCAATCCGGCCTACATGCGCACACAGTGCCTCCTCGCGTGCTCAGCGTTAGCGCCCAGCGGGCCTAGGCCGGTCCAGGCTTGCGCCGAGTGGGCGGCGGCGGGCGAATGCCAGGCCAATCCGGCCTACATGCGCACACAGTGCCTCCTCGCGTGCCAGAGGGCAGACGCTGCACCGGCAACGACTGCCAAACCTGCACCGGCACCGGCCGCGAGGCCTGCACCGGCAGCGGCTGCTAGACCTGCACCGATGCCGGCTGCCAAACCTGCACCGGCGACGGCTGCCAAACCCGCACCGGTAGCCGCGACACCTGCACCGGCAGCGGCTGCCAAGCCCGCACCGGCGACGGCTGCCAAGCCCTTACCGGTACCGGTTGGGACGACGCCACCGCAGCCAGCGTTGGCAGAGCAAAAGCCGACTGTGCTATTTAAGAAGCGACCAAGTGCCCTGGAGCCTGAGGGTGACAAAGCACTCGACTTGGCCGCACCGGCGGCGGCCGCGAGGCCTGCACCGGCAGCGGCTGCCAAACCTACACCCGCCGCGGCGTCAGCGCCCAGTGGGCCTCGGCCAGTCCAGGCTTGCGCCGAGTGGGCGGCGGCGGGCGAATGCCAGGCCAATCCGGCCTACATGCGCACACAGTGCCTCCTCGCGTGCCAGAGGGCAGACGCTGCACCGGTAGCAACTGCCAAACCTGCACCGGCACCGGCCGCGAGGCCTTCACCGGCAACAGCTGCCAAACCTGCACCGATGCCGGCTGCCAAACCTGCACCGGCAGCGGCTGCCAAACCTGCACCGGCAACGGCTGCCAAACCTGCACCGGCAGCGGCTGCCAAGCCCGCACCGGCAGCGGCTGCTAAGCCCGCACCGGCAGCGGCTGCTAAACCGGCAGCGGCAGCGGCTGCGACACCCGCACCAGCAGCGGCTTCTCGACTTACTCGCTTCAACGACTTATGGAAGAAGCGACCACCAAGTGCCCTGATGCCAGAGGGCGGCGAAGCACTCTCTTCGCCAACTACCACTCGACTTCAAGAACTTTTGCAAAACTTGAAGTCCGACTTTGTAGCAGGTGAGTTTCCCGGATAAGGCGATTCGGCTCTAGAAGTGGAAGCGACTTGGTTGTTTGTGGTGCACTGAACGCACGATTGTTGCATGCGTACCGTAGTCCGTTTCTTTGGCAGCCTAACGTGTTCTGAAGAGGAGAAGACGCGCTGATCACAGATCGGTCATAAACGTTGGTGTGTTGTGAATGTAAACGTTCACACATCATAAATGCTCCTCCTTTTGCGAACCTCGGCCAGCTTCGCGCTGGCCCTTACCATCTTGGCACAGCCCCTCGTGGACAAGCTCCCACCTGCGCTCGAGGCGCTGCGCAGCTTCTCGCGGCCATCGACATCGACCTCTGCCTCGTCCGCCTGGTCGTCAATCACGGAGCCTGCACCGCGGCAGCAGTCTGTGCAGCCGCCGCCGCCTCCGCCAAAGCCGCAGTCTTCGGAAGGATTTGGTTCTCCACAACCGGCCAGTCAGATGGCGTATGAAATTCGCATGAAGTTTGCCAGAGCGGAGCAGAACAAGGTGCCGTTGCCGCAAAGCTGCCGCGCCGCTCGTGTGACGGATGCTGCAGTGGTGACCCTCATCTCGAGTAGCGAGGGCTATCCTGCGGGTGCGCTGGCCATTTCGGCGGCGCTCGAGGTGCTCGAATCGGAGCTGCGCCGCATCGTTCTCGTGACACCTGCCGTTAATGCTGGCATCCGCGAGCTGCTGCGCTCGGCCGCGTGGGAGGTGCACGAGGTGCCCGAGATTATGTGCAATCAGGTGATGGGCGCAGGCGTGACGCCCGATAAGTACGACATTGGCATCAGCTACCAGCAGAAGCGCGCCAAGTGGCTCTCCACATGCACCAAGTTCCATGCCTGGGCGCTCACCTCGCTGCGCAAGGTGCTCTTCCTCGACGCCGACACGCTTGTGCTCAAACCCGTCGACGCTTTGGTCGACCATCCGTCCGCGTTCGCCGCGGCGCCGGACACCTTCCCAGCTGACCAATTTAACTCGGGCGTCATGGTGATCACGCCGTCCGCGAGCGTCTTTGAAGCGCTCAAGGCGTGGAACCGCGTCAACGGCACGGCGGAGGGTGGCGACCAGTGCCTACTCAACGACTTTTTCGGCGAGTGGTTCTATGCTGCATGGGACGACGCGACCAACGGCCGGCTACCCTGGATCTTCAACGTGGGCGCGGCGCACTACCCGCAGTACAAGACTCTCACGAAGATGCAGTCGCGCGATGAGCCCGCCATAGTGCACTTCGTGGGCGGCGAGAGTAAGCCCTGGGGCTTCATGATGCTCAAGTTTCAGGGTGCAGACGAATCCATCCCCGAAAACGCTCGGCAGCTCCTTGACGCGTGGGACGATATGTACTGGCTCGCCAAGACAAATCGCGTGTGCGCCGGCACGCTGAGCGCCGACGAGCGCGCGGCGGGAAGGTTGCTCTTGAGCAGCGCCTGAGCACGCGGAGCGTGAGCGTCGGCCGGCCGTGTACGACCGGGGGGGGCCGAGTGTCACGCACACCACCACGTACATTCACAGACATTCCCGTTCTGCATGCACAGCCCATGAGCGCGCATGTGAGCGCATGCTTGGGGCCGTGTTGTTCGCGACTGTGCCATTGGCTGGGCAGCAACGAATGCCACTGGCTTGGCAGCGCGTGCAACGGCTGTTACACATGCCCCAACGGCGTGAGGCACACTCGATTGCTGCTTTCCGAGTACTTTCCGAGGATGGAATGGCAGCGCGTGAGGCAGCGCGCAGCGCGAGCACTTCCTTGAGGAGCTGCTGCTGCCGCCGGTCGATACACCGCCAGAGCAACTCGTTCAGTACTGCATGGCGGCACTGCGCGATAACGATAAGCCGTGCCCCGATGCAGGCAAGCTCTTCTTGAGCGCTTGGGGGAGACATGGTTCGGACCATTCATAACGGCGACCCTAACAGATTTCTCAAGTGGACTCGCACATCTCCCGTGTTTGACTCTCTCGTCGGCTGTGAGAGCTTCGCCGTGGATCTCGACCCTCCACGCCAGGCCGCCCCCCACCCGCACCAGGCTTTATGGTAGATACGCCCACCGCCCACCGCGCACCGGCCTCACAGGCTCTAGTCCACGACAGCAGGTCAGCGGCACGCAGATGCACATCACCCCTCCAGGCCGCCCCCACCCGCACGCGGATCAACGAGCTGAGGCGCGTCGACTTGAAAAAGTTCGATACGCGTCAGCAGGTGAAGGGTGTAGCATGAGGCGAGAGTGTAGAAAAGGGATGCGAGCAGGCATGCTCATGCCTGACATCCGCGCATGCTTGGGTCCCGAGCCCTCGCCACATGTGCCGTTGGGCCGCTCCCCGCGGCGGTTGTAAACTAACTTTCTTACTTACCCGCACCGACTTCATGGTAGATCCGCCCGCCGTCGGCCTCACAGACTCTACGACAGCGGGTCAGCGGCACTGGGCCACATCACCCCCGGCCGCCCCCCCTACCCGCCCCAGGCTTTATGGTAGATACGCCCACCATCGGCCTCACAGGCTCTTCGATAGCAGCATGCACATCATCCCAGGCCACGCCCCGCCCGCACCAGGCTTCATTCACAACACACCAACACGATCACAATGAGTCGAGTGTCGACCCCACCCCACCCCCGCCCCACCGGCCGCGGTATCGGCCCTGTGGGCGACAAGTGTTCTCTCGTGCCTCCGGTACAGGCTCCTGAGGTCTCCTTTCCGTCATCGTGTTTTTCTCGTGCTCGTGCGTTTACGCATCTCGAGATGTGCCGCGCGGAGAGCTCCTCGGACACTCGGCGGACCCTCTGTGTGGGATCCCAAGTTCGCCACCCAAGTCATCACCGAGGGAGGCGCCCTCTATAGTGAGGCCTCCAAAATAGTCTTGGCGGCCGGTTTCAGTTTTCTAAACGTCTCTTTTACATGCTGGTTGATCTTCAAGATCTTGGGCAGGATAGCCTCCTTATCCTTCATATTGGTGACGTTCACGTCCGGCTTCTTGAGGACTTGATGCATTTCCTCCGGATTCTTAGTGGAGACCAGATCTACAAGACCTTTGGCTGTCGTCTCGGTCGTTGCATTGTGGATGCATTTGATCGTGTAGCGACGCTCAGCCTCCGTTGCGGGGCGGAGCCCATCGGCCGTGACCGTCTGCATCGAGCACCATGCCTCAGTTAGCGTCCAGAACCTGGACGCGTACGACCCGTCGAGGAGAATGAGGACGCGCGCAGTCAGGTAAAAGTCGGTGATGGAGCCGAGCATCAGATCGAACTCGGCCTTCTCAATCGTTGTCCGATCGCGCCCTTGGGGCATCGACGAGTAATCAAACCAGACCCATTCGATGGCTGGGTTTTCTTGCAGGTACTCCTTGATGGCTTTGAGTTGGTCGCCACCTAAATCGGGCGTTTCATTGTTTTCCCAGCGATGGCTCACGAAGAGGATGTTTGCCATGATGCCATCGGCGCGAAGAAACGCGGATGCGAGGGGCACGCTCCTCTTCGTTAGGTGGCCGTCCTTGCGCAGCGTCTGCATGAGAGGCAACGACTTGGTGCTGCACTCGCGCACCCATTTGGCAGGGACGAAGTAGAAGGAGGGTGCGTCGTCGTTCCAAGGATCATCACCAGTAGCAAGGAGGCTTCTGTGCTTCTCGATTTTCTTGGCCTGCTTCTCCTGCTCCCATTGGACCTCGTCGAAGCTATTCATAAATTGGTGGTCCTCGGGCAGCAGCTCCTCCTGCAGCTCAATGAGGAGGCGCTTGCGCTTCTGAGCATCGTTGAGCTCCAGCGAAGACGAGACGATGTGCGCTGTGTCACACGAGAAGACGCTCCGCTGCGCGAACGTGCCCGAGCGGAGGTTGGAGGCGGTCGGCTCGAGCAGCGCTTTGATACGAAAGCACGTGCTCCCCGGATAGACGAGCTCCTCCTCGAAGGGGTAGTACGAGAATTCGCGGATGGGGTACGCCTTGCGCGTGTGGATCTTGAAGATCACCGCTGCCTCCATCGTGTCGAGATTCTTGGTGGCGTACGCGAGCGCGATCGCCGGGTCGGTGGTCATCGACGAGAAGGCGGGCCAGAGCACACGCTTGCCCTCGTGATACGTCACGTCAATCTCATCCTGCGCCATGGCATCTTTGCAGCCCCGAAGGTGTGTGTTGCCATCCAGAAACTTTCGGACGGTGCCATCGCCCGATGAATCCCGCGGCAGATGAATCCCGCGGAAGACGATGGTGCTGCGGGCATTGAGTGCCGCGAGCGCGCGGTCGAGGTGGAAAATGAAAGGCATCCAGACCTTAATCTTCTTCGCGTCGCCTCCGCGCATGGCGGCGTTGGTGTCTTCATAAATGGACGACTGCATCGTGTACAGATGGAGCGCAAAGATGTGCTTCGGCGCGACGGTGCACCCGGTCGCCACCTTGTCCTGCACGAATAGTTTTGCGAACGCGAGCAGCCGGCTCATCTTGCCGTCGAACTCGTCCGCCCTCAGCTCTCCCTTGTGCGAGAAGGCGTCTTCATTCTTGTCGCCGAGCTTCTTCAAAAATTCCTCGAGCGGCTCGGCATGTTCCGCATAGTCGTCCGGATAGTGCTTTGGCACCACCATGTGCGAGCGTAGCCCACCGCCGTGCGTGAGGCGCGCATGCAGGGCCTCGGAGCAGCCTTCCTCGTCGAGGGCCCCGCCGCCGCCGTCCGAAACGCTTCGGCGGAGATGGCGAGGATCGAATGTAAGGAGCTCCCGATCTTCGGCGTCCGCAGCACGGTACGCACACTTGAGACGCTCGAGTGCCATCTTGTCCTTATGGCGCAGCGTCGCGCCTCGCCGCGCAAAGAGGTCGACGAGCTGCATCGCACGCACATGCCGCTGGTCCCCCTCGCTCATCTCGCAGATCTTCACAGGCTCAAGATTACTCGCCGCGTCGCCGCCCACGCTCCCCGAGGACCGTTGGAAGTAGGCATACTCACCGGCCTCGTCCACGTGGGAGAAGAGCGAGCCGCAGCCAAAACGCTCCGCAGCGCTGCCATTGCCGCCGTCCCCACCTGTGCTGGTGGCGGCAGAGACGGCACCTCGGGGCATTGCGAGACGCGCAGCCTCAGGGCCGGTGAGCCACGCGACCCAGCTGGACCACATGAGTGCCGTGAGCCCCGAGGCAGACGTGGCGTACAGCACGCGCGCCGCCTCCGCCTGCCTTCGCTGCTCCTCGACCGGATCGGAGTCCTTGCCAGCCACGAGCGTCCTCTCCTGCAGCAATGCCTCGGCGGCGACAGGCTCGGAGGCGAGCGCGACCACCATCATGCAGGTCCATCCGATGTCATTTTGGCACGCAGGGTCGCCGCCTTTACGCACAGCTTCCACCAGCTCCTGGCGCATCTCCTCCATCTTCTCCTTTGACCGGTCAAAGGAGCCCGAGAGCAGCGTTTTATCGAGAACGCTCCAGCACTCGTAGCGTCGGGCGTCGAGCTGCTTGAGGATGCGCGCATCGGCAACGTCGTGCATCGTGCGGTTCCACTGGTCCTTGATGATGAGCGACTCGTCGAGGACGATGCGACCATTGATCGGGTCGAGGTTGCCCACGAGCATGCCGAGCATCCTCCGGCGCGCGCCGCCGAGCTTGGCGCACAAGTGCGCGAGGCTCGAGCCGGGCGCGAGATCATACCGCGTACAGGTCGACGGAGCGAGGATCCGACCACGCTGCGCATGGTACTTGATGAGCACCTCGGCCACATCCGTACTGCCGAGGATGACCGCCCACTCGAGGGGCGTCACATGGAAGTGACCCGCCCAGCGCGCGTCGATGGGCACTTTGAGCTCCTTGAGCAGCAAGTTGACCACCTCTATCTGTGACTCCTCAATGGCACAGAAGAGGGCACGGCCGATGGGCGAGCCCATCGCGTGCAGCCGACGGACGGCGGCCACGTAGCCCATCGTCGCGGCCAGCTCGATGGGAAGCATGCCGTGCGAGCGTGCGCTCGTGCTCGCCGCCGCAATGTTCGCGCCTGACCAGTAGAGCTGGTTGAGTAGCGGCAGGTAGTCGTCGCCATAGGACGCGCACAGGTGGCACATGGTCAGGCCTTGCGGCTGCGTGTCGAGAGACAGACCTCGGCGGATGAGCTGTGCGAGCACCTCAGCTGTCAAAACCAGCTGGTCGTTGCGCTGGGGACCGTGTGGGAAGCGAAGCGGCTTGACCATCGCGTCGGTGACCGCCGGCCACACACGCTTCTCCTCTGCTGAGCCACGGGCGATCTCTTCGGCATGCACCGCTCGCTCCCAAATCATGATCTTTTCGTCTTTCAGGAGCGTCCGCCAGCGCGGTGGTACGGAGACGCGCAAATCGAGATTCTGGGGGCGAGGGCTGGACTCTTGAATCTGGGGCTGCCCGATCCTCACGCCGACTTGACGCATGAAATATAAGCTGAGCGTCTCCAACGGGTTGTCAGGCCAGCTGCCCACGAGTGCATAACGGCAATGCGTGAAGATCCTCTCGAGCAGCCTGGTGCTGTCTTCCTCCTGTAATTTGACCACCTCGGAGTCCCAATCGCGCCCCAGTTGGTCCTGTGCTGCCGCGACGGGTGCCAGCTGCCTCATGGCCCCATCGGTGAGGCTGGCCAGCTCACCATCAGAGCCTGTGTCGCTGAAGGGCTCGGGGTCTGCAAAGAGAGTTGCCACCCACCGTTCCCAGTTGCCCGAATGGGCACGCTCAAGCGCCCCCTTCAGATTGCATTCTGACCATGCCTTCCACTTTGCGTCATCGTCGGCGGAAGGCGCGGCCGTGAGCTCGGCCTCTTCTTCGTTGGTGCGTGCGCGCTTGAAGCGGCTGAGCAGCAGGTGGAGCCGCCGAAAGAGCCCGTGCTTGCGCGCATATGCTAACCACTGCGCCTCGAGGAGATCCTCGGCGCCCTTCTCGTTGGTTGGCTTGCTCCCCTCCTTCGCGATGTAGCGCATGAAGGCGTTGACCTTGCGCTCGCCCTCGTAGCACATCGGCCTCTGCTTCTTGCCGCGCACAAAGAACTTGAAGCACGGGATGGAGCCCTCCCAGTAGTACTTGCGGTCCGCCTGATTGAGCTCCGTGTCAAAGAGGCCGACGCGCACGTCGTCACATTCGGCAAGCAGCTTCGCGAGATCGAGCACGTGTGGCTTCGCTTTCTTCGATGCCGGGCACCAGTCCGCCGAAAAGACGACCAAGCAGTCGGCGTCGGCGTCGATCACCTCCTTGTCGAAGTTAGCCGCTGTGAACGTCCACAGACCCGGGTTGGTCGTGTTATCACGGCCACTCGGATTGACGATAAGCTGGCTATCCGGCCGCGGCTGGCTGCAAAAGGCGCAAAATTTTGCATCCGGACCGTTCCGGAAGCCTTTTTGCGGCCCCGTCTCCACGCACGGCACCTCATACTTGTCATCGCAATGGTGGCAGCGCCACACGCCGAGCGCCGTATGCTCGACCCAAATGCGGCAGCTTGAGGCGGGCGAGGGCGAGAGGATGAGCGTCCGGATCTTCTTGAGGAGCGGCTTATCTTCATGGCCCCGCGCTCCGTGGTAGTCGCCAAAGAGGCGCAGCCCCGCCGTGGTGTCGAGCGAGAAAGGCCCGTCCGGCGCGAGGGCACTCGTGAGGGAAATTGCCGTTTCGCCCGAGGCGTCCGCGACCGCCGCGGCCGTAAGCTCGAGCATCATCTCGCCGTTGAGATAGACGCGCACGTGGGGGCTTAGCATGGGCGATTCTGTACGCAGCTGAACAGAGAGCGTCACGATCTGCCAAGCATCTGCGGCCATGCCCTCAGTCTTGAGCTGCGTGCCCTTGAGCGTCGCGGCGCGACACGTGCGCATGTGATCGTGCGGCCAGTACACCGGCGCACCAGCTGGTGCGGAGTTGGCGCCGTCAATGTGCACCACGGGGTCCACAGCGTTAGGGCTGACAGAGAGGCCAAGCTGACCATCGTGGTACAGCACCAGCGACCCGACTGGCTGCTCTTGGTCACCTACGGCGCGGCGCAGCGTGACGAGTTCATAAGGCTGACGAGCCCTTGGTGGCTTGAAAGGAAACTGCACCGCGAGGGTCAGGGCATACGCGTTGACGAACTTACATTTCGTCCACGCGTCGCTGAACGCTTGAGGGAGCTGCTGCTCGGTGTGTAATTCTTCGGTGTCCACCTTGAGATACGTTGGCTCAGGCAGCTTGAACAAGTATCCATTCTCAAACGCGTCACTCTGGCGTGCGCCCCCCGTTTTTTGAGGCACGGGCGCGTGCTCACTCGGAGCGTACGTGATGAGCCGTGGGAGTCGGCGCCGCGTAAAGTCCCACCGCCACCGCACGTCCTCCTTGATGAAGATCGGGTTCAGATCGGCGCCAGTTTCGCAATTTGCCTCCATCTCCTCGACCATCCGCTTGTAGTTGAGTGGCAGCTGAGCCTGTTCCGCCTCGACATGCCGTCGGTGGCTCGTCATCGCCTGACGAACTTCCTCTAGCAGCTGCGCACGCTCCTCGTCGCTAGGCTCGCGCGGTGTGGCATGGTGCGCGAAGAGCGCGTTGCACGGATCGTCAGCGTCGTAGGCCTCGCTTGCCTGGCGGACGCCGTTGAGGTACTGCCGAAACTCTTTTATGCTGATCGTCAGACTCCCGTCCTTGTCCGCCGAGGTGATGAAGCGCAGCACGTCGACTGGCTTGCACGGCAGCCCTAATCTTATCAGCATGTCGAGCACTTCCTCTTCGTCGAGCTCGCCGTCCGGGCTGTTGTCGAAATACGAAAAGGCATCTTCGATATTATTCCACTGCGACATGATCGAGAGGCGCATCGCGCGCGCCTCGATGCGCTGCGTGAGCAGGTCGAACTCGGTAGGCAAGCCGCGAAGCACGGCCACGACCGGCCGCTCGGCCCATTGCGTCGCATACCGACGGCGGCACCCACACAGCCGTGTGAAAAAGTGCTGCCGCTCTCCGAGCGTGTTGAGCTGTAGCGCCTTGACGAGGCTCGAGAGCTCCGACGGCTCAAAATACATCTCCCCGTCGAGGAACCTTGCGAGCTGTATCACGAGCTCACGCTGGAAGGCAGGACCGGCCTCAAATTCGAGCGATGACTCGAGTATCGTGCCGCCCATGGGCATGGAACGCAGCGCGATGGCCGTCGCCGCGCCATCGATGAGGTTCTGCTCCTCGCGCGCGTGCATCACGCGACGCACCGTCTCGGCCTCCGCCAGCGAGAGGAGCACGAAGCGACGTCCGTTGTCGTAGCAGCGGAACTCCTTCGAGAGCAGCAGCTTCTTCGCTCCTTCGAAGTCGAGCGTCAAGTTGGGCGTCGAATCGTCCGCAAGGCTCGTCACCGCTCGCACGGCGGTGCGCACCTCCTGGTCGTCAAACGGCCGGTCGAATGTCTCGCGCAGCAACAGCTGGATCGCACGCATGGGTAGCCGCCCCGAACGCGGGAACTTCAGCAGGTCGAAGACCTTATTCATCGCGTCTTCGAGACTGGCGGACAGCTTCGTCGTCGTCGCCTTGCCCGCTTCGTCGTCGGCTGCCGGGAGCTGGTCAGCATCGAGATCGCGCCCGTGGGGCATCGGCTGACGCCGATTGGGCATCCACTCGAGCATGATCGTCACGTTGCGCAGCCGCCGCTCGCCGCTCCACCGAGGGTCGAAGTAGTTGGTCGTGAGGAGCAGGTCCTCGTGTCTCACCTTCCCGTCGTCGCCGAGCCGGTCCGCGAGGAGCAGAGGCTTGCGACCGAAGAGCCGAAACTTGGAGGCGGGGTAGAAGAAGCGATAGGACTCGGGCGCATCGCCCGAGTCTTGTGAGAGCGCGCCCAGCTCACGCAGCTGCTCAAAGGGCCACGCGCGCCCTTCCTCGCCGTCGCGTGCGTACTTGACATCTACAAACTTCTCCATCTCGGTCTGCTGCTCGAGCTCCTTTTGTTGCTCCTTCTGCTGCTCGCACTCCATGCACTGCTCGAGCGCTCCTTGCTGCACGGCTGAGTCGCCCGAGGCGAGCCCACGCATGTTGCGGTATAGCTTGCCGATGATGCTCTCCGATGAAAGCTCGCCGATGATAGCTTGCCGAAGACGTGGCTCGTCCGCATTGCGCTCGCTCTCGGTGAGCTCTTTGAGCTGCTCGACGAGCTCCTCCTCATGCTGCCAGTACTTGGGGTCAGCCTTTTTCACCCACGTGGAATGCGGCTTGATGCGCTCCGAGAAGACCTTGGCCACCGGCTTTGGCTCGAGCCACTCGCGTGGGACGACCAAGTCGACGCGCTCACGAAAGGCCATGAGACCATTGTAGAAGTCCTTCGATGGCGGCGGTACGTCCTCGATTGTGTTCTGCTGGTGAGCATGGAGGAGCTCGACAAACGCCGGGCAGCGCCACACATCCGAGAGGTTCTGGAGCTGGAGCATCTGGAATTGAATCTTCTCGGAGCGGAGCTGCTGCAGCTGCAGCCATGCGGCCGTCGCGACCGGCGCATTGGAGTGAAGCTCGCTCGTTTCCAGCAAGGACTTCGACGGCTTGCGGAGTAAGCCTTTCAAGCTTGGGAGCCTTTCAAACTTGGGGTGCAGCGAGCCGTTGATGAAGCTCTCATACGTCTCTCGGCAGCTGCCAGCATACTCGCCGTCGATGTACAGGGCAGGGAAGGTCGCACTGCCATTCTGCAGTCGCGTAAACTCGAGAAAGACCGGGTGGTCACATGGGGCCGAGTGGATGAGATGCGGCCCAACGTGACGCTTGAGCCGTTGGGAGCCTACAAGGACGTAATGCGTCGCGCCCGGCACGAGATGCTCGAGCAGATGGATGAGTGAGTCGCAGTGCGAGCTTGGCTCCGTATGGAAGACGACGAGAGTCTTTCCATCGGTGTGCTTTTTGATCGCGTGTATCTCGTCGGTCGACGCCTCCGTCGATTTGGACTGATGCTGAGGCTCCTGCGAGTCCGCCTCTTTGACTCTGGCCTCTTCATCTCTGGCCTCTTCATCTCTGGCCTCGAAGGCAACTTCCTTAGCGCGCTGGATCTTGAGCATGTCGCGACAGACGAGCTGCCACACCTCAGGCGTGAGGAGGAGGGAGCACGTCTGCCCCTTGGCGATGCCACGCATGCGGTACGCCCCCTGAGCATAGTCACGCCACGTCGAGTCCTTCCCGAGCGTAAGGATGGCCTTGGCGGTCAGCGCGTGGCCTATGTCCATGCCGGTCGTGTGCATTTGGTCATAGAAGCAGAAACGCTCGCTCGGCTTGAGGGACGACTCCTCAAGGCGCAGGACAGTCCCCACGCCACGCAGATAGATCATCTTCTGATCGGACTTGTCCAGGAAGACGACGCCCTTGGTCTTCTCTACGCCGCCGAGGTAGTGTGGCTGTGAGACGAGCGCGGCGGCCACCTCAAGATTTGTCTTGCCCGTGATCAGAGCTCCTACATCGATTAGCGCATTGTAGGACACGCCCTTGTGGTGCTTCTCCTCATCCGCGATCCAATCGAGGACTGAGTCCGCTGTCCAATCTTTTGGCAGCAGCGAGGCACCCATGATGTTCGCCGAGGTGAGCGTCGACACGATCTCTCCCTCCGAGCCTGGCTCGAACTCGCACTTGCCGCCATTGAACTCGCGCGGCAGCAAGTCGCTCGGCGTGCCTGAGAAGCCAATGCGCCGAGAGAAGAGCATCGCACCGCCCATGTCGACCCCACTCGAGGACAGCTTCACGTCCTGGAACTTCATGAAGAAGGGGAAGCATATCTCGGAGAGGTACCAGTGAATAAACTCGGGCAGCAGGCGGAAGGCGCTGAAGAGTGGCTCCGTCTGCAGCCGATCGGAGCGATCGAGAAACTGCAGCGGCATTACGACGAGCTTCCGCGGCTCGGTCGGAGCCAGCTTCTTGCTATCGTGGTCTGGAGGCGGCGCTGCCACCACTGGCGTGGGGGGCTCGGCGTCTGCACCGGCGGCTGTCGAGTCCCTGGCGGCCTTGTTCGCGTCTGTCGAGTCCCTGGCGGCCTTGTTCGTGTCGGGCTTGGCCACCTCGCCGCCGCACAATTGGACCCACTCCGCGTAGAGCTCGGCCGACGGCCGCTCGTCATAACGGCCAGTCTCAGACTCAAAGTCCTGCATGAGCTTCTCGATCGCCTCGCCGAAGTCCTCCTCACGCAGTCCCTCGATGCGGTACGCGAGCGTTGTGAGGCCGATGACCACGTCCGGCTGCGCAAACTCGGACGCCGGCGCGGGCACGTCCTTGGAGATGAAGGGGATGGCGAGCTTGGCACGTGAGCGCGGCATCAGCGGATCGTTACGCCTCGCATGCGCGAGGTCCTCCTCGTTCATCACGCCAAACGTGACACGGTCGATCTTCTTGAGTGCGTGCGGAAGGAATTGCGTGACCCAGTCGGCCGAGAGGTTGAGCATGGCCCGTGCATGCTCGCGAAGATCCTTGAAGCGCTGGCGCAGCTCTGGGTTTGCAAGCGCGGCGGGTGCGCGCGTGACAAACCCGACGACGTCATCATCGCTGAAACCTTTCTTATCGACTTCACTCCGACGCAGCAAGGGCAGCAGCCACAACGCCATCAGCTTCTGCATCGACAGCTTCTGCACATTGTACTGTTTGACGACCTCACGCACCTCCGGCTCATCCCGGGACTCGATGTAGAAATCCTCACGCAGCAAGATCATGTGCGGGGTCTGCTGCAGCGCAGTCGTTTCGAAGCCAAGGCGGAGGGTGGCGGCGATCGCTTCCATCAGAGGAAAGAGCTTATTCTCGCACTCGTCGTCGCCAAGGGAGCCGGTCAGTCGCTTCGGCATGTCTGCACGCGTGGCATATTTGGTACGACTCGCGACGTCTTTGGCAAAGAGCAGCGCGTCGAAGAGCACGGCGGGCACCTGCCACCGCTGCCCGCCGTCGGTGAAGTCGAGGCGCTCCTTCTTTCCGATGGGGAAGTTGAGCTCGGACTTAAGCGGATGCAGTACGAGATCCACCTCGTCCATGATGCAACAGCCTGCACGCATCAGCTTGAGCAGACTCGCCCACACCTCGACCGAGGGGCGCAGCTCGGGGTTCCTGTATCGCGCATTCGAAGAGTCGGTGGCGATCGTGAGCGACTCGATAAAGTTGAGATGTAGCGACTTGATCGCCTGCGGCGTCGTGACGACCACGGCGGACCTCTCCTTGGCGGAGACCATCTTCGCTTCGAGTGCCGAGGTGCCCGCTGTCGAACGCTCACACGCAAACGTGTACACGCGCTTCTGTATCGCCGAGGAGAAGGTGGTGCGCAAGATGTTGAACGACATGGGCAGCAGCGCAGCGGGCATGCATTGGACCACCAGGTATTCTCCCTGCGCGAGCATCAGCGAGATGAGAGGAGACACGACCGAGGTCTTGCCGGCTCCCATGATCATCTGCTTGACGATCGAGCGCTGACGCTCGTCGGGAGCGCTGGCGGCACGCACGCAATCGAGAACGAGGTCCACCTGTCGCGCTCGAAGCTGCAAGCTCCAGATAAATTCGAACGCCAGGAAGCGCGGGTCGATGGTGCGTCCCGAAGCGGACCTCGTAGCCACCGTTTGCTCCTTATACTCCTTGGCGCGGGCCTCGTCCCATTTCTCTTTGCGGACCTCTTTGCGGACCTCGATGTCGAGCTCCGTGTACTCGCGCCCAGTGCGAAGCATGGTGACGAGGCGGTCGGCCTTCAGTTGCAGCTCGACCGCCGTGGCCTTGCTTACGGGCGTCGAGCGCTTCGCCAGCTGATCCCGCACCTTAACGATGAGCGTCACCACATCGGCTGCCGCGTCGAGAGCTCGGTTGGCGTGCACGACGCGATTCGCACGGAGCAGCATCGTCGCGAGAAGGTTCTCGATCTCTCTCATCGTCGCTTCTGAAAGGAACGGGTTGAGCTTCTGGAGGTCGTCGAAGTGCAGGCGCGAGAGGAGGCAGCCTACGAGGTACTGGAGCCATAGCAGCGACTCGTGACGCGAGTGGCGGAGCAGCAGAAAGCGGTAGGCGTCGGCGGGCGCGTAGCTGGTGCCCGTGGCCTTCGTATCGACGCTGTTGGCCGTCTGTAGCAGCACCGTCTGAGCGCGGGCCACGTATTGACGATCCTCGGCGGCCAGCTGGCTCAGCTTCGCCTGGATGAGCTGCACAGCTACGAGGATCCTTGACAGCTCGGCGTCGGCCGTTGACAGCCGCTTGTGCACACGATCGAGGCTCCCATTCAGACCGGCTAAGGTGCTTGTCCTGCTGTCGCGGCCGACGAACCTCGCAAAGTCCTCACCGATGCGCTGGATGTAGTCAATCGAGTTGCGCGAGCGGGCCTCTGGATGGAGCTTGATGTCGAAGTTGCCATCAAACGGGTTGTTTTGCGTCTCGTCCACACGCGGTGCTCGTGACGGCTCAAGCGCGCCTCCTGCCGTGGGCTCGACTAGTAGTGGTGTGCAGAGCAGCTGTCGCAGCGTGTCCGCGGCTGCGGCGTCGTTTGTCACTCCTTCGAGCTCCACACTGTGAGAGATGATGAGACTGTCTCGTGCGTAGTCCGTCTGCTCGGTGCACGGTTTGTGCGCGTGCCGGGTGATCCCGCCGCCCAGATTCGGCTCGACAGCGCCCTTGAGGGCCCCAGTCCACAGCATGGTGAGTTGTGTTTCGCCGTCATCCGCCTTGCAGACGATGCGATGGAGCTTGAGGGTCGTCTCCTCGGCAGGTTCGGGCAGCGTGCCGTCGGGCATTTTGTCACCCGTGGCCAACGGTCGGTATGGCTCTGGGAAGAGCGGCGGGTGCAGCAGCAAGTTCAGGCCTCTCGTGATCATCACCGGCGGCCGAAAGCCCCGCGGCGGCAGTGATTCGGCAAGAAGGAAGCCCAGCTTTGCGCCATTCGATTTGAAGTTGGCGAGCTTGACGAGGGTCTCTTGTGCCTTGTAGAGCAAGCGCGACAGCGGGTCTTCGTGCGAAAAGGCGGGGTTTGACGTATCCCAGCCAGAGTACTTGATGGTCCACGATCGGTATGAGCGCGTGTCGGCCCACTTGGGCATGGTGCTGCACACCCACGGGTTGCGCGCGAGCGTGTTCAGCACGGACGAGAGGATCGACTTCTCGCCAGCGTCTTTGAACAGGATGAGGAGAAGCGTCGCAAATGTGTGGTTGCACCGGGCGGCCGCTTCCTTGTTGCCACTGAAATTCACCTCCGAAGTGCCCGTGAGCAACTCATACACGTACAAGAAGGAAATGGTTAAATAATCGTCGCCCGTCAGACCCGTTTCACGCTCCATCACTTGGTGCGCGAGCGCGATCGCCAACTCTTTGCCAACCATGGCGGATCGCCAGGGATGGTGGCGAATCTGCCCGCCGGAGCCACTCTGCTTTGTATAGTCTCCGTTTGGCGCGCCGTCAAGCCGCCACGTAATCCAATGCGCGAAGCCGTCCTTTGGCGGCTTAACCGAGCGGACTGTGCACGTCGCCTCATGTACGCCAGCGGCCCAGGTGCTTTTATCGGTCGCACGCTGTGCCTTCTCCTCGTCACGCACGCGCTCCAGGAGCTGCTCTCGGTTCCACAGCACGTCTTCGAGCACCTCCGGCAATTCGGCCCTTCCCTGGCGGCGTTCGAGGTCGAGGAAGTAGTGCAGAATGTCCTCGTCGGTCGCGCGCAGGTTGGTGTGCGCGAACGCGACGCGCACGTCCTTCAAGTAGTCCATCATCTCCTTGCGATCGTCGAACTCGTGCGTGCCCGACAGTTGGTCGGTGATGATCCGCTGGACACGATTCTTCTTCTCCTTGTCGTCAAGAAGCTCCTTGGTCTTGTCAGAGACGAGCTTCAGCTTCTTGAGCTCCTCTTGGCACAAGAGCAGTGCGGTGCGCTCCTCCTTATCGGCAAGACGGCAGCGCGCCTGCACGTGCGACAGCTTGGTGATGTATGCGGCCTGCTCTTTCCGCATGTCCCACGGTAGCCGGATCTGAGCGTCCGCCTCGGCGAGCATGATCTTGATGCGCACCGCGTGCAGGTCCGGATGGCCATCCTTCAAGACTCCGAGGAGGTTGAAGATCTGCTCCTCCTCCTTGGTCATCGCGCCGTCGGTCGAGATCGAGCCGATCAGCGTGGACGCCCCGGCGTAGTCGCGTGCTTGGATCCGTAGGACGAGCAGGTACAAGGCCGACGCGAGGCTCGGAGGCTGCAGGAAGGCATTCGACACGTGGATGGGGTACGAAAAGTACTTGGTCTGAGCAGTCGCGTGCCACTTGGCGCCTTCTTCCCCTTCACGGACGAGCACGAGGTCGGTGCTGAATGGTTGGTCCTGGACGACCGGGCGCACCATCATCACATTCGGCACGACAATCGTGTACTCCTCGTTGGCGGAGCAGAGCAGCAGCGCGTGCGGGATGCTTGCCGCGAGCGCACGCGCCGGCCCGGCCACCTGCCTGTCGAGGCCGCTGCCACCTCGCTCGACGCCACTGGACGAGAGGTCGGGCACGAACTGCCGATCGTGATCGGTCGAGTAGAGTCGATATTCGCCGCTCGGCAGCTCACGCTCCACTCTGAGAGTAAGCTTGAGACGCGGCAGCTCGATGATCTCCGGCACGAGCTCAAACGGCGCGTCGATGCCGGACGCCCACGTGAACTCATCCGCTACGACGGCCGGCGCACCTTCAGCGCGCCACATCCGCCCCCAGCAGAGAATGTGCGAGAGGGCCTCCACGCGAGAGAGGGTGCGCGCGAGAGAAAGCAGTTGACTCCCTTCGACGGCGTGGCACAGCGACATCAGCACATGGTGCTCTTGCCTCTTCCGTTCAGGGTACTTGCGCTCGATGCGTCCAAAGGTACGCGAGCCTGCAAAGGTGGCGCAAACGGCGTGCTCGTGAGGGAGCGTGAACAGCGTCACCTTGAGAGTGTGCCGGTACGCCTCTCGTTTCTGCGGCATCAATCGAAAGTCGCGGTTCTTTTGCTGCTGTTCTCGCAGTACCGCCTTGTCGAGATTCTGCTCTTTGATGGCCTCAGGCTTCGGGTAGCCGCGCAAAAGCCGCGGTTCGTTGACGTCCTGATACATATCATGAGCGTCGAGCAGCACCGTGGGCAGAAGACCGTACAGCAGCCGCGAAGGCAGCAGCTGCTCCTGGTGCTCATCCTCCTGCTTCTTCCGTCGAAACCGCACGCGCTGCTCGTACGTGTCCGCTTCCTTTTCCGCTCTCTCCAGAAAAAACTCCGCCCGAGCGAGCGCACTTAGAAGATGAGCAGATTTTCTAAGAGACGACGTAAGCTCCTTTGCATACCTCGCCAACTTCTTCGCCACATCAGAAGTGCTCGAAAGCGGCGTAAGGACCCACCGCTCACGCCGATGGCCGTGGTGGCGCGTCAGGTGCAGCGAGACACCATCGGAGCTGTCGATTGCCATGCCAACGGCGTCGCCGCGCTTAACCGGCTTCTGGCTGCGAGTACGAGCGTTGAGAGTCTTCATGCTACCGACGGCTGCGTACTTGCGCTGTCGCGACATTTTATCCTCGTCATCCACGACCTCTTCGAAGGCGAACTCATCATCGTCATCAACATTAGATGGTGCGGCGGTCTCCACCCGCCCAAGAAACGGCAGGCCTTTCTTTGGCGACTGGCCTGGTCGCTGCACGTACATTGTGTATCGCTCACTCGGAGGCTCTAGGTGGAGCTCCTCCCACCACTCTCGGCGCTTCCCGTCAGAGCTACCGTCACGAGAGCTATGCTCCTCCTTGTGCAGCGGCTTAGTCAGCACGTCATCCTTGCCTGACACAGGCTGGAACGTGACGTCGAGCTGCTCCTCACCACTCTTTGACCGTTCTGCATGACATAGCACAAGAGGCGTACCAGTCTGCACTGACACGAGAAGCAGGTCGCCGCCTTCATACGGCAGCCGCTCGGGAGTCACGCCGGCCGCCGCCACGACCACGTGGTTGGTCAGGTTGTGGGGTTTCGAAGGTGTGAGAGTCGAAACGTCACCAGCAAGCACCGTGCAGCGCCTCTTGGCATCGGCCGCAGCGCCGGGCGACACGGCACGTGCGATTGCAATCGCTGGCACGTCCTCCGATGGTGGTGGGTACGCCCATGGCGCCTCGCCAAAGTTGATCCCAAATTTGGTGTTCTTGGGTACAATGAGTGCGGCATGCACACCTTGCTGCATCGCCGCCGCACGCACTTGATCCTTCGGCCAGACCGTCACCCAAGCGCCGTTCTTCGCAAAGTATAGAGCGCCCGTGTCGACATCGGCCGCGATGCTAAGCACGTCACCGTCAGCCCATTTAGACCATTCAGCCTGATCCTCGCGCAGTGGTACCCCTTGGAAAGGCTCCTTTCGTATGCTCGCCGCATTGAGCACGAGGAGCCAGTCGGGAGATGGCCGACACACAATGCCAGTTATCTCATACTCCTCGTGTCGCACATTGCGTTTCTGTGCGCTGTCCCACGTGTCGCCAATTGCGCCAGCATCGATGGAAACTAGTCTACCCTCGTGGGCGCGGCCGTCCATAAACACTGGCGTCGCTGTCGGACCTGGGATCTTGAACGCTGCCATCTTCGTGTGTCCATCCTCGTGCACCGCAAATATATACGTTTCTGGCTCACGAGGATGAAGGAGACCAGAAACATTCGGAATGGTCTTGCCGCTCATGAAAATGCCGCTCATGGTACCAGTCACCATCATGCCGCTCGCCGGCGCGGGCGCGGGCGTGCCTTTGTTGACGTGGCCCATTGACCTCTCCAACCCACTCTCGTTTCCGCTCTCATCGTCCCTTTTTTGTTCCTTGGTCCCAACGCTCTTCTCATCCGACGTTGGCGCTTTAGCATGCGCGGCTGTCGACGGCTCCTTGTCGCCCCACTGGCACGCGTCAAGCTTCTGGAGATCGCCTCCGCACAGCAAAAAGGCGAGCTTCATCACGTGTGTGCTCGCATCAATCACCGGCATGTCGCCCGCCGCACTGCACTTGATGGTCACATTCTCATCCGATGCTCGCGTTGTGAGATCGTCCACGTGTAATTGCCGCAGCTCGTTCAAGCGGCCGACGAACCAATCAAAGTCGCCTTCGCAGCCGTGCGGTCGTGGTTCACTCAGTGCCGCGTACATCTGCTCCAAGTGCGCACGGTCCATAGGCGCATCGGCTGTCAACGCGCCGCCCGCCGCCGTCTCTTCCTTCGCCGTCCCATCACGCCCAAATGTGCTCGTCACCCAGCCGGCACAAAAGTCGCCGGCTTCATCGGCAACCGACACGCTGCAGATGACGACTTCGAACATGACGCATCCGTGTGTCACAAGTTCTTTGAGCCCGACGGTTAGCGGCCCTTGTGCCTCCCAGCTCTCAATGCCGTCATCGTATTCGGCGACGCTAGTAATTTGATAGAGCGTCGGCGCGACCGTGTCCGCGCCTGCCGCTGCGCCCAAAGCTGCCACTTGTTTGCCGCTTGTTTGCCGCTGCTGTGTTGCGCCCAGAGCTGCCACGCGCTCCAAGAGCTCGAGCGTACCTTTGAGAGTTGCCTGGCGCGAACGGAGCATCGCAATCACGTCGGCTGGCGGCGGATCCCGCAGAGAAGCCTGCGAGCCTGCATCGTCGGCGTCCTGGGCCTCCTCCTGGTCCTCCTCCTCGGTGGGGCGCGGGCGACTCCAGCTGCCCTCGATGGGTGCCCACTCATTCGCGCCCTCGTCCTGAGTCCACGTAGGCAGAGCTTCGGGTGGCGTCGCGCGCGTCGCCGCCACGTGGCCGCTCGCGCCGAGGGTGCCGTCGGGTGTCGCGTCAGGACGCGCGTGGTCGAAAGCACGCTCAGCGGCGGTCGCGCCATGATCGACTTCAGCGGTAGTTTTGCGGTCGCGACAGCGTAAGATCACGAGCGAGGGATCGGACGGTGGCGGAGAGTATTCTTCGAGCGAGCCCTTGAACTCCGCGTCCATCGCTTCATGCCGCGCCCAGAGGGGCCACGCTGTCTTCCGGTCGTCAGGAGACGGCAGTAGGCCATGCATGGTGCACGTGGCATTCGATGTGTACTCGAGCGAGCGAAAGTACCTCCGGCCGTGCGAGCGCAGCATGTACACGTGCACCATCCTCTGCGCCTTGAAGATGATCGCCTCCTTCCACGGCTTCTTATGATCCGGATGGAAGCCAATAAGGATCGCCGTTTGTGCGCCCTCGGGAAGGGACTCATCCTTCGTAGGGAAGTACCACTCGAGGGGGCCCTTTGGCAGTTTGACAAAGTGGGCATCGCGGCACGGCTCGAAGACTGAACCCACCCATTTCTCAGGCTCGAGAAGCTCGTCAGGCTTATACAATCGGCCGGGTGCCATGGGGGGAAGGTCCGGGTCACCATCCCATGCTTGCACCACCAACGGGTGCGAAATGAGACGGCGGTTGCGCATGTGCTCGTTGTTGGCGAGCACGGCGCACTGCATGGGCATGCCATCCTTCCCGAAGAGGTCCTTAATGTCGTTGTCGGCCGCTATGTCTTCTTCGAGCGCCTGTAAGTGCTCGCCACGGGTGCAAACCTGCAGCAGCTGCAGATTGACCTCGACGGGGAGATCGCGCTCCGTGATGAAGCCTATCTCCTCTTGCACTAGCGGCTCAATCACTTTCCCCGCGGTGTCCTTCTTCAGCCGTGTGATCTTGGCGGAAAAGCGGCCGCGGTTGGCCGGCTCCTGGTAGGCAGACCATTCCGTCGCGTATCCTTCAGTGCCGGTACCAGCGACAAATACTTTATGCAAGAGCCGCTGAATTGCGCCGTTCCACTTGCACCGCTCGCTCTGAAGCGTCAGGCCTTCCGCGTGCTTGATCTGCGCGTTCAGCCATTCCACGATTTCGCGCCGCCGCAGGTGCATGATCTCCCAAATTTGGTTCTCGGGCACGAGAAGCCCCACGTCATTCCACGTGTGCCGCCGTTCGACAAACATGAAGGAGGTGAGCAGCTGCGTGATATCTGCCCACGCAGTGGGCCCTGTGAGCGGCACGTTGCGCATCGTGAGGATGATGTACGCGTGCACTGAACACTGGTCGCGCGTGATCTGGTCGACGGATTCGGGTTTGGCTCGCATAGCTTTCTGAGCCTCGTCCTCGAGCTCTCGCATCCATCGCAGAAGCACTTTACGCACCTCACCTTGCAGGAGCGCCTGTGACGCAATGAGGTGGCTTTCGAGCTGCTTGCGCACTTCTTGGCTCACCTCGAGGCCACGGATAAAGTCAAGGGAGAGCGACGGGTGAGTGCCCTTCGCGAGCTGCAGCAGAAAACGAATCGCTGACTCGACGTGCACGAAGAGCCCGATGACGCACAGGATGAGCGACGTCGTCTTGCAACGGAACGGCTGCGTACCGAGCTGGATGACCTGCGAGAGGAGATCCCGCATGGCTACTGGCACGAGGTGCGGCGAGCGCGCACACTCGTTGAGCAGCGCGCCGTACGGAGTGCCGAGCATCTCTCTCTCGCCGTCGAGAGCTGGCACATGGCTCGGCGCCTTACCCCGGAGTGACGATGGCTCGCACTTGGAGGGCTCGAGGAGCACGCCGGTGAGCAGCCGGCGCACGTCCTCCGAGGCGAGGGCATGCAGCCGGTTCTTCGACGCGAAGAACTGTACGATGAGCGGCATGCGCAGGTACGGTACCGTGAGGAACGAGATCAGGAGCTCCGCATCCGCCTGGCCGAGGGTTCCGTCAAAGGTCGGCAGCTCGGGAATGTGCAGCACATCGGCCTCACTCTCGACATGTCGGTCCAAGTGGAGGCGCGCATCATTCGGCGACGCGTCCGTGCCCCATCGAAGCCCCGAGATTGTCGGCTCCGGAGCAAAGTTGCCCTCTTTGTTGCGGCTGGGGCGGCGGCTGAGCAGCGATTGCCGTCGGCCAAACGCGGTCACCTTGTAGCACTTGTCGTTCGTCTGGCGGCCGTAGACCTCATCCTGCCCCTTGAGCTCCCACGCGAGTTGGGCCGATGCGGCTTTGTAGTCCTTCTGCGGCGGGAAGATCTTGGCGTCCGAGCACTGCACGTACTTCCACCAAAAGACAACTGCGCCGAGATGCACCGCAGCACAAGGCAATCAGTCGCAACGCAGGTGGGCGAGGCTGGGGGAGGGCGCGGCACGCACCATCACGCAGCACACGGTACTCTTCAAAGTTGTGCACGATGAAGCTATCCTCACCGCTGATCAGCTTGCTCTGCGTCGTCTGGTTCGTGCCACGGTATTCGCACGCCGCCACGGTGGCCGAGAAGGCCATGTCGGGTCTGCGCGGCTCCATGCGCCAGCCGTCGGCTTCCCAGTCAAAGAGGAGACGCTGCGGGTTTGACGGCTGCGCTTGCAGGTAGTTATATACGTCAGCGCGTGTCACATTCAGTTCGGGAGTGACGATCAAGAACGTCTCGCTCTGCTTGAGAAAGGTAGACGCCGAGATGGTGTACGGCACGTACTCCCCTGCACACCCACCATCCTCCGCGAGCTGACGACTGCGCCGGTCGATCTCGTCGTCCTCGAGTTGGCGGAGCTCCGGCTCCACCGCCTCGCCCGCGAGTGTGATCGTCACGAGCGAGACGCGGTCGCACGCTCGTAGCCGGACGAGATAGTCACACGCCACGACCATGCAGCCAAGGATCACGATCTTGACGCCATCGAGCGCCTTGGTCGCCTTGAGCGAGAACGCGGCGGCCACAAAGTGCTCGGAGAGGCGCTGGAGGAGCAAGAGCAGCTCGAGCTGCTGGCCATACTTGAGATTGGGGCCAAAGTCCCACGGATGTGGCCGTGTCATGGGTGCAACGCCGGCGGCCATCGGCACGGGCACGATATATGTGAAGACGTGCTGTAGCAGGTTGAGCTTGACAAAGGCGGCGTGGCGAACGGCACCAGCTGCATCGAGCGAGGAGATCTGAAGGCAGAGCTCCTCGGTAAAGTTAAGGGCTCGCACGAGCTCCTCGCTCGACGTCGCACGCTCGCGCAAGCCGAGCATATCGACGCCGAGCCCCTTTGGCACTGGCACTGGCGCGCCCTCCTTGCCGCACACATCCTTGAACACGACGCGGTCAAAGTACGGAAAGAGTGTGGCCGAGACCTTGCCAGCCTCCATATTGTTCAGCGAGAGCGGCACAAAGGCCTCTGGGGAAGAGAGCTGCGGCTTTTCATCCATGGCCTTGGTGATTTCTTCAATGAGGGTGTGGACGGCGCAAAGCTCCTGGGGATCAAGCGTGCCTCCATCCGCCCCCTTCACTGCCGCGAGCGCCACTTGCTGCGTCGCCAGCTCAATCAGCGCCCGGTCCTGCGGCCCGACGGCGCGCACGACCTTCAGATCGGACTTCACCATGGAGAGGAAGGTCGAGCGCAGCGCAAATGTGACGAATTTGACCTGCTGCTTCGAGAGCGCGCCCTCCGCCTTGTAATCCGCCTTGGCACGGCCGCCGACAAGGCCGCGGCGTAGCATGTACCGGACCACTTCGAGCAGTGAGCGGTAGTGCGACGTGGCTGAGTACATGGGTGTGCGCCACTCGCCCCCCTCCTCGCGTGCATACGTAGCCGCGATCGCCGCGTCGGTCGGCTGCTCGAGCAGCCACGGCAAAAGCACATCGTAGATCATCGCGCCGCCGGATTTGTTACATCTGTTGTGGAACTTACCTGTGAGGCCGTAGAGCATTGTCCAGAAGGCTTCGTCGAGAAGTCGCTCGGCACGCACACCGCACACCGAGACCGAGCCGCGGTGCTTCACCTTCGGAGGCACAACCTTCGAGCCGTGGTACTCGGTCGCCTCGCCGCCGGCATTGCAGATTGTCAGCCGGAAGGAGCGAGAGGGGCTCTCGGTCGACGGCCGGTCCTCGGGCTCAAGGACCATCACTATAAAGTACCAATCGGTCTTCTCTTCCTCTTTGGTCTTCCAGCCGCAAGGAATCAGCAGTCTCTCGCCCTCATCGTGCACAAAGCCCTTCAGGGCGCGCATGGTCTTTGCGACGGTGTGCTCGACTTCAGCATAGCCGTCGTTGGTCCACCATTCTCGTGCCTGCTTCACGAAGGCGCCCACGTGCGTCGCATACTGCTGCCAGAGCGGCAGCGCCTTGGTCAGCGTGTTGATGGCGCCCTTCAGGGTCTCGAGCTGTTGGGCGTCGAGCACGCGGTCAAGCTCATGCAGCGACTTTCTGCAAAGGAGCGAGAGAGCGTGCGTGAGCGTGCCGAGCGACTCATCACATTTGAGTGAGGAGTCGAGCCCCGTGCGTGCAAGGAAGGGATCGCAGAACTCAGCGATGAAAGGCTGCGAGTGCCAGAGCGGCGACGCCTTAGTGCCTTGGCTTTTGGCCACCGCGTGCAGCTGCAGGTCTCGTCGTTCACGATTGGTGAGCTGCAGCTTGGCGACCGCGGCGTTGGCGTCAAAGGCCCAGCCGCGATGGGCATGTGCTTTCACGCCCGCAGCATCGAGTGCGACCGGTAGGAGGGAGACGTAAGCAAGCCGAAGCTCGGGCACATCGCCGCCTCCGCCATGCTTGCCGCCGCCGAAGAGTTTGAGGGCATACGGGCATCCCTCGCATCCCCGGACCCACATGGAAGACACGTCGGCGCGCCGCGAGATACGCAGCTCGCCGTCGACGTACATGGCGCACTCAAGACAAGCCCTTCGCTGGTCGTCAGCGTCAGCGGCCGTGCCCGCGACAGGTGGCGAAAAGACGATCACCACACGATGCCAGCGCATCCAGTGCAGCTCTGATACGATTCTGGCGCCTTTGGTGGCGCCTTCGGCGGCAGCTCGGATGGCACATCCAGTCTGGACCGCGGCAAGCGGTTCATCTCCCTCACCGCAGAGAAGTGCGAACGGTGAACTAGTGCCATCCTCCCTCTGCTGCTGAAGCTGCACATCGAGGGTGAGTGTGAAGCGCGCGAGCGGATACGATCCCGCCCCCGCTGCCTGTGACACCTGGAGAAGCACCGCTGCGTCGCGTGTGAGCTCCAGGGCTGTCTCACCGACGATGCGTGGCTTCGCCCATCGCCACTCCTCGGCGCGCAGGTCCTTGTGCACCACGAAGGACACCTGACGGCCGTCGGGCGTCGTGCCGAGCCGAAAGTCGTGCTGCCAAAGCGGCTTGATCTCGTTGGTATCCTCACTCGCCCGCACCTCCTCCTCCTCCTCATCTTCTTCTGCATTCGCAGCCGCCACCGCGTGCCCTTCAGCAGCGGTGGGGAGGTCCTTGGCCCCTTTTGGAAGATTTTCGGGCGGAGGCTCCTCACCCACCCTTGCGAGATTGTGAGCGAGATCGAGAGCCCTCTCGAGCTGAAGCTCTTCAGCGACGCTGCCGGCTGGCGCCGCTACCTCCGCTGCTGCCTCGGTCTCCGCTGCCGGCTCGTAGATACAGTCCGCATTCTCGTCTGGCGCTTGTTCCTCTAGCGCAGCCTCTTTAATCGCCGCCACATCTTCGACCGCCGCCTCCTGCATTGCATTGAATGGAGCTGCTTGGACCATCTCTGATGAAGCTCCTTCTTCCGCGGCGGCCGCTTCTTCGAACACTGTCACGAGCTCACTCTCGAGCGCCGGGGGCTCGTCATAGGGCGATGGCGGCTGCTCCAGACCATCATCGAAGGAGGCTGCGTCGACCAAGTCGGGCACCGACACCTCGGGGGATGCTGCCGCTGGAGCTTCTGCGACCGAAGACATCAGAGCGCGGTGGTGCAGAGCTTTGGCTTTCGGCTGGTCCATGCGGCCCGACTTGTCCACTGTCTTGTCCCGGTGCGACACGGCCCCGCTTTGCTTGCGATCGCTTTGTAGACCCGAGGACGAATCACCTCTGTGCGACGACTTGGGTTTGCCTCCCCTGTGCGACAAGTGGGGTCTGCCGGTGTTCTTCTCGGTCGATTTTCCGTCAGACGAACTGAGCTTTGGCAGCGCGGGCGGCTTCTCGCTCGGCTTCTTGCTCATGATCACCGTGCGCCTGCCCAGCACCCTTCCTGCCCGTCAAAAGTCACGATAACATTCTCTGTAAACATTCTCGATGTCCTGTGATTAGGCGCAAGAGAAACTCGATAAACTTTGGAACTTGGCGCCGTGGCGAGCACGAAGGAAGTGAGCTCGACTGTTAAACAAACCTTAAAACACCCCCCCCCCACATCTCCCCAAATCGGCATTGTTGCGTCGGTCCGCGGCGGCAAGGTCGAGGTCCTCGCGAGGGCTCGGCTTGGGCGACCAGTGGACCGGCTCAGTGTGGATTTGGAAATCCACCCCCCTTTTTGGCGAAACGTCAACCCCCGAAACGACCCCCAAACCCGGCCGACCTCGGCCCCACCAGGCGACCGAAACGACCGCCGAGTGCATCGGGGTAGTAGTACTGGTACCTGAAGGGAAATTAAATTCCCCCGAGATTGACCCAATTGGATTGACCCGAGATACCCTATCGCCTAATGACACTGACGAACCCATGACGAACCCCCTCAGATCCTTGGGTCTGACACTGGCAGACGCGTCTGACACTCCAGGGAGTGCGCGGAACGTTACTGGTCCATATGTAACGCCTAAAATCTGAGGCCGCAGACCACAGTAGAAACTATGTGCCGCTGAACGAGGCGCTGTGATTGCCTGATTCCTGCCCGCGAGCGCGACCTCTCCCTGGTCTCAACATGCTCGCTCGTCCGCACTATGGGCGACCAGAGCAGTTGTGTGTGACCCCCAGCCTGGAGGGGGGAGTATGTGTAGTATCCGTATCGGTGTGTCCTTCCGTTCCCAGAGAACGGCGACCGTTACGCGAGAACCATCGCGTAACCCTGTAGGAAGCGCGTATAGAAACGGGCGGAGTAACAGCGGGTAGGTCTGACCTACCCCCTTAGGCGGAGGTACCGCTGAAGGTACCGCGTACGAGCACGCTACGTACCTGAACGCGGAATTGAAATGCCAACTGAACGAAAACGTTGCCCGGCTGTGTGTGCCCAGCTAGTGAAGCTGGGAGATGGCAAACTGGAGGCTATCGCCGTCGTGCGCCGCAAACACTGCGAAATGTCTTCGTGGTGATCGCGCACGTCGCGCTCGAACCGGCGCTTGGCTGCCGCATACACGGCCTGGTCAGCTGCATCGAGAACGTCGCCGAGCTCGGATTCGTTGTATTGCGACGCACGGCCACCGTTTCCAACTGCAGTGGGACGTACATTCATCAATTCCGCAGCGAACAGCGGCCCTCCAAAGCTCGCGTGAAACAAGCAGATGGTCTTCTCCCACTCCTCGAGCAGCCCAACAAAGGCCATCTCCCTCTCGATGAAGTCGACGACGCGCGGGAGTCGACTAGCAATAAGCCCGCCAGCCACCTCGCAGCATCGATACTGCGCGAGGCCGCGGCGACGATCACAGGCGAGTCAGAGGAGAAGCGCGCTGAAGAGCATCATATCGCATCGCATCACATCCGCACCCCTAAAAGCATCTTCGCTTGGCAGCCCCGCATCCCTGGCAACAACGCAAACTCGCGCGCCGAGGCAGCAGCCCTCGCTTGTTCGCGACGTCGCGGCCAAAGCCCCCAGTCTAAGCCACAACAGTGACGCGGATGCTTTCGCAGGTAGGCGCGAGCGGAAAGCAGTCGCTGCAGCGGGCGCCGAAATATGGCAACAACGTTCCCAACGTCGCGGTGTGGAATTTTGGACATCCAGCGCATCGGCTCGTGAAATCCCTCATGTGTGATCAGACCGGCGAACGGCATCCTGGCCTGCTGCAACAATGAACGATTGCTGTTTCTGAGATGCTGAGCAAACGTGAATGACGGAGTTGCTGATGATTCGGCAGGAGTCGACGGCAAGGTTTCGTGAAGCGTGATCTGGATTGTGGACGAGTGGGAGGCAAAAGTAAGTGTCACGTTCTGATAGCCTGGTGCAACAAACGCAGGAGGGCGAGCTCGTTGCACACACCGTGATGCTGAAGGAGGAGGCTGCCTTTGGGGAGTGGACCCAGAAGATGCGCTCGAGCCGGTGACATGCTGTCGGCTGCCAAAGCGGTGTGCCCACTGTGAGGTTGGTGAAAGTATCGTCGGCGGCTCGGACGAGCGCCTCCGGAGCGGCGCCGATCGCAACCATCGCGATCGCGGTCCACGAAGAACGCGCATACCGCCCACGAGAGCGCGCTTTTAAGGAAGTCGAAAGCTAATTTCTTACCTTGACGGCTACATTCTACCTTATAAGGTAGTATTAGTACTATGCCGGAAGGGCGCACTAGGCCTCCAAGGGCTGAAGTTCACACAAATCCTCATCATCGAGCGTTCTCGCGGGTTCGAGGATCCTGCTCTGTGGGGGAACTCACAGGGCGCTTCTCCTTGTCCACGGCGAGGCGCGAGTGCTGTTTGGAGCGCTCCCTGAAACCGCTGCGGCTGTTGCTGATCGACGACCCTTCAGTGTGAGCCCGATCCTTCGCCGTGAGAATATGCCGGCCAAGGGCGGCACGGCTCATGCCGCCAAGGGCGCCCTCGCTACTTGGCGGCGTCGGCGGCGGCAGCACAGGCCGCGGCGGCACGCAGTCGGGGCATAGGTCATACCGGCATGTGCTGCAGTGGAAGAAGTGGAGGATGTGCTCGTCGCACCTTACCCAACACTCGTCGCATCTGACATTGGACTTGTAGTACGAGGGCGCCGTCATGCGCCGCTCCATGGCGTGGCCGCGCTTGCACAGCATCGGCATCACATCAAACGGCAAGCTGTTCCGCCGCCGTCGCTCGGGCTCCACGAAGGGCATGTACTGAGCGCTGCGCGCGCACGGCAGCAGCCGGCGCCAGCCACCAGCAGCCTTGCTACGCGCATATTCCGTATCAACCACATGCAATGTCCAGAGCTCAAGGTCGCTCAGCGCGGCGAGAGCGGGAGGGTCGGGCGCTGTGGCGAGCACGGCGGCAGCGACGGCGGCGGCGGCGGCGGCGGTGGCTGCGGTGACGGCGGGGACGGCGGCGGCGGTGGCTGCGGGGACGGCGGGGGAGGGTGTGCCGTCGGCCGTCCGGTTAGCCCTGCCGGCTCCACCGCTGCCATCGGCGCTACCATCGCTTGCACGCTCAGCGTGCTTGTCGTTCACCTGATCGTGTTCGGTGTTGTCGTCCGCGCAGTGCGCAGCGAGGCCGCGTACTCTGTCGAGGTCGCTCGTGACTCTGGAGGAGAGGGCAGCGATGCGGCCGCGGTCTGAGGCGTTGGGCGCCGAGTTGGGCGCGACGCGTCGGCTCTGGGGACGGCCCGTGGACTGTGGACTGCCCGCAGCGGCGCGCATCACAGCCTGGCCAGTGGGTGCGCTCGGCCCGACCACATGCAGAAGATCGGCGAGCATTGCGGCTTTGACCTTCAGGTCCAAGGGCGTGTCGGCGTCCAGCGAGGGGTCAAGGTTTGCCTCGAGCAGCCACGGCTTAGCGGCGGCGTCGAAGAGCACGTCGAAGCCGAAGACCTGGAAGCAGTGCTGGTTGGGCGCGCCGTGCGCCTCGGCGGGCAGCTGCGCCTCCGTCGCGCGCGTCACCGTCGGCTCGACGGCGAGCAGCGCCTTAATGATCAGATCATCCACACTCGCCCACGCGCGTGCGGCCACTGCCTCACCGAGCTGCTCCACCATGCGTTTCTTGTACGCCGAGAGCGTCCACTTGGAACCAGTCGCGTCGGCGTCGGCCGCGCTCGCGAGCGTCGCCTGCGGCGCGACGAAGGTACTCGAATGCTTATTGATCGAGTAATTCGTCAAATGGGCAGTGCGTGTCTCAATGTCGCGGGTCGTGTACGGTTCGGTCGCAAAACGGCCGAGGCCCTCGTTGTATAGGTAGCAGACGAGCGGGTGGAACGAGGTCACGAGCACGTACAGGCGCACGTCCGACTTGTACCCGCCCATGAGCATCGGCGGGTCGATGTACCGGCATGCGACGCCGCGATGGCGCCTTACAGCGTCGCTCAGTAGGCCGCCGCCACCGCCGCCCCCCCAGCCCCCCCACCTCGAGGAGCGCGTCGCGCGGTGCAGGAAGATGCCGATGCCGCACGACGCGCCCTTGGATGCCAAGGACACGCCCTTGGACAGGTCCACATCGTCTGGTTTGAGGATCCATAGGTCATTCGCACCATCGGGCTCACTGAGCCGGCGTGCAAGGTGTGATTCGTATGCCTCGAGCGAGCCTGGGAGCACGAAGCACTCAGGCATGAAGTCGTACGAAGCCCCGCCATGCAGCTTCTGCATGGCCTCAAAGTGCGTCCACAGCGCCAGCTTCGAAGTGAGCGCCGTCGTCTGCGGGAACTTGTTGATGCGCTGCCACGGGCGCAGCCCGCTCAGGTACTCAGGCAACGGCAGCCCGGAGCACCAGAATATGGACCACGCAAGGTGCTCGAAGACATCGACCTTGTCGTACCCGTGGTCGCGCAAGATGACCTGCACCAAGTTGGAGTTTTGCATCCCTTTCCCAAAATTCACCGCCGCGCGGTAATTCTCAAAGTAGCCGAGCCAAGACGGCCCAGCTTGCCATGCATCGTAGCATGGCACTCCCACGGGCCGCTCCTGCCACTTCTGGTCTACGCGCAGACCTTGGACGTGATGAAAACGGACGCGTCGCTCTTCTGAGGACAGTACGACCGGTGATGTTTCTGAGGGTGAGCACCACGGGAGTGTTGCATCTGAGCTTTCGCCGGCACGGAGCTGCTTGCTCGAGGCAGCACACTCATCCACGGACGCTGCTGACTGCCTCTCTTCCGCAGAGTTGGCGGCGGAAACGGCCTCTCGCTCCTCGGCCATCGCCGCGTCGGTGATCCAAGGCACTACCTTGGCGACGCACTCCATGATGTGCCAAGTTGTTGGTTTCTTCCGTCTTGCGTCTTGGAGAAGTTGGAAGTTTTCGCACGGTTTTGGGCAACCTCGCGGCGGCTGCCTCGGCTTCGCGGACGCGAAGATCCATGCGACATGCCCTGCTTCCTGTTCAAGGCATGCCACTCTCATTAGTTACACGCTCTACTGTACGGCAGGCTGCATCGAGACTGCGCGCGCGGCCGCCGGCCGGCGCTCAGCTTACTCCTCACCCGCGATCCTCGCCGCCTCGTATAGCGAGATCGGGTCGAGCCATACGTCGTCCTTGATGGCGTCGCATATCATCTGCGCCTCGCGCGCCAACTGGGCGCGCTCCGCAATGTCCTCGTCGTCCTCCTCGCCCACCTCGAGTGGCGCATGCTCGCCGAGCTCGGTGCACAGCATCGTCATCAGCAGTGTGGGTACCGAGTTCATCGGCGCGTCGTCCTCTGCGCACGCCTCGTCCTGACCGCGCGAGCGCTTGCCCGTGCCGTGGTCGCTGACCGCATCGGCGCCCGGTGCCGCCGCGGCCGCCTGTGCCGCCGCCTCCGTCGCTCTGTCATGCCTCGTGAGCGCCACTTCTGGATCGTATTCGGGCCGTCGCCACGCAATCTCGCTCGCCTCGAGGCGCAGCAAGCCGTCCGTCCAGGTGATGCGCTTCTCGAGTACGCGGTTGCTAAAGAACGGGTTGCTCTCGTTAAACGTGAGGATGAGGGTGTACCCAGAGTGCACGTCGGCCGCCTCTTCGACTCGAACGTCCTCAAGGTGTGTGAGGATCTCACGGTCGCGTTTAGTCGCGAATCTCTCGAGAGTCCCGTGACCGAGGATCGCACGCCGCCAGAAACCCCGGATCGCCGTGAGCGCCCTCGCCCGTTCGGCAAAAAGCGGTGCGCGCCGCGCATTCGCAGCCGCGTGCACCCTGAGCACCTCTGCGGCTGCCTCCTCGGTGATAGCGTTCAGCGAAGACTGCACCTCGTTCGCCTGTTGGATTGAAGACGATTCAAGGTCGCTATGCGGACCCAAGTGGCCGAGCTTTGGACGCTTGTCGCTCATCGAGCGTGGGCCAGCCGGAGCCGACACTGACGACCATTTATCGAGGATTTCCCGTTCACAGATTGCGCGGCGCTTGCGCCTTGTGCGCCGCGTTCAGTGCGTTCATATCCAGCATACTTGCATGTTCCTGTTCTTGCATGAGCGCCGCTGTATACTGTGTGTTCCTGTTTTAACCTCACACGCACACAGTCACTGACAACTACGGTAAACGACTGTGCACATTCTCCGACCTCCATCTCAGTGAAACGGCACACAAACAACCCGCACTTGACATGCACTGGCACACGCAACGAGCGAGCGAGTTACAACAAAGTGTTCGCGATTCCGCCAGCGTGGCCCTCGAGCTCGCCGGCGGCGACGAGTGAGTCGCTGCCCTCTGGCATGAGCGCATGTGATCGCTTCCACAGCCATGTCGTCTTCCGCCCGCTCGGCCTCATCCCATGCGTCAACAGGCCTGCCGCGAACCACTCCTCGATGGGCTCCCCCGGGAAGGGCTCGGGGGAGGGCTCGGGGGAGGGAGAAGGCGAGGGCTCTAGGCCCATCTCGAAATTCGTCAGTCTCGAGCCGCGAGCCCGAGCAAGTTTGGGCGGGGGGCAGCCACATGACGCAGCACACTTGGCGTTCATGAACTCGATCTGTTTCTGGCACTCGCCCTGGTTGGCCCACTCAGCGCACGGCACATCCGTGCTGTCGTGCCCCCAGTGGCACGGCGCACTGGCGGCGAGCATCAGAGGTGCGCGGGTCGCGGGGAGCATGTGAAGATCTTCAACAGCGAGATGCACGGGGTCAACTAATGACTCGTCGCTCGCCACCTCCACCACTTCGAGGCTGTCAAAGAGCGTCGGCTTCTGAGCGCAGTCGGCGTCTGTCCAACTGTCACATTGGCTCATGTCGCGCAGCCACACGTCGGCACCGTTGGGCCCGCTACCGTCGCCGCGGGCAAACTGTCCGTCGTTGATAGCAAAGGTGACCTCCCGCCAGCGCGACGTGCCTTTGGTGTCGACCACCCATCCCCGGGGGCCGTCCAAGGCGTCGTAACCCACGTAAAACTGGCCAACGGAGTTGTCGAGGAACACGAGGCGCAGAGTCAGGTGAACTCGTGGTGCGGTCAGCGGCAGCCCACCCCACAGTCCCTGGTCCAGCACCATCTCGATAGTCGATTGCGGGTTCGCAAAGCCCCGCGAGTAGCGGCCATACATTTGGTCTGTGGGGCCCTGCCACCAGTAGCCCACGCTTCCGGAGCTGTTGTCGCGGCGTTGCATGAACATGCCGTAGTCGCTCCGCCAAACGTCCACGTTGACGTCGTTGGTGCCGTTGCCGTAAGCTAGGGCCAGCTTTCCATCGTCGGTGGCCTCGTCGATCTCGAGGCGGCAGCCATTCGTTGCGAAGGAGTCACAGATGAAACGTTGACGATTCGCAAGCAACGCTTGGCTCGTAGGCGACTGCGAAGTGCGCAAGGACATCGTTTGCCAGCCTTTGGGTAGCGCGCCGAACTCCGCCTCTGGGAAGCGCTCCGCGTCGAGCGTGTCGAGGCCGTCACGGAAGCCGATCCAAGCCCCCGGAGACTGCCAGCCCCAGCGGACACCACTGTAGCGATTCAGAAACCTCCACACGCCATCAAAGTCAGTTCCCGTCAGCTGCTGCTTTGCAGCTGTGAGCGGAATGTTCCAGTAGTCGATGCGAGCAGTGAGCGCCCACATGGCTACAGCATACAGGTGCCGGTTCTGCATGAGGCAGCTTGGCGCGACTGGCTCCGCGCCCAGCTGTCCGCGGCTGCCCTCCTCGCCAGTCCAGCACCAGAACTTGTCCAGGTCGGCGCGGGCGCGCACGGGTCCATCCTCCGTCACCCTGAAGACGTTAAGGATTGAGTGGGCGACGCGCGTGCGCTCGCCTGACAGCCCGGCGCCTTCGCCCTCTTTGTTGCGCATCAGCCACGTGCCGGGCGCATTAGTATCGAGCCAATCATTGGTAAACAGCTGCACATCTTGCATCCGCTTATCAGTCTGGCTGGCACTATTCATTCCGTTCGCGAAGTTCACCCATGTCTTCGGATCGTCGCTCGTCACCATCAGCCGCAGCCCGGCGTCCTCGCGATGCGACGCATAAACGGTATGGTACAGGAATGCGGTCACGCTCTGGGCGTACTGCTCGAAGGCCGGCCGCCGAGTGACGATGAGTCCTTGTCTCGTAGCACCGCTGGGGCACATGAACTGATCCAAGGACACATTGCGAGGCGGAGCGAACGCATCGAATTCGCAGCTGCCGCAGCGATTCCATCTTGCATCCGTGGGCGTCGATTGGCCCTGAGGATCCGTCCAGACATAGTCCGCCTCGGTTCGAATTGGGTGGAAGTAGACTGGCGCGTTCTGAACGCCGCTGCCGATGGACGCTTGCAAGTACAGAAGCCTGAGCTGGCTGTTGATGACGCGCATATCATTGAGTTTCGCCGCGAGCGCCATGTGCGCGCGCTTGTAGCGAGCCAAGTAGGTAACATCGTGGAAATTGGGCACCGCGAACGCGGTTTCACTGCACGTGGCGGCGTCTGCCGCGTATACCGAATGGCGCCGTCGTGCGCACGACTCGGCGTACTTGGTCACATTGAACGGCGACTCAAAGAGCCATTGAGGGTAGTAGTTTGGACCCGAGAGAAAGGTGATCCCCACTGCGAACGGCATGTTCCTCTTTGTGACATCGAGCACGAGCGAGTCGAATGCGGCCCAGTTGAACTCGTCTGGCTTCGGCTCGAAGTCCGACCACCTGACGACGAGGTTGACATTGCGCCACAGCGAGCGGTTCTCGGTCTTCACGGTGCCAATAGGGTCCGTACCATACACTGAGAGCCCTGTGGCCAACCCATCCAAGGACCACGCACTGGCGTCCGACGAGGAGCTTCCATGGCACAGCGAGCCGCAGCCCTGGCACTCGGGACGTGAGCCGCAGCCAGTCGACATAACAAGGCACGACTCTGGATCGCACGTCGAGAGGAGAGCGACCTCTGCTTTGGCTTCTGCGCTGGTGACAAAGCTGTGCTCGCCGCACGTGGGTTCCACCGCCAGCGCCGCCACCCGCTTCAGATCATGTTCCGTGCGATATTCCCACACCGCGGCCCCATCCCATGGCGGTAGGATCGTCGATAGCTTATGTGCAACATGTGGTGGCGGAGGCGGGCTGCAATGGTAGAGGGCCGCCTGCTCCATGAGCTTGGATTTGGTCATCGAGTTGAAGATGAGCTCACGAGATTCGCGCGAGAGAAGCTCGTTGGCTGACGAGCTGTCGAAGCTGCTCTCGGCATCCATCGGCCGGAGCTTCTTGAAGCGCCAGTTCATTCCCTCGTGGGCAACGCCATTCCATGACACGGGCACGCCGAGCATGCGGTCGATCAGGCAGAGCGTCTCGCGCATCAAGCTCAGGTGCCCGATGAGAGCGAGGCCCACGTCTGCGGTGGCATTCGGACAATGACGGAAGAGCACCTCGTTGCCCTGCCCGTCCGGAGCTTGCCAGCGTGCGCACGATTCGAGAGGATGCTCAGCATGAAGCTGCGTATACACATCCTGGATGGGCTCATTCGACCAGGCAAAGTTCAACTTGTAGACGGCCCTGAGCTGGAAGCTGTCCATCTTCGGGTCACGGCAGTGTTGGTTTTTAACGCACTCGGCTGTGGCAATCGGTGCAAAGGCCGTCTCGCGTGAATGGTTTGTCCGCCAAGCCTCGAGCGCCATCTCAGGGTCCTTGTCCTTCGCAGCCCATGTGGCGAAATTCACATACGGGCGTGCGACGGTCTTTCCGGCATCGAGGTCAGCCTGGTCGTGGCCGTGCGCCTCTGGTCCGATCATTTCGTGGAAGAACGAGACGCGATGAGGGAGGATGTCACGCATCATGAAGATGACTTCGATCTTCCTGTCTGCTAACTTGGATCTACGAACGATGTCCATAAAGGCGCGCACCTGCATGTGGCTGTATGCAATCAGAACGTTTCGTCGCGTGGCCACCTCATCTTCTGCCCTCCTGAAGAGAGATACATTGAATGCACCCGAGCGCTCCGACCCGGGCACCTTGTATTGTCGAGGGAGCTGCAGGAGATAGTCGCTGAGCGTAGTCCCGCCCGTCTTCGGCACGTGGTGGAAGTAGTAGATTGGATACTCTGACGGCGACTTGCCCGTGAACGGTTTCCTAGGAAGGATTCGCGCTGTTGGCGCGGGCTTTTCCGCAACCTTCGGAGTGCTGGACACGGTGGCGATTGAGTCTTTGTGGATGGTGTTGCTCCTGTACGTGAGCGGCCCAGCGCCATACTTTGGTGTTAGCAGGGCCGCCTCGGTTGGCTCCTCCAAGCACCCGTACTCCTCGGCGAAGGCTTCAAACGTATCCAGAGCGCGAGCGACGTAGTAGAACTCTCTCGGCTCCCTGGTGAGCATGGCGGCGACAACGTCCTCGTCGACATTCGCGAGGAGCTTTGACGACACCACGTTACTTGAGCTTTCCGTGGCGGTCTCCGACCGCAGCCATGGAATCGGCAGGGAGGTCGAGTGCGCAAACACGCACAAGCTCCGGCGTAAGTTCTGCGCGTCTCCGACGGGACCCAGATACACGGAGGCAACAGATGCGCTGCCCGCATCTACACCGGAGGCGACAGCGGATGCGTTGCGAGCTTTCCAGACATCGTCGATGGGGAGGTCGCGAAGAGTGGCGTTCAAGCCGTACATGTACTCGAGCTGAGCATCGCGTGGGTACTCGTCGCTCTGCATCCACGAATGCATCATCGCCTTCACAAACGTCGACGACGACCGTTCAGCCATCTGGCGCCGCGCGTCGTCGCTGTAGAAGAGCTGGACGCGATGCGCGAGCACGTCGCGCATGAGGCCCAGGACCACGATGGGTCGGCTCGTAGCAGCGCGCACTGAGTGCACCCATCCGCCTTCGTATCCGGGGTTTTTGAACCATCCATCCTCGTTAAACGACGTGATGTTGTCGACCTGGCCAAATGCGATGAGCGCATGCGCCCGAGTGTCGACTGCTTCGTCGAAGCTGGCTTTGAAGACGCGTGGGTTGAATGTCGATGATGCGCTCGAGCCGGGGACAATGTACTGCTCGGGAAGCATCGCGAGGTACTTGGCGATCTCGTTGCCGTCGGCATGCGCCTCCCACGCGAAGCAGTAGATCGGCTGGATGAACGTGGCGAACCCAGCGTGGATGAGACCGGCGGAAAGCTGCTCGGCGTTGGCAACACCCATCCATCGAGAGGAGCGCGACGTGCGACCATGCTCTACATCGGCGGCGGCCAGCTCGAGCACGGTGCCGCGGCGAATGGTACGGCGAGTGAATCCGTGGAAACCGTAGCCAGCCCCGCGTGGAGCGCTTGGAGCGCGTGAACCTGCATTCGGAGATCCCTCTGATCCAGGCGATCCTGGTGCTGGTCGTCTCCTTGCTCCGTTCTCGTCGTCACTGCCTTCTCCACCGCCAGCTTCAGGCCGCGTTCCGCCGCCAGCAACAGGCCGCGTTCCGCCGCTAGCTCCCGGTGCAGGTCTCGGACTCGCAGAAGGTGGAAGCCGTGTTCTCCGTCCACCGCCATTGGCTGCGTCGTCGTCGTCATAGGAATAGGTGTCGTCGTCATCCCCGGCGGGGCACGGCTTGCCTTTCTTACATTTCCGTCTTCCACCAACCCCACCGGCAGCGTCGTCGTCGTCGCCATAAGTATAAGGCGGTGGAGGCGATCGACCGGAAATCGTTCCTCCCGATCGACTGGAAGTCTCAGGTAGAGGAGTCATTGAAGGCGGTGGAGTCTTGTAGGGCGATGGAAAAGTGTCAGGCAGTGGAGAAGCCAACGGCGGTGGAGACGAACGACCTGACGAGGTACGAGGTGGGGGTGGGGCGCAAGGGGGAACCCCCCTGCAGAACCTCGTACCAGGTGTGCAACAAGCCGTCAAGGGCCTCTTCAATGATGGAGCTTTCGATGCTGGCGGCGGCGGCGGCGGCGGCGGCGGCGATCTCGACACCGTCAGTGCTGAGAGGTACGTATCTTTTTGGTATTTTGACAACCAATCGGCGTCGAGCGTCTGCAAAAAATGCTCCGAGTCGGGCTGTGTCTCGCCGCCGTCACCTTGCGAGCTCGCACGCCGGCGAGGTGCCCGTTGGTTTCCCTTCGATCGCCGCCAGCGGCGGCGCTTCAAATCTTCGACAAGTGTTGATGCTGTTGAAGTCAAGTGGACATGCTCAGTTGCGGTTGTCACACTATGGGGTCTCTCGATATGCTTGAAGGCTTGCTCGTTGACGTGGGCTACTGCGGCATCGACGCATCCCTGGACGTGGCTCGGCATGGAACACATCTCATAGGGGAGTGTCATCCAATCGGCGAGGCGTTCGCCGGAAAAGACGTTGAGTCGCAGACGATCTGCGTCATGCTGCGCGCCGGAGTATCTGATGCAGCGCAGCAGGTCGTCCAAGTCGACATCGCCTGTTGCGACGACTGAGTCGGGTGGAATCACAACGGACGGATCTTCAGCAACCCCCGAAGCAACTTCAGTCTGTGCGAGACAACGATCGAGAAGATTCCAACGGATGAGCTCGACAATCTTGTACGCGTCCCAGTCGATCTTTGGCAAGTAGGCCTCGCTGCCGTCGCAGCCTCCCCCCGGCAGGGCCTCGCCATCGCAGTGCTCGCCCGCAAAGTCGCCCACAAAGGTCATAGGCGCATCGCCGTTATCGCGCCACGAATAAGCCGGCTCGCTTCCGTTCATCATCGGCTGGGCCCACGCGCGCATGAACTTGAGCATGCGGACGGGCTTGAAGCCGCACGCCTGTGTGCACGGGACGAGATCCGTTGCCATCGAGAAGACGTTGTGCTCGTAGAGGTTCCAGAGTGCCTGGACCCCGCCCAGGTCGGAGTAGCTGGTGCGATTGGGGTACATCTTCAGCAAGCGATCGGCCCAAGAGCAAAGCATGTCGCCGTGCATGTCATGGAGCTCAAGCTCCGCAAACTCTGCCAAGGTACCCTTTCTTTCGATACCTTCTTTGTGAGTGCTCTGGCATAAGCTTTGGCGCTGTTCCACATACCGGGGCACGTTTTCTGCGATGAAGCTCCAGAGGCAGCCGCGCTTCTGAGCGCAGACTGGGATGGCGTTCTCGACGGCCTCGAAGTGGGGCGGGATGAGACTCTCTCCTGCGAAGGCAACCGTGGGATTGCCAGCCGAGCCCGACGCACAGACGTCAGGTGTTTGATCGAGCAGCTCCAAGAACCACTCCGCTCCCGCGAAAGGGTCTGCATACAAGAGCGCGCGAGCGGTCTGCTTCGATGCATCGGGCGTCTGCCTGACGATGGCGTGGAGGCCACTCTCCGCATCCTCAAAATCCTGCGCATGCAGGGACTTTCCCTGAACGAGGGAATCCTGCGCCCTGCTCTTTATCAGGTAGTACTCCTGCACGTCATCGAACGGCTTGTAGAGCTCGAGGTCCATCTCGGACATTGGGTCGAACGGCTTGTTGCGCCCGGACCAGTGGAGCACGGTCGCCTCTCCAAGCAACTTCGACGCGATCAGGTGGTTAGCTTTCAAGTCGGCCTTCGAGATGTACCCGAGGCCGTCCACGAAGGCCGGGTCGCCCACAACGTCGTTCCAGCACTTTATCTTGTCCGCAAACGCGAAGTATGGGATCCCGAGGCCGAACGCGAGGGACGTCTCGGGGATCAGCTTGGCTTCGTAGTTGGCGCGCATGTAGTTATCGAAGACGTGAGTCATGTTCTGCGCCCGCCACTCGGTCAGGTTGACGCGCGATAAGCCAAAGTTCCAGCGCGGCTGGTCGGCGGGGATGAGCTCTTTGCCGTTGAACTCCTTGCTCCAGCGCAGCACCGTGTCTGCAAACTCGTCCTGCTGGCAGATGCGGTTCCCGCTCTCCGAAGCCGTCTGCGTGCACCCGCTATACCCATGTGCCTTGTCCTTGCCCAGATACGTGGCCGGGTAGTCCAACCAACCCTTTCCATTGTAGTACGGCTGGTTGCGCATGCAGTCCTCGGCCCACAGCCATCCGTTGCACGTCGCGGCGATGATGGGGCCATCACCCATCGGTACCTCGAGCATGGAGATAGACTTCTGAACGACGATGTCGTCGTCACATAAGAAGAGGGAATCGAGCTCTCTGAACGGTCCGAGGTACGGCAGGTAGAAGCGAATCAGGTTGAACGGGTCGTGGTGCATGTTATCATAGTCCCATGGCTCCGGATGGAGCACGGTCCGCGGCTTATGGTCCTGATCCTGGTCAGCGCCCAGCGAGCCGAACTCTGGCCACTTCCAAACCGGCGACCAGCCATCCGCCTCGAGCTGCACGGTCGCCTCGTCGATGCCCATCACACTGATCGTCTGCTTCAGTGCTTGCGGCCGGAGCGCAGCGTTGAGCCGGTTCAGCAGAGACACGTTGCCTCTCGCTTCCCGCTGCATATCGCCGATGAGCCAGACGTCGATGTCGCTCTCTGGGCTGTTCAAGAAGAGAGAGCCGATGGCGACCACGACAGCTTCGAAACGATCGGACATGATGACGACGGTCGTCCGCTCCTTCTTGGTCGGCGCATGGACGACCGTGGTTGGTGCAGTGAGGTCCGTCTGGTTCTTCGAGGTTGACTTGGTCGAGCTCGGCGAAAGGAGCTCGGCCGGTGTTTTGAGGAGGAATGTCTCCTCCCCCGAGGTTGACTTGGTCGAGTTCGGCTCTTGGTCGAGAGCGAGAGTGGACACGGTGCATGCCACAGGGCACTTGGAGTGCATGTAAGCCGGAATACGTTTGCACGCGCCCTGTCTGGCCCACAGGACGCACGGCACGTCTTCGGCGTCCGTGCGAACCACATGCTCATCCTCCGAGGTCATTTTGCCGTCCGTGCGAACCACACGCTCATCCACGATCTCGAACATCACGACGTCCGTCATCGGAGTTGTGGTGTATCCTGCTGCGGATGAGACCATGAAGGCCATGACGCAGGCCAAAGCCGACACATCAGCACGCCCACGGACAGTCTGCGAGTGCCGTACTCGCGATCGATATGGAGCGTTGGTCGAGTTCCCAACGATAACCGCGTTGGCCATTCACTGCTCGTTCGAAGGGCGAGAGCGGCACGACGAGGCTGGCGGCGGCGAGCAAGAGAAAACGTGCCTTATTAGGGCTCGACTTTTCTTCGACAGATTAGGGAGAAAAGGAAAATGACCCTCCGGTCATGCATGCTTCGGTTCGTGAATCTTGCCCTACGCGATGAGTTCTCATATTTCCGAAGGTCAACGTTGCCGTTGTGCTGTTCAACGCAACGCGCATTCTCTCCGGACTCCCAAGCACGAGGGCCTCAATGGAGGTGTGTGGCCGCATGTGTGGCCGATACAGGTACACGCTCAACGCAAACCGGCGCTAATGGATAGTCGGCCCGCGGGGGGGGGGCGCCTGGGGGGGGGGGGGGCCCGGGGGGGGCCCGGGGGGGGGGGGGGGGGCGCCTGGGGAGCCCTCGACCCATTCACACTCGAGACGAATGAGGGCGGGGTGTGGATGCGTGGCATGTGGTTCGCAGCCGCGGGAGCCGCGGCTGGTGTCGCCGCCACAATCGCGATCCAACGGCGACTGGCGCGAGACGACGACGGCGACGACGACGGTGACGACGATCTAGAGGGCATTGACGAAAGCGAGAAGGAGGAGGACGATGATGACGATGAAGAGGAGAAGGCGCGGCAGCAAGCCTTGCGTGCCAAGGTCGTGAGAGATGACTACTCTGGGAACGAGACGTACAAGATGCTGCTCATCTTTAACATGGAGCTCTACAAGGCGTCTCCCAAGACGGGCGAGCTGAAGCCTGTCAAAATGAGTCCAGGCAAGGCTGCAGCGCAGAGTGGGCATGCGACCTTGGGAGCTTACCGCCGTGCGAAGAGGCTTTGCCCGAATGCGATCCGGGATTGGCTGCGCATCGGGCAGATGAAGATCACCGTCAAATGCCCGACCCTGCAGGAGCTGATCGAGCTCGAGGAAAAGTGCGCTGCAGCAGGCCTAAATACTTGCCTCATCCGCGATGCCGGGCACACAGAGATTGAGCCTGGCTCACGGACGGTGCTCGCTGTCGGGCCGGCGCCCGCCTCAGCGATGGACCCAATCACGCGCCATTTGAAACCGTACTGATCGCTGTGTTTCTTATACCGAGGGGCGAGAGCTCAGCGGCGCTGGCTTTACGCACTGGCTGTACGCGCAGTGTGTGCAATGCAAGGCGGTGAGTTAGCAGTTACGCTATGATATCGGCAAAGGTGGAAGGCCGACAGCCCGTCTTGGAGAGGCCATGAGAGAGGCAATGACCTCAGTTTGGTTGTCAGAAGTTCAACACATTTTGGGCAACACAGGTAAGAGTAACCTTGATCGAAATCATGTTGACAAGTGAGAATAGTTTGTCTTCAAATGTACAAGAGCTCTGTGACGTGTGAGAAGTGACTCGACCGGCAACGCGAGCGCCGCCATGTACGGAGCGAGGAAGGCGTGGGTCAAGCCGAGGGCCAAGAGCCAGATGACGATGACGACGGACGGCGACGGACGGCGGCGGTCGGCGAGGAGCGGCGGCAGGAGGGCGAATATCCAAGACTCTGCGAAGTTGAACAGGGATACGCGCAGGACAGGCAAGTCGGTCAGTGGTGGTGGCGGCCCGAGCCCCAGCTTCGCTAGCTTCGCCTTCCGACGGGGCGCGAGTCATGAAGTTCAGAAGCCGAATGTGACAAGTTTGGGAGCGGCGGGATAGCTTGGGACGTGCGCGTGCGTTCGCGCGCGCACAGGCAGGTAGAAGAAGTTGGCTGAGTCCTCGCACACGGGCGCGGTGTCGGCCTCCATCGTTGGCCAGCCTGGCACGAGGGGCAGCCGATCGGGGACCGGCAGAACGGCAGAGACGGCAAAAGTGCCCAGGGCGAGCAAGTACCAGTAGCTAGCACCGATCGCCGAAAAAGCCGCCGCGGCCGCGAGTTCAGCACCCTTGGTATCCTCGGTACCCTCAACACCCGCCTCGCGCGTGCGGGGCGAGTCCGCACGCCGCGACAGGGGGGATGTGTAGTCGACGGAAGCAGCTGCGTCCACCCCAGACGGGGGCCACTCGGGCGGTGCAGTGCTGCATTCGAGTCAGGCTGCAGCCTGCGGATCGATGCGCTTCTCGCCGATTTTGTCGGCGACACCAGTGACGCCGGCGGGCGCCGAGATAATGAACCACGCGTAATCGGCAAAGGCTGCCGGGCTCTCGGGCGGCTGCAGCACTTTCTGCCTCGCTCGTGATGAGTAGCACTGATGCGTCGGCCGGTTGCAGCATATTGATGATAGGAGGCCAAGGAACAGCTCTGGCACGACCAGCAGCCCGATAATGAGACGCCAATCATACTGTTTACCATCATCGGCCATGAGCAAGCCGGACGCGACAGACGAGTCTTCGGAGCAGGTCTTGTGATCACGTGCTCCGATCACGTGCTGGCAAGTAACCGGACCTAGACGAGCTTGTCCATCTTGGCCATCTCTTCCATTTTGTTTTCCCGGCACAGTACTTCAGAGTGTGAATTTGCCATGTGAAGAACAGTTTACTTCAGGTGCGCAGGGTTAGGGTTAGGGTCCGTGTTAGTTGCGAGATTAGTTTGCTCGAGAACGCCTGAGATCACAATGCCGAAAGACGATGTATGCAACGCCTCAACAATCATCATCTTCCCGAGAGGACCAGGCACGGGCGTGTCCCCCATTGGTTCCCGCGCATTAAACGGGGGCGAAGCTTTCCCGTTCACCAGGATTTCCTTTACGGGAGTCGCACTTCTGCAAACGACCCAAATAAGGACACGGATTTTCAGGAAGCGCGGCTCGCTCTCGCTGCTGGGCCTCGTCGTGCCGAGCCTGTCCTTCTGCATTTGTGCAGGAGCGAATGGCCGACGCAGTGAGCGTCGGGACAACAACCAGCTTACACGATCGACGACGAGCGCGCCACTCGCAGAGTATCAGCAGCCATGCACGGCGAGCGTATGTCTTCGCGTTGGCTTGTATGATCTCCTCGGCAACTGCAGCTCCTCTCGACTTTGGGCGCCCGCTGCCACTCGAATTCGTGCCCGTTGCCGTCCACAAAGCGCCCGTTTATGTCCCGGGAGCAGCAGCAGCAGCTCCACACGACTTTGGGCGCCCACTGCCACTAGACTTTGTGCCCGTTGCCGTCCACAAAGCGCCCACTGTCCCCATCGTCCCCGTTCGAATGAATATCCTCGAGGAGACCGGGCCGAATTCTGCTCTGGACACGGCATCTGGTTGCAAGGATGCCGCGGAGGTGCCGTGTGCAACGTGGGCCGCACAGGGCGAGTGTAGACGAATTCCAGTATACATGCTCTCGACATGCCCTGTGTCGTGTGGCTGGCGAGCCACAAGCTGCCCCTCGCCCGCTTCCGCTTCTGCTCCCGGCGCGAGCCTGACCTCGACCACGCCGGCAGTACCCGCAGAGCCGGCCGCACCAGGCCTCAACGCCCCAGCCGCTGAACCTACAGAGCCTGCATCAGCAGACCAGCCGTCAGCACGCGAGGACCTGAAAGGTGGAGACGATGTCGACGATGTTGACTTCAACGATTTGGACCAGCTTGATATCAACGATCTTGACCTCAAGAACAGACGTGCACACGATGACGACCTTGGCCTCAAGAACAAAGGTGGACATGATCTCCAGGCACCGGCAAAGCCGGCAGTAGAAAGGATCAACTCAAGCCTGCTGATTCCCCCAAGCATGACCTCGACCGAGCCGACAGCGGGGAACACGTCAGACCTCGACGCTCCGATCACGGTCTTTGCGCCGAACACCACCCAGCCGACCGCGCCGGCAAATACCAAGATCAAGACACCGACCACGGTCCATGCGCCGACTTTGAGCATGCCGACGGCGGGTACAGTCCTTAGCAAGCCGACCGGCAAGGAGCGGACGACCGTCGTCATCATGTCCGATCGTTTCGAAGCTGTCGTGGTTGCCATCGGCTCTCTATTCATGAACAGCCCAGAGAGCGACATCGACGTCTGGCTCATCGGCGATATGCAGCGAGAAGCGAGAGGCAACGTGTCTCTGCTCCAGCGGCTCAACGCTGCGCTCCAGCCGCAAGCGCCGAAGCAGACGATCAGTGTGATGGGCATCGATGAGGCGACGGTGCTGCTCGAGGTTGACGGCGTCTCTCCAGTCTGGAAGTGGCCAGAGTTCGGCTCGCTGGGCGCTGACCAGGATCAGGACCATCAGCCGCGGACCGTGCTCCATCCGGAGCCATGGGACTATGATAACATGCACCACGACCCGTTCAACCTGATTCGCTTCTACCTGCCGTACCTCGGACCGTTCAGAGAGCTCGATTCCCTCTTCTTATGTGACGACGACATCGTCGTTCAGAAGTCTATTTCCATGCTCGAGGTACCCATGGGTGATGGCCCCATCATCGCCGCGACGTGCAACGGATGGCTGTGGGCCGAGGACTGCATGCGCAACGAGCCGTACTACAATGGAAAGGGCTGGTTGGACTACCCGGCCACGTATCTGGGCAAGGACAAGGCACACGGATATAGCGGGTGCACGCAGACGGCAGCGGAGAGTGGGAACCGCATCTGCCAGCAGGACGAGTTTGCGGACACGGTACTGCGCTGGAGCCTGAAGTTCAACGGCAAAGAGCTCGACGTCAACGCACAGCCGCGCTGGAACTTTGGCCTGTCGCGCATCAACCTGACCGAGTGGCGGGCGCAGAACATGACTCACGTCTTCGATAACTACATGCGCGCCAACTACGAAGCCAAGCTGATCCCCGAGACGTCCCTCGCGTTCGGCCTCGGGATCCCATACTTCGCGTTTGCGGACAAGATAAAGTGCTGGAACGACGTTGTGGGCGACCCGGCCTTCGTGGACGGCCTCGGGTACATCTCGAAGGCCGACTTGAAAGCTAACCACCTGATCGCGTCGAAGTTGCTTGGAGAGGCGACCGTGCTCCACTGGTCCGGGCGCAACAAGCCGTTCGACCCAGAGTCCGAGATGGACCTCGAGCTCTACAAGCCGTTCGATGCCGTGCAGGAATACTATGTTGCGAGGCCGGGTACGCAGTCTCTGGAGCAAGGGGCTGGCCTTCACGCCATCGTCAGGCAAGTTCCCGATGCGTCGAAGCAGACCGCTCGCGCGCTCTTGTACGCAGACCCTTTTGCGGGAGCGGAGTGGTTCTTGGAGCTGCTCGATCAGACGCCTGACGTCTGTGCGTCGGGCTCGACCGGCAATCCAACGGTTGCCTTCGCAGGAGAGAGCTTCATCCCGCCCCACTTCGAGGCCGTCGAGAACGCCATCCCAGTTTGCGCGCAGAAGCGCGCCTGCCTCTGGAGCTTCATCGCAGAAAACGTGCCCCGGTACGTGGAACAGCGTCGCAGCTGGTGCCAGAGCACTCACAATGAAGGTATCGAAAGAAAGGGTACCTTGGCAGAGTTTCAGGTCCACGGAATGCACGGCGAAACGCTTTGCTCTTGGACCGATCGCTTGCTGACCATGTACCCCAATCGCACCAGCTACTCCGACCTGGGCGGGATCCAGGCGCTCTGGAACCTGTACGAGCACAACGTCTTCTCCATGGCAACGGATCTCGTCCCGTGCACACAGGCGTGCGGGTACAAACCCGTCCGCATGCTCAAGTTCATGCGCGCGTGGGCCCAGCCGATGATGAACGGAAGCGAGCCGGCTTATTCGTGGCGCGATAACGGCGATGCGCCTATGACCTTTGTGGGCGACTTTGCGGGCGAGCACTGCGATGGCGAGGCCCTGCCGGGAGGAGGCTGCGACGGCAGCGAGTCTTACTTGCCAAAGATCAACTGGGACGCATACAAGGTGGTCGAGCTCACGCGTTGGAACCTTCTCGATCGTTGCCTCGCACAGACTGAATTCGCAATCGGGATAACTGAAGACCCAACTGTCACTATTCAGCCCGAACGCACCTCAAACATAGCGGAAGGCGCCGTCGACTTAGACGACCTGATGCGCTGCATCAGATACTCCGGCGCGCAGCGGGACGCGGACCTTCTACGACTCAACGTCTATTCTGGCGAACGCCTCGCCGATTGGATGACGCTCCCCTATGAGGTATGCGCAATGCCAAGCTTTATCCAGGCGTGTGTGGATGCCACGGTGGCCCACGTCAGCCAGGCGCCCTTCATCCCCCACACCGTGGCAGCCAGCAACGTCGACTCCACCCTTGCCGAGTTATTGAAGCGTCGACGCTGGCGACGAGCGAAGGGGAGTCTATTGACATCTCGCCGGCGCCCCCTTGTTCAACCTACCTCGAAGTACGTGGAGACGCTGGACGCAAATTGGTTGTCAAACTTCCAAGAGGACAGCTTCGTCTCAGCGCTCCAGCGGCGGAGAGAAAGAGGTGGTGAAGAAAATGGAGAATTAGAGGCGCACTCGCCGCCGCCGCCGCCGCCGCCGCCGCCGCCGCCGGTGAAAGGAGCAAGAGTTGCGAAGGCGTGTTGCAACGATGAGATATTGAAAGGAGCTGCTTTCACGAGATGTCGTTCCAAGGGCGTTCCTGTTTGCTGCAAACCTTGGGATAAAGTGTGCCTCAAGATGCAAGCCGGCGGTCGCATCGATCCAATTACTGGCGTGTATATCCCTGGACCGGACTTCGACTCTAAGTATGACCCAACCGCGATAGGTCCTCCTCCTGCAGGCTGGAAAACTCCCAGTCGTAGCAGTGGAGACACCTATTCCTATTCCTACGATGACGAGAATGGTGGAGGAAGAAAGAAATGTAAGAAAGGCAAGCCATGTCCCAACGGAGAGGGCGGCTCGTATAGCTATTCCTATTCCTACGACGAGGAAAATGGTGTTGGCGGAAGAAAGAAGTGTAAGAAAGGCAAGCCGTGTCCCAACGGAGAGGGCGACAGCTATTCGTATGACGAAGATGAAGAAGGAGGTGGCGGTAAGAAAAAGTGCAAACCCAAACCAGGCAAGCCCTGTCCCGCCGGAGATGACGACAGCTATTCTTACGACGATGAAGGTGGTGTCGGGAAGAAAAAGTGCAAACCCAAACCAGGCAAGCCCTGTCCCGACGAGGACTCCTACTCTTACGACGAGAATGGTAACAAACGGAGAAAGAAGCCCGGAGCAGAAGGTGAAGAAGGCGATGTGAGTGGAGGACGCAGAAGGCGGCCCGGCGGTGAAGACTCCTATACTTATGACGAGAACGGGAACAGGAGAAGGAAGCCCGGAGCAGGTGAAGACGAGGATGATGGTTCGCGGAGAAAGAAGCCCGGAGAAGGCGATGAAGACGACGATGGAGCAAGGAGACCCCGCGGGGCTGGTTACGGTTTCCACGGATTCACTCGCCGTACCATTCGCCGCGGCACCGTGCTCGAGCTGGCCGCCGCCGATGTAGAGCATGGTCGCACGTCGCGCTCCTCTCGATGGATGGGTGTTGCCAACGCCGAGCAGCTTTCCGCCGGTCTCATCCACGCTGGGTTCGCCACGTTCATCCAGCCGATCTACTGCTTCGCGTGGGAGGCGCATGCCGACGGCAACGAGATCGCAAAGTACCTCGCGCTTCTACCTGAGCAGTACATTGTTCCCGGCTCGAGCGCGATGACGACTTTCGACGAGCATGTCTTCAAAGCCAGCTTCGAAAAACTAGCAGTCGACAGTCGGACGCACACGCTCATCGCATTTGGCCAGGTCTCTAACGACACGTGGGTGCACTCAGTACGCGCTGCTACGAGCCGACCCATCGTGGTCCTTGGCCTCATGCGCGACGTGCTCGCTCATCGCGTCCAGCTCTTCTATAGCGACGACTCGCGGCGCCAGATGGCTGAACGGTCGTCGTCGACGTTTGTGAAGGCGATGATGCATTCGTGGATGCAGAGCGACGAGTACCCACGCGATGCTCAGCTCGAGTACATGTACGGCTTGAACGCCACTCTTCGCGACCTCCCCATCGACGATGTCTGGAAAGCTCGCAACGCGTCCGCTATTGCGTCCGGTGTAGACCAGGGCGGCACCACCTCCACTGCCTCCGTGTATCTGGGTCCCGTCGGAGACGCGCAGAATGTACGCCGGAGCTTGTGCGTGTTTGCGCACTCGACCTCGCTGCCGATTCCGTGGCTGCGGTATGAGACCGCCATGGATAGCGTCAGCAGCACCGTACCGTCGAAGCTCCTCAAGCACGTCGACGAGGACATCGTTGCCGCCATGCTCGCCAGGGAGCCGAGAGAGTTCTACTACGTCGCTCGCGCTCTGGATACGTTCGAAGCCTTTGCGGAGGAGTACGGGTGCTTGGAGGAGCCAACGGAGATGGCCCTGTTGCCGCCAAAGTACGGTGCTGGACCGCTCTCATACAGGGGCATCGCTCGTGAGGCGCACTCCTCCGACACACTCGGCAACGCGTCCTTGGGCACTGTCACCTCAGACACGATTGGTGACGCTTTCTGGTCCAGTATGAAGAAGCCATTCACTGGCAGCTCGCCCTCAGAGTACCCGCTCTACTACTTCCACCACGTGCCGAAGACAGGCGGGACCACGCTCAGTGACCATCTCGTGCAGCTTCCACCAGAGTACATCGTTCCCGGGTCGGAGCGCTCGGGCGCATTCAACGAAACTGTCTTCCGGAGGGCAGAAAATGAGGTGGCCGCGCGACGAAACTGTCTCATCGCATACAGCCACATGCAAGTGCGTGCGTTCACGGACATTGTTCGTGTGTCCAAGCTGGGACACAGGAAGATGGAAGTCATCTTTATGATGCGTGACGTTCTACCTCATCGCGTCTCGTTCTTCCACGAAATGATCGGACCAGCGGCGCACGGCCACGACCAAGCAGACCTCGATGCCGGAAAGACCGTCGCACGCCCATATGTGAATTTCGCCACATGGGCTGCGAAGGACAAGAACCCTGAGATGGCGCGCGCGGCTTGGCTGACAAACCATTCACGCGAGGATGACTTTGCACCGATTGCCACCTCCGAGTGCGTGAACAATCAACACTGCCGTGACCCGAAGATGGACAGCTTCCAGCTCAGGGCCATCTACAAGTTGAACTTTGCCTGGTCGAATGAGCCCATCCAGGATGTGTATACGCAGCTTCATGCTGAGCATCCTCTCGAATCGTGCGCACGCTGGCAAGCTCCGGACGGGCAGGGCAACGAGGTGCTCTTCCGTCATTGTCCGAATGCCACCGCAGACGTGGGCCTCGCTCTCATCGGGCACCTGAGCTTGATGCGCGAGACGCTCTGCCTGATCGACCGCATGCTCGGCGTGCCCGTGTCATGGAATGGCGTTGCCCACGAGGGAATGAACTGGCGCTTCAAGAAGCTCCGGCCGATGGATGCCGAGAGCAGCTTCGACAGCTCGTCAGCCAACGAGCTTCTCTCGCGCGAATCTCGTGAGCTCATCTTCAACTCGATGACCAAATCCAAGCTCATGGAGCAGGCGGCCATCTACCATTGCGGCCCGCCGCCGCCGCCACCCGCCGCAGAGCCGCCTTCGACGATCCTACCACCATGGGATGCGGCCGCTGAATTACCACGCGAGAGACTCTACTTGGCCGACGAGATGTCGAAGCTAGCTGGAGGAACGGTGGAACCTCCCTGGCGGCACCGGACCTCATTTTCGAAGTGCGGGGAGGAGAGAATGGTCACCAGCGAAGAATCCGCAGCTGAGGTCGGTCTCCTCTCGACGTGCGATCCAGAGTCGTGCCTTGTCATGTCGTCTGGCTGCGGCTCACGTCCCGAGTGCCAGGGCTGCGGCTCGCTGTGCCATGGAAGCTCCTCGTCGGACGCCAGTGCGTGGTCCTTGGATGGGTTGGCCACAGGGCTCTCAGTGTATGGTACGGACCCTATTGGCACCGTGAAGACCGAGAACCGCTCGCTGTGGCGCAATGTCAACCTCGTCGTCAGGTGGTCGGACTTCGAGCCGAAGCCAGACGAGTTCAACTGGGCCGCATTCGACTCGCTCGTGCTCGATGTCACAAAGAGGAACATGCCGTTCGCAGTGGGGATCACCTTTCTCTCGGGTCCAAACTACTACCCTCAATGGCTCTTTGAGTCGCCGTTCAATGTGACCAAGTATGTCGAGGTCTGCGGACATCGGAAAGGGAATGTGAGAGACCCCCACGCATGCGCTGAAACCGCGTTCTCAGTGCCCAATTTCCACGATGTAACCTACTTGGCTCGCTACAAGCGCGCGCACATGGCGCTCGCGGCGAAGCTCAGTGATATGCGCATCATCAACAGCCAGCTCAGGCTTCTATACTTGCATGCGACCCTCGGCACCGGCGTTCAGAACGCACCAGTCTACTTCCACCCAATTCGAACTGAGGCGGACTACGTCTGGACGGATCCTCAGGGCCAATCGACGCCCACGGATGCAAGATGGAATCGCTGCGGCAGCTGCGAATTCGATGCGTTCGCTCCGCCTCGCAATGTGTCCTTGGATCAGTTCATGTGCCCCAGCGGTGCTACGAGACAAGGACTCATCGTCACTCGGCGGCCGGCCTTCGAGCAGTACGCCCAGAGCGTGACCGCATTCCTGTACCATACCGTTTATGCGTCGCATCGCGAGGACGCCGGGCTGCGGCTGATGGTGACGAGCGACGATCCGAAGACATGGGTGAACTTCGCGAACGGAATGAATAGTGCCAGCCAGACTGATAAGCGGATGCAAGATGTGCAGCTGTTTACCAATGATTGGCTCGATACTAATGCGCCCGGCACGTGGCTGATGCGCAACAAAGAGGGCGAAGGCGCCGGGCTGTCAGGCGAGCGCACGCGCGTCGCCCACTCAATCCTTAACGTCTTCAGGGTGACGGAGGATGGACCCGTGCGCGCCCGCGCCGACCTGGACAAGTTCTGGTGCTGGACTGGCGAGGAGGGCAGCCGCGGACAGCTGGGCGCGGAGCCAGTCGCGCCAAGCTGCCTCATGCAGAACCGGCACCTGTATGCTGTAGCCATGTGGGCGCTCACTGCTCGCATCGACTACTGGAACATTCCGCTCACAGCTGCAAAGCAGCAGCTGACGGGAACTGACTTTGATGGCGTGTGGAGGTTTCTGAATCGCTACAGTGGTGTCCGCTGGGGCTGGCAGTCTCCGGGGGCTTGGATCGGCTTCCGGGACGGCCTCGACACGCTCGACGCGGAGCGCTTCCCCGAGGCGGAGTTCGGCGCGCTACCCAAAGGCTGGCAAACGATGTCCTTGCGCACATCGCAGTCGCCTACGAGCCAAGCGTTGCTTGCGAATCGTCAACGTTCCATCTGCGACTCCTACGCAACGAATGGCTGCCGCCTCGAGATCGACGAGGCCACCGACTCTGGAAAGCTGGCCCTAGCTTACGGCAACGGCACCAATGACGTGAACCCAGACGTTTGGCGGAGCGACTACGGCATGTTCCTGCAACGCCGGGACAACCCGGGAAGCGAGGGCTACTGGTGGCAGGGCCCCACAGACCAAATGTATGGCCGCTACTCGCGGGGCTTTGCGAACCCGCAATCGACTATCGAGATGGTGCTGGACCAGGGACTGTGGGGTGGGCTGCCGCTGACCGCACCACGAGTTCACCTGACTCTGCGCCTCGTGTTCCTCGACAACTCCGTTGGCCAGTTTTACGTGGGTTACGACGCCTTGGACGGCCCCCGGGGATGGGTGGTCGACACCAAAGGCACGTCGCGCTGGCGGGAGGTCACCTTTGCTATCGACAATGGACGCTTTGCCCGCGGTGACGGTAGCGGGCCCAATGGTGCCGACGTGTGGCTGCGCGACATGAGCCCATGTGACAGTTGGACCGACGCCGACTGCGCTCAGAAGCCGACGCTCTTTGACAGCCTCGAAGTGGTTGATGTGGCGAGGGACCAATCAGTTGTTGACCCCGCGCAGTTTATCGACGAAGATCATCACGTGCGGGTAGACCCTGAGCAACTTGTTGGTGAAGATCATGATTACTACGTGCTCCCCGCGAACCCCGCACCTCCCTTGCTCGCCGCCAGTGCACCGTGCCACTGGGGACACGACACCCTGGACGTGCCGTGCGCCCTGTGGGCCCACCAGGGCGAGTGCAAACTTATCCCTGAGTTTATGCACGCTAAGTGTGCTGCGTCATGTGGCTGCCCCGCGCCTGATTTTACTCGAACGAGTCTGACCTCGTCCACCATCGCCGCGGAAAAAGCAGTGGCAGACCGAGCGGCGGCGGAGAAGGCGGCGGCAGAGCGTGCGGTAGCGGAGCGAGCGGCGTGGGAGCGAGCGGCGGCGGAGCGAGCGGCGGCGGAGAAGGCGGAAGCGGAGCGAAGGGCGGCGGAGCGAGCGGCGGCCCAGAAGTCGGCGGAGGAGGATGCGGCGGCAGAGAAGGCCCAGCCAGCCTCGGGCGGCACACCGGTCCGCACAACTCCCCCGTACCTCAAAACACCGACCAGAGTCGATGCGCCAGTCCAGCCACTCCACCTCAACACAGCACCGGCCACAACCGAGATCAAGACACCGGCCACGGTCGAGGAGCCCAAATTCGCTCCTGGCCCAAGTCCGACGGCACCAGCCTCGGGGACGGCAGTCCGCAGAACAGATGGCAGAACTCCGTGGTACCTCCATACACCGGCACCGTTTGAGACGCCGATGACGACCCAGCCGACTGCGCCGGCCATCGCCGAGAACAAAGCACCAACCTTGGTCTATGCGCCGACCTTAGCCACGCCAACCGCGCCGGCCACGGCAGTACGCCGAACACCGTGGTACCTCAATACACCGGCCACGGTTGTTACGCCGATCACGACCCAGCCGACCGCACCGGCCATCGCCGAGATCAAAGCACCAACCTCGGTCTATGCGCCGACCTTAGCCACGCCAACCGCGCCGGCCACAGCAGTACGCAGAACACCGTGGTACCTCAATACACCGGCCACGGTTGTTACGCCGATCACGACTCAGCTGACCGAGAAGGCGGCGGCCGTGAAGGCGGCGGCCGAGAAGGCGGCAGCCGAGAAGGTGGCGTCCGAGAAGGCGGCGGCCGAGATGGCGGCGGCCGAGAAGGCGGCGGCCGAGAAGGCGGCGGCCGAGAAGGCGGCGGCCGAGAAGGCGGCGGCTGAGAAGGCGGCGGCCGAGACAGAGCGCCTGGCAGCCGAAACAGCAGCAGCCGAGGCAGCGGAGGCGAAGGGGGCGGCGGCGCGCAAGCCGAGCTTGCTATGGAAGAAGCGATCAACTAGTGCACTTGTGCCAGAGCCCATCAACTTTGCAACTCCGCTCCCTCTCGATTTTGTACCCGTTCGCAAGCCCAAGTCGCCCGAGGGCAGCGAGGCATCGGGTGAGCATTCCAATACCTTTGCGACTCCGCTCCCTCTCGATTTTGTACCCGTTCGCAAGCCCAAGTCGCCCGAGGGCAGCGAGGCGTCGGGTGAGCATTCCAATACCTTTGCAACTCCGCTCCCTCTCGATTTTGTTCCCGGGCGATTAAAAGCACCATGAGCCTGAACCAGCCTGAATGAAGATGGCCTGATTCAGGTTGAAATAACCGTACGTGCCATTTGCATGTGTTGGTCGAGTTGATGTTTGCATGTACAAAGCGTGTTTAATCTACTACTTTTCAGCACACGGCTCGAGTCATCAGTCAACAATAACGGACACGGCTCACGGCGACACGGGTCGGGGAATCATGATTCAAGTACTAGCGACAAGACTGGCGTGTAACTGTGGTCCCGAGCGTATCTCGGCGTGCGAGCGACCTACGCCTTTATCGACAGTCCCTTTCCTAAAGAGGAGTAACCGGACCGGCGACCCTCGGCACGGTTAGCGCGTGGCCCTTGCTGTTCACGTTCACGTTCACACCAGGGGTGAAGTGCCGCCCGGTTTGCCGTGAAAGTCGAAAATCCCACAACCCGGAAGACTCACGAGGCCCAAAACGCTCGCGGTCGCGGCGACCGCAGTGACGATGTCGTCACTGCTTACAGCTGTCCTTTCATTTACCGCTCCCGTGAGGAAACCTTATCCACTGGTTTGGGATGGCGTGTTGTCACCCGACACGCTCGGTGTGCTCATCACCGCTGGCGAGCAACGAGGGCACGTCTTCACGTCCGTTTTCGACCGCGGTGAATCAGTGGACAAGCCAGGGCGTACAGTCATCGAGGTGGCATTGTGCTCAATTCTCGAGCAGATGGGGGACGAGAGCCGCTACCTCGAATACTGGTGGCGAGGCGATTCCAAGGGCATGGAGGTGCACCGCGACGTGGACGAAGCCTTGTGCCGAAGCCACCGTGTGGGAGACATAGGCGTCCAGCGATGCCCGTCTCACGGTCATGTGCTCTATCTGGACATCGAATCGGGCGTGCGTGGGCCGACGTGCGTGTGGGAAGAGGAGCCCGACCATAGCGACAATGCTGCAATCCTCGCCGCAGGCGCACGCCGCGACCCTCGCTCCGGCCCGCCGCGTTCCTTGAGCACCCTTCACGTGGTGCCTGCAGTGGCTGGCCGGCTCCTGCGCTTCGACGGTGCAAGCCTGCACTCGGTACTGGGCCCCAAGTGCGCGCTGCTCGAGACTTCCGGCACCGCGCACATCCCGCCGGGCGCGGGAGTGCGCCGCGCCGTCCTCCTCTTCAACACGTGGTGGTGCGACCCGCCCGGGTTGCCATCGCCACAGGACCCTGCCGCACCCAAGGCTGTGGCGGCGCTCGCCGCGCTGCCGATGCGCCCGTCGTGCGAGCCGGGGAGTGCGTGGCGTGCCGTCGTCCCCACGGTCGAAGAAGAGAAGGAGGAGGAGGCGAGTACCACGACGCTCATCAAGGCCGCGCTGCTGGGGGATCTGACGCGACGTGGGTGCGAAGCGGCGAGTCTCACCGCCCGTGTGGGCACCAGAGCGATCGAGGCCGCCCTCGCCTCCGAGGCCGCCGTCCATTCGGTTCGGCTGCTGTCGACCCACGCCAAGCGAGGCGACGGAGAGGCCGGGCCGCTCGCTGCGGCGCTCGGAGGTGACGGCCTCGGCAACTTGGGCATGGACTTGGGCGACTTCGGAGGCGTCAGCGGCGATTCCAGCGGCGGGACGGTGGAGATAGATGAGGAGGAGGAGCTTGCGATGCGGCTCGGGCACGCGGCCCACCTAGAGTCCGAGTTCTGGGGCGTCGATGACGCGGAGGACGACTTCGAGCTCGACGACGACAACGAGGAGGGCGAGCAGGGCTCGCCGACCGACCTCTCGTGGGCCAACTTTGTAGCGGCGCGGAAGGAGTTGGAAACGGGGGGCGATGCAGCTTAGAGAGAGGGACGAGCGCACACGGTTTCTCTAACTGGATAAAGTGAAAAGAGCTTTCCGCAAATCAACGCGGCGCGATGACGATTGACGTCCGCGGCCGCGCGCGCGCACTGCTGGCTTCATAGATCATTTATCCAGACGGCTGCTCGCACGGGTCGGGTAGGGGTACGTTAGACTTGCTTGCTTGCTTGCTTGCTTGCTTGCTTGCTTGGGCTTGGGGGGCCGGAGTTGCGACGTGTTTGTGAATGAACGGAGTGTGGTGAGGAATTCATGGCCGCACGTTCAGCGATGTTGACGAGCAAGAAACGAGGCGTCGGCGAGGCCTTGCGGTCCGTGCGCGATGGCTCGGCCAGAGGAGAAATCCGCGTACGGCAGCGAGTTCTCGGTATATGCGCACGGCCACCTGGGCACCTCTCCGCCGATCTCGCCGCGCTCCTATGACCGGCTCGGAGCCGGCGACTTTGCCTGGCGCTGGGAGGACCGGACTGCTGCGTTGCGAGAGCATTCTGCGCCTTGGGTAGACGATATATGTGGTATGCTCGAAGACGTGACACGGAAGCAGGTGCGACTGGACGAGACGCGCCGCATCGCCGACGAGAAGGCGGCCGTGCTGCTGAGGATGTTTGATGACCTGCGCGAGATGGCGAATGACACTCCACGCGAAGACCTGGCGATACCCCCGAACATGCTGACGTACAGCCTGCACAAGGCAATCGCCGACTCGCCACGCGCGGTAGCCGCGCGCACCATCCGCGAGGCACCCGGGCCGCTCGCAGGCCATCTGGCGATTCACACGAGGCCCAAGTATGCCCGGCCGCCGCGTGTCATAAGCGTCACGCCGGCCGCTCCCGCCGCTGGCGCACCGCCGGCGACGATCGCTGCCACGCCCGCCCCGCACTCGCCGCGCTCACCGCGTGCCGGTCGCGCTGCTGCTGCCGCAGCCATACCCTCGACGCGCGCTAGCCGCATGGCAGCGCGCTCGTGGACCGGTCCTGCGTGGGCAGGCGCTGGCGGCTCGGCAGCAGCGCCGCTCCATCGGCCGCCGCCCCAAGCGCCGTCGGCGGCAGCGCCGCACCATCGGCCGCCGTCTCAAGCATCGTCGACGGCGGCGCCGCTCCACCGTCCGGCACCGCAGCAGGTGGACGCTCGCGGTGGCTGCGGCGGTGCTGGCGACAACGGTGGTGACGGCGGAAGTGCTGCGGCAGCGGGCACTGCCGTCACAGCTCTCGAGGGCAGTGGCGGCGGCGCCAGCTCAGAGCTTGGCTTCGCGCTGCCGGCGAGTCTCGAGCGCCTCATCGCGCAATTGCATGCGGCCGACGCGGCATTCCTCGAGCGGCTGGATGAGACGGCGGTGCTCGAGCATATGCTCGCGCGCGACGCAAAGCTCACTGAGCTGGTCAGGAAAGGGAACAACACCGATAGGCGGGAGGCGACGCTCGTCGCGACGGCACTCAAAGAGGCCATCGCCCGCGCACATGAGAACCTGTCCTCCGAGCGGCGCGCCGTGCTGGCGCTGCATGAGGCATCGAAGCGCTGTCAGCGCGCGAGGGATGAACACGTGGCGCGGCTGCAGGAGCGCGCCGGGCGCCATCAGTATGGAGAATGGCTCAGCGCGAGGCTGCGCACCAAACCCCACCTGAGGGCGGGTGCCTCCGCGGCTTTGGCGACCCCCTGCACCTCCTCGTCCTCCTCATCCTCCAGTTCCGTCCTCTCCGACCCAGCGCACGTGGCGGGCGAGGGGGCGCCGACGGTTGCGCTCGCCGACCTTGAGGCTCTCGCGGACGACCCTGCGCTACAGACGAGCCGCGCGTACCGTTGTTGGTACGAGGTCGCGCGCCGGCTGCAGCTGCCGCTCGACAGGCTGATAGCGCTCGCCCTCGAGCGTTGCGAGCAGCTGCGATGGCGTGATGAGGCCGAGGCGCGCGTGCAAGAGGCGCGCACGAGGCGCGCCCAACTCGAGGCGCGCCGCTCGATGGCAGAGCAGAACCGTTCGGATGACGAGGCGACGCAGACGCAGCTCGGCGCAGACGAGGCCAGCCAAACGGAGCGCGTCGCGGCGGGCGCGCGGAAGCTCATGTTCACGGCGTCGGAGAGCGAGAATCTCCTCTTACTCGAGCAGCCAGTGACGAACTCGACGAAACCGGATAGCGAGAATCTCCTCTTACTCGAGCGACCAGTGACGAACTCGACGAAACCGGAGAGCGAGAATCTCCTCTTACACACGCAGCGCGACCAGCTCGAGCGCCGTCTCGGGCTGGTGGAGCGCCAGTCGACGCGCGTGCGCAACGACCTCCTCATGCTGTGCCAACGCGCCAACGACGCGATGGCTGGGCTGCGCCATCTCGCGGAGCTCGCGAGTCAGTGGAAGCACGAGAGCACGGGTATGGCGGGTGCGGCGGGCGTGGTGGGTGCACCTGCAGACGAGGCTCCAGCGGCGTCGGCGTCGGCGCGCCGGGCACGCATCGCGCACATGCAGGCTTCGGCTCCACCTGCAGCATCTGGGGCTATAGCCGCAGCACGACGGAGGCCATCGGCGGAGACCGTCGACGCCGCCGCCGCTGCGGAGGAGCTCGTGGGCCTCCCAGTGGACCCCGAGCTCGTTCACACCAGCGTCCAGCTGGCCGCCAACGCCATGGAGGCGATGCTCTGCGAGTTTGAGGCGGCGAGCGCTGCCAATCCGCTCGCCGTCGGGCCGACGGGTCGCCATGCTCTGGCAATGCCGGCAACGCTGCGTGTCGGTGAGCTGCGTGGGACGAGCAACGGCAGCGGCCCGCGGCCCGCACCACCCCTCGGCACACCGTCGCCGCGGCGGGTGCAGACAATGGGCAACGTTGTCGCGGCGCGGCGGGGCTCGTCGACGCCCGCGGCGGCGCCTCCCATGCGACGGCGACCCACGATTGGCATTGGCCTCCGCAACGAGAGCCCAGGCCAGACAGGGAAAGGCATCGCGAGCGCGGAGGAGGCGCCGTCGATGCTCCTGACCGTTGGCACTTGGACGGCGTACAATGCGGCGCCGGCAGACGGGGACGAGGAAGAGGATGATGGCTCGCTGCGCTCCAACTTCAAGCTCAATGAAGAGCACCGCGTCGAGGAGAAGCGCGAGGCAGAGCGACGCGCCTTGCTGCCGAAGCGGCCGCCGCCTCGGCCACAACCGTCCTACATCACCAAGCAGACGGCCGCCTCGCTTGCCGCAGTGGCAGAGAGGGCAGCCGAGGCCGGCTCGCTCGAGTACCAAGAGCTCAAGGCCGCGATTCGCGCGGGGCCGCAGCATCGAGCACCGCCACGCCGCCCCCCGCACACGGCGAGGTGAGCGTCGAGCAGAGCCAAGATGGCGACTCGAAGGGGTTGCGCCGACCGGAGTGACTGTCGTGTCCGTCCACTCGTTTGCCAAAGAGATACTTACAGCTAAACGACACCGGAGACGTAGGAGAACGTAGCAGCGCATTAGTCAATAGAGACGAAGTCTCACTCGACTGTCACTCAAATAATATTATTAACGGAATGCGCATCTCTCCCGGCCCGGCCGCCCCTCACCGCGCACCGGGGACCGGGCATATCTCGTATTACACAATACACATGGACCCCTCACCCGGTACACGACATATATCAAGCCCCAATCAAAGCGAATGCGCATGATGGGTCTAAACCGCGGGCGGTGAAACCGTACTGCTACATGCCATTGGAAGGGACCCTCGTACAGAATGCCGCCGTAGGTGATCAGCGGTTGGCATGGCATATTCTCGCAACTCTCCACCCTCCCACGCTTTCTACTCGATCGGGGTGAAGTCGACGTAGTCGGCATCACCCTCATTCGGATCGGCTCGCGACTTGCGACGGGCGCGTTCCAGTAGCACGCCGGCGCCAAGGAGGACCGCGAGGGCACCGAACGCAACGCGCACGCTTGGGTAGGAGGCGAAGGCCACGCTACCGCCCGAGCTTCCCTCCACGTGCGCCGCCGCCAATCTCGGCGCGTATGCGAGCAGTTGCATAGCCCATCCTTGCGTAGCAGGAGGTGCCTCATACCAGCGCGCAGGGCACGCGGATGCCACACCAGCGTCTTTGAAATCGGTGACGTTGCGAGGAAACCAGCCGCGCTCATGGGCCTCCAAAAACGACCAGTGCTCGCTGAACTCTGTTCGGAAGTTCCAGAAAAAGGACCTGCGGCGAGAGACGCAAGCGAGCATGACGATGAGGCGCAACGCAGGCACGTAGCAGGGCGTGCGCTACAACCAAAGAGGATGTAGCATCACGCACCCGTGGGCCTTGTTCCATGAGTTGATGAGTCGCTTGGCAAGTCCACCCACAAAGGCATCCTCGTCATCCCACTTTTTGTAGGCGGGGCATTTGCCGAACTCGGGCCCCGATTGCCCCTGACCGCGCGGCCCTTGGTACGGCAACGATGGGTCCGGAGCTTTGTGCTTCGCATCTCCTGTGTAACCGTCAGGGCACGTGACCATCTCACACGCACTCTTCGGATAGCCCGGCTGGTTGTCGTTGAAGCCGTTGAGCCACATGCAGCAGCTGTCGGTCGCTAGAGACCACTCGCCGGTGATCATGGGCATGTCGAGGAACGTCTCCATGTCGTGCAAGATCCCATCCAGCCCGCACGCCTTGTTGTGGTAGAAGGAGGCCTCCTGATCATACTCCCACGCCATGTACGTGTGCGTGTCCATCGCTTTGTTGGGGCATCCACGCATAAAGTCCCACCAAAGAGCGGGATACCCTCGGAATGAGTCTTGCATCACGTACTTCCAGCTCGGCACGCGTGCACGCACCTGTGACAAAGCACCGTGTTCGCGCTCGAGGATGGCATGAGGTGAGAGCAGCGATGAGAGAGGATGGCATCGGGTGAGAGCAGTGATGAGAGAGTCGATGGTCTCTCAGGCCGCGCACCTTCTGGTAGCCGTCCCAATAGAACTGCTTGAGCGGCTCGATTGGAGTAAAGTACCAGGGTTCGTTGAGAGGCTCCAGGCCCCAGATGACGGGCTCCTGCTGGTAGCGGTCAATGATCACGTCGAGGACGGACAGCGAGTGGTTGATGTGTTCATAGTTGTACTCCCCGCCGTCTGCAGAGGGCGAAGGTAAGGGGAGAGATGAGTCGCAAGAAACGGCCGCCAAAGGAAGCCGCACATGGCGCGCAGCTCACATGTCCACTTCGCCAAGTCCCAAGTGCCGATCCAGTCAGCACTGCGCACGCCCCAGTGGTTAAAGACAGGCAGCCCTGTGGCGGGGTCGAGGTCCCACTTGAGGTTCCACGTACGCCCCGAGTTGTCGAACCCATTCTGCGAGCCCGGGGCGGTGTGTACGTCGATCAGCATCTTGAGGTTATATTTCCGGCAGAGCTCGATGAGGCGGTTGAGCTCTTCGAGCGCGCCATCCCAGCAGCCAATGAACGGCTCCCGCGGAACGAAGATCCCTACGAGGTGAGCAGAAAGAAGCGTTCAGAGTCGGCGCAAAGTGAGGGCGTGGCATGGAGATCGAAGCGTTTGGCACTCACAGTCCGGGACCGGGACGCGGATGACGTTGGCTCCCGCTGCTGCGATGGCCTTGACGTCCTCATCACGAACCCATGCTGCCCAATGCAAGCGAAGCTGCCTATTTGCCTCATCGTCACCGAGGACCGTGCAGAAGGAGTAAGCATCCATCGCAGTGTGCGCCGCAGTCTCTTCCACGCTCTTATATTTCTCGTCTGTGCCAAGGAACTGATAGAACAGTGACGGCGTCACCCACGGCTCAATCACAAGCCAGCCACCTATCGCCGGACCGGATACCTTCCAATTCTCCTCCGGGTCCGTGATCTTGACACCTTCGGGACAAGAGTATGGATTGTTGGCGTTGAGCTGGAGACTTGGAATTGAGAATGTCGGCAGTTGAGCCCCATCTTGTGATCGTACAGCAGGCGGAGACCCACGCGCGAATGCGCTGCCCAGAAGCAGCATGCGAGACGTGGTGGTGATGACCATCAGGCGGCGGGCGGCAAGTCGTCGTGCTCCCACGCGTGTCCGCCGAGAGGCCGCGCGAAATCTCAATGTGCCGAGATCGTGCATCCCCATTGGTGCCGCACACATCCGAGAGGCCAGGCACGGCCGGCGCAATCAAACGGTTGTCAACGGCGGCGGCGACGCATTCCCCAACACACATTTGCGTTCACCAGGATTTCCTTTTCGGGAGTCGCACATCTAAAGAAACGACCCAAATAAGGGCACGGTTTTCAGGAAGCGCTGCTCGCTCTCGCTGCTGGGCCTCGTCGTGCCGAGCCTGTCCTTCTGGATAAGAAATGCCCGACGCAGTGAGCGCTGAGACATCAACCAGCTTATACGATCGACGACGAGCGCGCCTCTCGAAGAGTGTCAGCAGCCAAGCTCGGCGTGCGTATGTCTTCGCTTTCGCTTGTATGATCTCCTCGGCAGCTGGATACACCGCAACTCGAGCTTCAAACGTCGTGGCAGAGACGAACGTCGTGGCAGAGACGAACACGAGTGTTGCTCTTGGCACAACAGGCAAGCCGCTCAGCACGCCGACCACGGTCGATAAGCTGACCTCGACCCAGCAAATCTTTGACCACGCGACAGACCTCCGCAGAAAGTCCTCGGAGGAAGAGTACGAGCAAGACGCTGTGGACGTGCCGTGCGTCCTGTGGGCCAAACAGGGCGAGTGCAGACGTATTCCGGTGTATATGCGCTCCAAGTGCCCTGTGGCGTGCGGCGTGTCCGCTCCCACTCCCAGCTCGAGCCTGACCTCGACCACGCCGGCCTTGACTGAAGAGAAAGATGGGTGCAAGTCGTGGTGCGCGGATCACACCGGGCCATTGGAAGTCAAGTGCAGCTTTGCCCCGTGCAGCCAGTGTGGAGAGTGCCTTGTCCAAGCCGAGATGCTTGCTCGGCAAGCAAGCCGGCTAGGGAACACGTCAGAGGTCCACGCACCGACCACAGTCAATGCGCCGATCACGACCCAGCCGACCGCGCCGGCTATCGCCGAGATCAAAGCACCGATCGCGGTCGATGCGCCGAACTTGGTCCTGCCGACCGCGCCGGCCATTACCTATATCAAGGCACCGACCACGGTCAATGCACCGAGCTTGGTCCTGCCGACCTCGGGGAGGACAGTCCTCAAAACACCGGCCACGTCTAATGCGCCGAGCTCGACCAGACCGATTGCAGGGAACACGTCTGAGCTCCACGCACCGCCGACCACGGCCTATGCGCCGACCTGGAGCGTGCCGACCTCGGGGCAGAAGACCTACAAGACACCAACGACGGTCTATGCCCCGAGCTTGACCCAGCCGACCGCGCCGGCCATTACCAAGATCAAGACACCGACCACGGTCCATGCGCCGAGCTCGACCACGCCGACCTTCAATTCACCGACCGGCAAGGAGCGGACGACCGTCGTCATCATGTCCGATCGTTTCGAAGCTGTCGTGGTCGCCATCGGCTCTCTCTTCTTGAACAGCCCAGAGAGCGACATCGACGTCTGGCTCATCGGCGATATGCAGCGAGAAGCGAGAGGCAACGTGTCTCTGCTCCAGCGGCTCAACGCTGCGCTCCAGCCGCAAGCGCCGAAGCAGACGATCAGTGTGATGGGCATCGATGAGGCGACGGTGCTGCTCGAGGTTGACGGCGTCTCTCCAGTCTGGAAGTGGCCACAGTTCGGCTCGCTGGGCGCTGACCAGGACCAGGACCATCAGCCGCGGACCGTGCTCCATCCGGAGCCGTGGGACTATGACAACATGCACCACGACCCGTTCAACCTGCTGCGCTTCTACCTGCCGTACCTCGGACCGTTCAGAGAGCTCGATTCCCTCTTCTTATGTGACGACGACATCGTCGTTCAGAAGTCTATTTCCATGCTCGAGGTACCCATGGGTGATGGCCCCATCATCGCCGCGACGTGCAACGGATGGCTGTGGGCCGAGGACTGCATGCGCAACGAGCCGTACTACAATGGAAAGGGCTGGTTGGACTACCCGGCCACGTATCTGGGTAAGGACAAGGCACATGGATACAGTGGGTGCACGCGAACAGCAGCGGAGAGCGGGAACCTTATCTGCCAGAAGGACGAGTTTGCGGAGACGGTGCTGCGCTGGAGCAAGGATATCCAGGGCAAAGGGCTCGTCGCTGCCGACCAGCCGCGCTGGAACTTTGGCTTATCGCGCGTCAACCTGACCGAGTGGCGGGCGCAGAACATGACTCACGTCTTCGATAACTACATGCGCGCCAACTACGAAGCCAAGCTGATCCCCGAGACGTCCCTCGCGTTCGGCCTCGGGATCCCATACTTCGCGTTTGCGGACAAGATAAAGTGCTGGAACGACGTTGTGGGCGACCCGGCCTTCGTGGACGGCCTCGGGTACATCTCGAAGGCCGACTTGAAAGCTAACCACCTGATCGCGTCGAAGTTGCTTGGAGAGGCGACCGTGCTCCACTGGTCCGGGCGCAACAAGCCGTTCGACCCCAAGTCCGAGATGGACCTCGAGCTCTACAGGCCGTTCGATGCCGTGCAGGACTATTATGTGCACAAGCCGCCTTCGCAGAGGACTCAGCAGGTTGTGGTGCCGGAGAGTGGCCTCCACGCAATCGTGAGGCAGACACCCGATGCGTCGCAGCAGAGCACCCGCGCGCTCTTGTATGCAGACCCTTATTCCGGGGCGGAGTGGTTCTTGCAGCTGCTCGATCAGACGCCTGATGTTTGTGCGTCAGGCTCGGCTGGCAATCCGACGGTTGCCTTCGCAGGAGAGAGCTTCATCCCGCCCCACTTCGAGGCCGTCGAGGACGCCATCCCAGTCTGCGCTCAGAAGCGCGCCTGCCTCTGGAGCTTCATCGCAGAAAACGTGCCTCGGTATGTGGAACAGCGCCGCAGCCTGTGCCAGAGCACTCACAAAGAGGGTATTGAAAGAAAGGGTACTTTGGCGGAGTTTGCTCTGCTTGAGGTCCACGACATGCACGGCGACATGCTTTGCTCTTGGGCCGATCGCTTGCTGACCATGTACCCCAATCGCACCAACTACTCCGACCTGGGCGGGATCCAGGCGCTCTGGAATCTGTACGAGCAGAACGTCTTCTCCATGGCAACGGATCTCGTCCCGTGCACCCAGGCGTGCGGGTACAAACCCGTCCGCATGCTCAAGTTCATGCGCGCGTGGGCCCAGCCGATGATGAACGGAAGCGAGCCGGCTTATTCGTGGCGCGAGAACGGCGATGCGCCCAAGTACTTTGTGGGCGACTTTGCGGGCGAGCACTGCGATGGCGAGGCCCTGCCGGGAGGAGGCTGCGACGGCAGCGAGTCTTACTTGCCAAAGATGAACTGGGACGCATACAAGATTGTCGAGCTCACCCGCTGGAATACTCTCGATCGTTGCCTCGCACAGACTGAATTCGCCATCGGGATCACCGAAGACCCGGCTGTTTCCGTTCAGCTCGACGGTGAGTCGAATCTCTCAGAAGGCAACGTCGACTTCGACGACCTGATGCGCTGCATCAGATACTCCGGCGCGCAGCGTGATGCGGACCGCCTGCGACTCAATGTCTTTTCCGGCGAACGCCTCGCCGATTGGATGACGCTCCCCTATGAGATCTGTTCCATGCCGAGCCACATTCAGGGATGCGTCGATGCCGCAGTAGCCCACGTCAGCGCGCAGTCTTTCAAGTTTCTCGGGAGACCTCACAGCGTTGGAACCGACATGATTGAGAATGTCAACATGGACTCCACATCAACTCTTGTGGAGGATTTGAAGCGCCGACGCTGGAGACGAGCACAAGGGAACCAACTGGCACCCCCCCGGCTCCCATCCCAGCTTGCCCCGAAGCCGCACGGGGAGACGCTTGACGCGGATTGGTTGTCAAACTTCCAGGAGGACAGTTTCGTCACAGCACTCCAGACTAACGTAAAATACGTAAGAGCGCCGCCGCCGCCGCCGTTCAGAAGAGTCGCGTCTTCGAGGCAATGTTGCTTGGAAGGTCTACCAACTTTTCAGAAATGTCTTCTGAAGGGCATTCCTGCTTGCTGCAAACCATGGGATAAAGCGTGCCTCAAGATGCAATCTGGTGGCGGTCTCGATCCAGCTACTGGCAAGTATGTCCCTGGCCCGAACTTTGATCCTAAATATGACCCGACGAAGGTTGGTCCTGCTCCTGCAGGCTGGAAAGCCCCCCCGGCAGGAAAAACCTATTCTTATGACGAAGACGACGAAAATGGTGGTGGCGGGCGACGGAAATGTAAGAAAGGTAAGCCCTGCCCCGCCGACGAAGACGACTCCTATTCGTATGAAGACGAAGGTGAAGACGAAGGTGGAGTTGGCGGAAGGAAAAAGTGCAGAGACAAGAAAGGAAAAGTCATTCCCTGTCCCGGAGAAGGTGGCGGTGCAGACTCCTATTCTTATGACGAGAACGGTAACAAGGTGAATAAGGCATGTTGCGTGGACCCCAGGAACACAAAATGTCTCGATAAGGGCATTCCTCATTGCTGCGCACCTTGGGATCTCGTGTGCATCAAGATGCAATCCGGAGGCTCTATCGATCCAATCACTGGCAAGTACGTCCCTGGCAAGAACTATGACCCTGACTATGACCCAACCAAGGCTGGCCCTGCTCCTAAAGGCTGGACACCTGAAAACGGCGGAGACAATGACGGTGGCGGTGAAGACTCCTACACTTATGACGAGAACGGTAACAGGAGAAAGAAGTGCAGAGACAAGAAAGGAAAAGTCATTCCCTGTCCCGCCGAAGGCGGCGGAGAAGATGGCGGAGATGGCGGCGGAGAAGATGGCAATCCCACCTATTCTTACGACGAGAGCGGCGGAAGGAAAAAGTGCAGAGACAAGAAAGGAAAAGTCATTCCCTGTCCCGCCGAAGGCGGCGGTGAAGACTCCTATACCTATGACGAGAACGGGAACAGGAGAAAGAAGCCCGGAGCAGGTGAAGACGAGGATGATGGTTCACGCGTACCACGCGCTCCCCGCGGGGCTGGCTATGGTCCCCATGGATTCACTCGCCGTACCATTCGCCGCGGCACCGTGCTCGAGCTGGCCGCCGCCGATGTAGAGCATGGTCGCACGTCGCGCTCCTCTCGATGGATGGGTGTTGCCAACGCCGAGCAGCTTTCCGCCGGTCTCATCCACGCTGGGTTCGCCACGTTCATCCAGCCGATCTACTGCTTCGCGTGGGAGGCGCATGCCGACGGCAACGAGATCGCCAAGTACCTCGCGCTTCTACCTGAGCATTACATTGTCCCCGGCTCGAGCGCGATGACGACTTTCGACGAGCATGTCTTCCAAGACAGTTTCGAAGAACTAGCAGTCGACACTCGAGCGCATGCGCTCATCGCATTTGGCCAGGTCGACAAGGACGGATACGAAGGCGGATGGGTGCACTCAGTGCGCGCTGCTACGAGCCGACCCATCGTGGTCCTGGGCCTCATGCGCGACGTGCTCGCGCATCGCGTCCAGCTCTTCTACAGCGACGACGCGCGGCGCCAGATGGCTGAACGGTCGTCGTCGACGTTTGTGAAGGCGATGATGCATTCGTGGATGCAGAGCGACGAGTACCCACGCGATGCTCAGCTCGAGTACATGTACGGCTTGAACGCCACTCTTCGCGACCTCCCCATCGACGATGTCTGGAAAGCTCGCAACGCGTCCGCTATTGCGTCCGGTGTAGACCAGGGCGGCACCACCTCCACTGCCTCCGTGTATCTGGGTCCCGTCGGAGACGCGCAGAATGTACGCCGGAGCTTGTGCGTGTTTGCGCACTCGACCTCGCTGCCGATTCCGTGGCTGCGGTATGAGACCGCCATGGATAGCGTCAGCAGCACCGTACCGTCGAAGCTCCTCAAGCACGTCGACGAGGACATCGTTGCCGCCATGCTCGCCAGGGAGCCGAGAGAGTTCTACTACGTCGCTCGCGCTCTGGATACCTTTGAAGCCTTTGCGGAGGAGTACGGATGCTTGGAGGAGCCAACAGAGGCGGCCCTGCTGCCGCCAAAGTACGGTGCTGGGCCGCTCACATACAGGAGCAGCTCGGAAACCACTTCAAAGCGTATCATGAGTGCGGCATCGTTTAACGCATCCCTCAGCAATACGGAAGCAATCGGCAACGAGACCTCGGGCGCGGCGTCCAGCCTGAGGAAGCCATTCACCGGCAGCTTGCCCTCAGAGTATCCGCTCTACTACTTCCACCACGTGCCGAAGACAGGCGGGACTACGCTCAGCGACTATCTTGTGCAGCTCCCTCGAGAGTACACCGTGCCCGGGTCGGAGCGCTCGGGCGCCTTTGATGTATCAGTCTTCCACAGGGCAGAAAATGAGGTGGCCGCGCGACGAAACTGTCTCATCGCATACAGCCACATGCAAGTGCGTGCGTTCACGGACATCATCAATCAGTCCCCATTAGCAAACAGGAAGCTCGAAGTCATCTTCATGATGCGTGATGTCCTCCCTCATCGCGTCTCGTTCTTCCACGAAATGATCGGACCAGAGGCGCACGGCCACGACCAGGCTGACCTCGATGCCGGAAAGACCGTCGCACGCCCGTATGTGAATTTCGCCACATGGGCTGCGAAGGACAAGGACCCTGAGATGGCGCTCGAGGCTTGGCGGACAAACCATTCACGCGAGACGGCCTTTGCACCGATTGCCACAGCCGAGTGCGTTAAAAACCAACACTGCCGTGACCCGAAGATGGACAGCTTCCAGCTCAGGGCCGTCTACAAGTTGAACTTTGCCTGGTCGAATGAGCCCATCCAGGATGTGTATACGCAGCTTCATGCTGAGCATCCTCTCGAATCGTGCGCACGCTGGCAAGCTCCGGACGGGCAGGGCAACGAGGTGCTCTTCCGTCATTGTCCGAATGCCACCGCAGACGTGGGCCTCGCTCTCATCGGGCACCTGAGCTTGATGCGCGAGACGCTCTGCCTGATCGACCGCATGCTCGGCGTGCCCGTGTCATGGAATGGCGTTGCCCACGAGGGAATGAACTGGCGCTTCAAGAAGCTCCGGCCGATGGATGCCGAGAGCAGCTTCGACAGCTCGTCAGCCAACGAGCTTCTCTCGCGCGAATCTCGTGAGCTCATCTTCAACTCGATGACCAAATCCAAGCTCATGGAGCAGGCGGCCATTTACCATTGCGGCCCGCCGCCGCCGCCACCCGCCACAGAGCCGCCATCGACGATCCTACCACCATGGGATGCGGCCGCGGAGTTACCACGCGAGAGACTCTACTTGGCCGACGAGCTGTCAAAGCTGTCGAAGCTAGCTAGTGGAAGGGTCGCCGAGGAGTTTCACCACGGCGAGTCCATGACTGCACTGGAGCACGTCGAGGCAGAGGCAGAAGCTGTAATGCTCGCCGCGTGTGGCGCAGATAGCATTGTCACCAGCGAAGAATCCGCAGCTGAGGTCGGTCTCCTCTCGACTTGCAACCCAGAGTCGTGCCTCGTCATGTCGACTGGCTGCGGCTCACGTCCCGAGTGCCAGGGCTGCGGCTCGCTGTGCCATGGAAGCTCCTCGTCGGACGCCAGTGCGTGGTCCTTGGATGGGTTGGCCACAGGGCTCTCAGTGTATGGTACGGACCCTATTGGCACCGTGAAGACCGAGAACCGCTCGCTGTGGCGCAATGTCAACCTCGTCGTCAGGTGGTCGGACTTCGAGCCGAAGCCAGACGAGTTCAACTGGGCCGCATTCGACTCGCTCGTGCTCGATGTCACAAAGAGGAACATGCCGTTCGCAGTGGGGATCACCTTTCTCTCGGGTCCAAACTACTACCCTCAATGGCTCTTTGAGTCGCCGTTCACTGTGACCAAGTACGTCGAGGTTTGCGGACGCCGGCGTCATACGACTGATACGCAGAGCATCGAGCGCTTGAGCGCTTGCACAGATTCATGTAACTACGCCATGGACGGTGAGTGTGACGAGGGCGGACCTGGGTCACTTGGATATTGCAGTCCTGGCACCGACTGCACCGATTGCGGCCCTCCAGAGATCTTGGCGCCACCATCTTCTCCGCCGCCACCGGACACCAGCGGATGCAATGAAACCGAGTTCGCAGTGCCCAACTTTTACGATCCCACCTACCTGGCTCGCTACAAGCGCGCACACATGGCGCTCGCGGCTAAGCTCGATGATATGCGCATCGTCAACAGCCAACTGAGGCTTCTCTATTTGCAAGCGTCCCTCGGTACAGGCATCCAAAACACACCAGTCTACTTCCACCCCATTCGAACCGAGGCGGACTATGTCTGGACGGATCCTCAGGGCCAATCGACGCCCACGGATGCAAGATGGAATCGCTGCGGCAGCTGCGAATTCGATGCGTTCGCTCCGCCTCGCAATGTGTCCTTGGATCAGTTCATGTGCCCCAGCGGTGCTACGAGACAAGGACTCATCGTCACTCGGCGGCCGGCCTTCGAGCAGTACGCCCAGAGCGTGACCGCATTCCTGTACCATACCGTTTATGCGTCGCATCGCGAGGACGCCGGGCTGCGGCTGATGGTGACGAGCGACGATCCGAAGACATGGGTGAACTTCGCGAACGGAATGAATAGTGCCAGCCAGACTGATAAGCGGATGCAAGATGTGCAGCTGTTTACCAATGATTGGCTCGATACTAATGCGCCCGGCACGTGGCTGATGCGCAACAAAGAGGGCGAAGGCGCCGGGCTGTCAGGCGAGCGCACGCGCGTCGCCCACTCAATCCTTAACGTCTTCAGGGTGACGGAGGATGGACCCGTGCGCGCCCGCGCCGACCTGGACAAGTTCTGGTGCTGGACTGGCGAGGAGGGCAGCCGCGGACAGCTGGGCGCGGAGCCAGTCGCGCCAAGCTGCCTCATGCAGAACCGGCACCTGTATGCTGTAGCCATGTGGGCGCTCACTGCTCGCATCGACTACTGGAACATTCCGCTCACAGCTGCAAAGCAGCAGCTGACGGGAACTGACTTTGATGGCGTGTGGAGGTTTCTGAATCGCTACAGTGGTGTCCGCTGGGGCTGGCAGTCTCCGGGGGCTTGGATTGGCTTCCGGGACGGCCTCGACACGCTCGACGCCGAGCGCTTCCCCGAGGCGGAGTTCGGCGCGCTACCCCAAAACTGGCGAACGATGTCCTTGCGTACATCGCAGTCGCCTGATAGTCAAGCGTTGCTTCTGAATCGGCAACGTTCTATCTGCGACTCGCTCGAAGAGAATGGCTGCCGCCTCGAGATCGACGAGGCCACCGACGATGGCAAGATGGCACTAGCTTACGGCAACGGCACCAACGACGTCAACGTGGACGTTTGGAGGAGTGACTACGGCATGTTCATGCAACGCCGCGACAACAGCTCCGGAAGCGTGGGCTACTGGTGGCAGGGCCCCACAGACCAAATGTATGGCCGCTACTCGCGGGGCTTTGCGAACCCGCAATCGACTATCGAGATGGTGCTGGACCAGGGACTGTGGGGTGGGCTGCCGCTGACCGCACCACGAGTTCACCTGACTCTGCGCCTCGTGTTCCTCGACAACTCCGTTGGCCAGTTTTACGTGGGTTACGACGCCTTGGACGGCCCCCGGGGATGGGTGGTCGACACCAAAGGCACGTCGCGCTGGCGGGAGGTCACCTTTGCTATCGACGATGGACGGTTTGCCCGCGTTGGGCCCAACGGTGCCGACGTGTGGCTGCGCGACATGAGCCAATGCATCACCTGGAGCGCTGCCGACTGCGCTCAGAAGCCGACGCTATTTGACAGCCTCGAAGTGGTGGAGATGGCGAGCGACGAGTCATTAGTTGACCCCGTGCATCTCGCTGTTGAAGATCTTCACATGCTTCCCGCGTCTCCCGCACCTCTGATGCTCGCTGCCAGTGCGCCTTGCCATTGGGGGGACGACCACGCGGGCGTGCCGTGCGCTGAGTATGCCAAACAAGGCGAGTGCAAACATAGTCCAGAGTTTATGCAGGAAAAGTGCGCTGCGTCGTGTGGCTGCTCGGCACCTAATGTGACTCGCCTGGCCCAGCTAGAGGCGGCCCTGCCAGCCTCGCACCTTAAAACACCGACCATGGTCTATGCGCCGTTGACGACCCAGCCGTCCGTGCCGGCCACGACCGAGATCAAGGCACCGGTCTATGCACCGTATGCACCCATCCATCTCAAGACACCGGCCTATGCACCGGCAGGGATTCAGCCGGTCTACGCGCCGACTTCGACCTCTCCGACTGCAAAAATTTGGAGGCAACCAGCAGAGCACGAAGCGCCCCACGTCCCTGTCCGGCTGACTATCACTGATAGAGAACTTTGGAGGCAACCGGACGATGTCGTGGAGACCCCCCCGAGCGCTGCTCTTGCCACGACGGATGGGTGCACGGACTCTACGGAAGTACCATGCGCCTCGTGGGCCGCACGGGGCGAATGCGAACACATCCCGGTGTATATGCACACGAATTGCGCTGCGTCGTGCGGCTGCCCCACGAGCCAGTCCGCTGCCAGTGAGAGACTGATCTCGGCCCAGTCGATCATCGGAGACACGACTATCCTGAAGGAGGTTGATGCGGCGATGGTCGATGCGGCGTCCACGGTTGATGAGGCTTCATCAACCAAGCCGACCTTGGGCGATACGGCAGGCGAGTTGACGCATACCCTCAGGCCCAGCCGGCGGAAATCGACATTCTTGTGGAGGCGATCAGGCGCGCTGGTGCCAGAGGGCGGCGAGCCCGAAAGCCACGTTGACACCATCGGACGTTCGCGATAAATGCGGCGGAATGGAGGCGGAGTGCATGCACATGGATGGAAGTGTGGACAGTGGATTTTGGGTCGCAAAACCATGTGCGCTGTGTGCCGTCATTGAGGTTTTTCCCATAGCGGCATCGAGCATGTGGGTGAGCAACTGCAACCGACAGAACATTAGCACTCACAGCGTCCGACAATCCCTAAGCCGAACACCTGGGGGGCGTACCCCCTCCCCGCGACATCTCACATCAGAACTTGAACACAGCGTCACATACCCAATAACACCGCGGCCACAACGACACGCCGAAGCTGTGAATTTTGCCAAATCTAACGCCGCAGACGCGGCAGGACCACATTCTCTCTAAACGTCAAGCTTCCTTTCATTACGCCGGTTGGCAACGATTCTATCCTTGAGTGGCGCGGCCTCGACGTCATCGGCGCGACAAGTGGTGGCGATGTGTAGGCATGAGGGTGGGCATGAGGCCAGGACAGGCTCATCTCCGGGAGGCGATCCCAAAAGAGCTCTCGATGTACCCACCAGATCGACTCGGCAGGAGACCACTGGTGGCCGCCCAGCGCTGGGAAGTGCGGAAGGAGGTACGCGCTAGATGCTTGGAAGCCGTTGAGATCAGACTCGAGCGGCGCAAGCGGTGGCGGTGGTGGTGATAGCCAAGGGTGCTGCGGTGGCACGCCCAGCTGGTGGAACCACTGCGTCTCCACACCAGCAGCCAACTTCTGAGGGCCAGTGCGTAACGGTCGAGACCGGATTCGTCTAAATGGTGTCGGAGGCGTAGGCGGCGATACGGGCTTTAGGGGTGCGTCGGGCTCGGGTGGCGGCGGAGGAGGACGATGCGGAAGCGGACGATATTTCGGCAGCCGAAGCAGCCCTCGATCTAATTCCTTGTAGTTGATTAGTCCGGAGCCGTCTTGATCAAAGTAGCTGAACGTGCGCTCAAGGTCCAACTCTGAGACGTGCACGATGCCAAGTGAAAAGACGGCCTCGAAGAACTCATCTAGTGTGAGCTCACCCGAGCTGTCCACGTCCCATTCCTTGAACCAATCGCTCGTGCGTAGTTTACGTCCCGTGCGCTTGAGCAGGTCACGCAGGGTGAATTCATCGAATGGCGGCGGCGGCAACGGCTTTGCCATGCGTGGAAGCGGCGGCGGAGGCGGCGGAGGCGGTGGAGGCGGTGGTAGTTGATGCGGAGGAACCACAGCCTTGGGCACAAACCACAGCTGCCGTCGAGGATCGTCGGTGCGGTGCGAGAGCATGTAGAAAGGCGTCCGGGCGTGTGAACCAGAACCTTGCCAATTAAGGTAGTCCGCTCGCACTCATTAGGGTAATTTTGGAAATCAGCCCTACAT